>Ga0335085_10013616_pt1 | contig 11910 bp, 9 predicted proteins | sample Lox_Sample_45_FD_206712 | JGI IMG/M metagenome (GOLD analysis project Ga0335085, IMG submission 206712) | Soil microbial communities from Loxahatchee National Wildlife Refuge, Florida, United States - Lox_Sample_4.5 | ecosystem: Environmental > Terrestrial > Soil > Wetlands | place: USA: Florida...
GCGGCCGGCCGCACCGCGGCCGGTCCGCCAGCCCGGCCAGCCCCTCGCCGTTGAACCGGCCGATCCAGCGGCGCACTGTGGCGGGGTGGCAGTCCAGCAGCGCCGCGATCTGGGCCGCGGGCAGCTCGTGCAGCGACAGCAGCACCATCACCGCCCGCACCGCCTCCCGCCACCGGCCGTGCAGATCGGCCTGCAGCTGCTCGATCTCGCTGGCTGGACCTTTGGCGAACACGCTGACCGGGCGCATACTGATCACGACCTCGCCGGCGGGTGGACGTTGTGGCAACTTCGATCCAACCCCCGGCGAGGCTGCTGTCAACGGCCCGTCACCCAGCAGCCGCATCCCCGGTAACGCGCAGGATTTCTGGATACGCGCTTAGCGGAATCGGCGATTCAGACGATGCTGAGCGTGGTGAGCAGCACGTAGATGCCGATGAAGATGAAGGCCACTGGGAGGATCCACCAGTCGTGCCGGTCGATGGCCTCGGTAACGCGCGGGTGGCTGGTCAGCCGCCCGCCCACCACGCACCAGGCCGCGACGCACACCACGAACATCAGGCACGTCACCCAGATCCGGCTCGCCCCGGCCGTCGCGAAGAAGGGCGTGTAGGCGGCTAGGTCGTCGGCGCCGTCGATGATCGTGATCAGGGCGACCCCCCACGTGCTGCGGGGAGGCGGGGGCCGGGACTCCTCGTCGCGGCTGCGCGCCACGAGTGCCTTCGCCAGGGTGACGATGCCGATTCCGAGGGGGATGAGGGCGAGCAGCCAGAGCCAGTGCTCAGGCGCCAGCGCGAGCCCGCGGCCGATCAGCGCCGACCCGGCGATCAGGGCGCCGAACCCGAGGTACTGCCCAGCCCAGATGTGCCAGCTCTTCAGCGGAGCGCTCTCCGACCGGGCGTACGCGCTGAACAACGAGATGAGCACGATGTCATCGACGTTGGTCCCGGCGAACAGCGCCACGGCCGTGGCGGCATCGGCAACAGGCGAACTCATCGGAAGAACGTAACCCGCCGTCCGGGCCGCCATGGCCGCCGAACGAACTTCGTAATAGTCATTGCATCGCCTCGGCCAGGGTGAATCCGGCCATGACGACCATCACCAGCGCGGCCAGGCGACTGATCCACCGCAGCGGCAGGATCCGCAGCAGTCCCCGGCCGCCGGTAATGGCCAGCCCGGTAACCAGCCACAGGGCCAGCACGCTGCCGATGCCCACCGCCACCGGATTGTGGTACCTGGCGGCCAGGTTCGCGATCACGATGTCCGACAGGTCTCCCAGCTCGGCCAGCGCGGTTACCGCGAAGGAGGTCAACGCGACGGACCAGAACCCGGTAACGCCGGCTTTCAGCCGCATGTCGTCATCGTCATCGGAGTCGGTGCGCAGTACCAGCACGGCACCGATCAGGAACACCACGGCCACCACGATCTGCACGAGCCGGTGCGGAAGCAGGGTGAGGAAGCTGCCGGCCGTGACCGCCAGCACCACGTGCAGGGCGAACGCGGTCGCGGTCCCGGCGAATACCCAGCTCGGCCGGTACCGGGTACCCAGCACCAGGCTCGCCAGTCCGGAGTTGTCCGGCAGTTCGGCCACGGTGACCGTGCCCAGGGCAATGACGGCGATAAGCAGGCTCGGCACCTGTTTGCCTCCTCCCGGCGGACGCAACCGTAACGGCATCTAAGTCAAGCGGACAGATCCCCTGGCATGATCGTGATGGCTCTTACGGCCGGGTTACGGCTGGCGGCTTGCGATGCGGGCGCTCCGGTCCGGAGCAGGCCCGCGGCCGCCGGCGGGCTTCCGGGCGAACCCAGACCATGAAACATCCATTACATTTTACCAGGCTATCTTCTATGCAACACTTATTACATGTATTGGCATGGTTTCACGAAACACCTATTACATCTGTCAGGTCAGCACGACAATTCGACAGGACGATGGTGCCTGCCGAGCCGGATACGGCTCGCCCGATCGGTACCGCCACCCCGGAATGCAGCGGCCGAGGGCATCCTGGACGCATTGACAGCCCTCCCCATCACCAGCTCTTATGGTGCCGAAGGCAAGCAGCACACGCCAACCCAATCGAGCGGGGAACACAGGCCGGGAAGCCCTTGGGAGCGGTAATTAGCTCCCGACAATGCAGGGCTCTCTGAACGCGCAATCCGGAGAGGGGAGTCCTTAGTGTTCGGACTGCTGTGGCTCGGTTTTATTCTCAGCCTCGATAACTTTCGCAGCTCCCTCGTGCTCGGCGGGCTCAAGCCGACCTTCCTCCAGTCGGTCAAGACATCCGCCATCTTCGGCATCTGGGACGGTCTCGCACCCGTGGTCGGGATCCTCATCGGGCACTTGCTGAGAGACCAGCTCGACAACGCCGCCGACACGGTCGCCATGATCGGGCTCGGCGTGTACGGGGTGTTCCTCATCATCAGGGCGCTGGCCTCGCCGAATCGCGCGGACCCGGACCTGAAGTGGGCCCGGTTCGGGTTGCCGATCCCGCTGAGCGTCGACAACGTCGCGGCCGGCGCGGCGCTGGGCGTGGCCGGCTACTCTCCCTGGCTGGCGCCCGTCCTGTTCGGGGTCATGACCTTCGTGATGTCGGTCGCCGGGCACCAGATCGGGCGCACGGTGGCTCACTTCGTCGACTTCATTCCCAAGATCAACATGGACCTGGTGACCGGGGCGATGTTCGTTCTCCTGGCCGCCCTGATGGCGTTCGGCGTAACGCTGCCGCTCTCGTACGACTGACCGTCGCGGGAACGCCGCCGGGCTCACCGACCTGGAACGATGGCCCCTGAAACAGCCATTTCAATTGAAACGGTTATTACAATTGAAACGGTTATTACAATTCCGGAGCTGACATCATGAGAATCCGCTGGGCTGTCATAGCAATTTGCCGGATGCTTTCCGGATAAGTTCAGGCGTGCTAGCGTTCCTATTGCGGGACCCCAGTGCTCCCAAAGCTGCACAGCGACGCCTCCATGTCTCTTGTATGGGGTCCCGCACATTTATGCCCAGCCCTGGGTGCCGCCTATCAAGGGCATGCCGGGAACGCGCTCGGGTCAGGCGACGCGCCAGATTCGCCACATGGCGGTGGGGTCGCTGAGCGGGTCGCCGTGGACCAGGGAGAAGTCGGCCGGGCCGCCCTCGCGGATGACTCCGGCGTCCGGCTCTCCTAGCAGCTCGCCGCCGCGCCAGGTGACGCTGGCCAGCGCCTGCCACGGCGCCAGGCCCGCCTGGACCAGGCACTCGATCTCCCAGGGCAGCTGGTTGGCCCGGGACGAGCCGCCGCCGAAGTCGGTGCCGCCGACGATGGCCACCCCGGCCGCCTGCGCCAGCCGGACGCTGGCCATCGCGGTTTCCAGGGTCTCGCCGATCTCGGCCGTGCGCTCGGTGAACCGCGGCAGCGCCGTGGTGGTGCCGAACGTCAGCCACGACTTCAGCACGGTCATCGTGGTCACCAGCGCGCAGCCGCGGGCGGCCATCTCGGCCGCGATGTCCGCGTCGAGCTCGAAGCCGTGCTCGATGGAGTCCACGCCCCCGGCCGCGCAGGCCCGGGTACCGGACAGCCGGGTCGCGTGCGCGGTCACCTTGCGGCCACGGGCGTGCACGGCCTGCACGACCCGGGACACCTCATCCGCCGTGAACGGCGGCGTGTCCGCGTCGGGACCGTCGAGGTAGAGCTTGACGAAGTCGGCGCCGTCGTCGAGCTGGGCCAGCGCGGCGGCGAGCAGCTCGTCGCCGTCCCTGGCCTCCACCGACAAGCCGGGCGGCAGCAGCCCGGCCACGGTGAGCCAGGTTCCGGCGGCGCGCACGTAGGGCCGGTCGCGCCGACCCTGGTCCCGCTGATCCTGCCAGCGATCGCGGATACCCAGGCTGAGGGCGCGCTCCACTCCCCCGACCGGGCGGGTGGGCGCGCCGACGTCGCGGGCCCAGCGCACCCCGGAGCGGTGCTGGAGCTCGCCGTTGGCCTCGGCCACCGCCAGCAGCCGGTCGGTCGGGTCGAAGCCCCGGTCGATCCAGTGCGAGCCGCCGGGCAGCGTCAGGTGGCTGTGCCCGTCCACCATCCCGGGCACGATCGTGGTGCCGCCCGCGTCGGCGATCTCGCAGCCGGCGGGCAGCTCGCCCTCGTCGTCGGCGGGCCTGATCCAGGCGATCCGGCCCTCGGTGACCAGCACGCTCACGCCGAGCCGGAGCCGGTCCGAACGGGCGTCGGTGAGCGCGGCGTCCCGGTAGAGGGTGCTCACGCCGGGGTGACCACGAACTGGCGCAGGTACAGGTCGCGGAACGTCACCGGGCCGCGCGGGCCGGGCACGGCGTCGATGTTGATCCCGGTCTCCGGCACCGAGAACAGCTTGAAGCCGTCGAGCAGCCGGGTGGTGGAGTTCCAGAACGCGCCGGTGCCCGCGTAGCGATGAAGGAAGTCCCGCGCCGCGGCCTCGTCGGTGGTGACGATGGAGGCGGCCAGGCCCGAGGTCTCGTCGTTGGCCAGCGCGGCCGCGGCCCGCGGGCCGTCGGCCGGGGCCACGGTCACGGTGGCCTCGTGCCCGGAGTCCAGCGCCCACTCGTGCCCGAGCGGGTGCGCGTGCGGCGGCAGCGAGGCCTCGATTCCCAGCCGGCCGAACACCGCCCGGGCCCGCGGCAGCGCCTCGTCCCACACCGCCGGGTGGACCAGCAGCAGGTTGAGCCGGTTGCACACGCCCAGCCGGTCCAGGCTGGCCTCGATGAGCTGCCCGGCCAGGTCCAGGTCGGCGGCGGCGTCGACGTACAGCACGGCGCCGCCGTCGGCGTGCGCCAGCGTGCGCACCCCGTGCCCGGCCGCCGCGGCGGCCAGCGAGCGGGTGCTGTCCCCGCTGCCGCGCAGGATCACCAGCGGGATCAGGCCGGGCTGGCTGACCAGGGCGCGGGCCGATTCCTGGCCGGGCACCCGGATCAGCTGGATCATGGCCGGGTCGAGCCCGGCCGCGGCCAGGGCGGGCGCGATGACCTCGTCCGCCAGCGCCACGGCCGAGCGGATGGCCGCCGATCCGGTCCGCAGCACGCCCGCGTTGCGCGACTTGACGAACTGGGAGGCCACGTCCACCACCACGTTCGGGCGAGCCTCGAAGTTGGCCCCGATCACGCCCACCGGGCGCCGCCGCTCGGTGAGCGTGAGGCGGCCGGGGAGCTCGCGGATCACCCGTTCGTTGGATTCGAACGGGACGTCCGCCAGCGCGCGGAGCTGGCCGGCGATGGCCTCGAGCCTGGCCTCGTCCAGCCGGAGCCGGTCGAGCAGCCCGCTGCCGAGGCCGGCCGCGCGGCCCGCCGCCATGTCCGCCTCGTTGGCCGCGAGCACCGGAGCCGCCTGCCGGCCGAGGGCGTCCGCGATCGCGCGCAGCGCCGCGTCGAGCCGCTCGTCCGGGACGCTGGCCAGGTCGGCGACGGTGCCGCGGGCGGCCCTGGCGGCCTCCTCTACCGCCTTCATGGCGTCGTCAGTAGTCATCAGCCATCCTTCGTGGGTGCGGTCTGCGCGTCGGTCGCGGCGGTCGGCTCTAGGCTACGCAGTTCGGGCTGCCGCAGGGGCGGGGCCTCGAGCCCGCAGTTGAACTCCTGCGGGGTGGTTTCCTCGCACCGGGCCCGGGTCGGGTTGCGGATGGTGAGCGCGGCCAGGACGCCGCCGGCGGCGCAGAACGCCGCCGCGATGACCGCGGCCATCTTGAAGCCGTGGCCGAGCTCGGCCGGATGCAGGTAGCTGTCGCCGGTGATGCCGGCCAGCGCGGGCAGCACCGCCACCGCGATCAGGCCGGCCGCGCGGGCCACGTCGTTGTTGACCGCCGACGCGACGCCCGCGTGGTCGGCCGGGGCCGCGGACAGCGCGGTCGCGGTCAGCGGCGCCACCATGATCGCCACCCCGAGGCCGAACACCAGCGCGGCCGGCAGCACCGCGGTCAGGTAGTCGCCGGAATCCGCGATGCGAGTGAACAGGAGCAGCGACACCGCGATCACCAGCGGCCCGACCGACATCTGGAGCCGCGGCCCGATCCTGGCCGCCAGCGCGCCGGACCGGGAGGACAGCGCGAGCATGATGAACGTCACCGGCAGCAGCGCCGTGCCCGCCCAGATCGGTTCGTAGCCGTGCACCACCTGCAGCACGGTGGGCACCAGGAACAGCAGCCCGCCGAGGGCGGCGTAGACCACGAACGTGACCGCGTTGGCCGCCGAGAACTGCCGGGACGCGAATATCCCGAGCGGCAGCATCGGCTCCGGTTCCCTGGCCTCGACCAGGACGAACAGGCCGAGCAGCAGCACCCCGGCGCCCAGCGGCAGCAGCACGGACGGCGACCCCCAGCCCTCCGCCGACGCCGCGATCAGGCCGTAGGTGATCCCGGCCAGCGCGCTGCTGATGCACAACGCCCCCTTGACGTCGAGCTTGGGCACCGGGCCCGGCGACTTCGTCTCGGGCACGTGGCGGGCCGAGACGGCCACCACCAGCACGGCCAGCGGCAGGTTGATGAAGAACACCAGCCGCCAGGAGACCGCGCTGATCAGCCACCCGCCGACGAACGGGCCGATCGCGGTGGCCACGCCGCCGAGCCCGGACCACGCGCCGATCGCGGCCATCCGGTCGTCCGCGGCGAACGACGCCTGCAAGATGGCCAGGCTGCCGGGGGTGAGCAGGGCGCCGCCGACGCCCTGGAGGGCGCGCGCCGCGATCAGCACCCCGACGCTGGGCGCCACCCCGCACAGCAGCGAGGCGAGCGCGAACCACACCGTCCCGACGACGAACATCTTCCGCCGGCCGTAGCTGTCCCCCAGCGTGCCGCCGAGCAGCAGCAGGCCGGCCAGGGTCAGCGTGTACGCGTCCACCACCCACTGAAGGCTGGCCACGCCGGCGTGGAACTCCCGGCCGATGGCGGGCAGTGCGATGCCCACCACGGTCGCGTCGAGGGCAGCCATCCCCGAGCCGAGCACGGTCGCGGTCACCACCCACCGGCCGCGGGGGGTGGACAGCCGCAGGTCGGGGTGGGCTGGGCTCCCCGGCGACGCTGCCGTGGTTACATTCATAACCCTAAATTAGACCGAACGGGCTCGCTGCTACGCTCCGCACCCGAGCGAGCGCGGCCCGCGGAGCCGGGGCGGGTGGCCAGGATGGAGCCGCCCAGGATCAGCACGAACGCGATGCCGATCGCCGGGGTGAGCCGTTCGTTCAGGACCAGGACGCCCAGCGCCACCGCGATGGCGGGGTTGATGTAGGTGATCACGGTGGACCGGGCCGGGCCGACCTCGGCGATCAGCCGGAAGAAGACCAGGAAGGCGATCGCGGTGCAGATCACGCCCAGGCCGGCCAGGGACAGCAGCACGTTGGCAGCCGGCACCTTGGCCGGCCAGGTCAGCGCGGCGAACGGCGCGTAGATGAGCGCGGTGACGCCCAGGCAGACGGCGTTGACCGCGACCGGCGGCAGGTCGGCCAGCTTGCGGCTGGCGATCCACGGGCCCAGGGCGTAACCCATCGCGGTGAGCAGGACCTCAAGCACCGGCAGGGTGTCCCCGTGGCCCGCGTCCGGCCCGGCCAGCACGGCCACCCCGGCCAGGCCCACCGCCAGGCCGGCCCAGCGGATCAGGGTGAGCTGGTCGCCGTCGCGGGTCAGCCAGGCCAGCAGCGCGGCGAAGATGGGCACCGCCGCGACCATCAGCCCGGTGGTGGAGCTGGGCAGGTGCTTCTCCGCGCTGGACAGCAGCGCCCACGGCCCGACGATCTCCACCACGGTGAAGATGGCCAGCCAGCGGACGTGCCCCTTCAGCGCGGGCAGGTAGCCGCCGCGCAGGGCCATCGGGAGCAGCAGCAGCGCGCCGAGCGCGGTCCGGGTGCAGACCAGCACCGGTACCGAGACGCCCTCGTCCGCCACCTTGATCAGCAGGTACGGGATACCCCAGATCACGCCCATCGCGGTGAACAGCAGCCAGCCGCGCTTGGTCAACCCCGCCTCCTAGGTCCGGTTTGCCGCCGGACCCAGGGTAACCGCGATCGTTAGGGACTAAATGTTCAGGCAGACCCGAGCGGGCCGACGTTCACGCAGACGCCGCTGCCCTGCGAGCCCGACCCCGAGGACGAGCCTGACCCCGAGCCCGAGCCCGACTGGGCCGGGGCCGTCGCCGAGGGGGGCTGGCGGGCGCGGGTGCCGGGGCGGAGGTCGCGGGCGTGCTCGGCGCGGGCGTCACCTGGCTGGGGTTCGCGCCGCCGCTGAGGCGTTCGCAATCCGTACTATAGCCCAGGGGATTATCTCGTTCACGCTAAACAACCCCTCTTATCCCCTCGGTAACCATCCTGCCTCGCGAGATAGGCTGCCAGCGTGATCTCTGCCCAGGCCGCGTCTGATGCTGACGCGCGGACGGGTGGCACTGGGACCTTCGCTGGTTTCCGGACCCGCTGGGCTCTGCTGATCTCTATAGCGGGCGGCCTGGCGCTGTACGCGGCGTTTCCGCCGGTGGACGCGTGGCCGCTGGCGGCCGTCGCGCCCGGGCTGCTGGTGGTGGCGCTGGCCGGGCGGAGCCTGCGGGCGTCGTTCGGCTGCGGGCTCGCGTTCGGCCTGGCCGCGTTCGTGCCCCTGCTGTCCTGGCTGATCAACGAGGCCTGGTACGCGTGGGCGGCGCTCGCGGGCGCCGAGGCGGTTATCCTCGCGGTGCTCGCCATCGGGCAGCGGCTGCTGCTGAACCTGCCGTACTGGCCGGTCGCGGTGGCGGGCTGGTGGGTCCTGGTCGAGGGGATCAGGGACCGGTGGCCGTACGCGTTCCCCTGGGGCCGGCTGGCGATGAGCCAGTCCGTCGCCCCCGACGTCCGCTGGGTCGCGATCGGCGGCGCGCCCCTGCTCAGTTTCCTCATCGCCTTGACCGGCGCGATGCTGGCGCGGATGGTGCTCGGTCTGCTGGCCGACCGGTCGTCCTGGCGTACGCCCCGGGGACCCGTCGCCGCCGCGGTGCTGACGACTGGGCTGGTGCTGGCGGGTGGGCTGCTGCCGGTGGATCCGGTGGCGGGTGCGCCGACGGCTCAGGTGGCCGCCGTGCAGGGGAACGTGCCGCGGGCCAGGAACCTGCCGCAGCAGTTGAGCGCCACTCAGGTCACGCAGAACCACGCCGAGGCCACGCTGAAGCTGGCCGCGCAGGTCAAGGCGGGCCAGCGGCCCGCGCCTGACCTGGTGATCTGGCCGGAGAACTCCACCGACCTGGACCCCTTCCAGAACCCGGACATCTACGCCGAGATCGCCGCGGCGGTCGACGCCATCGGACGCCCGGTCCTGGTCGGCGAGGTGCTGGACAACCCCAGGCGCAACGTAGGCCAGCTCTGGCTGCCCGGTCGCGGGCCGACCACGGCCTACGTCAAGCGCCAGCTGGTGCCGTTCGGCGAGTACATCCCGTTCCGCGGTTTCATCTCCAGCTTCAGCGACCTGCCGGCGCTCCAGCCGATCGACTTCACCCCGGGTCACCGGGCGGTCGTGCTCGGCACCGGGAAGATCAGGCTCGGCGACGTGATCTGCTACGAGGTGGCCTTCGACCAGCTGGTGCGCTCCGAGGTCAACGCGGGCGCCAACCTGCTCACGGTGCAGTCCAACGACGCCGACTTCGAGATCGACGGCCAGCTGGGCGAGACCAAGCAGCAGACGGCGATGGCCAGGATCCGGGCGGTGGAATTCGACCGCGCCCTGGTCTACGTATCCACCACCGGCGAGAGCTCGATCATCGCGCCCGACGGCCGGCTGATCGCGCACAGCGGCGTCTGGGAGCAGGCCCTCCTGGACGCGCGGGTGCCGCTGGTGAGCCACCGCACGCTGGCGAGCCGGGTCGGGGCGTGGCCGGAGTACGTGCTCATCCTGCTCACCGTGCTCGCGCTCGGCTGGGCGGTCCGGCGGCGGTTCGCCGGGAACAAGCTCCGTGGCGGAACCGATATAAACCGCTGAGGCTTCCCGTGCGTCTGTATAGACGTGGGGCAGTTGAGGGGACGCCCGTTAGGGCACCGTAAGTAAACTGCGTCTCAGATCGGCAAGCCGGGGCAAGGAGGAGGGTCACCGTGCGTGGCACAGACCGCAGGCCTGCGAGGGGAATCGCCGCGGTGGCGGCCACGGCGGTCATCGGCCTGCTAGCTACCGCGTGCAGCGGCGGCCACAACACCCCGTCCGTCACCCCCAGCCAGTCCCGGGCCCAGGCCTCGGCGTCGGCCGCGGCGCACGCGGCCGCGCTGGCCAAGGACCTGAAGATCACCCCTGCGACCGGTGGCAAGAACATCGATCCCTCGGCCGGCATCACGGTAACGGCGGTCAAGGGCAAGGTGACGAACGTCACCGTGAGCACCTCGGGCGACAAGGTGACCGGCACCCTCAGCGGCGGCGGTGCGAGCTGGCACAGCGACGGCCCCCTGAACGTGGCGCAGTCGTACACGGTGACCGCCACCGGCGTCGCCCCCAGCGGGGAGAAGATCACCACCACGAGCTCGTTCAAGACGCTGACCCCGTCGCAGACCTTCTCGACCAACATCTTCGAGGGCTACAAGCAGAGCTACGGCGTCGGCATCCCGATCATCTTGACGTTCAGCCAGCCGATCAAGAACAAGGCCGACGTCGAGCGGTCGCTCGAGCTGACCACGTCCAAGCCGGTGGTCGGGGCCTGGTACTGGGACGGCGACACCAAGCTGTACTTCCGGCCGCGGGACTACTGGCCGGCCGACACCACGGTGAGCTTCACCGGCCACCTCAACGGGGTGGAGGGCGCCAAGGGCGTGTGGGGCACCCACAACCTGACCCAGACCTTCAACATCGGCCGGTCGCTGATCGCGGTGGCCAGCACGACCACCCACCGGACGCAGATCTACCTCAACGGCAAGCTCACCTACAACTGGCCGGCCAGCCTGGGCCGGCCGAGCCTGCCGACGCCGGACGGGACGTACGTGAGCGTGGAGAAGGGCAACCCGGTGCGGATGGTCGGCGGCGGCCCGGCAGGCAGTTCCGGGCACTACGACGAACTGGTCAACTACGCGGTCAGGTTCACCTACAGCGGCAGCTACTACCACTCGGCCCCCTGGTCGGTCGGGGACCAGGGCATCGTCAACGTCAGTCACGGGTGCGTGAACCTGCCGCCCGCCGACGCGAAGATCTACTACGACATGTCCGTCCCCGGCGACCCGATCACCATCACCGCCAGCACGGCCGCGGGCAAGTGGGACGACGGCTTCACCGAGTGGTTCCTGTCCTGGTCGCAGTACCTGAAGGGGAGCGCGACCGGCATGGCGGTACAGGCCGGCCCGCAGGGCAGCACGTTCGTCGCGGCGGACTCGCTGCCCGCCGACACGGCCACTGCCCCGCTGGAGACCTCGGCGCACGGCAACTACTATGCCGGCACCGCCAACATCGGCTAACCCAGAGCCCATCGGTACGGGCGAGACAGCCGTGACACGTCCGCCCCTCCAGCCAAGGTGGTCGGCGACTAGCCCACCCCCGGCGGAATATGCATGGTTGCTGCAACGCCAACCTTAGAAGGTTGAGATTGCCGCAACCATGCAAAAGTTGGCGATGCCCGTGGGGGCTGTGGTGCTGAAGTGACTAGCGGTACGCCGAGCTGGCTGCCGCCCTTATTCGGATGGAGCGCGTGTGCCCCCCCGGGTGCCAGAGAACCTAACCGGGGGGTCACTGAGTCCGTTCGGGAGTCTCCGCGCCGCGGCGGTGGCCCCGGGGTCGCCGGGGCCACCGTGGCGCGGGATCCCCGGCTGGCCTGACTGGCGGAATGAGGTCCGCACCAGCGGGGATCCGGCTCTACCCGCCGCCGCGCGCGGTGGCTCGCTGAGGGGTGGTGTCGAAGGTGGCTGACCTGGCCGTGCCCGCGGCGTCGCGGACCAGCGCGACCGGGTCGGCGAGGCCGAACTGGCGGCAGCCGAGGCGGCCGAAGGCCGTGCTCAG
>Ga0335085_10013617_pt1 | contig 11910 bp, 6 predicted proteins | sample Lox_Sample_45_FD_206712 | JGI IMG/M metagenome (GOLD analysis project Ga0335085, IMG submission 206712) | Soil microbial communities from Loxahatchee National Wildlife Refuge, Florida, United States - Lox_Sample_4.5 | ecosystem: Environmental > Terrestrial > Soil > Wetlands | place: USA: Florida...
CCCATCGAGCGCGACACGTTGTACCGGCCGGTCACGCGCACAGAAACATCCGTTACAGTGGCTGTCTAGCACGAATCCTGCGAGTCACGCGCGATCCAGTCAATCTAGGTAAAGTTTTGTAAAGATTTCGTTACCTGTATTGACCCTGCGCCATCTCAACCTTGATCCTGAACACGGGGAGGCTCTCTCACCGAAAGTTCGACATTGCGTTTGGATCATGCGGCTACACGCTGCGTTTCATAACTCCGGGAATTCATGGTGAAACTCAAGTTCGGCTCCGAAATACTTGCAAGAACAACCCGCGGCCACGGCAAAGGCCTGAATACCTTCCACATTCGATCCCTGCAGCTCGCTGTTCCCCTTGCCGTGTGCATTTTCTGGCTGGGCTGCGCGCAGAATCCAAAAGCCTCCACATCCCGCAGCCAGCAACCGGTGCCGGTAACCGTGGCCACGGCGGAGCGGCGCAATATGCCCGTATTCCTCACCGGGCTGGGGTCGGTTACGGCGTACAACACGGTGAGCATCAAGAGCCGTGTGGACGGGCAATTGGTGCAGGTGGCCTTCAAGGAGGGCCAGCACGTCGATAAGGGAGAGCTGCTCGCGATTATCGATCCTCGCCCCTACCAGGTGCAGCTCAGCGAGGCCCAGGCACAACTGTTTCGCGACCAGGCACAGCTGCGCGATGCGCGCCTCAACTACCAGCGCTACAAAGGCCTGCTGGATAGCTCCGGCGCGATGTCGCAACAGCAAGTGGATACGCAGCAGGCCTCGGTGGATCAACTGGAAGGCACGGTTCGCACCGATCAGGCAGCGATTGATAACGCCAAACTGCAGCTGACGTACTGCCGGATTACATCGCCGGTGAGCGGCCGCATTGGACTGCGGCTGGTGGATGTGGGCAACATGGTGCACGCCACCGACACGAATCCGCTGCTGATCGTGACCCAGTTGCAGCCGATCGCGGTGCTGTTCACTCTTCCCGAGGATCAGTTGCCCAGCGTCATGGAGGGCATGCGCAAGAGAACGCTTCGGGTGGAAGCCTACAGCCGTGATGACCAGACCAAACTGGCCAGCGGCACACTGCTCACGATCGACAACCAGATCGACCAATCCACCGGCACGGGCAAGCTGAAAGCTGTCTTCGAAAACCGGAACGACATGCTCTGGCCAAATCAATTCGTCAACGTGCACCTGCTGCTGGAAACGCGCAGAAATGCCACTCTGGTTCCGGCGGCGGCGGTCCAGCGCGGCCCGCAAGGAACCTATGTGTACGTAATGGATAGCGCCAACAAAGTGCAGGTGCGGCAGGTTTCGGTAGCCATTACCCAGAACAACTTCTCCGACATCAGCAGCGGAGTCTCTCCCGGCGACGTGGTGGTTACCGACGGCCAGGACAAGCTGCAGGATGGCAGCCTCGTGGAGCCCCATACCGGCAACCGCTTTGCCAGCTCCACCACGCAAGCCTCCGCTCCCTCCGCCCAAGTACCGGTACGGCAATGAGTCCTTCGCGGTTATTCATTCTTCGGCCGGTCGCCACATCCCTACTGATGATCGGCATGCTGCTCATCGGGATCGTGGCCTACCGTCAGCTGCCGGTTTCGGCGCTGCCGGAAGTCGATTACCCCACCATTCAGGTGATGACCTTCTACCCCGGGGCCGATCCCGTGGTGATGGCGTCTTCGGTCACGTCTCCGCTGGAGCGGCAGTTCGGGCAGGTGCCGGGCTTGAGCCAGATGACCTCCACCAGCTCATTTGGCAGCTCGATTATCACGTTGCAATTCAGCCTGGATCAGGATATCGACGTGGCCGAGCAGGAAGTGCAGGCTTCCATCAACGCGGCGACTACGTATTTGCCCGCGGATCTGCCGAACCCGCCGATCTACAGCAAAGTGAATCCGGCGGATGCGCCGATTCTTACCCTGGCGCTGACCTCAGACACATTGCCGCTCTCGAGTGTCGAAGACCTCGCCGATACCGCCCTGGCGCAGAAGATTTCGCAATTGCCCGGCGTCGGCCTGGTTTCGATCAGCGGAGGCCAGAAGCCGGCGGTGCGTATTCAGGCGAATCCCACGAGTCTGGCGTCCTATGGGCTGAGTCTCGAAGACCTGCGGACCGCCGTGAGCCAGGCCAACGTAGACCAGGCGAAAGGCGTATTGGATGGACCGCGGCAGCAGTACACCATCGGAGCCAACGATCAACTGCTCGCCGGCGCCCAGTACCGGCCGATCGTGGTGGCGTACAGGAACGGCGCTCCTGTCCGGCTCTCTGACGTGGCTACCGTGGTCGATGGCACCGAGAACGTGCAGCAGGCCGCCTGGATGAACCGTGTGCCGGCGGTGATCGTGAACATTCAGCGCCAGCCGGGAGCCAACATCATCAGCGTGGTCGATCGCATCAAGAAGCTGCTGCCCATGCTGCAGTCTTCCCTGCCCCCGGCGGTCAAAGTTTCGATTCTTACCGACCGTACGGTAACCATCCGGGCCTCGGTGCAGGACGTGCAGTTCGAGCTGATGCTGACCGTGGGGCTGGTGGTGCTGGTGATTTTCCTGTTCCTGCGCAATGTGTACGCCACCATCATTCCCAGCGTGGCGGTGCCGCTTTCCATTGTGGGCACTTTCGCCGTGATGTATCTGCTGGGCTACAGCCTGAATAACCTTTCGCTCATGGCGTTGACGATTTCCACCGGGTTTGTGGTGGATGACGCCATCGTGATGATCGAAAACATCTCGCGCTTTCTGGAGGAAGGCGACTCGCCGCTGGAAGCTGCGCTTAAAGGTTCCGGGCAGATTGGCTTCACCATCGTTTCGCTGACGGTCTCGCTGATTGCCGTGCTCATCCCCCTGCTGTTTATGGGAGACATTGTCGGCCGGCTCTTCCGCGAGTTTGCGGTGACCCTGGCGGTGACGATTCTGGTGTCGGCCGTCGTCTCTCTCACCCTGACCCCGATGATGTGCGCCAAACTGCTGCGGCCGCCCAGCGGCAAGCACAGCCGCTTCTATGAACTCTCGGAAAACTTCTACAACCGGGTGATCGCCCTCTACGGACGGACCCTCAAGTTCGTTTTGCGCTTCCAAACCACCACTCTGCTGGTCACCGCGGGTACGCTGGTTCTGACCCTGTTTCTCTATGTGGTGGTTCCCAAGGGCTTTTTCCCGGTGCAGGATACGGGCGTAATTCTGGGCATCTCGGAAGCGCCGCAAAGCATTTCTTTCGATGCCCTGAAAGAGCGCCAGCAGGAACTGACCCGCGTCATTCTCAAAGACCCTGCCGTAGAAAGCCTGTCTTCGTTTATCGGGGTGGACGGCACGAATGTGACGCCAAACTCCGGACGCATTCAAATCAATCTGAAGCCGCGGGACCAGCGAAGCGCCAGCGCGTCCGAAATTATTCGCCGGCTGGCTCCCAGGCTTGCGCAGGTGCAGGGGATCACGCTCTATATGCAGCCGGTGCAGGACCTCACCGTGGAAGACCGGGTGAGCCGGACGCAGTTTCAATATTCCATGGAAGATACGGATGCGCAGGAACTGGCCGCGTGGTCGGCGCGCCTGCAGGCGAAATTGCAGGCCCTGCCGCAATTACGCGATGTGGCCAGCGACCAGCAGGATAACGGCCTCGAGACAAATCTGGTAATCGACCGCGATACCGCGTCCCGCCTGGGAATTTTGCCCGAGGCCATCGACAATACGTTGTACGACGCGTTCGGCCAGCGCCAGGTCTCCACCATTTTCACGCAGCTGAACCAGTATCACGTGGTGCTGGAAGTGCAGCCCCAGTTCCGGCAGAATCCGGCATCGCTGAAGGATATTTACGTCAAGTCCAGCGACGGAAGTCCGGTTCCATTGGCCTCGTTCAGCCACTGGGCGACGACGAACGCGGCCCTGGCCATCAACCACCAGGGGCAGTTTCCGGTGGTCACGCTTTCCTTCAATCTTGCGCCCGGTGCGTCGTTGGGCGACGCCACCAAGGCGATCGACGCGGTGGAGCGCGATATCCATCTTCCAGCCAGCATTCACACCGGCTTTCAGGGGACGGCAGCGGCGTTTCGCAATTCACTTTCCTCGGAACCATGGCTGATTCTGGCCGCCATCATCACCGTATATATCGTGCTGGGAGTTCTGTACGAAAGTTACATTCATCCCATTACGATTCTTTCCACGCTGCCTTCGGCCGGCGTGGGCGCCATTCTTGCGCTCCTGCTCACCGGCAACGATCTGAGCGTGGTCGGACTCATTGGAATCATTTTGCTGATCGGCATCGTGAAAAAGAACGCCATCATGATGATCGACTTCGCTCTCGAAGCGGAGCGCGAAGAGCACAAGCCGGCGGAAGAGGCAATTTTTCAGGCCTGCCTGCTGCGCTTCCGCCCCATCATGATGACCACCATGGCCGCGCTCCTCGGCGGATTGCCGCTGGCGCTCGGCACCGGTACCGGATCCGAGCTGCGGCATCCCCTGGGAATTACCATCGTCGGCGGCCTGCTGTTGAGTCAGTTGCTTACGCTCTACACCACGCCGGTTGTCTATTTGTGGTTTGACCGCCTGGCCAAGCGGTTCGCGCGCTTCCGCATCGGCAATCCTATTGAGCCCTCCATGGCGACGGAGTAACGGACCGGAATGAACATTTCCGCCCCATTCATCAAGCGGCCGGTGGGTACCTCGTTGCTCACGGCAGCGTTGCTGCTTTCCGGGGCCTTGGCATTCAACTTTCTTCCCGTCGCGCCGCTGCCGCAAGTGGATTTTCCGGTCATTGGGGTGGGCGCCAGTTTGCCGGGCGCAAGCCCCGAAACCATGGCATCGGCCGTGGCCACGCCTCTGGAACGGCAATTCGGCCGCATTGCGGGCATCAACCAGATGACCTCGACCAGCCAGCTGGGATCCACGAATATCGTTCTGCAGTTTGATTTGAACCGCAATATCGATGCGGCAGCCCGCGACGTGCAGGCAGCCATCAACGCTGCTCGCAGTCAACTGCCGGCCAACTTGCCCGGCAATCCCACGTATCGTAAGTACAATCCCGCGGATGCGCCGGTGATCATTCTGGCGCTGACGTCGGATACGATTCTGCCCCCGCAGATGTACGACGCGGCGGATTCCATCCTTTCGCAAAAGCTCGCCCAGGTCGATGGAGTGGGTCAGGTATACGTGGGCGGCGGCGCTCGCCCGGCGGTGCGCGCCGAGGTGAATCCCTCGCTGCTGAACAAGCTGAGGGTCGGCCTGGAGCAGGTGCGTACTGCCCTGGGCGCGGCCAATGCCAATGAGCCTAAAGGTGAACTGGCCAACACCATCAGGTCCTGGACCATCCGGGATAACGATCAGATCACCCGGGCCGCTCAATATCGTCCCTTGATCGTCGCCTATCACAACGGCGCGGCCGTGCGGTTGAGCGACGTTGCCGACGTAGAGGATTCGGTTGAGGACATTCGCAACGTAGGCCTTTCCCAGGCCAAGCCGGCCGTACTGATCATCGTTTTCCGGCAGCCCGGCGCCAACATTATTGACACCGTGGACCGGGTTCGCGGACTCATTCCTGAGCTGCAGGCCTCGATTTCCCCGGCCATCCACATCGGCGTGGTCATGGATCGAACCACCACGGTACGGGCTTCGGTCCGCGACATTGAGTTGACCCTGCTGGTTTCGGTGTTCCTGGTGATTCTGGTGGTGTTTGCATTCCTGCGGACGGTGCGCGCCACCATCATTCCCAGCATCTCCGTGCCTCTTTCGCTCATTGGCACGTTCGGAGTGATGTACCTGCTTGGCTATAGCCTGGACAATCTCTCGCTCATGGCGCTGGCCATTTCCACGGGATTTGTGGTCGACGATGCCATTGTCGTTCTGGAAAACGTGACCCGTTACCTCGAGAAGGGAATGCCTCCGGCGGCTGCTGCTTTTCGCGGAGCCCGTGAAATCGGCTTCACCGTGCTTTCCATGAGCACATCACTGGTCGCGGTCTTTATTCCGATTCTGATGATGGGCGGAATTGTGGGACGGCTCTTTCGCGAATTCGCGGTAACGCTGAGCGTCGCGATCGGGGTCTCGTTGCTGGTTTCACTCACCACCACGCCGACCATGTGCGCCAAGTTTCTCCGCCCGGTTACGGAAGAACGCCACGGACGGATCTACCGGCTGGGAGAATGGATCTTCGACACGGTCCACAGCATTTATCGCCATGCCCTGGGCTGGGTGCTGCGGCATCAGCCGTTGACCCTGGCGGTTACGGTCGCAACCGCTTGCCTGAGCGTCTATCTGTACGTGATTGTGCCCAAGGGATTCTTCCCGCAGCAGGATACCGGGCGCATTGCCGGCTCGGTGGAGGCGGCCCAGGATATTTCCTTCGATGCCATGCGCGCCAAGATGTACCAGTTCGTCCGCCTGGTGATGAAGGACCCAGCGGTCGAAACCATCGTAGGCTTCGCCGGCGGCAACACCAGCGCCAACGCCGGACGGATGTTCATCACCCTGAAACCGATCGGCGAGCGCAAGATCAATGCCGACCGCGTGATCGCCCGCCTGCGCAAGAAACTCGCGGTGGTGCCCGGGGCGACGCTGTATATGCAATCCGCCCAGGATCTGACCATCGGCGGACGCCAGAGCCAGGCCCAGTTCCAGTACACACTGCAAGGCGAAGACCTTCAGGAACTGAACGCCTGGGCGCCGCGCCTGCTGGAGAAGTTGCGCACCCTCCCAGAACTGCGCGACGTCAACAGCGATCAGCAAACTCACGGCTTGCTGGCGGACCTGGTGATCGATCGCGACACTGCGGCGCGGCTGGGCGTGAATCCGGCCGATATCGACAACGCGCTCTACGACGCATTCGGCCAGCGCCAGGTTTCCACCATCTATGAGCCGCTGAACCAGTATCACGTGGTGATGGAGGTGGCTCCGCAGTTTCAGCGCAGTCCGGATGCGCTGGAAGCCGCCTATGTGAAATCGAGCACCGGCAGCATGGTGCCGCTTTCTGCCTTCACCCACTTCGGTCCTTCCAACACGCCGCTGGCGGTCAACCACCAGGGACAGTTTCCTTCGGTGACGCTCTCCTTCAATCTGGCGCAGAACGTTTCCCTGGGCCAGGCCACGCAGGTGATCGAAGACGCGGAGCGCGCCATGCGCTTTCCCGGCACCATCCATGCCGGGTTCCAGGGTACGGCGGCGGCATTCCGGGATTCGCTTTCCAGCGAGCCGATTCTCATTCTTACCGCCCTGCTGGCCGTCTACATTGTGCTGGGCATCCTGTATGAGAGCTATATTCACCCGATCACGATTCTCTCCACGCTGCCGTCCGCCGGAGTAGGGGCGCTTCTGGCATTAAAACTTTTTCACGAAGAGCTAAGTGTGATCGGGCTGATCGGCATCATTTTGCTGATCGGACTGGTGAAGAAGAATGCCATCATGATGATTGACTTTGCCCTGCAGGCGGAACGAGAGGAGGGCAAGTCTCCGCGGGATGCCATTCAGGAAGCCTGCCTGCTGCGCTTCCGCCCCATCATGATGACCACCATGGCGGCGCTGCTGGGCGGGTTGCCCCTGGCTCTGGGAACCGGCGTGGGCTTCGAACTGCGCCGGCCGCTGGGCATCACGATTGTGGGCGGCCTCATCGTCAGCCAGGCGCTCACACTTTTCACTACTCCGGTGGTGTACCTCTATATGGACCGCCTGCGCTGGTGGGCGACGCGGCGGCAAAGACCGGCTCCCGGCATGTCGCAGACTCCAAGCGCCAGCCATGCCGACTAACATCTGCGCGCCTAGTGCGGCAGTGTGAGCCTGGTCATCCGATTGGGCGAGGCCGGCTCCGCGGTCAGCGCCTTCTTGATGGAATCTTCAATCTCGCTGCGGCTCTTGAGACCGAAAATCTTGTTGACGATTTTTCCGTCGCGATCGATGTAAATGCTCACCGGCAAAAACTGAACGCCACCGTAAAGGTCCGCCACCGAATCCCGTTGCGCTTCCTTGCCCACCAGAATGGGATAGTCGACTCCCATCGTCTGGGCAAACTTGGCTACTTCCCCGGGAGTGTCGTCGCCCATGGAGACTCCAACGATCTCCAATCCCTCGGGCCCATACTGTTTCTGCAGCTCGACAAACCAGGGCATCTCAATTTTGCAGGGCTCACACCAGGTGGCCCAGAAATTCAACAGCACGGCTTTGCCGCGGAAGTCGGAGAGGTGGATGGTTTTGCCGTCGAGCGACTGCAGCGCGAAATCGGGCGCCATTTTGCTGTCGGCCGATGACGCGGCCGCCCGTGAAACGGGCGCTTCATGCATTCGCCGCAACCCGACGAAAACAATCACGAACACGGCAACGCAGGCTACCGCAAGAATCAGGATTTGACGCTTCACGAGAGCGAACTCCCTTCTTCACTATTGTACCGGCAAAACTCTTCAAGCTTTGGGATAAGATGTTTCCACTTCACGCCACGCCGCATATTTTGTGACGCTCCGCAATTACGACCGAGGCGCCAATGATCGCAGCGCAGCCCGCGCCGCGCGTGCGGTGAAAAGGAGCGGCGATCTCTTTTGAATCCTGACCCGGTGCGCCATAACCCGGCCAGCCATGGAATGCCTGATCCCAAACCATCCCTGTCGCGGCAACTCGGTCTGTTCGACGCGACCATGGTGGTGATGGGCGGCATCGTGGGAGCCGGCATTTTCATGAATCCTTACATCGTCGCCCAGCGGGTTCACACGCCCACCCTCATTCTGGGCGCGTGGATTCTTGGCGGCGTTGTCGGGTTGTGTGGGGCATTCATCTGGGCGGAGCTGGCGGCAACCTTGCCCGAGGTGGGCGGAGAGTACGCGTATTTGCGCGAGGCCTTTCATCCCTCCATCGCATTCCTGTATGGCTGGGTGCTGTTGCTGGTAGTGCAAACCGGCGGTATGGCGGCCGTTTCCATCACCTTCGCGCGATACTTTTCCGACCTTACCGGCATTCATGCCCGCGAATGGGGAATCGCGGCCATCGCGCTCGGCATATTGACGGTGATCAATTGCCTGGGCGTGAAGAGCGGCGGCCGCACCCAGAGCGTCCTTATGGCGATGAAGATCGTGGCGATCGCCATGCTGGTCGCGGCCGGCCTGGCGCTGGCGGGCGCGCACGGAAGTACAATTTCCGCCCAAACGGAACCGCTTTCCCTGACCGCTTTCGGAGGAGCCATGGTGCCGGTGCTTTTCGCATACGGCGGATGGCAGACCTCGACCTTCATCGCGGCCGAAGTCCGCGATCCGGCCAAGAACCTGCCACGCGCGCTGCTTATTGGAGTACTGGGCGTAGTTGCCTTGTACACCGCGGTGAATTGGGTGTGTGTGCGCTCGCTCGGACCGCAGGGCCTGGCCGCCACCACCACGCCCGCCACCGCCGTAATGGAGCTGGCGCTCGGGCGCCGGGGCGTAATTTTCATTGCCGCCGCCATCGCGGTCTCCACTCTGGGATTTCTCAGCCAATCGATTCTCACCGCGCCGCGGGTGTATTTCGCCATGGCGGAGGACGGATTGTTCTTCCGCTCGGTGGCCTGGCTTGACCCGCGCACACGGGTGCCGGTGGCGGCCATCGTGCTGCAAAGCATCTGGACGATCGTCATCGTGGTTTCCGGCCGCTATGATCAGATCCTCAATTATGTGGTTTCCATTGACTTTCTTTTCTTTGGTCTTACCGCGGCCACGATCTTTGTCTTTCGCCGCCGCGCCGCGAGATTTGCGAGCCCCATTCGCCACCGAACACCCGGCCATCCGGTAACCACGGTGACCTTCATCGCGATATGCTGGTGGGTGGTCGGAAACACGATCTATCGCTATCCGCAAAACAGCCTGGTGGGCGTGGGCCTGCTTCTGGCCGGCATTCCGGTGTACTGGGTTTGGAGCCGGGCCCGCGCCAGACAATCTTCGCAAGAGAGCAAAGCATGATAAGTCCGGTCTCCGAGAGATACGCGCGCTACATGGAATGGGCCAAGCTGCATTCGACCGCACGCTTCAACCTTGCGGTGAGCGGGATGCTGGATTATCCGGTGAGCGAGTTGCCGCTCCGCCTCGAAGATATTGAAATCGGCGGCACCGGTCCCTACGGGTATGAACCACTGATGCAGCGCCTGGCCGCCAAGACCGGCGCGCCTCAGGAGTGTCTCGTGTACACCATTGGCACATCCATGGCGAATTTTGTGGCTCTCACGGCGCTGCTCCGCCCCGGGGACGAAGTGCTGGTGGAGAAACCCACCTACCAGCCGCTGCTGGCGATTCTGAATCATCTGGGCGCGCGCGTGGAGCGATTCGAACGCCGTTTCGAGCACGGGTTCCGTGTCGGACTTGGCGAACTGGAACGGCGCATCACGCCCCAGACCCGCCTGCTCGTTCTCTGCAATCTGCACAATCCCAGCTCCAATCTCTGCGATGAAGACACGATGCGCCAGATCGGCGAACTGGCCGCGAAGGTGGGGGCGCGGGTGCTGGTGGATGAGGTTTATCTCGAATCTGTATTTGACCAGCCCCGATGGTCGGCCTTTCATCTCGGGCCTAATTTCGTGGTGACTAACAGCCTCACCAAAGCATATGGCCTGAGTGGAATTCGTTGCGGCTGGGTTCTGGCGGAAGCCGAACTCGTGCAGCGCATGTGGCAGGTGGTGGATTACACCTATGGCAGTCCGGTGCATCCGGCCGAATGTATCGCCGTGGTCGCGCTCGACCACCTTGACCGCATTCGCTCCCGGGCCCGCGCTTTGCTTGAAACCAATCGCGCCCTGGTGAACGACTTTCTGGCTGCCTGCCCTGCCCTGGCCTGCCTGCCCAGCCAGTTTGGCACAACCGTATTTCCCCGCTTGCGATCCGGCCGGACCCCCGAGTTTGTCACCCGCTTGCGCGAGCAATTTGAAACCACCGTGGTGCCGGGAGAATTCTTCGAGCAGGACCAGCACTTCCGCCTCGGCTTCTGCGGAAGCACCGAAACCGTGCGTGGAGGCCTGGAACGCCTTGGCGCCGCCCTGGAGGCCTGGCGTTAGGCCAAAGCAGCCGCGCAACGTCCCAACCGAAGAAAAACAGGACTTTTGGTGGAGCTAGTCGGGATCGAACCGACGACCTCATCGTTGCGAACGATGCGCTCTCCCAGCTGAGCTATAGCCCCACGATTGTGGAGGGTGACCAAATTTTAACAGCGTTGCGAACGGAAGGCCAGATCGCGATCCCGTCAGTTCTTGCCCTTCCGGACAGGAGACGCCGGTTTGGTCCCGGTCATTTTTTCGGCGTGTAGGCAGTTACGGATACTGGTATTCTGCGTCTAACGAGACAAGGCCCTGATGTTCACGTCCTTCACTCCAGCGCCGCAGGGACGAAGAGTCACACCACTGGGTGTGTCGCTGGCGATTCACGGCCTGCTGCTGGCGGCTCTTCTCTACCGCCCCGGGCCCAGCATCCTCACGCCATCCTCGCGGATGAAAGGCGAGTATGGCAGTTCGATGACCAGCCTTTATTGGCCCAATCACCCACTGACGGCTGCTTCCCATTCCCGGCGAAAAGCCTCTCGCAAACATTTTCGACTGCCGCAACACCACAAGTTGGCTCCGCTCGCGCCGCCGGAGCCCGCCATGAGCGCGCCGGTGGAGGAAGAACAGGAATCGCAAGCCACCAGTGGTCCGCCGGCGGGTACGCCCTTCGGAACCGCCAACAGCGGGTCGCTCTACGGAGATGACATCAAACCGGCGTTGCCGGTTTCGACTTCCGATCCGGTAGTGGGGCCGGCCGATCTCAAGGGCGGCATCGAAGGCAATGAGATCGTTGAGATCACCATTGACGAGAAAGGAAACATTGTGCAGAAGGTTGTGCTGCAGAGCCTGGGCCCGGCGATCGATGCCAAAGTTCTGGCTGCCCTCGAAAGCTGGCATTTCCGCCCGGCCACACGCAACGGCGTGGCGATTTCCTCCAAGCAGGATGTCTAT
>Ga0335085_10013620_pt1 | contig 11907 bp, 10 predicted proteins | sample Lox_Sample_45_FD_206712 | JGI IMG/M metagenome (GOLD analysis project Ga0335085, IMG submission 206712) | Soil microbial communities from Loxahatchee National Wildlife Refuge, Florida, United States - Lox_Sample_4.5 | ecosystem: Environmental > Terrestrial > Soil > Wetlands | place: USA...
AGCAGATCTCCGACCTTGCTCGAGAACTCCTCGCGTATACGGCTGCGCTCGCCTTCGCGCACCCGTTGGATGATGCGCTGTTTCGCCGCCTGTACGGCGGTCCGACCGAACGCATCGAACGGCACCTCTTCCTCGAGCACATCGCCGACCTGGAAGTCCGGATCCTCGAATCGCGCCTCTTCGACCGACACCTGGCTGCCGGGGTCTTCGACCGCCTCGACGACGGTGCGCAGCACGATGATCCGGATCGTGCCCTTGAGCTCGTCGATGCCGATCTCGGCGCGGACGTTCGGCCCGTAGCGCTTCACGAGCGCCGCGTGCAGTCCGTCCTTGAGCAGGTCCAGCAATTCTCCGCGATCGAGCTGCTTCGTGTTCGTGAGCTCGCGAAAGGCGGAGACCACATCCGGTGTTTGCGTCATCAAGGGTTCCTTCTGTGCGTTACCAGTCCACGGCCAGGCGAGCGTCGCGGACATCCGCGAAGCGGACGGTCTTCCGCTCCTGCCCACCACCGGACGGCTCCAACACGACAGTCTCCGCATCCGGCACGGCGACAATGCGGGCGCGGACCCGTCCCAGGCCACTCACCGTCGCCTTCACGTCACGGCCCACGAAGCGCGCCCACTGCGTCGGCCAGCGCAGCGGCCGGTCCAGTCCCGGGCTCGAGACCTCGAGCACATAGTGCCGGCCGAGCGGCCCCGAGGCATCGAGCCACAACTCGAGCAACCGGCTCGCGTGAGCGCAATCATCGACGCTCACGCCGCGTGGCGGGACGCTGTCGGGCCACTCGATGCGTACTTGAACGAGCGGCCGGTTGGACGTGCCGCCGATGCGAAGGTCGGCCAAGTCCAGGCCCGCTTCGCCGAGTTTGGCTCGGAACTGCTCGATGAGACTGTCGGAGAGCATAAAAAAAAGCGCGGGCCAGACTTCGCCCGCTTCGATGCTGGAATCTACCCGGGCTCAGGACGGTGTCAAGCGAGCGGCCATCCCACATATGCGACCATTCGCCCGTCCCTGCCGCCCGACGCGCGATGTGAAAAAAACCGCTCGCGATCATGCGCGCTGCACCAGGGAGAGATCGTTACCACCGGGATTCCGAGGCCGGCCGCCTGGCGGGCAAGCGCCGCTCGGAGGTCCACGGTGCGCGCCGGCGCGCCAAATCGCCGCGCCACGTCCCGTCCCACCTCGTAACACGGGCCGCAGATCGCCACCCCGCAGTGCATGACCAGATCCTCGGGCCGCACACCGCGCCGGCGGTCCAGCAACTCCACGGCGGACCGAAGAATATGGCCCGCGACTCCGCGCCAGCCGGCGTGCAATAGCGCGAGCACACCCTGCCCGGGAGCGACAAGGTACACGGGCACACAATCGGCGACCGTGACATTGAGCAGGAGCCCGGGAGCGGCCGTCGCGTGGCCGTCTACATTCTCCTGCAGCATCCATCCGCGCCCGCCCGGGTCGTCGTGCCAGACGACGTCGGCGCCATGCACTTGGTGGCTCGTGAGCGCGACCGGGAACGACGGTCCGAACGCGAGGCGGAACGCCTGCCACCGGCCCAGCACGTCGCCCACAGTACCCGTGCCCCAGAGCCCCAGATCGAAGCCGTGCTCACGCGTAGTGATGCCGGCGATCACACCGTAGCGTTGGCGCCATTCGGCGAGCTCGAGCCGCGGCACGGCGTGATCGCGGACCGGCGCTTCGCGCAGCCCGTGCGATACCGCCACGGCCGTCACTGATCGCTGGTGCGGCGGATGGCCTCGCGACCATCGTCGATCCGCTCGATGTGCGCCCCCAACGAGCGGAGTCGCTCGTCGATGCGCTCGTACCCGCGCTCGATCTGCCCGATGTTGTGAATCACCGAGTCCCCATGCGCCGCGAGCGCGGCAAGGAGCATGGCCATGCCGGCGCGGATATCGGGACTCTCGACCACGCCTCCCTTCAGCCTCGCGGGACCCGCGATCACCGCACGATGCGGATCGCACAGCACGATGCGAGCGCCCATCCCGATCAGCTTGTCGACGAAGAAAAGGCGGGACTCGAACAGCTTCTCGAAGATCAAGAGCAGGCCATCGCATTGCGTCGCGGCGACGATCGCGATCGACATGAGATCCGCCGGGAACGCGGGCCAGGGACCATCCTCGAGCTTGGGCACGTGGCCGCCCAGATCGGAGCGGACACGCCGCTCCTGATCCGCGTCGACCACCAACCTGGTGCCATCGAGCCGCGGGCGGACACCGAGGCGCTCGAAGCCGAACAACGTCGCCCGCAGGTCTTCACCGCGCACGCCGTCGATCGTAATCTGCCCGTTCGTCACGGCCGCGAGGCCGATGAAGGAGCCGACTTCGATGTGGTCGGGACCAATCGTGAAGGGCGCCGGATGCAGACTCGAGACGCCTTCGATGGTGAGCACGTTCGTGCCGATGCCCATGATGTTGCCGCCGCAGGCGACAAGGTAGCGCGCGAGATCCTGTACGTGCGGCTCACTGGCCGCGTTCCGCAATATCGTCGTGCCCTGGGCCCGCGCGGCCGCCATGAGCGCGTTTTCCGTTGCCGTGACGCTCGGCTCGTCGAGGAAGATGTCGCGCCCGACGAGCTTCTTCCCTTCCACGCGGTACCGGTCACCGACCGTGATTTCGGCCCCGAGCTGCTCGAGGGCGAGAAAGTGTGTATCGACCCGGCGCCGGCCGATGACGTCGCCCCCCGGAGGCGGCAGACTGACCCGGCCGAACCGCGCGAGCATCGGGCCCGCGAGCAGAATCGAGGCTCGCACACGGGCGCAGAGCGCGGGATCGAGCTCGCGTGGCTCGGCCCCCGCGGTGTCGATGTCGACCGAGTTCGCTCCGGTCCACTCGATTCGCGCGCCGAGACGCTCGAGCAGCGCGAGCATGATTTCGACATCGCGAATGCGGGGAACGTTCTCGATCCGGCAGGGACCTTCGGCCAGCAACGTCGCCGCGAGAATGGGAAGCGCGGCGTTCTTATTGCCCGCGGGCCGGACGGTTCCCTCGAGCCGGCGTCCGCCCGAAACACAAAACATCGCTGCCAGGGTCGGCCAAGCTAGGGCGCGGCTTGCGCTCGCGTCAAGCGCTCGCGACACTTTGATCCGTGCATCCCGCCATCGCGCTTGCGCTGCTCGCGATTGCCGGTCTCCTGGCTACCCGACTGCCCCGGCCCACACTCCCCTCCGTGGTCCCCCGGGGCGCCCTCGCGGCTACCCTGCTCGTGTGCCTCGGCGTCCTGCTCGGACCGATCGCGGGCATTCTCGATGCAGGGGTACGGCAAGCGATCACACCGGTCACCGGACTGCTCGTGGGCTGGGTCGGCGTGAGGGAAGGCGCCCAATTCACGACACGACTGCTCACGCGCGTCCGCGATGCGGGGTGGCGGCGCGCCGTGTGGCTGACCTCGGGTACGATCGTCGCGGTTGCTGTCGCGGCGTGGCTTGCCGCGGGCCGCAATCCCCAGCTTGCGGCGTGGCAACCCGCCGGACCAGTCGCGCTCGCCCTCGGAGCCATCGCCGCCGTCGCCACCCACGAGCCTCGCTCGCGAACGAGGGGTGTGCAGCTGAGCATCGCGCTGTTGTGTGCGCTGCTCGCGTTCACGCTGACGAGGCCTCCCGCGCACTTCTCCGGAGCGCGGGGCATGGTGCGGTGGCTAATGCTCAGCGCGGCCGCGATCGCGATGCTGGGTATCTCTACCGCCCTCGTCGCGAGGCGCGCGCGGAATGCGGCGGAATTCGCGCTCGGGATTCTCGTGTTCTCGAGCCTCGCCGCTGGAGTCGGCGTGGTGACGGGCGTTTCCCCGTTGCTCTCGTGCGCCGGGGCCGCCGCGGTAACGGCGCGGCGGCTCGAGCGAGCCGGCCGTTCCCGCTACCGGGCGCTCGTCACGCGACCGGTGCCGGGGGTGAGCGGACTCGTGTGGCTCCTGCTGGGGGTCTTCGCGAGCGTGCCGCGCTGGTGGATCGTGCCGGCGGCGCTGGCGCTCGCCATGTTGCGCGCGTCAGTCTGGGTGGCCAGCCGCCGTCTCGAGAACCGGCTTCCCTCGCGCTACACACCCGACCCGCTGGCCCCCGCGCTCGCCCTGAACTTCATGGTCAGTGGTAGCCCCGCGTTGGGGTTAGCGGGCGGCGTGGCAACCACGATGGTCGTGCTGCTGGTGGCGAGTATGGCGGCGGCGCCATGGCTCGAGGGTCTGCATAGTCCGTCGGCTCGGTTGACACCGGATACGGTGGTGACAGAGCTTAGGTGCTAGCTCCTCAATGGAACGGGCGCGGTGATACCGACGTGGGTAGGGGTGGTGACGGCCGTATCGCTCGCAATCATCGCGCTGGCTACGATCCTCGTGGCGGCCGCGGCGGCGAGCGTGTTCTTGCGGTTGCGGGTGCTCATCCAGGCGCTGCGCCAGATGGTGGGCCCGGCGATCGACGACGTGCGTCAGATCCTCAGTACGATTCGCACCGAGGTCGACGGGGTCGCCTCGACCTCGCGCGACCTTCGCACCCGGGTCGTGCGGGCGGCAGACGCCGCCGAAGCGCGGCTCACGGAGCTCAATACGCTCGTCAAGCTGGTCCAGGGCGAGGTCGAAACCGGCACCCTCGCGGTGGGCGCGATGATTCGTGCGATCCGGCGCTCGGGTGTGCTGGTCGATTGGGGCCGGCAGTTGATCAGAAAGGGGCGAAGAAAACGCTGATTCCGGCTCGCCGCACCTTGTGGGTCGCCGCGGCGCTCGCGCTCGTGGCGTTGGTGATCTTCCCCGGAGTGGCCCATGCGTGGACCCCCGGTACCCACATCTACCTCGGTGAGTCCGTCCTCACAAACCTGCATCAGCTCCCGGCAGCCGTGGCCGACGTCATCCGCGCCTTTCCGTACGATTATCTCTACGGCAACATCGCCGCGGATACGTCGCTCGCGAAGAAGTATGCCCCGGTTGGACGGCACTGTCATGCCTGGCACGTGGGCCAGGAAATCTTCGATCTCGCTCCCTCAGATCCGCTGCGCGCATTCGGGCTCGGCTACCTCTCGCATCTCGCGGCTGACACCGTCGCCCACAACTACTTCGTCCCGCGCCAGCTGGTCCTGACGTCCAGCACCACCGCACTTGGCCACTCGTATTGGGAGAGCCGGTTCGAGACCCACCTGGGGGATGCCTACGCCTCGACGGCAAAGGAAGTGATCATGCAGGACCACGGGGCCAGCGATGCGCACCTGGACGGCATCCTGTCTCCCACGTTGTTCAGCGTGCGCACGTCGCGCCGGCTGTTCCGCGGCATGGTGCACCTGACCGAGACGCAGAGCTGGCAGTGGGCATTCCAGGCGCTGCGCGAGGCGAGCCGCTGGGACCTGCCCGACGATGACGTCGAACGGCACATGGCGCTGGCGTTCGAATACGTGATGGAAATGCTGGGAGTGCGAGACGCGGCGGCTCGCCGGCTCGATCCTGCGGGCACGCAGGCGCTCGGGCTGGCGAAGCGCATGCGGCGCCACGCGCTGAGCGAGGGAGCGCGGGGAGACGCGGAGCGGTTGGAGCGAACCGCGGAAGGTCACTTTGGCCTTCCCTCCGCCTCGCTCAGCTATTGGAGGGAATCACGCGCGCAGCGGCCCTGGCGGGACCGGAACGGCGCCGCGGTGAAGACGAACGGCGCCTAGGGGGTGAGTTTCTCCTCGAGCAGGCGTTGCGTCAGCTTGGGATCGGCTTTGCCGCGCGAGGCTTTCATGACCTGACCCACGAAAAACTGCAGCAGCTTCGTCTCGCCTTTTTGATAGCGGCTCACTTCATTCGCGTGCGCGCCCAGCACATCGCTTACCCATCCGGCGAGCACACCGGTATCGGCCACCTGGATCAGGCCCAGGGATTCGGCGATGGCGCGCGGGTCGCCGCCATGCGCGGCGAGGTCGGTGAACACACGCTTCGCGGCCTGATGTGACAGCGTGCCCCCCTTGACGAGACCAATGAGCTGTGCCAACCCCACCGGCGTCACTCGGAGCTGCTCCCCGTTGTCCTTGGCATCGCCCAGCACCTCGCCCATCACCCAGTTGGCGGCCGACTTCGCGTCAGCCCCGCCGGCGCGCACGACGCCTTCGAAATAGTCGGCCACCGGCCGCTCCGCCGTGAGGACGGCGGCGTCGGCGAGACTCAGTCCATATTCCGCCACGAACCGTTCGCGCTTCCGAGCGGGCAGCTCAGGAAGCGCGGTCTGCTGCTCCGCGATGAACTCGGGGGAGAGCACGAGGGGCGGCAAATCGGGATCCGGGAAGTAGCGGTAATCGTGGCTCTCTTCCTTCAGGCGCTGGGCACGCACCGAGTTCGTCTTCGAATCGTACAGCATGGTCTGCTGCACCACGCTCCCGCCCGATTCGCGCAGTGCGACCTGCCGATCGCGCTCCACGGTGAGCGCCTTCTCGACGTACGCAAACGAATTGATGTTCTTGACCTCGGTCTTCGTGCCGAGCGCGGTCTCGCCGGCGCGGCGCACCGAGACGTTCGCGTCGACGCGGAGACTGCCCTTCTCCATGTCGACGTCCGAGATGCCGCTGTATTCGAGCACCTGCTTCAGCGTCAGGAGGTACGCGCGGGCTTCCTGGGGCGAGCGGAAATCGGGGCCGGTGACGATCTCGATCAGTGGCACGCCGCAGCGGTTCAAGTCGACGGCGGTGCGCCGTGGGAATCGATCGTGGAGCGACTTCCCCGCGTCCTCTTCGAGGTGCAGGCGCGCGATCGTCGCGGTCAGGAGTCCCCGGTCGGGCGACAGGTAGGTCACCGAGCCGTCGGTCGAGAGCGGCTGCTCGAACTGGGAGATCTGATACCCCTTCGGCAGGTCCGGATAGAAGTAATTCTTGCGCGCGAACACGCTATGCGCGTGCACCGTGCAGCCGAGCGCGAGCGCCGCGCGCACCGCCAGCTTGACCGCCATTTCGTTGGCTACAGGCAGCGCGCCCGGCAAGCCCAGACACACCGGGCAGACGTTCGTGTTGGGAGGCGCGCCGAACGCCGCCGAGCAGCCGCAGAACATCTTGGAGACGGTCCGCAGCTGCACGTGCGTTTCGAGGCCGATGACGGTTTCCCAGCCGTTGGCCATTACACCTCCCCCGCCGCCGGTACGACGCGCTCCAGGGCATACGCCGCCTCGAGCATTTCATCTTCGAGAAATGCCTGGCCGATGAGCTGGCCGCCGACCGGCAGGCCCTTGATTCTTCCGATCGGGAGCGAGAGCGCGGGAAGGCCCGCGAGGTTCGCCGTCACGGTGAAAATGTCCGACAGGTACATCGCGACGGGATCCGTGATCTTCTCGCCCGCCTTGAAGGCCGGCGTCGGCGTGGTGGGCGTGAACAGCAGGTCGACGCCGCGATCGAACACGTTGCGAAAATCCTGCGCGATGAGCGAGCGCATCTGCTGCGCCTTGCGATAGTAGGCGTCGTAGTAGCCGGACGACAGGACATACGTCCCCACGAGAATCCGGCGACGGACTTCGGCACCGAATCCCTGGCCGCGGGTCTCGCGATACAGCGCGCGCACATCGGTGCTGCCATTGAATCGCGGGCCGTATCGCGCGCCATCGTACCGCGCGAGGTTGGACGACGCCTCGGCCGGCGCGATGATGTAGTACGTTGGGACGGCGTAGGCCGTATGCGGCAGCGAGACCTCACGGATCGCGGCGCCCAGGTCGCGCATCATGCGAATGGCCTGGTCGCACGCGCGCCGCACTCCCGGATCCAGGTCAGTGGGGAAATACTCGCGCGGCACGCCGATCACGAATCCTTGCAGCGACTCCGGCACCGTGGGCAGGCGTAGCGGATCCCGGTCTTCGCAGGTGGTGTCGCGCGCATCGCGTCCCGAGATGACGGATAAGACGCGTGCCGCATCGTGAACGCTCCGCCCGAATACGCCGATCTGATCGAGCGACGAACCGAAGGCGACGAGTCCGTAGCGCGACACACGACCGTAGGTCGGTTTGATGCCGACGATTCCGCAGAACGAGGCGGGTTGCCGTACCGACCCGCCCGTCTCGGAGCCGAGCGCCGCCGGCACGACTCCCGCCGCGACGAGTGCGGCCGAGCCGCCGGAAGAGCCTCCGGGGACGCGCGCCTTGTCGAGCGGGTGGACGGCACGGCCGTAGGCCGAATGCTCGGTGGAGGACCCCATCGCGAACTCGTCGCAATTGCTCTTCCCCGCAATCAGCGCTCCCGCCGTCTTGAGGCGCGCGACCGCCGTCGCTTCGTAGGGCGACCGGTATCCTTCGAGGATGCGCGAGCCGCACGTCGTGGTGAACTCGAGCGTGCAGATGTTGTCCTTGACCCCCACGGGCATGCCGTACAGGACGCCAGACGGATGCGCCATGGCGGCCTGCTGCACCAGCGAGGCTCTGAGCTCCTTCGGCGGCGTGAGGCAGGCGTTCAGACGCCGGGTCTTGGTGATCCGCTCCGCGACCGCCTTCGCGTTCACCAACGCTTCGTTGGGATCGCTCACTCGCTCTCACCCGTATCGTCGCCAAATTGCCCCAGTTTCGGCACCAGAAAGAGGCCGTCGCGAAACTCGGGCGCGAACGTGTCGGGGCCGAACGCGAGCGGCGACGGCTTCACTTCGTCGACGCGGAACCGCAGCGCATCAGGACCGGGAATGAAGGGCTTCGCGGTTTCACTCGTCTGCCCGGCGAGCTGCGCCACATAGTCCAGAATCCGCGACATCTGCTCGGCGAGCTCGGGGAGGCGGTCCTCCTCCACGTGGAGCTCGGCAAGCTGGGCGATTTTCAGCACTTCTTCACGCGAAACGCTCATCCACCCTCCCATTCGCGCTCGAGCCCCGCATAGGCGACGAGCAGCTGCTTGGTTCCGATTTCCGCATCGTCGAACTCCACCGTGACCTTCAAGGCTCGCCCTGAGCCCGTCACCCCGCGAACCACCCCACCGCCGAATTTTCGGTGCCGCACCCGCTCGCCCGTGACATAGCGGGGGACATCCTGCGATTCGTCTTCGTCCTCCCACACCGGCGCCACGGCGGCCGATGGCGCACGATCCCGCGCGCCGCGATCCAAGAACCGCGGCGTCCGGGCGTCCCCTCCCCAGCGGGACGACGTGCTACGCTCCTCGATTACGTGCGGCGGCACGGCTTCGAGAAAGCGGGACGGCGCCGCGAGCTCGAGCCGGCCGTTGCGATAGCGCGTGCGAGCCCATGAGAGATACAATTTTTCGCGCGCGCGCGTGAGCCCCACGTAACACAGCCGGCGCTCCTCTTCGAGTCCACCCGGGACCTCGGCGGAGCGCCCGAGTGGAAACAGGCCGTCTTCGAGCCCCGCGAGCACGACCACCGGCCACTCGAGCCCCTTCGCCATGTGCACCGTCATGAGCGTGATGCCGGTTTCGGTTTCGTCGCCGGTCGAATCCCCTCGTCCCCGGCGTCTGCCGGCGTCGTCCGCCGGCGTGAGCAGGGCCGCTTGCGTGAGATAGCGCTCCAACAGGCTCGCCGCCGGTGGCGGGGCTTCGCCGTTTCCCTCTACGCTCAGGTCGTCCGCTGCCACGACCTCTTCGGCCCATTCGGCGGCCCCCGCGATCAGCTCGGCCACATTGTCCAGACGCTCGATGCCCTCCGGGCCCTCGTCGGCCAGGTACGCTTCGTATCCGACATCTTTCACCACGCGCTCGAGGACGGTGGCGGGATCGGCGGAACCGAGCTCCTCACGCCAGCGGTCGAAGCGGGTGATCACGTCCTGGAGCGCGGTGCGCACGTTGGGGCGCAGCTCGGGGATACGATCCGCGGTGCGCGCGGTTTCGTACAGCGACTTCTGCCATTTAATCGACGCCCGAGAGAGCAGCTCGAGCGAGGTGTCGCCGATCCCGCGGCGCGGTACGTTCGCGATGCGGAGCAACGCCTCGCCGTCAGCCGGATTGACGATCACGCGCAGATAGGCGAGCACGTCTTTGACCTCGCGCCGCTCGTAGAAGCTCACGGCGCCGACCAGTCGATAGGGGATGCCGCGGTACCGGAAGGCATCTTCGAGCGGACGGGATTGCGCATTCGTACGGTACAGGACGGCCATGCCGGTATACGGCACGTCGGATTCCGCCGCCCGGCGCGCCAGCTCTCCGGCGAGCCACTGCGCTTCGTCGCGTTCGTCCGCCGCGGTCAACAACGTGACTGGATCCCCACCCTGCCGGTCGGTGAACAGCGTCTTGCCGAGGCGCTCGCGGTTCTCGGCGATGACGCCGTTCGCCGCATCGAGGATGATCTGCGTTGATCGGTAGTTCTGCTCGAGCTTGACGAGCGTCGTCCCCGGGAAGTCCCGCTGAAACGCGAGCATGTGCCGGACGTCGGCGCCACGCCAGCCGTAGATCGCCTGATCGTCGTCGCCTACAACGCAGAGATTCTTGTGTTGGAACGCGAGCAGGCGCACCTGCTGGTATTGCGCGGCGTTCGTGTCCTGAAATTCATCGACGAGCACGTACTCGAAGCGGCGCTGCCAGTACGCCAGGCGATCGGGGAACTCCTCGAGCAGCTTGAGAGGGAACAGCAACAGATCGTCGAAATCCATCGCGTTCGCCTGCTTGAGCGCCGGTCCGAGCATGCCGTACACCTCCGCGGCCGCGCGCGCCAGGGCGCCTGTGGCATCCGCCGCGAATTGTTCGGGCGAGAGCATGCGGTTCTTGGCGGCGGAAATGAGCGAGTGCACGGCACGTGGCGGGTTCGCCTTGGGCGAGATGCCGCGCTGCTCGAGTAACCGTTTGATGAACGATTCGGAATCGTCCGCATCGTAGATCGTGAAATTCGGCCCGAACCCCAGGCGGGGAGCTTCCCGTCGCAGCAACCGCGCAGAGAGCGAATGGAACGTCCCGATCCAGAGCCCCCGCGGATCGGCGCCGAGCAGCGCCGCCACTCGACCGCGCATCTCGGCGGCAGCCTTGTTCGTGAACGTCACCGCATAGATGCGATCGGGCGCCACGCCGCGCTCGCGGATCAGGTGCGCGATGCGGGCGGTCAGTACGCGCGTCTTTCCCGAGCCGGCCCCCGCGAGCACGAGCAGCGGCCCGCCGGGATGCAGCACGGCGGCCTGTTGAGCGGGGTTGAGGGCGAGTGCCGTCAAGCCGGAAGGGTACTGATGAGGGACCCCGGGGGCGCAAGCGGGAATTCCAGCACGAACTCGCTGCCCGCGGGCATGGGATGATAGAAGATCCGGCCGCCGTGCTGTTGCTCGACGATGCGCCGCGCCAGGGCGAGGCCGATCCCCCAGCCCCCGGGTTTGGAGGTCACGCCCGGCTCGAACAGATGGGCACGCACCTGCGCCGGCACTCCCGGGCCGTCATCGCGGACCCGGACTCGCGCGACCTGCCCCGTCGTTTCGAGCCGCACGTCAATCCGCCCGCCGCGGCCGCTCAGGGCATCGATGGAATTCTTGATGAGCGCCTCGAGCGCCCACTCGACCAGTACGGGATCAGCGGACGCGGTGGGCCCGGAATCGGGCGCCGCGAGCGTGAGCGTCACAGGGCTCGCGAGGGTCGGGAGCCGGGGCCGGAAATATGTTACGACGCGCTCCGCGAGCGCGCCGAGCGCCACCGGCTCCATTTTCGCCGGGCGCCCGATGTGCTCGAACCGCCGCGCCACACGTTCCAGCCGATCCACGTCAGCTTCAAGATGCGCCACCAGGTCCCTGCCCCGGGTATCCGGATTCTCCTGCAGGTAATCAATCCAGCCCGTGAGCCCCATGAGTGGTGTCCCGAGCTGATGCGCCGACTCGCGCGCCATGGCCACCCACAGCCGATCGCGCGCCGCCGCCACCTGGGCGCGGTAGGCCCGGGCGGCGAGCGCCACGAGACAGATGAATGCAATCGCCTGGAGCGCCGCGAGCAGAATCAGCTCTTCGGTCTGCGGCAGCGCACCATAGTGAATCGTGCCCACACCGGGCTGCACGATGGGACGGTTCAC
>Ga0335085_10013621_pt1 | contig 11906 bp, 11 predicted proteins | sample Lox_Sample_45_FD_206712 | JGI IMG/M metagenome (GOLD analysis project Ga0335085, IMG submission 206712) | Soil microbial communities from Loxahatchee National Wildlife Refuge, Florida, United States - Lox_Sample_4.5 | ecosystem: Environmental > Terrestrial > Soil > Wetlands | place: USA...
GCATTGGCACGTGCTTCTTCGCGCGAGGGCGATCGAGAACGGCTGCTTCGTGCTTGCGCCGGCGCAGGGCGGCACGCACGCCAACGGCCGCAAGACCTATGGCCACTCGCTGATCGTGGCGCCTTGGGGCGAGATCCTCGCCGAAGCCGGGACCGAGCCCGGCGTCATCCTCGCCGACATCGACACCGAAGCGGTGACGGCGGCGCGCGCGCGCGTGCCAAGCCTCAATCATGACCGCGATTTCGAAGGACCTTAAGCGCGTCCTTGGCGTGCGCGCTCATTCGGGATGGGCGGCTTACGTCTTGTTGTGCGGCAATGTCGATGAGCCAAAGATCCTGGCGCGCGGGCGCATGGTGCTGTGCGATGGCGCGATCGGGGGCTCGAAGCAGCCGTTTCACGAGGCGGAGCCAATGCCATTCGCGCGCGCTGAGGCATTCATCGCCCGCTGCAAGACTTCGACCGCGGCTCTCGCCGCAAAGGCAGTGGCGGAGCTGATGCCGATCGCGCGCTGCTGCATCCTGTCCGCTTCCGGCCGCGCGCTGCCGGAGCTGAAGGCGATCCTGGCCTCGCATGCCCTGATCCATACGGCCGAGGGCGAATTCTATCGCGCCGCGATCGCCGATGCCTGCACCAAGAAAGGTATCGAAGTCCTGCGCATCCCCGACCGCGCTCTCGAAGCCGAAGCGGAGCATCTCAAGGACTGGCGCCTGCGCATTGCGGCTTTCGGCAAACAGATGGGTTCGCCCTGGACCCAGGACGAGAAGCATTCCGCGCTCGGCGCCTGGCTTGCCCTTGCCGCGCGACGGTCCAGCCGCTAACGGTGACGCATGATCGTGTACAATCTGCGCTGCCGCAACGCCCATGAGTTCGAGGGCTGGTTTCGCGACGGCGCCGCCTTCGATGCGCAGGCCGCCTCCAACAAACTCGTCTGTCCCATCTGCAACTCGCGCAAGGTGGAAAAAGCGATCATGGCGCCGGCCGTCTCCGGCACGAAGAAAAGCGCGGCCGCCGCGCCGGAAGAGCTGCGCAAGATGCGCCAGTTCATGACCGGCCTGCGCAAGCACGTCATGGAAGTCGCCGAAGATGTCGGCCCGAAATTCGCCGAGGAGGCGCGCAAGATCCACTACGGTGAGACCGACGAGCGTCCGATCTATGGCGAAGCCTCGATCAAGGATGCGATCGAGCTGGCCGAAGAGGGGATCGACGTTGCACCGCTGCCGCCGGACCTGGACGAGACGGCAAATTAGAATTGCAAGTCATGGCCTTAGTTACGATTGCGGGGCCTCGATCGCGATCGCACCCCTCTTGCGAGCGAAATTCCGGTCTTCCGAGCGGAGCGCCTCGTGTTCCCGCGTCAACGCGCGTAATATCGGCTTCCAAAGGGGCAGAGGACCTTCGCAGGAGACTTGAATGAATCTTTCGACACTCGTTGTGGCGGGCGCTGTGGCGCTCTGCTTCACGACCGGCGCAATGGCGCAAAAGGCCGGAACCTACAGCGGCACGTCGCAAGACGGGGCCTTCATAAGCTTCGCGGTCACCAAGAACGGCAGCGTGTTCACGTTCACCAACGCCAACGTCAATTTCATGGCCGCTTGCACGAACCCCTCGCGGGTGGCGAACGAAGGCTGGGGATTTTATCTGGGCCAGGACATCGTGGCCGGAGACAACAACTTCCACTCGGCCAACGATTACTATGACGTCCGCGGCGTGCTGCATTTCTACAACAACAAGACAATCAAAGGCACGATCACGAGCGTAACCGCGGTTTTCGTTCCCGGCTCGGATCCTCCCACGCAGGCGCAATTCTGCGAATCGGCGCGGCAACCCTTCGTGCTGAAATGGCAAACTGCGCCGCAACGGCACCAGGCTCCGGTCGCCGCGGTTCTGGAAACGCGGCGCGCTCAGTAGACGGGCTTGCGGGCGACGACCATGTAGTTCACGTCGGTATCGGACGAGAGCCGCCATTGCCACGACAGGGGGTCGAATGCGACCCCCTGTTTTTTTACGGGCTCAAGCGCATTGTCCGCGAGCAGGCGTTCGAGACGCGCAGGCTCGACGAAGCGCGTCCAGTCATGGGTGCCGCGCGGCAGCCAGCCCAACACGTATTCCGCGCCGATCTTGGCCAGCGCCAGCGCCTTCAAGGTCTTGTTGATGGTGGCGACGAACATCAGGCCGCCGGGCCGGACCAACTTCGCGCAAGCTTCGAGATAGGCGCCGAGATCGGCCACGTGCTCGACGACTTCCATGTTGAGCACGACGTCGAAGCTTTGTCCTTCGCGCGCGAGTTCCTCGGCGCTGCCCGTGCGGTAGCGCAGGCTCGTGCCTGTGGCGGCGGCATGCGTGGCGGCGGTCTTCACGTTCCTGTCGGAGGCGTCGACCCCCAGCACCGCGAAACCCAGCCGCGCCATCGGCTCCGACAGCAGTCCGCCGCCGCATCCGATGTCCAGCAAGGTCAATCCCTCGAAAGGCACGAGCGTCCGCGCGTCGCGTCCGAAATGCGCAGAGGCCGTGTCGCGGATGAAGCCCAGGCGCACGGGATTGAACTTGTGCAGCGGCGCGAACTTGCCGGAAGGGTCCCACCATTGCTCCGCCAGGGCGGCGAATTTGGCGATCTCGGCTTCGTCGACGGAGGAAGAAACCATGCGGATCGTTTACCCCATCCCGCAGGAGCTGGTCACTATCCCGAATTGGAGGGAATGGCCGGCCCCCACGAATTCATTGAGCGTTGAGACGCCGCCCTCTATGTAGAGGCGATGGCAAAGATCGTGATGAAATTCGGCGGGACCTCCGTCGCCGACCTCGACCGCATCCGCCACGCGGCGTCGCTGGTCAAGCGCGAGGTCGATGCCGGCAACCAGGTCGCGGTCACGGTCTCGGCCATGGCGGGCGAAACCAACAAGCTCATCGCCTGGACGCGCGAGCTCATGAGCGGCTGCGATCTGCGCGAGTACGATTCGGTCCTGGCAGCGGGCGAGCAGGTCTCGGCCGGTCTGATGGCGATCGCCCTTCAGAGCCAGGGCGTAGCTGCGCGGTCCTGGATGGGCTGGCAGATCCCGGTAAGGACTTCGGCTTTGCACGGCTCGGCAAGGATCGAACAGATCGAACCTTCCGAAGTGAACCGGCGCCTCGCCGCGGGCGAGACGGCCGTGGTCGCGGGCTTCCAGGGCATCGGACCCGACAACCGCATCACCACCATCGGCCGCGGCGGCGGCGACACCAGCGCGGTGGCGATGGCGGCCGCGCTGAAGGCCGATCGCTGCGATATCTACACCGATGTGGACGGCGTCTACACCACCGACCCCCGCATCGTGCCCAAGGCCCGGCGCCTCGAAAAGGTCGCCTATGAAGAGATGCTCGAGATGGCATCGCTGGGCACAAAGGTGCTTCAGACCCGCTCGGTCGAGATCGCCATGCTTCACCGCGTGCCCGTCCGCGTGCTTTCGACGTTTGCACCGGAAGCGGGCGGCACGCTTGTTTGCGACGAGGAAGACATCGTGGAAAAGAAACCCGTGACCGGCATCGCCTATTCGCGCGACGAGGCCAAGATCACCCTGCACAAGATCCCCGACCGTCCGGGCATCGCGGCGGCGATCTTCGGGCCGCTCGCCGATTCCGGCGTCAACATCGACATGATCGTGCAGAACGTGTCGGAGGACGGCCGCAAGACGGACCTGACCTTCACGGTGTCGCGCGGCGATCTCGCGGCGGCGCTGGCGGTCATCGAAAAGGCGGGACCGGCCATCGGCTTCCGCGACATCACTTCCGACAAGAACGTCGCCAAGGTCTCCATCGTCGGCATCGGCATGCGCGCGCATCCCGGCGTGGCGCAGACCATGTTCCGCACCTTGTCGGAGAAGGGCATCAACATCCAGGTGATCTCGACCTCCGAAATCAAGGTCAGCGTGCTGATCGCCGAGGAATATGTCGAGCTCGCCGTGCGGGCGCTGCATTCGGCGTACGAGTTAGAGGCTGCATGACATGCCCGCGCTGACCGCCACCGGACCGCGCACGCTGCTCAGGCGGCTGCGCGAGATCATGGCGGAGCAGATCAGCGCGCAAAGCCGCCTCGACAAGCTCGTTTCGCTGATCGCCACCAACATGGTGGCGGAGGTGTGCTCGATCTATCTCAGGCGCGCCGGCAAATATCTCGAACTTTTCGCCACCGAGGGCCTGAACCGCACCGCCGTGCACAAGACGCGGCTGAAGGAAGGCGAGGGGCTTGTCGGGCTCGTCGCCGAGACCGCTGAGCCGGTGAACCTGAGCGATGCACCGTCGGATCCGCATTTCTCCTACCGGCCGGAGACCGGAGAGGATCCGTACAAATCCTTCCTTGGCGTGCCGGTAGTGCGCGGCGGCCAGGTGTTCGGCGTGCTCACCGTGCAGAACCGCGCCGCCGTGCTCTATTCCGAAGAAGAAGTCGAGGCGCTGCAAACCGTCGCCATGGTGCTGGCCGAGGTCGTGGCCCAGGGCGGGTTGTTCAACATCGCCGAGCTCGACGAACCGGAACTGCGTCCCGACCGGCCGCTGGGTTTCAAGGGCGAGGGCCTGTCGGAGAACGTCGCCGTAGGCCGGGTCGTGCTGCACGAGCCGCGCGTGAAGGTCGAGCGCATGATCGCCGACAATCCGCAGGAGGAACTCAAGCGGCTCGAAGAGGCGATCGCCAAGCTGCGCGAATCCATGGACCTGATGCTGGACTCGAGCGAGCTCGATCTGACCGGCGAAGGCCGCGAAGTGATCGAGGCCTATCGTCTCTTCGCCTACGACCAGGGCTGGCGCCAGCGCATGCGCGATGCCGTGCGCACGGGCCTGACTGCGGAGGCCGGCGTCGAGCGCGTGCAGGACGAGACGCGGCTTCGCGTGCAGCGCCTGGGCGATCCGCTGCTGCGCGAGCGCGCGCACGACCTCGACGATCTGGCGCGGCGGCTGCTTCGCTATCTGGCCGGCGACGGCCACGCGAACCCGGCGCAGGACATGCCGGACAACGCCGTGATCGTGGCGCGCGGCATGGGCCCGGCGGAGCTGCTCGACTACGGCCGCGAGAAGCTCGTGGGCCTGGTTCTCGAAGAGGCGGCGACGACGTCGCATGTCGCCATCGTGGCCCGTTCGATGGGGCTCGCGCTGGTGAGCACCATCGTGGGCATCAGCGATTCCGCGCGCGCCGGCGACACCATCATCGTCGACGGCGAGACCGGCGACGTCCAACTGCGCCCGCAGCCCAGCGTGGTGAAGACCTACACCGCCAAGCGCGCCTTGCGCGCCCACCGCGTCGCCCATTTCGCCCGCATCCGCGACATGCCGGCGGTCACCAAGGACGGCGTGCACATCAAGCTGATGATGAATGCGGGGCTGCTGCTCGACATGCCGCATCTGGAAGAGTCCGGCGCCGACGGCATCGGGCTGTTCCGGACCGAACTGCAATTCATGGTCGGCGAGACGATGCCGCGGCTCAGCGACCAGATCGAATTCTACAAGGCCGTGCTCGACGCGGCAGGCGAAAAGCCCGTCGTGTTCCGCACGCTCGATCTCGGCGGCGACAAGGTGCTGCCTTACGCGCGCTGGGAACGCGAGAGCAATCCGGCGCTGGGCTGGCGGGCGATCCGCATCGCCCTCGACCGGCCGGCGCTCCTGCGCTACCAGGCGCGCGCGCTGATCCAGGCCGCGGCCGGCCGCGTGCTCAATGTCCTGCTTCCGCTGGTAAGCGACGTGGCCGAGTTCAATCAGGCACGGGCGCTGATCGACCGCGAGACCGAGCGCGCGCGCCAGTTGGGCATCGCCCAGCCCAAGCAGATCCGCGTCGGCGCCATGCTGGAGGTTCCCGCCCTTGCCTTCATGCTGCCGCAGATCATGCGCAGCGCCGATTTCGTCTCGATCGGTTCCAACGACCTCTTGCAGTTCGTGTTTGCGGTCGACCGGACCAATCCAAGGGTGGCGCGCCGCTACGACCCGCTCAACCCCCCGACGCTAACCTTGATTCGCCTGATCGTGCAGAGCGCCAGCGAATCGGCCGGCGACCTGTCGCTCTGCGGCGAGATGGCGGGACGACCGCTGGATGCGATGGCGCTGATCGGCCTGGGCCTTAGAACCCTGTCCATGCAGCCGGCCAATATCGGCCCGGTGAAGATGATGATTCAGAGCCTGGATCTGCGCGAAGTGTCGCAATTCGTGGACAAGCTTTGCAGCCGGACCGACGGCAGTCTCAGGACCCGGCTCGCGGCCTTCGCGGCCGAGCGCGGAATCGCCATCAAATAGGCAAAGATTAAGGTTTTCCAATTGTCTGCCGGCAGGTCTTCCAGTTAGATAGAAGCTCAGGACGTTATGGCTGAGGCATGACGAAGGTTTCCCATCTCACGGTCGAGGAAGGCGGCGGTCAGAACCGTCGGCGCATCCACTTGCGCGAAATCTCCGGCGACAGCGATTCGCCGCTGGAAACGGTGGGCCAGGACCTGCGCGCGGCGCGCCTTCGCCGCGGAGACGACTTGGCTTCGGTGTCGCGCGCGCTCAAGATTCGCAAGGACCACCTCGAGGCCCTGGAAGAAGACCGCGTCGAAGCGCTGCCGGGCCGCGCTTATGCCGTGGGCTTCGCGCGCACCTATGCCGAGTTCCTGGGACTGGATGCCAGCGCCTGTGTCGAGCGCTTCAAGGCGCAGATCGCGGGACGGGCAGAGGACATCACGCCCACGATCACGGTCATCGACGAGGACGAGCATCGCCGCCTGCCGCAGGGCTGGAAGATCATTGCCGCGGTGGTCCTGCTGCTCTTTGCCTATGGCGCCTATCATCTGCTGATGCCGGCCGCAGACCGGTTCATGGCGCCGGCGGTGGCTCCGGTTCCGCATGCGACGGTTCCGCAGCCCAAAAAGACCCCGCCGCCGCCAAAGCCGACTGCGGCGGCGACCATTTCTCCGGCGGTACCGGACGCCAATCTGCCGGCCACGCCCGCGACAAATCCCGGCCAGACCGCATCCGGCCAACCCGCCACGGGAACCCCAACCGCGCCGCCTGACCAGGTGGCTGCGATCCCCCAGGGCAGGGTCTTTGGCCAACTGAACAAGGACGCGCGCGTTATCCTTCGTGTGACGAGGGCGACGCGAGTCCTGGTGCAGGCCGCCGACGGCACGGTCTATATCAACCGCGCGCTCAATGCGGGAGACAGTTACATGGTTCCGAACCAGGTCGGCATCACGCTGACCACGTCCGACGCCGGCGCGGTGGAGATCGACCTCGATGGCGCCGCCATGGGCCCGGCCGGCCGCGCGGGGCAGGTGGGCGAGTCCCTGTCGCTCGATCCGCAGTCGATCGCCGATCGCTACAGCGGAAGGCAGGGCTGACCATGAGCCTCAGAGCCTATCGCGACATCGCGCGGCGCAAATGCCGCCAGATCATGGTGGGCAAGGTGCCGGTCGGCGGCGACGCGCCGATCAGCGTGCAGACCATGACCAACACCGTCACCGGCGACGCGCGCGCGACCATCGATCAGATTCGCGCCATCGAGGAAGCCGGCGCCGACATCGTGCGCGTCTCCTGTCCCGACGAAGACGCCACAAAGGCGATGAAGGCGATCACGAGGGCCGCGAACATCCCGATCGTCGCCGACATCCACTTCCACTACAAGCGAGCCATCGAGGCGGCTGAGAACGGCGCGGCGTGCCTGCGCATCAATCCCGGCAACATCGGCTCGGCCCAGCGCGTGAAGGATGTGGTCAAGGCGGCCAAGGATCACGGCTGCTCGATGCGCATCGGCGTCAATGCCGGTTCGCTGGAAAAGGAACTGCTCGAGCGCTATGGCGAGCCGTGCCCGGAAGCGATGGTCGAGAGCGCGCTCAATCACGCCAAGATTCTCGACGACAACGACTTCCGCGAATACAAGATTTCGGTGAAGGCGTCGGACGCATTCCTTGCCGTCGCCGCGTATCAGCAGCTTGCCGATGCGGTCGATTGTCCGATCCATCTGGGCATTACCGAGGCCGGCGGCATGATCTCGGGCACCGTCAAATCCTCCATCGGCATGGGCATGCTCTTGTGGAGCGGAATCGGCGACACCATCCGCGTCTCGCTCAGCGCCGATCCGGTGGAAGAGGTGCGCGTCGGTTTCGATATCCTCAAATCTCTCAACCTGCGCCATCGCGGCGTGAACATCGTGTCGTGCCCCTCCTGCGCGCGGCAGGGCTTCAACGTGATCGATACGGTGCGGGTGCTCGAGGACCGGCTGAAGCACATCTCCACGCCGATGACGCTCTCCATCATCGGCTGCGTGGTGAACGGCCCGGGCGAGGCGCGCGAAACCGACCTGGGCTTCACCGGCGGCGGCGCCGGCAAGGGCCACGGCCAGATCTATCTGAACGGCGAGCCGGCCTATCGCCTCGACAACGAAAAGCTCGTCGACCACATCGTCGAGCTCTGCGAGAAGAAGGCCGCGACCATCGAGGCCGAGCGCGGCAAAGTCCTCGAACCGGCGCAGTAGCGACCATGATTGTCATCCCGGCCAAGCGATGCGAGAGCATCGCGCAAGCCGAGACCCACTGCGACGCGTCCCAGTGGGTCCCGGGTCTGCGCGGCTTGCGCCGCTTGCCCGGGATGACAATGTTTGCAACATGATTCCCGCCGCCGCCCTCGAACGCATGATCGACCGCTTCCGCGCGGTGGAGGCGGAGCTTTCCTCCGGCGTGGCGGGCAATTCCTTCGTCAAGCTGTCCAGGGAGCACGCCGAACTCGCGCCGATCGTCGAAGCGGTGGAAGCCTACCGCGAGACTGAAAGGCAGCTCGCCGGCGCCGAAGCCTTGATCGCCGATCCCGCCAGCGGCGCGGAGATGCGCGCGCTGGCCGAGGAAGAGCGCGCCGAACTCAAGAAGCGCTTCGCCGAGCAGGAGCACGATCTCAAGATCAAACTGCTGCCCAAGGACGCGGCAGACAATTCCTCCGCCATCATCGAGATCCGCGCCGGCACCGGCGGCGACGAGGCGGCGCTGTTCGCAGCCGATCTGCTCGAGATGTACACGCGCTATTGCCAGCTCCAGGGCTGGAAGACCGAGTTGATGGACCGCGCCGAAAGCGATCTCGGCGGCATCAAAGAGGCGGTGCTGGAGGTGAACGGCGCGGGCGCCTATGCCAAGCTCAAATTCGAGAGCGGCGTGCATCGCGTGCAGCGCGTGCCGGTGACCGAAGCCGGCGGGCGCATCCACACCTCGGCCGCGACCGTCGCCGTGCTGCCCGAAGCCGAGGACGTCGACGTCCAGATCAACGACAAGGATTTGCGCATCGACGTCTATCGCGCGCAAGGAGCAGGCGGCCAGCACGTCAACAAGACCGAGAGCGCGGTGCGCATCACCCATCTGCCGACCGGCATCGCGGTGGCGCAGCAGACCGAAAAGTCGCAGCACAAAAACAAGGCGCAGGCGATGAAGCTGCTGAAAGCCAAGCTCTACGAGATCGAGCGCGAGCGGCTGGACAAGGAGCGCTCCGGCGCGCGCAAGAGCATGGTCGGCAGCGGCGACCGCAGCGAACGCATCCGCACCTATAATTTCCCGCAAGGCCGCGTCACCGACCACCGCATCAACCTGACGCTCTACAAGCTCGACCGCATCATTTCCGGCGACGATTTGGGCGAGATCGTCGACGCGCTGGTCACCGCAGACCAGGCCGAGCGGCTGGCCGAGCTGGAAGCGGCGAATTGACCGCGGCGGCCGAATTGTTGCGCGACGCGGCCGAGCGGCTGCGCGGGGCGGGTGTCGACAATCCGCGCCTCGACGCGCGCGTGCTGTGGGAGCATGCGCAGAAAATAACCCTCTCCCCCACTTCCGTGGGGGAGAGGGAGAATCTTTTTGAGTCGTTCATCGCACGCCGCATTGCCCGCGAGCCGGTGGCCTACATCACCGGCCACAAGGAATTCTGGAGCCTCGACTTCGAGGTTGGGCCGGGCGTGCTTGTCCCGAGGCCGGAAAGCGAGACGCTGATCGAACAGCTGCTCAAGGCCTTCCCGGATCGCGAGGCGGCGCACGAATTCCTGGACCTGGGCACGGGAAGCGGATGCCTGCTGATCTCGGCTCTCAAACAGTACCCGAGCGCAAGGGGAATTGGCGTCGATTCCTCGCCTAGCGCCCTGGCCATGGCCCGGCGCAATGTCGAGAAGCACGGTCTTTTGGGCCGCTGCCGGCTGATCGAGGGCGATTTTTCGAAAATCGAGGGTCGATTCGGTGGAATTCTGGCCAATCCTCCCTACATACCCAACGGTGACATAGCGTCACTCGCGCCTGAGGTAAGGCTCCATGAACCGCTTCAGGCGTTAGATGGAGGACAGGACGGGCTGGACAGTTACCGCGTTCTCGTCCCGTTGACGGAAAGGCTTTTGACCCCGGACGGACTGGCGTTCTTCGAGATCGGATCGAGCCAATCCGGTGCCGTGAGCGCTCTCCTCGGAGGGCGGCTCGTAGGGGTGGCCAGGGATCTGGCTGGGATTGATCGCTGCGTAATAGGTAGAGGTTCCTAGGACGGCCCGAGAAAACAGTTGGAACCGCGGATGGGAATCGTTAGTTTCCGGCTCCGTGGGGAGGCGAGGACCCGCCAGCCGGCCTGACGCCGGCCTGCGCCTTTGAGGCGCCGGATGGTCTCGCGAAAGCGAACGAGAAGAGTGGATCGTCCATCGCGATGGGCCGCAGGCGGTTTCGGCCGCGACTGCGGTTTGCAGAAACACAGGTACAAAAGGGGTTGAGGTGAAACGCTCACGCAGAGGCGGCCGCAGGCCGCAAGGCAGTCATAACGGTCATAACGGTGGAGGCGGCGGCGGGGGCGGCGGCGGCGGCTTCAATCCGAACCGGACCTACGATTCCAACGGGCCTGACGTGAAGGTCCGCGGCACGGCAGCCCATGTGTATGAGAAGTATTTGCAGCTGGCCCGCGACGCCAACACCCAGGGCGACCGCGTGATGGCCGAAAACTATTTGCAGCACGCCGAGCACTACTTCCGCATTTTAGGTGCAATCCAGGCCCAGCAGCAGCTGTACAGCCAGCAGCAACAGCAGGCGCAGCAGCAGCCCGGCGCGAACGGCAATGGCGGCGGCTATCGCCCGCCGCAGGGTTCGGGCGAGCAGCCCTATCTGCCCGGCGCTCCGCAGCCCGCACCGGGCCCGTCTTTCTCGCTGGTCGATGGCGCCGCAGGCCTCGTCGGCGGCGAGGACGAGGGCGAGGAATAGCCGCACCGGCCCTTGCGGTTCGCGGGCTTCGACCACACATATGTTCCGGACACGTCTTCGCTGCCCAAGGGGGGCGGAGGCTTGTGCTTGAGAGGAACTTATGGACGTCGAGAAATTCACCGAGCGGGCGCGCGGATTCATGCAAAGCGCCCAGGGGCTGGCGCTTCGCTCCAACCATCAGCAATTCACGCCCGAGCATCTGCTCAAGGTCCTCATCGACGATGAGGAAGGCCTTGCCGCGCGGCTGATCGCTGCCGCAGGCGGCCGACCGGAACAGGTGCGCGAAGGCGTCGAGCGCGCGCTCGCGAAACTTCCGAAAGTCGAAGGCGGGCAGGGCCAGGTCTATCTCTCGCCCGAGGCCGCGCGGCTGTTCGATGCCGCGGAGCAAGCGGCGAAGAAGGCCGGCGACAGCTACGTCACCGCCGAATATCTGTTGCTCGCCTTGTCGCTCGCTTCGAACACGCCCAGCGGCAAGATATTGAGAGACGCCGGCGTCACGCCGCAGAACCTGGCCAAGGCGATCGCCGATCTCAGGCAGGGCCGCACTGCCGACACCGCTACGGCGGAGAACCAATACGATGCGCTCAAGAAATATGCTCGCGACCTGACCGACGCGGCGCGCAACGGAAAGCTCGATCCGGTGATCGGCCGCGACGAGGAGATCCGCCGCACCATCCAGGTGCTGTCGCGCCGCACCAAGAACAATCCCGTCCTCATCGG
>Ga0335085_10013622_pt1 | contig 11905 bp, 11 predicted proteins | sample Lox_Sample_45_FD_206712 | JGI IMG/M metagenome (GOLD analysis project Ga0335085, IMG submission 206712) | Soil microbial communities from Loxahatchee National Wildlife Refuge, Florida, United States - Lox_Sample_4.5 | ecosystem: Environmental > Terrestrial > Soil > Wetlands | place: USA...
CCGTCGTGGGAACCGGCGATCGGCGCTACGAGGAGATGTTCCGCGCGCTTTCTGCGGACTTTCCGGGTCGCGTCGGCGTGAAGGTGGTATACGACAATGCGCTGGCTCATCTGGTCGAGGCGGGTTCTGATATTTTCCTCATGCCGTCGCGTTACGAACCGTGCGGCCTGAACCAAATCTACAGTCTGCGCTACGGAACCGTTCCGGTTGTGCGGGCAACCGGCGGGCTCGACGACACCATCGAAGCCTTCGATCTGGAGCACGGCACGGGCACGGGCTTCAAGTTCTACGAATACTCCGGCGGAGCGTTGCTCCACGTTATCCGCCAGGCTTTGCACTATTTTGCCGACGACCGCATTTGGAGGCGCATCCAATTGAACGGGATGGCTAAAGATTTTTCCTGGAACACCTCGGCGGCGGAATATGCGAAACTATATGAAGCTGCCAGAGCAGCACGAAACCAAAAGTCGGTTCCGACATCTAACTAAAGATAGAAAGTCGCTGCCTCCGGGCAGCTTATAGAGGATACAAAGGTTATGGCTGAGAATATTCTTGCGGTAAATGACGGAAATTTCGATAGCGAAGTGCTGACGGCCAGCAAGTCGCAGCCCGTCATGGTCGATTTCTGGGCGGAGTGGTGCCGCCCCTGCCACATGCTGGCGCCCACGGTTGCCGAGATTGCGCAGGATTATGCGGGCAAGCTGAAGGTAACCAAGCTCAATGTGGATGAAGCGATGAATTCCTCCACGCGCTATGGTATTCGCGGCATCCCCACACTGCTTGTCTTCAAGGACGGCCAAGTCGTCGAGCAGATTGTCGGCGCGGTTCCCAAGGAGCAGATCACCAAGGCCTTGGAACGCCACCTCGGCTAATTGCGGAGCTCACTAGAATTTCCTGGTCTCAGGCGACGGCCCGCACAAGCGGGCCGTCATCATTTTTGGATGATACGTTTGACGGGTATCATGGGATGGTCTCGATAGGCACGGCGTATGCCGTGGCGAATGCGACGTAGAGAGAAAAACGCGCTAGCCCCTGAGGGCGGTTCCGTCCCTTTAGGAGCGGACGTGAAATGGAACCGGAAGTGAAAGAAATTGTCCGCTGCCATTGGGCTAAAAATCTGCTCAACATTCCTTATCATGATGAGGAATGGGGCGTGCCTGTCCACGACGAATTTGTCTGGTTCGAATTCCTGATCCTCGAAGGCGCCCAAGCCGGCCTGAGCTGGGACACGATCTTGAAAAAGCGCGAGCGATATCGCCAGCTCTTCTGCGCCTTCAATCCTGAAAAAGTCGCGCGGTTCGATGCGAAGAAAGTGAAGCAGTTGCTGGGCGACCCGGGCATCATCCGCAACCGCCTGAAAATCAATGCTGCCATTTCCAACGCGAATGCATTTCTCAAAGTGCAGGACGAATTCGGCGGATTCGGCGCCTACGCCTGGAAGTTTGTTGGCGGCGCCCCGATACACAACAAATGGAAATCCCACCGCCAGGTCCCGGCCGTCACGCCGCTGGCCACAACCTTCAGCAAGGATCTGCAGAAGCGCGGGTTTCGCTTCGTCGGGCCCACTATCATTTACGCATTCATGCAGGCCACCGGTCTTGTCAACGACCACCTCGTAGGTTGCTTCCGCTACAAGACCCTCGCCCGAAGCTAGTTGCGAGCGGTCCCTTCCTTTGCTAAGTTAAGGACAGAGCGGGCGTCGTACAATGGCAGTATAGAAGCTTCCCAAGCTTCGGACGTGGGTTCGATTCCCATCGCCCGCTCCAACTAAGCTACTGAATCCACTCACCTGAATCCCCCGATTTGGGCGCATCTGGGCGCAAAATCTCGCCCACTTTGTCCACTGCCTCGCGCTGCGCGTCTCCAATTACGTGCCCGTAAACGCCCAACGTGATCCGTGCATCGGAGTGGCGCATCTGCTCTTTCGTCACCGTCGCAGGGGCGCCGACATCCATCAGCAAGCTCGCGTGTGCGTGCCGGAATGCGTGCATGCCCCCGCGAGGAAGTTTCAATCTGTCAAGCACCGGCCAGAGACCGTACTCGACAACCTTGTTGGCCGCGTATGGCCGCCCGTTTCGGTTGAGGAAGAGAAAGCCTTCCGGATTTGCCTTCCACGTCGCCAGGTATTCCGACAGGAGTGCGAGCAACGCTTCCGGCATCACCACGTCCGCACGGCTTGACTTGCTCTTGAGCGTTTGCACCCGGCCGTACCATGCCGAACGCTGCACGTGAATCAGCCGGTGAGCGAAGTCGAGATCGTCTTTCTGCAACGCCACAACCTCGCCGACACGTAACCCGGTCATCGCCGCAATCGCGAACATCGTCCGGTACGGTTGCGGAGCAACGGCAATCATCCTCCGCACATCGTCTGCGCTGTACAAGCGGGTCTGCTTCCTGAGTTCCTCCGTCGGTAGCGCCAACTCGCGCATCACGACCGGCTGGCAGAGGTAGCCCCACTTCTTCGCAGTTGCGATCATCGAGCTGAGCGTGCTCAAAACGTTGACCACCGTCTTCCGGGAAACCCGTTGCGAAAGTCGGGTCACGAAGTTCTGCTGCGCCTGCCCCGTGAATTCTTCGAGCCGAACTTCACCGAGCCACGGCCGAATGTAGGTCCGCAGATGCGATTCCGCGGCCTTGATACTCGACGGTTTTTTATGCGCCAGCACTTCACGCTCCCACACTTTGGCAAATTGTCCAATCGTCGCGAATCTCCCGGGCCGATAATCAACTGCGTTCACCTTTGCCAGAAACGGCTCGAACGCCCGATGTGCGTTCTTGAGCGTCTTGAGTTCTGCGACCGGTCCTAGAACGACCGATCGCTCAACCCGGCGAATAGTCCCGTCCGGATCGATCACATCTTCCCGGTAACGTCCTATGTAGACCTTTTGATGTTTTCCACGAGTGAAGATCCTCCCAGTTTGAAATCTGCGCCTTGCCATCGAGCCCCCAATTGCGGACTCGACTGCCCTGGCTTGCACACTAGACTCAGGCGTCAAGTAGGGCAACGGTTTTTTTCGTTGTCAGCAAGAACGGATTGGAGAATCGACGCCATTTCCTTCGGGTCACCGCGGAAAAATCAAGTGATTTTGTCCTTTCCAAAGCCAGGCCGCACGGAATGGAGTTGCGAAATCGACCGCACAGTCGGGGTTTTTCCACAGCTGCGGATGTCGGTTCTCTTGACGATAGAAGGGCAAGGATCTTCTGGTGGAGATGATGGCGGGCTTCCTGGAGAAGAGAGAAAGTCTCTTTTTTCTTTTACTTGCACTGATTTTCGACACCGCCAACACCGCCAAGTCCGCCAACACCGCCACATCCGTCACTCCTGGGGAGGTGGCGGTCATGCCAGCACCCAGTGCCAAAGTCCATTGTGCTTAACCGACCGCACGGAGCAGTCTTTCTTCACGCGCTCCAATGTTCGCCAGGAAAAACCCACTACCTTGGCTGCTTCTATGATTTCTGGGACAGCTTTTTCTTTTCCCGTTGAAAGGAGCTCGAGCAACCATGCTTCTGCATCCGCTCTACGCGCGCCTCGCTCCTTGCGTTCGCGTCGGTTAGCACCCAAAACGGAGTTGGCGTCGAGAGTGATTGCCCCCTGCTGCCAGTGAATCCTGGGGACCGCCCCAGTCGCTTCGATTCGGTAGGCCAATCCGTTGCCGAGCGGTGCGAGATTATTTTTGACCGCAACCATCACGCGCGTTTCTGGCGCGTCGGGGTCTTCGCCAAAACCCCACACCACGCGCGCGGCGGCAACAAAACCAATGCTCCCCGATACCCGTAATAATGCGGGCGTGTCGCTTTTTTTCAGGTGCATTACTCCGAGAACAGCAACTTTGCGCTGTGAAGCCAACTCAGCGAGAGGCGCGAGGACCCGCCGAATCTCTGCGTCGCGATGTGTGTCGACTTGTCCCATATACGCGCTCACGGGATCAATCACCAGAAGTTGCGTGTCTCTTAGTTTTGCAATCGCTTCATCTAGCTTTTCTATATCCCTCTCCAAGCTGAAAATGGATTGCCCTGTCCCGCCATCGGCGAGGGTGACGCGCACCGCTTTCACGCGGTGGACCCGCGAGCAGTCAGCGCCGGCGCCGTCGAGCCTCGGCCGAATCGTATCGGCAGCGTCATCTTCGGCACTCAAAAAAATTGTGTCGGCCCGACTGCAGAGCGCTCCATCAGGAAAAGGGGTGCCGCGGGAAAGGCGCGCGGCTACGTCAACGGTAATGAGGGACTTGCCCTTGCCGGGGTCACCCGCGAAGATGGTCAATTTGCCACGGGGAATGCGTCCAGTCCACAACCATCGCACAGATTCCGCCTGGACGTCGGCGAACGATTCGAGTGTTACTTCTGCGCTCGTTTCTTGCGGCCGATGATTCGAAAAGCCTGGGGGTTTTGCGCTGACATAATCGGCGAGGCGTTGGATTTCATCCGCATCGAGAGGGGGAACGCAAAGCCGCTCATTGGCGCTGTGCAGTTCCCCCAACACGACTTCGCGCGACAATCCACGGGCTCGCAAGGCACCCGCGATAGACAGCATGGTTTTGTGCCGCTTGCCCTGAGGAATCGTATCTGCACCCGCACTCTGTGTTATCGCAACGGGCGGCGCGAGCAATTCAAGCGGCGCAGATGCCCACGGAATATCTTTAATCACCTGGTACGGTTGTCCAGTCTGATGATGGAGAGAAGGAGGTGCGATCACATACCCCCCATCGCCGCGCGTATCCAATTGCGGAGCTAGAACGCCAGCGCTGCATTTGCTTTTCACATTTTCCGGCTGTCGAAACCAAAGTTGAAAACGGCCAGGCCGCGTTTGTACCGTCCGGGTTTCCGGCAAATTCATTCTCGCGATCGCGCGCGCGCCTTCTGGGCCATCCACATCGATGACAAAAAGGTGATTCACATCACCGGTGGGAATTCCGATCTGCGCGTTCGGGTGCTCCGTCCACCACTCAACTATTTGGTCGGCTCTGACGCTGGCGTTTTTGAAACCGCCGGTGCCAGTAAGAGGAATCTTTTTTTTGCACGGGAATACCGAAATTCCTTCCATCGCGTACCCCGCAGCGGCCACTAGCAGGTTCATCTGACGGCCTCGATTTTTGAGAGAAGGGAAACACAATAGTCGCGATGGTGTTGACGAAGGTTTTTCAACGTGCGAGGCTGATTGCGAAAGACCCATTCCGCGAGCGCCGTGAGTTCATCGGCCCCTAGCTCCATGGCGCGGAGCTCGCGCCGGGAAGGAAACCGCCTCGGGGCCGAGAGTCCCCGAGACTTACTTGGGTTGGAAGGCATTGAAAATATTGGCCGTCTTCTCCCGGGTCGAAATGATTTGTATTTGCCGTGATGGTTTTGTAGAGTCCGCATTGTGCGTCGTCTCGAAGAGAGGCAGGCGCATAGTCTGCACCCGCGTGCAGACTCGCATGGGGCGACGCAATGCGCAAAGCAAGAAAACTGGAGGGAGTTAATTTGGCAAGGAAAGCAAGAGCTGCTTATTTTGTTGGTGAAAAGCCGAGCTCGTTAAGAAGGTCCTTTACCGATTGCACTCGTTGCCGAATCGTTTCGATGCGCTTCCGGTCCGCACGTGCCTGTTCGCCATAAAGATGCTTTGTGATTTGAGCGGGGTTTTTGCCACTCACGTGGAAATCGTAGGCCCGGATTGCTTCACGACGGACCTCGGGGTCTGGCGGCCTATGCTTACGCTCCTTTCCAGTCGCGTCCACTATTCGGCGGGCCAGCTTCGCCGGGATATGACGGTCAAGAAGGAAATCGAGCATCTGGTCACTGGTGGCTTGCGGCCTTCGTGGATAAATCCACTGACCCAACCGTGTAGCCTGGGACCTGAGCAGAAGAAATCGCTCAAAGCGTGGTGCTCTCCGAATGGTCGGAGCACAATCAATCACCCCTTGTAGCCGCTGTAGATACTCTTGGTATAGCTTTGTCATCGTCGGGCTTTCTAGGTTCGGAGGATTGTTTTGGGCGTAATCGAGGTCCAAGGCTGATGCGTGGACGACGGGAATGGCCAGCGGATTGATCGTATCCGGTCCGAGTTTTTCTACTTGGAGGTGCTCCCGAGCTTTCTGATCAAGCCAATCGTATAGATTGAGACGCGGTTTTCCGGTGCGCTTGCGCCGATGCGTGGGGCGCCGTATTCTATGCTCAGCCAAACGAAACATCCTCTCGGCCCCGGTGACAGCCGGGGCTTTTTCTCGAGCTAAATTCTCTCACCTTCTTGTTGACACAGCAAGTTAAATACGCTACATATGAGGCATGACAAGTAAGCTCACAACGTTGGAAGCAGCACAGAGGGTCGGGATTGACCGCATCACTCTTCAGCGATGGATTCGTGACAAAAAAGTGAAAGCCCCCCAGCCAGTGCTTCGCAATGGCCGCGGAGTTAGGCTCTGGTCGCGGGGGGATGTCGACGCTCTAATGCGGACTAAAGAAAGGATTCATCGCAAAGGGCGAGGTCGCAAACCGAAGGCTAAACGATAGGCAAAGCGGGACGCGATAGTGCTAGAACACTCCCGCGTCCCTAACCCAATTGCACACAGGAGGTGCAACGTGGCTAGACAGAGTCTAACCCACCCGAATACCCGCGTGGCGATCTACGCAAGGGTCAGCACTAAAGACAAAGGGCAGGAAGTTGAAAACCAATTGCGGCAATTGCGCGAGTTTTCAGCCCTCCAAGGATGGATTGTTGTTCGTGAATACGTGGACCGCGAAACAGGCTCAAGGGACGATCGCACCCAGTTTCAAACTCTATTCAGAGATGCCAGCCAGCGAAGGTTTGATATTCTTCTGTTTTGGGCGCTGGACCGCCTCTCGCGGGAGGGTGTACTGGAAACTCTCCAGCACCTGAATCGACTGACTGTATGCGGAGTTGGCTATCGTAGCTTCACGGAGCAATATTTCGATTCTTGCGGGGCTTTCAAGGACGCTGTAATCGCCATCATCGCTACCGTTGCGAAGCAGGAGCGTGTGCGCATCTCCCAGCGGGTAAAGGCAGGGCTGGAGACTGCTCGCTCCAAGGGTGCGAAGCTTGGGCGGCCCCGAGTAACTGTGGATGTCTCAAGAATTGCCAATCTACGAGCACAGGGGCGTTCTTGGCGAAACATTACCGAAGAACTGGATATTGGAAAAGGGACTGCCCAACGTGCCGTCGCTAGGTTGCCCAAAATCGTATGAATTAGGGACATTAGTTTCACGAGCTAGAACCGACTCATTCCGCATTGGTTGCGTGATTCTCGCTGGTTTCTGGGCAGGCAAGTTCACCAATGGACAGGCGAGATCATCAGTAGCAGCATGTTGTCCGATTTCCGGCTAGCCCAACGAAACCTCCCGCATCGAGACTTCCGGCCCGGCACACTCCGCCAATCAATGGTGTGGATGTTCACTTTGCGCATGGTCCGATTTCACGGCGGCGTTGTGCTGTTGCGTCGCGTGATCGGTCTTGATGTTGTGCTTGTCGTAGTAAATCTGCCTGCTCGCATTGTTCTGCTGATGATTGACCTGCGCGTGCTCCTGCTGCGTGAGCTTGCCGCCGTTGGCCGCGCGGTCACTGCGCACTTCGTGGTTGATGTTTGCCTCTCGGTTTTCGAGGTGGCTGGTCTCACCGGGAGTCAGTTGCCCCGAGCTCACGCCCTTAGCGATGCGCGCCTGCTGGTTCGCTTCGCGCGTGTTGACCCTGCTCATTGCCGCCGTCGCCGGCTTACCGTGATTCTCGGACGCGAAATTCCCGTGGTTCACACTCGCTAGATGCTCGTGCGAAGCCTGCGCTGCTGTCGGCCGAATGTGCGACTCGCGACTGGCTGACATTTCTCCATGCGTCGGCCGCGCGGTGATTCCGCCTGGGCCTCCGTTGAAGCTGGTCCGGTTTACCGTCCCGTTGTTTACGATCACAGTCTTGTTGATGTACGTGTTATGAATCACAGTGGTGTTCACGTTCACTACCGCGGTGTTGTACGCGAAGCGTCCACCGCGCCATTCTCCACCTACGAATCCGACGCCGTTGTATCCAAACCCGTAGTTCACGCCGCCATAGAAGCCGATATGGGGACCCCAATACCCAGCATGGAACACATACACGCCTTCATTCCAGCCCCAATATCCCGGCGTCCACAATACTCCCACGCGCGGCGGCTCCACCCAGACTCCAGGCACCCAGTAATATCCATGATGGCCGTACGCCCAATACCCCGGCGTCCACAAGTAACCCTCGACCGGACAAGGTGGCTGTTCGTATACCGGCAGAACCGGCGGTCCCACGTGCACGGATACACCCAGGGAAACCTGCGCTCGCGAAGCAGCAGGCACTAGAAAAACAAGCAGTGCCAGAAACAGGGTTCGCATCGAGAACAATTTGCGCATTACGGAATCCTCCCAAAGAAGTCCCTGTGCTCACATCACTTCAATTGCTTGGTACCGCCAGGAACTGATGATCGTTCGACATGCCGAAAACACACGATTGTCGGCTTCCTCCATGGAAACACCGTTCCAGGTGATTTTTTCGTTCTCGAAGGTCAGTGTTGAGTGAACATAAGGACAGTAAAGTACAGTTTCGCCTTGTCTTTGCCACGCGAAGTCGTAGCTGGACAGTTGCTGCCAGAGGTTATCCAGATACGACGTTCGGGGAAGTAAAAAATGGTGCGCAAGATTGGGAGGGAAATTCAGAAGCAGGAGATACTTTAGCCGCCCAAAAACCTCCGTGTCTCTGCGCTTACATCTCACTCATTCTAGGAGATCGAGATTCACCAATCTATGCAGCCCAAAATCACATGTTTGTGGGCAACCGGGGACGATGGCCCCTCTGCCGTACCATTACCCACATTTCCGATTACGGCGTTAATCAGACGTGAGCAGATAAACCGTCAGTAATTGGTGCGAATGCCTATTCCCGGATCTCTTCAAAATAGGACGTTGATGATGCGCGTTAGGAGTTCTTCCGGAGAGAAAATCGTGAGCAGGAGAGGCGCAAGCGGGGCTGCAGTTGCGGCGGCAAGACGGAAGATATCATCGAGTCCAAAGGGAGCCGGACGCATGTCCCGGACGAGGCCATAGCTGTTGCCGAGATCGGCGAGCGACTGGATGTCCGCAGCACCAAGAAGTTCCTCTTGTGTGGAGGGATCGCGCAGGACCCACTTTTCTTCGAAGTTCTCAACGTAACGCTGAGCGAGCAGCCCGTACTCCGCCAACCCCTTTCTTCTTGCCTGAGCCATCTTGGGAGTGAAAATCAAGAGTGGGCAGAGAATCAAGAAGACAAAGAATCCGACGAACCCAGCTATCTGTAATTTGAAGAGAATCAAGCTTTCGCCTTGGTACAACACGCGAGTGGCAAGCATACCGGCGAGTATGGCTCCCTGAGCGAAGAGGATCGGGCCAAACGAGTAGGAGCTTTTTCCAAGGAATGCGAGCCCACCGCACCGGTCGGGATGAGTGGGAATCAGATGCAAATCTATCCGGGCGACCTGCCAAAGGAAGCGAAACCAGATAAACAGCCTGAGATACCACCGCAGAAGTACGAATTGGACGATCGGAATACTGACCAATACGTACCAATAGCCAGCGAGAGTCAGATTCCAGCGTCCGCCCGAGTTGGCATACCAGGTCGAGGCGTTAAGTCCGACTCGGCTATTCCAGAGCCACAAGCCAAGAGTGTAAACAACAAGCAAGAGCCCAAGCTCGACCGGGACGGAGTTGCGCAACCGGACGGCGGATTCAATGGCGCTATCAAAACGAGGCAGATCTTGGGGCCGCACGATTCGCCTTTCCACAAAACAGCGCACCGCGGGGCGTATCCGCGAATGAACGAGCAGTTCGGCACCAATTAGGACCGGAAGAGCAACAAGGAATCTGGTTTGCGCTTCAAGGTCACGCAGGAATGAAAGCCGGCCTGCGCCACCGGGAGGTGAGGCGAACACCGAGAGCAGAAAAAGGGGCAGCCATACGAAAAGTGTGATGATGACAACCCGACGCCGCAGGAGCTCTAGGTGATCCCCTTCCAGACGGGTTCTTCGAAGTAGCTGGTAAACGGGGCCACCCAGCACTAAAGAGAAATCATATCGTTCTTCGACAAAGTTGCGTTGTGCCATCTTTTGTCAGCTTCATTCTCGGCCCTTTCTTTGCCGTTTTGACCATCACCTTAAGCCACTCCTATTTCGATAAGAAGTGATTTGAGTCACAACCTTATCGGTATTACAGAGGCAAGTCCAACAGCCTGGTAAGTTCTATAAAAGGGGAAGTCAAGAAAAAACACCGGTGCAACGGCTGGAATTTTCCTTGCTTCGCAGCCCCTTGTGAATGAGCAAGGTCTGTTCGGACCGACCGCATCCTGCGCTCGGTTGCCGGACATCGTTGCCCGGCGGTTCGAGGTTGTTCTCTCAGCGGTTTCCATCACTTCCTTGCGACGAAGCCGTTCCGTTCCGAAACCAACAAAGCCGAACCGCGGTCAAATTGGCGACCATAGTTCTATCGGAGACTTTTCGCCTATAGCTGTTTCTGGTTATCCGAGAGGGCCTAGGGTCGGGTGAGAGACTGCGTGTCCGAGGTACACACCACGCCTAACTTACCAGCTGAGACTCGCTCTCGAACCAGAGTGTCCCGAGAACCCAACGGCCACCGCCAGAGAAGATCCCCAGCAGGGAGCGAATTCCATCCGAGACACTCAAGCTGTTTGTGGTTTCAAATGATTGGCGTCGAAGCACACTCCTCTCTTCCACACGATCAAAACAATGGTGGCAATCTTCCGCGCCAAGGTCAGCCGCGCCATCTCCGGCCGCATGCCTTTGGACACCAGAGCCGCGTAGAACTCTGCGAACGGACCGGGCTTGATCGAAGCCACCACCGCCGCTCCCTTGAACAGGTTCTTCAGATCGTGATTGCAGTTCTCGTTCAGCCCGCGAATCTGTCCGTGCTTCTTCTTCCGTCGCAGTTGGCCGTTGGCAACCTCGTGGTCGGCACTACTGCTGGTCACCACACCAAGACCGCAATAGGTCCACAGCTGCCGCTTGGTACGGAACCGGTGCGGGGCTTGCAAAATGCCCAACAGTTCTGCTGCGCGAATCGGACCCATCGACGGAATCGCACACAGCCGTTTCCACACCTTGTGCTTCTGGCTCTCGGTGAGCAGGTCTTTTCGCACTTGCTGGCGCAAGGTGCGCAGCGCATCCAACTGCTGGTAGTACAACTCCGCTCGCCGGAGCACTCCTGGTTCCTGGATCTTTGCGAGCCACTCCACTCGATGCCGCAAGCCATAGACCTGCTTGCCATTGCACGGAATAGCCCAACTGCGATAGATCGCTTTGATCCGAGACATCACGCGACTCTGGTCGCGAGTGATCGTCAGATAGCTTCGCCCCAGTTCCTTCAGGGTCCGCAGCCCGTGATCCCCGTGATAGACCGCGTTGAGCTTGTTCAGATACAGAAGGTCGGATAGCTTGCGGGCATCGACGCGATCATTCTGGTTGCCATCCTGGAGTAAAGCGTTCCGGCGCGGATCGCAGACTACCAGTTTCGTCACGTGCGGTTTCAGCAGGTCGTACAGCCACGCGGCCCACGTGCCTTCTTCAAACGTGACCTGCAGCTCTCCGCGGAGCCCATCGAAAAACTGCAGAATCGTGCTGGCCTTGGTCTCGATGACGCACTCCATCACGACCTTGCCGGCAGCATTTCGCACTGCAATCGAAATGCTTTCCTTGTGCACATCCATCCCGATATATTTACTGCTGGTCATAAGGGCGTCCCTCCTCTGGAAAGGTTGAGCGAGCACTCAAACCTACTCCACCAGGGGCGCCCTTTTATATTGCGTCGGGAAATCGGGTGCGCCGTGGAAAGGCGGTGGTCCATAGCGGGAGATAAACCCGCCCGGGAACTGGTTCGCTCCACCCGGTAGCAATCAGAGCAGCAGTGGAGGCAACGA
>Ga0335085_10013623_pt1 | contig 11905 bp, 16 predicted proteins | sample Lox_Sample_45_FD_206712 | JGI IMG/M metagenome (GOLD analysis project Ga0335085, IMG submission 206712) | Soil microbial communities from Loxahatchee National Wildlife Refuge, Florida, United States - Lox_Sample_4.5 | ecosystem: Environmental > Terrestrial > Soil > Wetlands | place: USA...
ACCTACTGGCCACCTCGCTGCCGTTCCTGTACGGCGGCGACATGATCGCCGAAGGCCGCGTGTTCCCTCACCAGGTCGAGTACAACTCGCTGCCCTGGAAATACGCCGCCGGGACACCCAACATCCTCGGCGCCATCGTTTCCGCACAAGCCGTTCGTATCTTGCTTGACCTGGCCCTGACACCGGACCGCCCGGGCTACTTCGGAACCTCCAAGCCGCTGGGGCGTGCCGCCATCCAGGCGGCCATGGGCCGGATATGCGCCTGGAACCGGCAGCTGACGGCCAGGGCCCTGGAAGGTCTCGGCGCCATCGGCGGGATCACGATTTATGGGCCGCGCGACGCAGCCCGCCGGACCTCGCTGGTCGCGTTCAACCTTGCGGGCCGTGATCCGGTCACCGTGGCCGAGTCCCTGAACCGGGCCGGGGTGGAGTCGCGGGCGGGCTGCCACTGCGCGACCCTGGCCCACCACGCCCTCGGGCTGACCCCGCCCGCGAGCTGTCGCCTGAGCTTCTACCTCTACAACACCCTGGACGAGGTCGACCAGGCTGTGGCCTCGGTGGCGGCAATCGCCACCAGCCGAGGCAACGTGGGAGCGCGCTGGGATCGGTTGAGGTCCCGTCCCTTCACGCTCCCGGCCAGGTGACGTGAAGACGGCCGACCTGGAGGGCGGGGACGCCATGTTGTTCGCCGCCAGCTGGTCGCTCAGCTCCCGCCTCTACGGCCTATTCCAGTCCTACGCGCCCAGCAACATCATCATCCGCCGCGTGCACACCCGCTCCGGCATCAAATGGGGACCGCTCGTCGGTCTGGTCGGCGTCGCCGTCTACGCCACGATCATGGCCGTGGCCGTGACCCTGCTCCACCACGGCGCGCCCCGCTGGATCAACCTCATCGTGTTGATCGCGTTCTGGGACACCATCAAGTGGCCTTCCTGATTCCCACCTCGATCGTCCGGCTGCTGCGGGTCCGCCACCAAGAACGCGAGGAAATGGGACATCTATGGTCTGACAGGGGCCCGGGGGTCGACTATTATCCCTCCGTGGTCGGCGGGGCTTCACCAGTAGCGGATGGTTCTGGGTGCGGGCCAGACTCCGCGAAAGCATCCGAGCCGACCTCGGAGTCGGCCTGGCCGGCCGTGACCGGCTTGGCCAGGGTCGGCGCAGCGGCCGCGTCCACGACCGGCTCGGCCTGGCGGGCCAGGAACCGGAACCGGGCCGCTCGCGCGTCCCAGGCATAGACGACCGCAGTTCCGGCGATGAGGTCATACAGAGCACGGTGCTCGCGCTGCACAAGGATGCCCAGGAATCCCAGGCCGAGGGTCAGGAAGCCGAGCGGGAACGTCAGCGATCGGATCCATCCTCGCCAGGGATCCAGCCTCGTACCATCGGCCTGCACCACGTGCACGCCCAGCAGCGTCATCCCCATGGTGCTGCCGTCGGCCGCCCACTGAAAGCCGAAGTAGATGAATTGCCAGGCCACATAGATGATGATCACGACGATGTTGCCCCGGTACCAGGAGACCGTTCGGCCGGTCACGATCTCTGCCACAAACGAAATGAGCGACAGCGTGAGCGAATACAGAACGGTGCTCACGATGAGGTCGATCAGATACGCGGCGAAGCGCGATACCGAGCCCGCGTAGTGGCCCTGTGCGCTCACCCAGTGGCTCGGGTGGGTACGGACGGTCATGGCTGAGCCTCCGCGTTCAGGTGCGCGCGTGGTGCCGGCGGCCGTGGGCCCTTGAGCCGCAGCAGGCGGGTCACCCAGCGGTCGATGAACTGGTCCATCCCGACGGCCCCGCTGCGCACGGTATCTAGTGCCTCGGTCGCTATTCCGCCGGTCGACCTGGCGATGATGGCGCCGAGGTCGGTCTGCTCGACGAGCTTTTCCATGTCGATGCGCGCCACAACATCGTTGATGTCGACGCGGTCCAGCACGGCGTCCACGTCGACCTCCTCCAGGAGCTCGTTGAGGTCGACCTGCTTGAGCAGTGCGTTCACGTCCACCTGCTTGAGCAGTGCGTTGAGGTCGACCTGCTTGAGCAGTGCGTTCACGTCCACCTGCTTGAGCGGCGCGTTCACGTCCACCTGCTTGAGCGGCGCGTTCACGTCCACCCGCGCCAGCAATGCGTTGAGGTCAACCTGCTGGAGCGGCGCGTTGAGGTCGACCTGCCTGAGCAGCGCGTTGAGGTCCACGGCCTGGACCACGATGTCGATGACCCGCGCCGCGACGCGCTGGGCCAGCAATTCCGCCGAGACGGCCGCGCCTTTGCGTGCCGAGCGCAGCCGGTCGGGTGGTTCCACCAGATCAGTATGGCCGCCACGTCGGCCATGCGAAAATCATCCGGCACGGGTGAGGCCGGACCCGATCCGGACGGCGGTCACCGACGGCTCGGTAAAGAACGCGCCGACCGCGACGACCTGGCCCACCACCAGCAGGGTACGCAGCGCTGCCCTGATGAACCGGAGCCGGTGCCAGCAGGCCGAGGATGATGACCCAGATCAGCCTCCGGCATGGCCGCGTTAAGAGGCCCAAGGGCCCGGACCCGAAGAGACTGTCGGTCCTGGCACGTGGCCCGCCCGGGGCATAAGCAGGCGGTAATGGGCTAGGTGCGGCTGGCGGTGGGTGAGAAGCGATGCGATCGAGAAGCAGCCTGGAGGAGAAGGCGCAGGGCGCGAGCGCCAGCGTCCGAACGGACAAGCGAGGCTGGCGTGGACGCTGGACTCGGCGCAACGTCGCCGCCGGGACGCTGCTCGTGTACGCAAGCACGTTTTTGTGGATGACCGCCTCGTTCGCGGGAACCAAGAAGCCCCCGGGTGGGGTGGCATGGACGCTTGCCACCGTCGGAGCGCTTGTCAGCCTCGCATTGTTCACGCTCGCCGCGTGGGGCCTGTTCAAGTCGACCTCGTGGTGGGAGCGGGTCGCGTCGGCGGGTGCCATCGCCGGCCTGGCGGCGCTGGTGCCGTATGGGATCGCGGCCTCCTCGACCGGCGTATCAGGACCAGGGCTCAACAGCGCCATCCACATTGCCGGCAGCGCCGCAGTCCTGCTCGTCTTGCTGGTTCCTGCCCTGGAAGGCCGCATGCAGGCGTGGCTGTCGGGTGCGGACGGACGTGGAAAGCCGCAGCAAGCCAGTCCGTGGCCCGGCACGGATCCGCGGCGCGGGTGATCGCATCATCAGCCTGAAGATGAGAGGGGCGAGGATGAACGCGGCCGCGAGCGGCATGATCAGGGACCGCCGCACGGTAGTCATCGAGGCCGCCATCGACATCGAGCGTCCTGCCAAGGTGGTGTTCGGCTACTGCAGCGATCACACCCACGAGATCGAGTGGAACCCGGCGATGCGCCGCGTCGCGAAGATCACCGACGGACCCATGGGCGTTGGAACCCGCTACGAGATGGAGTTCCTGCCCGGCCGTCCCATCGTCGGGGAGTGCGTGCGGTTCGACCCGCCGACCTCCTGGACGGTGGCGGGTTCGGCGAACGGCATGAGGTCGTCGTTCTCCGGCCGGGTCACTCCGGTCCCGGCCGGTGCGCGTCTCGGCCTTCGCATGGAGGAATCCGGCCAGGCCGATCAGGGGAACGTGGATGGCAGGCAGGTTGCGGGCGTTCGATGAGCACCCGGCGCCCATCGTCGCCAGCATCGGTGGAGTCTGCGTCGGGGGCGGCTTCGAGCTCGCGCTGGCTTGCGACCTCATCGTGGCGTCTGAGTCGGCCAAGATCGGCTCGGTCGAGGTCAACGTCGGCCTGCACCCCCTGATGGGCGCCGTGCAACGGCTCACGCAGCGGGCCGGCGCGGCCAGGGCCAAGGAGATGGCGCTGCTCGGCCGGCGCTACCCGGCCTCCACCCTGGAGCGCTGGAACATCATCAACTGGGTCGTCGGCGATGAGCGACTCGACGACGCCACGATGGTTATCGCCCAGGAACTTGCCCACGGACCATCGATCGCGAACTCCGCCACCAAGCGCCTGGTCTCGGTCGCGGTCAACGAGGGGATCGCGGCCGCCGACGCCGCCATGGCGCAGATCCAGCGGCCGATCATCGGTTCCGCCGACTTCCGCGCCGCCGTTAAGTCCTATCGCGAGAACGGCATCGGCATGGCCGAGTTCGAGGGCAGGTGAGCGGCATGCCGCTCCCGCTCGACGGCATCCGCGTCGTCGATTTCTCCCGCGTGCTGGCTGGCCCCCACTGCGCCAAGACGCTGCTCGACCTCGGTGCCGAGGTCATCAAGCTCGAGCCTCCGGGTGGTGACCTGTCCCGGAGGGCCTTCCCGAACCGCGGCGGGATCTCCGGCTACTACTCCCAGCAGAACGCGGGCAAGCGCAACGTGAGCGTCGACCTCAACGTGCCGGGCGCCCGCGACGTTGCTGTCCGGCTCTGCGACACCGGCGACGTGATCGTGGAAAAGATTCGCCGCCAGATCCCGACCCGGCTGCCGACGCCAACGCTGGCGCTACCGGGGTCCCCCTCAGCCCGAGTCCGAGCCAGCCCCTGGTCCTCTGATCGGGGCATAGGCCGCCAGGTACTTCGTCACCTGCCTCCCAGACGCGCCTGACCTTGTAAGGTCTCCAGCCGGACGGCAGGCAAGCTCGCCGGACGGTGGCTGGCGGCGCTATTGTCTCCGGCTTTCCGTTCTCGCTGCGGAACAGTCGCCCGCAGGGGCAGGTGCCGAACTGCGCGGTTTTCCCTTCGTTCAGCCAGAGCCGGCCGCGTGCGCGACGACAGGTATCTCAGCAGTGGTGCCGTACGTACGGATCGCGGTTGGCTTGCCGTCCTCATCGATCTCCATGTGGATGGCGAGGTGCACGGTGACCTGCTGATCGGTAGGTTCGATCGTTCCCCCGCTGCTGAGCTTCAGCGGGGCGGTGTGCCGACCGCGCCAGATGGTTTCGTGGGCGACCTGGTTCCCCTCCGCTATGAGGGTGACGGTTTCTCCCCGCATGTCCTCGAAGGCTTCTAAGGTCGGCTTGAAGCGGTCGACGTAGCCGGCCGGTCCCTCCGCCTTGCGGCCGCGTATGTGGTCGACGAGCACGACATCGGGGCTGACGCTGTCGGCGACCGCGTCGTAGTCCCGCCGGTTCCAAGCGGCCAGAATGGCTTCCGCTCGAGCCCGTGCGGCTTCACTGTCCATCGGTACCTCCCCGGATGAGGCAGTAAACGCTAATGCACGCCCAGTCACGTGACAAGGGTGGCCGCTGGCGGGGGCCCGGTCGCTGGCTGGTCCGGGCGGCGCCAGAACTCGCGCTGAACCGATCCTCGAGGCGGCTTCCTGCCGGTCTTATGGCTTCCGCGGGGCAGGCGGCGCACGACGCGTCGCTGGGATTCGCATGTCCGGCTTCCGGGTCAGTGGCAGCCGGACGCCGAAATGGAGGCGTGTTTCGACCCGGATCGACCACATGGCCTGGCAGATTCCTGGCTCACGCGGCGCGCCCGGCGAGCTGCTGACCGGCCCGCTGTCCCGGTTCGCCGAATACCCCGGCGACAGCCTGCCGCGCCCAGCGCATCCGTTCGGCCGCGAGGTCCCGATGCTCGCCTGGTCGGCGCCGCCGACGCCGACGCCGACTGCCAACCGGACGCGCCCGGCACGACAGGCAAATCTGGCTTTCGGGGGGATTGCCTGGAGTGTCAGGCTGGCGGATAGTCGTGTATGAACTTACCCTAGCGGAAGTACGGTGTTATCTAGGTCACATCGCAGGGTCTTTAGGAGGTTGTGCCCTGCCTAACGAGGCGCGATAAAACCCCGGGAGCACCAGGAAGGAACGACCCGACGGTAGCCGCTTCTCACCGTTTTAAGCTTGCGCCGAAAGGAGGTCAGCTGAGTGAAATTTTTTAACACCCTTTTCAGTAAAATGGGTCTTTTTATCGTTGTCTACATTCTGATCGGGGTTTTCCTTAACACGGCATCTCCGCATTTGCCGACGACGGCGGGCAATCTCTCGTCGCTCCACAGCTGGGCACAGTACTTCATCTCGGTCCTTTTCTGGCCGCTGAGCTTTTGGACGCCCACCTTCACGGTGGGTAAATGGACACCCTGATCGTCCGCGGCGACCGCTGACCGAGGCACTCGCTCCCGAGCCGTGTGCCGGATCGGTATGCTGCGCACCAAGGACCCGGCGCCTACTCACATGGGATCTTGGCGCCTGCGCGGAAACGGAGAATGAAGCCGGGCTCCACAGCGAATATAAATCTGGACATCCATCAATGCGCTGGCCGTCGGAGCTGGAGCAGCGTTCATTAGCGAGAGCTGTGACGCCGGACAAGCACCCGTTCGGCCTCTCGGCACGGCACCACCAGGTACACCGCGATACCGAAGTAAAGCGCCACCGCCGCTGCCGGCACGGCGAGCCCAATGAGGATCGCAATCACGTCCCGATGACGACGGGCAAGAATTTCCGCTGGCGCCCGGCAGGTGAGCCCTCGGGCAGGTGACCACAGACCCTGGCCGGGCAGACTCACCCTGATGGTCAGCCGCCGCAGGCCGGATGGAACTCACCCGCAGGGGGTGAAGCGCGGCGATGACGCCAGCGCGGAACCTGGCATTGATCGAGAAGACAGCCTGATCCTGGGCCGCCGGTAGGTGCCTGCTGCGTACGGTCTTCATGGTCCGGCTTCCGACCCGTTGCCGTGTTCATCCGGATGCGGTAAGAAACAGGAGATACGACATGGCGAAGCCCGACGCGGTATTCATCTACATCGGCACCTATCCCAGCGAGGTCGCCGCGCGAGCCGACTACGACGTCGTCAAGGACCTGCACGCGGCCGGCGCGGTCGGCACCTACGACGCCGCCGTCGTTACTAAGGACGATGCGGGCAAGGTTCACGTCAACAAGGATGAGATGGCCACCCGGCACGGGGCATGGGGCGGCGCCGCCGTCGGCGCCGTCGTGGGCATCCTGTTCCCGCCCGCGATCATCGGCTCCGCCGTGGTGGGCGCAGCTGTGGGCGGGGTGGGCGGCCATTTGTGGCGCGGCATGTCCCGGTCGGATGTCAAGGAGTTCGGGGAGATCATCGACGCCGGGCAGGCCGCCCTCGTCATCGTCGGCCAGAGCACCCTGGAGCAGGCGGTGGACAAGGCCGCACTGAAGGCCGAGAAGCACGTCGCCAAGCAACTCGACGTGAGCGCGAAGGACGTCGACAAGGCCGTCCAGGAAGCCGCCACCGAAGTCAGCTGACCTGCTGCCAAAGGGCCTTCCGGCCCGGCGGATCAGCCTGGGCGGCGTATTATCACCATATGACGGCAGCACCCAGCCTCGCGGACTGGTTGCATGGTGGTCTTTGCCGTGGCGCGCTGCAGGCGCTTGGCCAAGCTCTGTCCCCTCCTTTGCTCGGCAAGCACTCAGTCAGCCGATTCTTCCCGGCTGGCTCTTCGCGAACAGCATCAACGTGACTGAGGAAAATTCCAGCTCACCCGAAACAGAGCGGGATATTGTCGCCGTGCACAGTTACGGGCAGCAGCTTGGCCGTATCATCGACGTTCTCGATGAGCTGATCAAGGAACGGCCGGCTGGCGCACCCGATGCCCGGCCTGTACGGGAGTTCGCCAAGCTTAAAAACGATATCGAGACGATTAAAGCGCGCCAGGCCGCAAGGTGGGCCACGCAGATGATTTCTGACCTGGCGGAATGAAGCAGCGTAATCCTGATGAATACCAGCACCTGGCAGCGAAACTCCGGAAATTCCTGGAAGACAGCGGAGACTGACTGCCGGCGCCCGGCGTAGTCTGCTCGCCGTCCGTCCTCGGGGTATCAGGCGCGTTCCGGTGTCCTCTTCATCATTGGGAGCGCGCATACTGCACGACGGCGGCGGTGATCTCGGCGATCTGCCAGGGCCCGGGCCGGCCCCGCGCTCGGCTCGCCCCCATTCCGATTCCAAAGAGGAGTGAAGGAAGGAAGGCTCCCGAAATGGGTACATTGCAATACAGCCTGGTGAAGCCCGCGGTGGCGCAGTCGGACCTCACATCGATCGGGCCGTACATGTTCTGGCTGATGTTCCGCAACGTCGCCTCGGACGGGCTGGTCTTCGAGGACCCGGTGAACGCCGGTGTCTTGTCGCAGCCCGGCTGCATACTTGCCTCACCGTCGTTTCCGAACAGCACCACGCACCTGAACCAGGACTACGTCTTCAACTGGACCCGCGACTCCGCGATCGCCGCGGTCGAGCTGGCGGCCGGCCCGCTGCCCACCAGCCAGCCGCTGATCGACTACGTGCAGTTCGCGCAGACCTGCCAGAACTCGGCCAGCCGCATCGGTCACCTCGATCGCGCGTCGTTCTTCATCAACGGCAATCCGCGGGACACCAGCGACCAGGCCGACGGGCCGGCCCTGCAGATCCTGGCGATCCTGCGAATGTACGCCCAGCTCGACGCGCCCACCCAGGCCGCGGCGAGCGCCGTGATCGCAGCGAACCTGAACTTCCTGCACAACGCCTACCAGGGCGAGACGGTCAACCTGTGGGAGGAGGAGTTCGGCGCCTCATTTTTCGCGCGCTCGGTGCAGCTGAAGTGCTTCGAGGCGATCGCGGCCAACACCCTCGGAATCGGTGTCCCAGGCTGGCTGAGCACCGCCATACCGTGGCTGCAGAACGCCCTCGCCAGTCACTGGAACGGCCAGTACTATCAGTCGCTGCTGCCCGTCCCCGCCGACTCCCGGGCCCCGTATGACCCCAACATCGACATCGTCTCGGCGGCGATCTACGGCGCGGTCCCGGTCACCGACACCAAGCTCCTGGCGACCGCCGCGCTGCTGCGCGGCCAGTGGGCCGACCCGGCATCGACGAACTATTATCCGATCAACGGGGCCGACCAGCATCTCAGCAGCGGCCCCGTGGGTCCCCTGCTCGGGCGCTACCCGGGGGACACCTACGACGGTGACACCGCCGATCCGCCGGTGCGCGACCACCCCTGGGCCGTTTCGACCGCCAACTTCGCCGAGCTGTACTACCGGCTGGCGAAGCAGATCACCACCACCGGAACAGTTCCGCTTGACAATCTGTCGGCAAGCTTCTTCGGCCAGATCGGAGTCGGCGCCTCGACCACACCGATGGACGCGGCGGCAAGCCTGGAGAGCCACGGCGACCAGATGCTGCAGGCACTGGTCTACCACAGCGATCACTTCGAGCTCAGCGAGCAGTTCGACGCCACCTCCGGCTTCGAGAAGAGCGTCAGCGACCTGTCCTGGTCCTACGCCTCGTTCCTGTCGGCGGTCCGCGCCAAGAACGCCCTCTGAGAACCCTGTCCGCAGGCGGGAACAATCCCGCAGGGCTGGCCGAGCTTGTCCCAGCCAGCCGTCGCAGCAGCTGTCGAGCTGCGGCCGGACAAGGGCTTGTTCCTGCGCCGAACCGAGGTGGTCTGCCGCCGCTGCGGCGGTCATCTGGGCCGGTCTCGCTGCGCGAGCTGCTCGTGCACATGATCGAGGAATACGCCCGCCACAACGGGCACGCCGACCTGCTCCGCGAGCGCATCGACGGGCGCGTCGGCCAGTAGCACCCACCAGTCATGGCCTTCCCGTGCTGCTGTCTCCCGCGCCGTGGTTCCCCGGTCGTGGCTCATCGAGGCCTTCAGCCGCTCTGGCCTGAGCAGGCTCGTTCTCATCGGCCTTGTCGGCGCGCCGCAATTCCCGGACGCTGTATGCCATGGTGGCCAGTACGGTCAGCCCGCCGAGGGCAACGCTTGCACCAGTCCCCACGCCGGATAGGGGCAGCACGTCGGTGAAGATCAGCACCCCGCCCAGGCCGATGGCACCAATGCCAAAAAGGATGGCGGAGGCTGTCGCGACGCGACTGGCGGCGGCCTTGTCGGCCGCCGAACGCGCGCGTGCCCGTACCGCAGCCAGATGACGCCTGGCCCACTCGTATTCGGCGGCGAGCACGATCATCGCGAGGAGTATCACGAGCAGGCCAGGTCCGGGGGCCACCAGCAGCACCACGCCGACGGCGAGGATCACGATGCCCACGACGGTGACAGCGATCCGGCGGAGCAATCGGACCAGATCCTTCATGGATCCAGCATGCCAGGGCGCGGCGACGATCTAGCATGCACCGAACCACCCTGCCTGCCCCGGCCCCGGCGGCAGGTGCTCACGTAAGCGAGAAAGTCCAGCGGCTCGCCGCCGGCCTGCCCGGCGTTGGGCAGTGGTCTCCATCCAGATCGGTTAATCTATGGCGCCGACGAGCCGGTGCGCATGCCCGAGATTCCTGGGGTGTCTGGAGTCGCCCCGCCCGAAGACTGGTCCGGATGGCTGGCATCAGCGATAGGCGCGTGCCGGTGCGAGGCGATTCCCATCGGCTCTGAGCTCGAACACGAGCATCCGTCATCTCTCCCGGCCGGGATTGCTGACACCGCCCGGCCGATTCTGGTCGCCTACTCGCGGGCGAGCATGGCCTGGGCCTCGCGCTCCAGGTCAATGTAGGGATCGCCGCTGACATCCACAGCGACCCGCTTGATCGTGCCGCCGGTGAATACGTGCGGGTGATCGCCCGGGTAGTCGTCCGTTACCGGCTCGCCGCTGTCCCGGCCGACGCACAGGCCCTCACCGGCCAGGCTGAAGTTCCCCGGCTGGGTCTTGATCCGGCCCTCGCCGACCTTCTTGTCCCCGTGATAGAGGGACAAGATCCCGGTAGACACGCCGGGGGGATCCTCGCCGTCCTTGTCGAAGGAAGCCGACAGGATCAGGTTCTCCCCGGTGGGCACCTCTTCGGTCCCGTCGATCTTCTGCTCCATGATGCCGACGAAGTTGTTGACGTAGTGCAGCCGGTTATCTTTCACATACAGGGCGTGGCCGCCGAACCGCGCTCCTTGGGCGAATAGAACGCCCTGCGCGCCGGGAGCGGGGATGTCCACCAGCGCGCCGATGCTGTAGGAGCGGTTGCGGACGTTCACCGCCTGCTGCTCAGGCACCTCGGCGGTATCGGGGAAGTAGACATAGCGGTCGCGGGGCGAGGCCAGCTGCGGCCGCGGCGTCAAGATGATCTCCAGCGGCGACCGGTCATCGAGCGGGAACGCGCCGTTGTCGCCCGCCTCGGCGAACCACAAGTTGACCAGCTCGCGCAGCTTGTCGGGGTGCTCGGCGGCCAGGTCGTGCAGTTCGGCACGGTCGGTGTCGGTGTGGTACAGCTCCCAGTTGTCGTCGTTGAAGTGGCTCCACCCGCTGATCGTCGGGTGGGTGGTGACGGCCTTCCAGCCGTCGTGCCAGATCCCGCGGGAGCCGAGCATCGAGTAGAACTGGGTCCTGCGGGCTGAGGGCGCGGACGGGTCGCCGATGCTGTACCGCATGCTGACCCCGTCGAAGCGGCTCTGCACATGGCCCTTGATGGTGGCCGGCGCGGTCACGCCCAGGGTGTCCAGGATGGTCGGCACGATGTCGATCGCGTGGTGATACTGGTGCCGTATCTCGCCCCTGGGGCCGACGCCGACTGCGGTTGACGGCCAGGAGATGAGGCACGGGTCGGCAGTACCGCCGTTGAACTCATACCGCTTCCACATCTTGAACGGCGTGTTGAACGCCATCGCCCAGCCGTTGGGATAGTGGTTGTAGGTCTTCGTCCCGCCCAGTTCATCCAGCATCGCCAGGTTCGCCTGCAAATCGTCAGGCATGCCGTTGAACAGCTTGTTCTCGTTGACCGACCCGTTCGGCCCACCCTCGCCGCTCGCCCCGTTGTCCGACACCAGGATGATCATGGTGTTGTCCCGCTGCCCGGACTCCTCCAGGTAGTCCAGCAGGCGGCCGATGTGGTGGTCGGCGTGCGCGAGGAATCCCGCGTACACCTCGGCCATCCGGCAAAACAGCCGCTTCTCCTCCGCCGACAGCGAGTCCCACGGCCGGGTGACATCCAGCGGCGGGAACGGCTGACCGTCTGGGCCCGTGCGGGTCTCGGGGGTGCCGATCGGGTTGATCGGCGGCAGCCCG
>Ga0335085_10013624_pt1 | contig 11905 bp, 4 predicted proteins | sample Lox_Sample_45_FD_206712 | JGI IMG/M metagenome (GOLD analysis project Ga0335085, IMG submission 206712) | Soil microbial communities from Loxahatchee National Wildlife Refuge, Florida, United States - Lox_Sample_4.5 | ecosystem: Environmental > Terrestrial > Soil > Wetlands | place: USA: Florida...
CGATCTCGCTGTCCGCTTCGGCGCCCACTCTCAGGTGCGCCCTTGCAGCCGCCTCGATTTTTCCGAGCTCAAGAGCGACGTCCCCGTGGTCCTCCTGGGTAGCCCGATGTCGAACCCCTGGACGCAGCTTCTGTACGACCAGCTCGATTTCCAGGTGGTCCACCGTTTTGAGACCGGTTTCGACATCTGCATCAACCGCCATCCCCGAAGCGGAGAATCCGGCGCCTACGTCCCCGCCCTGCACCGCCAGGGCTTCTCCGAAGGGTACGCCATCATCACGATGGTTCCGAACCTCACCGGTCGTGCCCCGGTCCTGATCGTCGCCGGGACCAGCACCGAGGGCACGGAAGCCGCTGGCGAGTTCGTAACCAACGGGGAGCGTCTCTCCGCCTCGCTGCACAAGCTAGGGATCGACGGGGGAAGGCCTATGCGCAAAATCGAGTTACTGATCCGCCTCTCGTTCGTCTCCTCCGAATCGGCACAGTCGGAAATCATCGCCTCCCGCGTGGAGAATTAGCGGATCACGAGAGAGCGCCAGAATCCTTGAGAGTCACCATGCGATGACGATCGTCTGCCGTTGGCGGGACTGCGGCACGCTGACAGCCAGGGTAGCTCCGTCCACATTGAACTGAACCGCTCCGGCAGCCACCGGTTGTCCGTTCAGAGTGACCTTGCGCGGCGTCTTGGCAAAGTGCAGGCGCACGATGTTCCTCGCATGTTGCGGAGTGAAGGTGCCTTCCGCGTCGGCGAGGACGACGGTCGCACCCTCCGCAGCCGTTCGCACCGACACCTTTCTCAGGAAATACCCATTCCGGCGATAGGCGAAGCTGATCCCGTCGTCTTCGTAGTACTCGCGCTCGCTCGACCCGTGCGAGAAGATGTCGAAGGTCAGATCCGAAGCCGGCCACTCGGCAGAGGACTGAATCACCGGCGCCTCAAAGAGTATTGCGCCTTCGGCGACGAAGAGCGGAAGTTCGTCTTCGCCGGCGCTTACCGCGACTTTTCGTCCGCTTCCTGCATTGGCGTCATTGCGAAGGTCGTACCAGGTGCCGCGAGGCAGGTACACCTGGCGCGCCTTGCTCCCAGGAACGACAATCGGCGCGACCAACAGGTCGGATCCGACGAGGAATTCGTCGCTCAAGTTGTAGGTGGCGGCGTCTTCGGGATACTGAAGCAGGAGAGCGCTCATCACCGGCATTCCCGTCCGCGAGGTCTGGTAGAAGCAGTTGTAGATGTAGGGCAGGAAGCGATACCGGCGCTCGATGGCGTGCCGGTTATAGGCCTCGTGCTCAGGGCCGAAGGCCCACGGCTCTTTATTGGGGGACTCCAACCCGGTATGGGCACGCATGAAGGGGAAGAACGTGCCTGCCTGGATCCATCGCGTGAACAGATCGGCATCCGCGGGCCCGGAATCGGCAAAGCCGCCGATATCGCTGCCGACGAAGGGGAACCCGGAAATGCCCATGCCCAGCAAAGTCCCGAGGCCGTCCCGGAACTCCAGCCAGTCAGCCACGTTATCGCCCGTCCAAGCCGCGGCATACTTCTGGCCGCCCGCATAGGTAGCTCGCGTGAGCACGAACGGACGACTTTCGGGCTGAAGCTGGAGCAATCCCTCTCGAGCAGCCAGCGACAACTGCTGGCCAAAAACGTTGTGGATCTGGGCCTGACTCACCGCACAACCGTTGCGATGGAAGACCACGTTGTCCGGCATGGTGCCACCCGGCGTCTCCATGAGCGCCGGTTCGTTCATGTCGAGCCAGACGCCGGCCAGTCCGCTCGACACGAAATCGGAGATCTGCCCGGCCCACCATTTGCGGCCCCGATCGTCGGTAATGTCCGGGAAGGCCGATGCCCCCGGCCACACCCGGCCGGTGAAGAGTTTCCCGTCCGGGTTCCTCACAAACACTCCAGCCTTGGCGCCATTGTCATATGCGGCGTAACCAACGTCCTCTTTCACGCCAGCGTCGACGATTGCGACGGTCTTGAGGTTGAGATCTGCGAGATTTTGCATCATCTCGGTGGGTCGGGGAAACCGCTCCCGATCCCACGTGAAAAGCCGGTAGCCATCCATGTAATGAATGTCCAACCAAATGGCGTCGGCCGGGATTTGACGCTGCCGGAATCCCCGGGCAAGTTCCATTACCCGAGACTCCGGATAGTACGAGTAGCGGCACTGCTGATAGCCGAGCGACCAGAGCGGAGGCATCGGGATAAACCCGGTCAACTCCGCATAGCGGCGCAGCACGTCGGCGGGCAGCGGTCCCGCGATCACATAGTAGTTCAGTTCTCCGCCTTCGGCGCCGAAACTTATGGAAGCGGGACTCTGCCGACCGATGTCGAAATTGCTGCGCCAAGTGTTGTCGAAGAAGGTGCCATGGGCCGAGCCATTTCGCAACGTGATGAAGAAAGGAATGGCGGCATAGAGCGGATCCGTGGTGTTGTCGTAAGCAAATGTGTCTGAATTCCACATGACCAGTGAACTGCCGCTGTTTCTGGCGCCGCGCTTATCCAATGGGCCGGTCTTCTCGCCGAAGCCGAAGAAATGGGAATCGGGCGCAAGATCCTTCCAGACCCGAACACGCCCCTCGGGGTCGTAAGCCATGCCCAGGGCATCCATATCCTTGTCGAGGAGGTGCCCTTCCGCATCCAGGAATCGGAGGCGCAGCGGACGCCGGTGTATTTCAACGCTCAGGAGCGCGATGCGTAACCGGTCGATTGTGCCGCTGGTGGAGAACTCAAAAGGCACCCTGGAGGGCTGAATGGCCGACGGCAATACAGCGTAGGAATCGTCGGCGGCGAATTCCTTCCCGCGGCCAAACCGCACACGAACCGTGCCGGGCCCGACAACCGTGATGCGTACGATTCCCTGCCGATTTCGATACTCCACACCCCCAGCCACACTTTGGGCTGGAGGCATAGCCCCGACGGATATCCAGTCCGCCCGGAGCGGGCAGGTCCACAGGCTGCAGACAGGCAGAATCAGCGCGAGTCGAAGAAGCCAGTTTGAAGGGGACCGACGATTGCGTTTTTGCATGGGGAACGCCTTTTCCAAGGATTGGAGTTGCTGAAAGCGCCAGTGTCGTTGAATAGTTCCACACGGACTGGTCAACACGTCTGTGTGTTACGCTACAAGCATCTTGAGGACCGGCCAACCTCCGGCCCACGGCGGCAAAGTGAGGTTCGGGGATTACGAGGCGGACCTGCGCACGGGCGAGTTGCGCAAGTTCGGAACGCGAATCAGGCTGCAGAGCCAGCCTTTCAAGGTGCTCGCGCTCCTTCTGACTCATCCCGGCGAAATCGTCACCAGAGACGAACTGAGGCTGCATATCTGGGGTTCGGAGACGGTAGTCGATTTCGACCACAGCCTCGGGACCGCCGTCAACAAAGTACGGGACGCCCTCTGCGATTCCGCGGAGCACCCCCGTTACATCGAAACCATGGCGAAGCGGGGATACCGGTTCGCCGCCGAGGTCGAGTTCGTCGACGATGGCGCTTCGGCTGCCGCGGCACCTGCGAAACCGGCGGCCTCCGCGGAGGAGACCGGGATCGCCGGCGGCGCGGAAGAGACGGCGGGGGCTCGGAAAGAAGGTCGAAGGGCGATTTCCGCAGCATGGGCTCTCATTGCGGCGGGAAGCCTCGCCATCGGCCTGATCTCGGGGGCATTGCTCTCCCGCCGCGGCGCCCAGTGGAAATCGGATCCGGGGGGCGGGCACCGTCAATTGCGGGCATTCTGGGCAGGGGTGCTGCGCAGCCCCGAACCGCCGATCGTGGTCTTCAGCAATGCGGTTTTCGTCGGCCGGCCGGAAACCGGCCTGCGCTACTTCAATCCCGAAGTGGACGCCCATACGCCGACGGAGGACCTCTACACCGGCGTGGGAGAGGTGCTGGCGATCGCCAATTTGTCGGACGTGCTCCATGGTCTGAACCGATCGATCGTCGTTAAGCGCAGCCGCCTGTTGACTTGGGACCAGACGAAAAACCACGACCTGGTTTTTGTCGGATCACCTTCGGAAAATCTGACCCTCCGCGATCTTCCGGCCAGCCAGGACTTCATGTTTCGGTCGATGGGCCTCGGCGAGCCCCGCGCGGGAGATCTGGCCCTCGTCAACGAGCATCCGCTTCCCGGCGAACCAAAGCTGTTCTTCGCTTCAGCCTCGCTACCACTGGTTGAGGACTATGCATTGGTGACCTTGCAGCCCGGGCCGCATCCGGGGCAGAACATGCTGATGCTCGCCGGAACCACCACCCTCGGCACTCAGGCCGCGGCCGAGTTTGTGTGCCAGGACGAAGGGGCTGGCATCCTGCAGACCCGACTGGCGGCGGCCCCCGGCGACTTGCCGCGGTTCAGTGCGGTGGTCCGGGTACAGGTGATGGGCGGCGTCCCAGTGCCGGTCGGGATCGCCGCCATACGCTCACACCGCAAGTAGCGCCCTAGAACTGCACCTCCAGATGGAGTTGAATGACGCGGCCTGTCTGCGCGGAAGTAATCTTCCCGAAGTTGGCGTCTGTGAGGCTGGTCACGGGATCTCCCCAGCGCACGAGATTGAACGGATTCTGAGCTTCGCCGCGCAGGGTGGCGTTGACCTTTTCCGTAATCGCGATACGCTTGCTCATGGCGATCGATTCACTCGCCTGCTCGGGGCCGCGGGCCCAGTCTAGGACGCGTGCGTCGGTGCCCATGGAATAGGTTCCGGGAATAGAGAAGGCGGCCGGATTGAGGAACAGATCCTTGGCCGGATCGAAGGAGCCCGAGTAAGATGCATGGATCGGCTGCCCGAGAACCAGGCTGCCTCTCTTGGATCCGTAGCCGAGGATGGACAGGTTGTTGCTTGTGGTGGGACTCAAAGCGTCTCCGGATGCCCGGCGGACAATTGCCACCAGAGTCCAGCCGCCGGCTACTCGTTGCGCCAAACCACGCGACGCCAGAAAACGCTTCCCTTTTCCGAAGGGCAGGTCGTAGGCGGCGCTCACCGTGAAAACCTGAGGGGCGCCATTCGAGCTGATCGATGTGTCCAGCAGGCGATTGAGCGGATATTGGGGCGTTCCCTCAGCATCCGTCAGGTTCTTCATCCAGGTATAGAACGCGAGCAGGTTCAGGCCGTTGGAGTACCGTTTCGTCACCTTAATCTGGAGGGAGTCGTAGTGGGCGGTGCCTACGCCGGCGGAATAGCTCACGCTCGTATACTGCGGGAACGGCATGAGGGCCTGAGCCACCGTGTGGGTGGGATACGTCGCGAAGGTCGGGAACGGGGAGACCACGCCTGCGGAGGCCGCCTGCGCGGATGTGATGGATTGGGTGAGAGCCGGGCCGAGCGCCAGGTATTGGGCGTTCACCACATCGAGCGGACTATTCATGACGAGGTGAGTGGAATGGCTGCCCAGATAGCTGGCGTCCAGCGCGAGGTTGTTCGCCAGTTGCCGTTCAATGCTGAATGTCCAGCTGAGGATTTGCGGGGGACGGGCGTAGTCCGGACCGATGTATGTCGCGCTCAGTCCATTCGAAAACGTGGGATCGATGAACGGAGGCCGCGCATAGTTCTGCGGGAAGGTCCCGGTATCCCAGTTGTAGAGAGGAGAGAATCCATCGGGCGAACTAAAGCTCGGCGTCGCTTGAAAGCCGGCGGTCTGCACGCTGGTGGAGAGCGAAGCGGGGGCGTAGTAGATACCCCCGGAAGCGCGCACCACCGTCTTGGAGTCGAGGCCGTACGCCACCGCCAGGCGTGGAGCGGCCGCCTTATTGAAGGCGGGAGAGAAAGTCCTGTTACCGGTGCGGCCCTGTCCGAAACCCGCGAAGATCAGCGCGCCCGGAATCCCGCCGGCTCCCGGATTCGGCGTGGTGGGACTGAAGGTGCTCCAGACGTTATTCACGTCAAACGGAGAAGGGTAGAGTTCCCAGCGCAAGCCGTAGGACAACGTCAGCTTTTGGGTCACGTGCCATTCGTCCTGCGCAAAAAAGGACCAGTACCTCCACCGCCGGCCGGTCTCCACTGGCGAGGCCATATTCGCCTGGTTTACGTTGCCCAGCAGGAAGCTCGCAAAAGCGTTGCCGTATTTGCTGAAGTTCGACCCGCCGTCCGGCTGGCTGGTAGTCGCGTTGGTGAACGCGAAATTGCCGGCGCCGTTCGGGCCGCTGAACTGGTTGTTGTACTCGCGCATGTAGCCGACGCCGTACTTGGTCGTGTGGTGCCCGCGTACCCAGGTGAGGTTTTCGTTGTAGGAATAGCGGCCGCTTGCGGTGATGGAATAGGTCGAGCCGCCCAAGCCCAGCGGTGCCGCCGTGCCTCCGCTAAAAGAAATGACCGGGAAGGAGCCGTCGTCCCAGGGAAAACCCGTCAGGCCGAGTTTCTGGTCCCAATTCGCGCCGATGGTTTCGGTTTTCGTCGGGTTGAAGTAGCGGTCGAAACCGACGGTGAAATGGCTTAGAAGGTTGGGACGCAAAATGTAGTCATAGTTGACGCGGGCCATCTGGTCATGCTGCTGCTGTTCTTTAAAGCCTTCCAACACTGGAGCCGTCTGGCCCCATCCCTGGTTGTTGAGCAGCCGCGGCCGCCGCTGGTCGCTATAGGTGACCGACATCTTCTGTCTGTCCGATACGCTATGGTCGACCTTGATGGTGCTGACGTACGTATTCAGGTAGGGCCAAGTTCCTGTCCGGTTATACCAGTTGTTGGACTGGCTCGGGAGATCTGGGTTCGGCATCAAAGCAATGATCTGCGACGCAATAGGGCTGAAACGCGATTTGGGAACGACATTACCCGGAAACGGCGTGCGGACGTAGCTGCCGCTGCCGTCCGGCATCGTGGTGGCCGGGTCGTAGATCGGAATCACCGCGCCTGACGCATCCCGCAGACTGCTGAAATCGCCGTTCCGAAAGGCCGTGGTCGGAATGGTTTGCAAGGCACCGGTACCCGACTGCCGCATCCAGAACAGGTCCTGGCCAAAGAAGAAGAACGTGCGGTTGTGGCCGTTGTAGACCTTCGGGATGTAGACGGGCCCGCCGAGCGTGAAGCCGCCTTCATTCTGGCGGACGCGCTGGCGAGTGGCCTGGAAGAAGGAGCGTGCGTCCAGTTTGTCGTTGGCGAAGTCGTTAAAAACGGCGCCGTGCACTTCATTCGTGCCTGAGCGGATGGTCACACTGGTGAACCAAGTCCCCGTCCGCCCGTACTCGGCATCGAAGGAGTTGGTGACCACGCTGAATTCGCCGACGTGTTCGATGGCAGGTCCGGTTTCCTCGACGCAATCGGGATAATTCACTTCGCTGCCGGCGGCTCCATCGATGAAGATCTCGCTGTTGCCGGACGCCGAACCGTTCAGGATCGGCGTAGTGCTACCTGGATTGGCGATGCCCGGGATGCTCTGCAGGTACCCCGTGATATTTCTCTTCTCGCCGATCTGGATCATCGGGAGGTCTTGTATAAACTTGGTCGTAATTCCGGTCACCAGGGTAGGTGTAGCGAGGTCGAGCAGCGGTGCTGCTGCGGCAACATCGACGGATTCGGCGACGGATCCGACGGCCAATGTGAAGTCCACGCGCGCGCGGGTCTGTGCCTGGATGAGGACGGGTTCCCGCCGAGCCGCGTGAAAACCTTCCTTTTTGACGATGACCCGGTAGGTGCCAAGAGGCAGGTTGGCGGCAAAGTAGACACCCAGATCATTGCTGCCGAAGTCGAATACGTGGTTGGTTTCGACCTGGATGATTTGGATCTGAGCCTGCGGCACTGCCGCACCACTCGGGTCCGTGATGGTGCCTTCAATCGTACCCCGGTCGCTTTGTGCCAAGAGCGAACCCAGGCCACCCACCAAGGCAGCAACCAGTAGGATCTTTCTCGAATTCATAGTCTCTACCCCTGACGTGAACAATTTCGGGCCATAACGTATTTTCAGGCCCGTAATACCTTTTCAACAACGGAGGAAGGTATCGATTCCATGCCCGCGGCCAGCGGCTGGCACTGGCCGAAATGTCGCATTACCACCTGATGAACTTCACTATAGCCGCGATCCCCATTTTCCTTCAATGCCCCGCCCTTCATTCGCGAGACAAACATTGTTCACCGGCTAATGCACTGAAATGATGGATCTTATCGTCCCGCAACAACCGCTGATCACGCTTCGCCATCGCGCTGATCACGTAGTTTCAGGCCTGGATGGGTCATTTTGGTCCGATCTCGCATCAGGAACCGCCTTCGATGGCCATGAGCTTGCGCAAGATTGTGGGGTAGCCGGTTGTGGACCTTTCCAGAAGTCTACCGTCGGGGTCCGTTTCAGTACGCTACCCGGCGATTCCCGGCGCGGCTAGGACGGTTTGATGGCGCTTTTGCGGGCCAGGCTCAGGACTAGTCTGGGCGTACCATCATCTGTCATCATCGTCATCGTCGCCGTCCGGGGCGAACGGGAGGAAGGCCCCGCGTTTGGCGATCGGGTACGGCGTGTCCCATCCCCGCACGCTGGCCCAGATCATGCGATTCACCTTGCCGGCAGGCGCCGAATCCGGATCGCGGAAGTTCATCCGCAGGGCTTCCGTGGCGGCTTTCCGTGCCTGGCCCTTGAGGGCGGTCAGGCTCGGATTCGCCTCGTAGATGGACTGCCTGGGGATTTCCGCCGTATACGGGGTGAACACCGGCGTGGTCTGGAAGGCATTGCGCATGTCGTTGGCGATCAGGTCGAACAGCGACATGGTGGGCAGGCCCAGGATGAGTTCGATGGTCTTGGCGATGGATGCCTGGGAATAGAAGGTCGAATCGACGGCGCCGCGCCTGGTATAGGGACTGATCGCCTGAGCTACAGTGCGGTGGCCGTCCACGTGATCGAGGCCGGACTGCGCGTCGTCCTCCACCACGAAGATCAGCATGCTTCGCCAGAACTTGGAATGGGTGAGCCCTTCCACGATTTGCCCCACGGCAAGATCGTTGTCGGCGAAGCAGGCCTTCGGGGTGGAGTAGTTGGGCGAAGTCCCCGAGGTGTGGTCGGACGGGAGCTGGACCAGCACGAGGTCGGGCATGGTTCCGGCCACCTCCCAGTCCTTCAGGTGCTGCAGGAAGATGCGAGCGCGCACTACGTCGGGCACCTGCAGGGAATAAGTCGGGTAGTCCTTGACCAGGTACTGGTTCAGCGGCGCGATCGGCGCCACGCTCTGGAAGGCGTCCCGGAAATCCGAACCGTTCCTGTACTCGTCCAGCAGCTTCAGGCGGTTCATGTTGTTGAGGACGCCGGCGAACTCGCCGAAGTCGGCGAAAGTGCGGTGATGTCCGAGCGCGTTGTCCCAGAGGAAACCGCTGTTGGAGAATGCCAGCGGATCGTCTCCGTTCTTGGGGTAGCTGCGGCCGGTGTACCCCGGCCAGTAGGTGTAGTCGGTCTCGGCGGCTTGCGTGACCCACTGGTGCCCGTCGGCGCTGTTGCCACCGTTGGCGTAGAAGTTGTCGAACAACACGAACTCGCGCGCCAGCTTCCGCTGGTTGGGAATGACGTCGTCTCCCACCAGTTGCAGCGATGGATCTCCATTGCCCTTTCCGAGATCGCCGAAGTACTGATCGTACGATCTATTTTCCTTCACGATGTATACGACGTGATCGATGAGCGCGGGTTCTCCGCTGCGCTGCGGAACGGGAAGCGGCGCTACACCAGCCCGCGCGGGATTGGCAGGCAGAGCGGAAGCCGCCCGCTGCACCGGAGCGGCCAGCCGCAACCGATTATTTTCGGCGACGGCCGTGGTGTATCCCGCCAACTGAGAGGCGTCGGGCACAGGGATCACATGCAGCGTGCCGCGGTTGGCGTGGACGTATCGTTTGTTCTGGTCCTGCCCTTCGCGCCAGCCGGAGCCAACGCCGAGCATGGTCGAGACCGCCAGGTATTCGCCGTCGGGGCTGAGCGCGATGTGGTCCGGATACCAGCCCGTGGGGATGAGTCCTTCCAAACGGGCAGGACGCAGGCCGATGACGGCCACCGCGTTGATGCCGGCGCACGCCACGTACAGGCGCAGCCCATCCTTGCCGAGCACGACCGATTCCGGCGCCGCGCCCGCCGCTTTCCGATCGAAGGGCTGAATCGGAATGGTCTCGACGACGGCATTGGCGCGGGTATCGACCACCGTCACCGAATCGGAATTGCTGTTGGCGACGTAGAGGCGCTCCCGGACTTCGTCGAGAGCCATCCCCGTGGGATGCAGCCCGACTTCGATCACATGGGTGACTTCCCGCGTCTTCAGATCGACCCGCGCCACGGTCCCGCTGGCGGCGACGCCGCGGGCGTCCACTACCACGCGGTCCGCGTTCCGTTCGTTGCCGGTGGTGGCAGTCCGGTCACCCGGTTTCGGGAATCTGCCTCCCCAGTTGCTGACGTATGCCACCGTTCCGGTTTCGTTGAGGGCCAAGCCGAAGGGCGCGATTCCAGTCCTGATTTTGACGGCCGCGCCGCTGGCCCGGTCGATGATCGCCAACTCGTCGTTGAATGTGAGGGCGACGAGTGCATGCGTGGCATCCGGGGTCAGCACCACCCCGCCCACCACGTTTCGTCCGAAGTCGCCGGCCTCGACGCGGGCGGCTCCGCCGGCGACGCCGATTAACTGAAGGGTCTGGCGGGTCTCCGACCCGGCCTTCGAAGCGCTGACACCCGCCATCACAGGGTTTCCTGCCACCGGGTCGAACGCCAGGGACTGCATGCCAGGCGCCGCCGTGGAGCGGATGACTTGAAGCGTCCGGTTGGTGCGCCAGTCGAGCTTATAGATCAACGCTCCCTTGGATGCCGCGGACAGCGCGTACACCACGTCGTCGGACGGCCCGAAAGCGACGCCCTGGACCCGATGGTCGAACACCATCTGTATGCCGGCGGGAGTGATCGCCTGCCGGGTACTGATTATGCCCGGGTCGAGAACGGTGCGCACCGGTCTCGGCGCCTCAGCCGCACCCGGCCTCACGGGCGGGCTCTGCGCCCAGACAGGCGCGATGCTCAAAATACAAATGGCGGTGGCGATAGTGCGGGAAATCGAAGCGGCTGCCACACCTACCCCCGAACCCCTGAGGTTGACCATGGAACGCTCCCTTTGAAAGCTCATCGTAAGCGGGCTTGAACGGATCGTCCGGCGGGCGAATCGACACGCACTCCGAGCTCCGGCTGAAGTTCGCGCTCGCCTCGCTCCAGCCGGAGCTTCCCGGGGAAGGTGTGATCGGATCGCCGCCGATCAGAACGTGATGCGGGCCTGCAGATCGATGATCCGGTAAGGGGTCGAACTGTCGGCCACCGTGGTCTGTCCAAACGCCGCGCTGTTCGCTCCCACCGTGCCGAAGCCGAAGGGAACGATGTTGAAAAGATCGAAAGCGCTGGCCCGCAGTTCGAAAGTCGCGTGCTCCCGAATCTTCGTCCTCTTCAGCAAAGACAGGTCGAAGTGATTGCGCCACGGACTATAGAGATACACCCGATTGCCGAAAGCGTACGGCGCCAACTGCGGTCCGATATACGGCGCGTTCGGATCGAGATTCTGCCGCGTGAGACCGTTCACCTCAAAGGCGGCCTGGGAGTTCCGGATGACGCTGTCCGGCAGGAAATACACCAGCCCATAACCGTTCGCGCCGGTCGTCTTGCGGACGTTTACCATGTCCTGTAACTGCTTCGCGGTCATGTTGTACAGCACGATTCCGTTGTCGGTGTTGTTCATGCCGTACAAGCCGGTGTTGAGCAGGAATGGGCTGCCGGATTGAGTCCGCCCGACGGCGCTGATCTCCCATCCCTCCAGCACCTTGCTCGCAAAGCCGCGGCTGGACGAAAGGAAGTGCCGGCCGGGACCAAAGGGCAGCTGGTATACCCAGCTGTACTTGATCGCGTGGCGAAGATCGTAGCTGGCGGGTCCTTTGTCGAGCCCGAGGTTCCGGAAGGTGGTGGGACTCGCCAGATCGTCGTTATCGGAAAGGGCGCC
>Ga0335085_10013625_pt1 | contig 11904 bp, 9 predicted proteins | sample Lox_Sample_45_FD_206712 | JGI IMG/M metagenome (GOLD analysis project Ga0335085, IMG submission 206712) | Soil microbial communities from Loxahatchee National Wildlife Refuge, Florida, United States - Lox_Sample_4.5 | ecosystem: Environmental > Terrestrial > Soil > Wetlands | place: USA: Florida...
CGGTCACCGGGCCCACGACGAGCAGGATGTCAGCATGACGCGGCGTCGGAGTGATGAAGAATCCCAGTCTGTGCATGTTGTAGTACGGGTTGTTCAGCTGCCGTACTTCGTTCAGGCAGGCGCCGCAGTCACCGGCGTCCACTACGATGAGATGGACGGACCGCGTGAATGGCTTGCCGAGCCGGCCGCCGTGATGATCCGTCGAGGCGGCGAGCGTCCACTCGTAATCGCGGGAAAAGGCGAGCGGGGACGAGATCTGACGCGTGCACCGATAGGAGTGGATGCAGCGGCCTGGATCCACAACGACCTGCCCGTTGCGGGCGGTGATGGCTCCGCTCGGACAGCGGGAAGCGAGCAACTCAGCCGCACCGAGGGCAAACGTGCCTCCCTGCGGCAGCCCTGGCGTTACGCCCGGTGACGTATCGGGCTGCGCCGGATACGGGCTCGTCTTGGTCCCCGTACGGAGTCCCTGGCGTACCCACTGGCTCATGGGTCCCTGCCGTTGGCTTCAGCGGTCATTTTCGGATACCGAGAGGTCGAGCGTCGCGAGAATGATGGGGAAGTCCTGGTAGGCGAAATCTTCCACGCTGGCGTGGAAGCCGAGCCAGTTACTAAAGGAAGGGGGGACGATTCGATATCGGGCTACCGTCCCGCTGGTGTCGATGCGGACCCAGTGGAACGCCGCGCCCCGGGGCGCCTCCACCCATCCGAGCGCCGCGCCGGCGCGGGCGCGGAGCGGTGCCGATACCGGGCCAGAGGCCGCCCGGGCGAGTGCCTGTTCCATGATCCGGACCGATTCGCGTGCCTCGGCGAACAGGATTCGTAAGCGCGCGTAGCCATCGCCTTCCTGTTCGACCGGGACGGAAAACGGGCACTCGCTGTAGGCAGCATACGGCTGGATGTCACGCAGGTCGCGGGCGATACCCGACGCCCGCGCGATCGGGCCCACTAGGCCGAAGGAGCGCGCCTCCTTCTCCCGGATATACCCGACTTCTTCGAGCCGATCGAGGAAGCTGCTCGACAGCCGCAACATTCGCTCGAGGTCGTTGAGGCGTTCGACAATTTCGATACACGCATGGAGTGCCGTGCGGCAGCCAGCTTCCGCCAGATCCGTGGCGAGGCCCCCCGGCACGGCAAGCCCGAAGAGGTATCGATGACCGGTGAGCGCGCCGGACACGCGGAGCAAATCCTCCTCGAGGATCGCGACCTGGCTCGCCGCGACCGCGAGGGCTGTCGATTCGCAGATCCCGGCAATGGCGCCCGCATGGTGCCGCAGGCGCTCGAGCTCGGCGAGAAACACGCGCAAGGCTTGCGCCCGTGGAGGCACCTCCGCTTGGCACACCAACTCGACCGCTCGACAGAATGCCAGCGCGTGAGCGAACGCTGTAGTCGCGGCGAACCGCTCGGACAGCGCGAGGACGTGGTCAATGCTCCGCCCCTCGGCCAGTTTCTCGATGCCGCGATACTTGTAGAAGAGACGCGGCAGCGCCCGAACGACGTCTTCGCCAACCGTCTCGAGCAGGAAGTGGGCCGATTCGGCGAGTCCGGCAAACACCGGCCCGATGGGCATCACAAACGCGCCCGGCGCGTGCAGCACCCGATGCGGCGTCCAGCCGTGATTGGGGCGCCGCTCGCTCACTGGCGTGTAGGCGCTGAACCCGTGACGCATCGGTTCGACGCCTTCCTGCCAGGCATCGTCGTGCAGGACGAAGTCGCCGAGCCTGGGATGCCCCTCGAACCGCAGTCCAAACAGATCCTCGGCTTCCCGCTCGTGCCAATCGGCGGCGTGGACGTATTTGACGATGCTTGGGACGGTCCGCTGTTCGAGTGGAACGTCCAGGAGCACATGGACCCACCCCGCCGCCCGGTCGCGGTAGAACACATAGCGCAACTCCCAATGACCCGAATGCTCTTCGACCGTCAAGCCCGCAAACGCCCAGTCCCAGTCGAGAAACAGGTTTCCACAAATCGTCTGGAGTGCGCCCGGCTTGCATCGGACGACGGACGTGCCGTCGGTGTGCTCCAGCACGAACTGTCCGGGACACCGCAGCGCGAGTGCTGACTCGAGCTCTGTGGGCGTCATGGAGCCGAAAGCGGGGCGAGCGTAGTGGCGGCGACCGATATCAACCCGTGCAACCACACGGGTTGATAGACGCCGAGCACGACTACGGGGACGGCTGCCACCAGGAGCGCGAGCTGGCAGGTCCTCGGCAGATGGTCGTGCCGCTCCGATGACTGTTCAGCCACGCGCGGGAGTGCGCTACCGAACAGCATGCGGTTGACGTGGAGCAGGATGCCGAAAAACGCGATCGTAATGAACAGGCCGAGCAGACCGATCCCGACGTACTGGCCTTGCGCGAGCCCGTTCCGGAAAATGGAGAACTCGCTCAGGAAGACGGCGAACGGTGGAGCTCCTCCGATCGCGAGGCCGCCCAAGAGCAGCGCCGTCCCCGCGGCAGGCGCCCGCCGTAGGAGTCCACGTACCGAGGCGATTTCCCGGGTCCCCGAGACGAAGAGCACCGCACCGGCGGCGAAGAAGCAGAAGGATTTGGTGACACTGTGACTGACTATCTGAAGCAACGAGGCGTACTGCCCCGCGACGCCCCCGCCCAGACCGGCGGCGACAAAGATGATTCCCATGTGCTCCACGGTCGAGTAGGCGAAGAGGCGTTTGTAGTCCTTCACCTGCAATAACAAGAACGCGGCAACGCCTGCGGCGAGCAGTCCGATGCTTTGAATGGCCCATCCCGACCCGGCGGGAAGGAGCGGGACGAGGCGCAGAATGACATAGAGGGAATTCGTGGTCTTGATCCCGGAGAGCAGCGCGCACACGGGCGCGGGCGCCTGGCTGTGCGCGTCGGGTAGCCAAGTGTGCAATGGGACGAAACCGACCTTCACGCCGAGCCCGACCAGGATCAGCAGAAATGCGGCGATCACGAGCACGGGTGGCATTTGCTGCGCGACGGCACGGAGTCCGTCCCAGCTGTAGTGTCCACCGCCCGCCTGCTCCTGAGCCCAAAACAGTACGAAGAATCCGAGCAGCGCGATCGCCGCGCCCATGAACATGAGCGCGATGTACTTCCATGCGGCCTCGAGGGCGGTGTGGGTATTGTCGAATGCTACGAGCAGAACCGAAAAAACGGATGTGAACTCGATCGCGATCCATACCAGCGCGGGCTGAAACAGGACGGGCACGAGTGCCAGCGCGAAGGTGAAGAGATTGAAATGCGCGTAGTAGTAACGGATGCGGCGTGGCTCGCGCTGGTGCGCGTCGATGTATCCCCAGGAAAACAGGGCCGCCGTGACGCTCAGGAATGTCACGAGGAGCAGGAGCAGCGCCGCAAACCCGTCGAGCTGTACCCACCCGGGAATGGCGACCACTTCGCGGCCTCGCGAGATGGTAAGCGCGTTTCCCACGGTGAGGACCAACGAACCGAGAGCGGCGAGCAGCGTGACCGCCGGAGCGAAGCGCCGGCCCAGGGGGAGGAGAGACAGCACGACCGCCGCGAGGGGCAGCGCGGGGATGAGAATGATGCTCACGAGGGAGACTCGTCCTTCGTCGCTTCCGTCAGCGTCACCAGGGCACCCACTTCCGTGGTCCCGATGTGCTGGTGCACGGTGCGCGTCAAAATACTCACCGCAAATACCAGGATGAGCACGTCGAGGGCGATCGACACCTCTGCGATCAGCGGCATCTCGGGCGCGATCCCGATCCCGGCGAGAAACGCCGAATTCTCCATCGCGAGGAGCCCCAGGAAGAGCGGGACCGCTTCCCTCCGGACGCTCGCGGTGAGCGCGCCAATGAGCAGACCGGCGAATCCAATCGGGAGGTTCACGCCTGCCGGACCGGCGCCCCCGCTCACGCCGAGCAGCGGCTTTGAGAACACATAGCCGATGATCGCCAGCCCGAGTGCGACAAGGAGCGAGGTGGGGATGTTCATCACCTGGGTGACTTCCCGGCGCGTGTAGACCTCTTCCGGTAATGCGCGGCGCAGGAGCCAGGGAATCAGCATGGCTTTGGTTCCGATGTCGACTACGCCCATGACGACCAGATCCCAGGTCGCGTAGATCTGGCTCAGGAGGAATGCCGACAACCCGAGCAAGACGGAGAGGGCGGTGAATAACCGGACGCACCCCTGCACCTGACGGATGGCGACGAGTCCGAAACTGACGAGCAAGAACACGCCTCCGACGAGCGCGTTCAGGTTCTGCAACCAGAGCGTGGCGGTGGTGGTGTCCATAGGCCTAGAACGCGAACAATCGGGTGATCATCGCGGCGACCGATGTGATGAATGCCGCCCCCAGAAATTCGGCGATGCGAAACAGCCGCAGCTTAGCGAGCGACGACTCGATGACCACCAGCACGAGGATGAAGCACAGGATCTTCAGCAGAATGAGCGGGACGGCGACGAGGACCGCGGTCCAGGTCTGTTCATGAGCGAGTCCCCACGGGGCGAGGAGCACGTTCAGGAAGATGCACATCAGCACGAACAGCCTCATGGCGCCGCCCCATTTCACGAGCCCGAATCCGCGCCCCGAGTACTCGAGCGACTTCGATTCGTCGATCATGGCGAGTTCGAAGTGCCCGGAGGGATTGTCCACGGGGATGCGGCCTCCTTCGGCCAGAATCAGCATGAGGAAGGCGAGCAAGAGGAGCACATGCGATGGGGCGAAGAAATTCGCGACTGGAGTGATCCACCGCTGCTGCACGATGTACGGGATCGTCGACCCGGCGACGAAGGAGACCGTGAAGAACACGATCATGAACACCGGCTCCGCGAGAAACCCGACCATGCGTGTCCGACTGGCACCGACGGGACCGTAGGGATTACCCGTATCCACCGCCGCTACCGTGGCAAAAAATCCGCCGAGCGCCAGCACAAACCCGCCTCCGAGCATATCACCCATGAACGCAAAGAACAGCGGATAATCCGTCAATACGGGAATGAGGAGTGTGACAAAAATCGGCGCTACGAATACGACGTACGGCGTGAACCGAAACAGCCAGGAGGATTGCGCTGAGACGATCTCATCCTTGTGGAACAGCTTCCAGAGATCGCGATACGGCTGCAGGATGCTCGGGCCGCGTTTGGATTGAACAATCTCCTTGAGTCGGTTCAAGACGCCCGAGACGAGTGGCGCGAAGAACACCACGGTCGCCACCTGCAGCAAATTGAAGAGGATCCGCTCGCGCATGCGTCCCTTTCGCCACACAAAAAGCTCCTGCCCGGCCGACGCCGAACAGGAGTCATCAACCGCCAACCGCGCGGTGTTTTAGGGCGAACTCCATCGCCTTTTGGAAAACTCGGTTTTAGAGCTTACGGGACGGCGATCCTTCCGTCAAGAACTACTCTCGATTGACCTCCCCTCTGTGCCGAATATCTTTCCTGAGCCAACGCGCGAGGCGGTGGAGTCCGCCAAAACCGCCCGAACATCAAAGGGCCGATGACTCCTACGGAATGCATTCTCCGTGGGGGTTTTTTATGTCCGCGATACCGGTGGAGCGGGTCAACCCTTCCGATCTCGCGGCCCTGGCGCGGGAAGCCGGGGACGCAGCGCTCGAAGCCGAGCTTGGCGCGCTCGAGCGGCGGGCGCGCGACGGCCGGTTTTACGTCGCACTCCTCGGACAATTCAAACGCGGCAAGTCCACCCTCGTGAACGCGCTGCTCGAGGCGGACGTGCTGCCCACCGGCGTCACACCGGTTACCTCCGTCATCACACTCGTCCGGTTCGGCCCAGTGCCCCGTGCCACGGTTATGACTCCCGACGCCTCGGTCCATGACATACCGGTCCGTGCACTTCCGGACTACGTCACAGAACAAGGGAATCCAGGCAACCGCCGCGGGGTGCGCGTGGTGGCAATCGAATGGCCGGCGCCGCTGCTCGGATCCGGCGCGTGTCTCGTGGACACACCCGGTGTCGGCTCCGTCATCGCCGCGAGCGCTGCTGAGACTCATGGGTTCGTCCCGCAGGTGGACGTAGCGCTGATCGTACTCGGCGTCGATCCGCCGATCACGGCATCCGAGCTCGAGCTCGTACGCTCCTTAAGCATCGAAGGAGTCCCAATGCTCGTGGTACTCAACAAGATCGATCATCTGGCGCCGGAAGAGATCGAAGCCGGGGCAGGGTTCACACGCCAGGTGTTGAACGAGCAACTGCGTCAGGAGGTGCTCGTTCTGACGGTATCGGCGCGCGCGGCGCGCCAGGGCCAGCCGCTCGCGGACGGCCGGCCCCGTGGTGGAATCGACGATCTGCGCGTCACGCTCGGTGGGCTGGCGAAGAGCGGCGGGGCGGAGCTTGCGCGGCGAGCGCTCGAGCGCGGTGCCGAGCGCGTTCGACGGACCCTCATCGCGACGCTTCTGCTACGACGCAATGCCCTGACCGCCCCGGTGCAGGAGCTCGCGCGGCTCGAAGGGGCGCTCGAGATGCAAGGAGAGCGCATCCAGAACTTCCTGGCGGATTTCTCCTACCGGCTGCGCGGCGAGCTCGATCGGTTTCGCAAGGGCCTCGACCAGCGCCGCGACGAGTTCATCGAGGCGACCCAACGCGGATCGCCCGCCCTCGCCCAGGAGGTGGCATTCGCGAGCGGTGCCGCTCCCGCCGAGCAGCGGGCATGGGACGAGCTCAAACATCGGTTAAGCAGATGGGAGGAGGAAGTGCTGTCGTGGGTCGATACGCGCCAACGGATGATCGCGCAGCAATTCACGTCCGAAGCGCGCCGGCTGCTTGCGGAGGTGGCCGCTACCCTGCGGGAGCTGTTCGGAGCGTCAGTTCCGGTACCGGACTTTGGAGAACCGCGATTCGCTCCGGCCGCACGCTACTACTTCGCGCCGGACCGGGAAACACTGGCAATGGATTTGTCGGGCATGCGGGAACGCCTGCTGGGCACATTTCTGACGTCCGGACGCCGGCGGGAACGCATGCAGCGGGTGCTCGAGGCTCGTATCGCCAATTGGGCCCGCCACAATGCGACGCGCCTCGCGAGCGGCATCTGGCTCGCGGCGGAAGATGCCCGGCGCGTGTACGAAGCCGATCTGGAGGCCATCGTCAGTCGTCTCGACGCGCATACACGCGACGCCATCGCTGCCGCGGCGAACATGCGAAGATCTGGTGGCGCACATCTCGCCGCCGAGGTCGCGCGACTCGACCGGCTGCTCTCGCGCCTCGGACACGAGCCCGTGGAAAGCGACGTACCGACGTGATGCGAACCTTAGTGATTTCGGATGTTCACGGCAATTTGGCCGCTCTCGAGGCGGTGCTTGCGGAACCGCACGACTCGCTTATCTGCCTCGGAGACCTGGTGGGCTACGGCCCAGATCCCGCCGCGTGCGTTCGTCGCATTCGCGCTGAAGATGGCGTGATCGTACAGGGAAATCATGACCGAGCCATCGCCGACGGGGTCGAGCCACGCTGCCGGGCGGATTTTCGTCGCCTGGCGGAAGCCGTTGTGCCGCTCACACAGTCACAACTCGATTCCGCGGACATTCGGTTCCTGCGTGAGCTGCCGCATTGGGCTGCACCTCAGCTTGACCAGAGCGGTTCGGCTCTGTGTGTGCATGCCACGCCCCGTGACCCGCTGTATCGATACATCGGACCCAATCCGTCGGAGTGGGAGTCGGAGCTCGAAGGTATCGAAGCGAAGCTGGTGCTCGTGGGACACACCCATCTCCAGTTCAGCCTCGGGGTGGGATCGCGCCGCGTGGTGAATCCCGGCAGTGTCGGCCAACCGAAGGACGGAGACCCCCGCGCCGCGTATGCGATCCTGGAGAACGAGCAGATCGCGCTGAAACGGATCGCCTACCCGATTGAGATCACCGTGCGACACCTGAGCCACGCCGGAGTGCCGGCCTTTGCCGTGACAGCGCTCACGCAGCTGCTACGGACAGGAAAGGCTCCAACGACCAGACTGGTTGAGTCAGGACGTCACGAACGATCCGCGCTTCAGTAGTGCACGTCTGTGCGTTGCACCGTATCGCACCGTAGAGCATGCATGCGGCGCTTGCCTATCAGCTGCGTGGGTGCTGAGGCGTTGGCGCACGACTTGAGCTCGAGACTGTGCTCACGAGTTCCGACACGTGGACGCACCACATGGTCAGATGGCGAGCGCGCTCCATCAACCCGGCCTGCAGGTGCTGCTCACATTGCCCTCGTTGGCACCAACGGCAGACGGCCACCGCCTGGGCCCCACATTCGAAGCAGATCACTGACCGCCTCCATTCTGGGTCGCAGTGAAAACACGGTCATACAGGTCTCGGCCGAAGCTTGTCGCCAGCGGCTCGCCGGGGATGATCCGAAACGGCCGCGTTCCGTCGGGAAGCCGCTCGGCGCGGAAGCACGCTACTCTCCCCGCCAATCCTTGCACCGCATCGCGGGCAAACGCATGCAGGTGCGTGACGAAGAACACTCGCATGCCGCTTTCCGCGAGCACCGTAACCACCTGACGGGCAATTTCCGACCCCTCGCGCTCGTTCGTTGCCGCAAACGATTCGTTCAGGAGGAGGATAGTATTCGGAGTAAGGTGATCGACGATTTCGCTCAGGCGCGCCAACTCTTCGTCGAACTTGCCGCTCTGGAGCGACGGATCTTCCTCGCGCTTGTAGTGCGTGACGACAGCGGGGCAGAGATCGCTTGCGAAGGCTCGCGCGGGAGCGAACATGCCGCACTGCATCAGTATTTGCGCGATCCCGACGCTGCGCAGGAATACGGATTTACCGCCGCGATTCGCGCCGGTCACGATGACCACGTTCCTGCCGTCTGCCACTACGCTATTCCCGACCACGGCCCGCCCGCCTGTTAAGGCGAGTGCGGGCTCGTACAGCTCCTCACACTGAAACCGTCCGTGCCCCTGCGGGGCCGGGAGTGGATAGCACGTTGGCTCTCCCAGTCTCGTGAGTCGAGCGTGCAGCGTGACACAACCGAGATAGAACGCGATCTCGGTGCGGAGCGTCTTGAAGAAGTTCTCGATATGGTCGGCGGATTGTGCGAGGGCGTTCGCGACTTCTTGGATCGCGTGGTCGCGCAGTTCCGCGAGCGCGCGCGCCCCCGCTTCGTCCCTCGACGGAACTCGGTATACCAAACGGTTGGGCGCATGCGAGAAGAGACCTGACAGCCAGCGCCAAAGACTACGTCGGCGGCTTTGGTGGGGGGCATCATGCAGGACGTACTCACCCAGAGTGTTGCCTTGCCTGAGGCCCGCGCTGAGGAGCGTGCCGCCTGAGAAGCGCACGGTATCGAGCAGGTGTGCGATCTCCTGGATGTATTCCGGGGTGAGCTCGCGCTCGATCATCGCGAAAAACGTGCGGAATCCGCCTGAGGCAAATCGGTCCCTGTGCTCCCGCGCGAGCGCCTGCAGCCGTTTCAGGAGTTCGAGATACATATCGAGCAGTCGGACCGAGCTGTGCAGGACCGATGATGGGTAATTGCCCCAGATTCCCATGTACTGCCGACGCTTGCTCTCGATCGCCTCTCCTGCAATGTCGTACAGTTCTCGAACCGTCGAGACGTTTTCGAGGCTGTCGCGCAGGACCGCCTGTCGATGAGCAATGGTGGCTGCATCGTTGCCGGGACCGGTGAGCACTGCGACTCGGACCACCTCGTGGACAAGGCTGTCACCATCCGCCATTGCGTCGAGCAGGATGTCCAAGCCGAGATCGGCGCGCAGGGCCTGCTCGTTCCAGGGGAGCGAGATGCCAGTGTCAAAATCGCGGTCGGCAAACATCAAGAACGGGTTCATCGGCCAAGCCGCCGTGCGAGCCACTGGTCCGTGACATGGTGCTTTTCGGCGATGGCGAGCGCGTAGGCGAGCCCATTGGCGGAACGACGTTCGATCTTGAAGGTGCGAATCGTCGGGTCGCGCGCCTCGACGGTTGCAACCATGCTCACGATCTTGGCATTGGGCGCGGCGAGCTCGTCGAGAAACGTGACGAATACGCAGAGCCCATCGAGCTCCAGAATAGACCTCAGTGCCGCGCGACCGAGGAACAGCGCATCTTCGAGGGTGGTCGAAGTAAAGATCTCATTGATGATGATGAGGCTCCGGGACGTGGCCCGTCGGAGCACGTCGCGGAGCCGCAGCAAGTCGTCCTCCAGCTTGCCGCGAAGGTTGGTGGGATCCTCCTGTCGCTCGAAAACTGCGAACACATGATCACAGAGCAGCAGGCGTGCCTCGCGTCCCGGCACGGGGCAACCGAGCGCCGCCAGATAATGGAGTTGGCCCACCATGCGGGCGAACGTGGTCTTGCCGCCCTGGTTCGGGCCGGTGACAACGAACACACGCTCGGGACCTCGCAGTTCGAAGGCATTGCGCACGATGTCTGCGGCGCGCGCTCCCATGGTCTCAGCCAGTGCGAGGTCGAACGTATCCCGGGCGACGATCTGCGTATCACGCTCCGCCAGCGAGGGATAGCAGAAAGCGAGTCCTGCACGCCGTAATCGCTCAACGTGGTTGAGCATGGCCAGATAGAACTGTATTTCGCGGTCGAATCGCGCGATCAGCGGGTCCACGAATTGCCGGTGTACGTCACTGAACCGAGCGAGTGCGGCAAATGGCTCGGGGTACAGCAACGCCACCCGGCTCACGATTTCCGACTCCACCTGGTTCATGCCCGCGAGCCCCTTGAACCCATAGTGGTAGTCCTTCACGTGACCGTGTCGAAACTTCTCGAATGCCCGAGCGATCGTGAGGCTGTAGTCCCCCCTCGAAACGTCGGCGCCGACCGTGATAGTTAGATCGCGAATGAGCAGTGAGAAGCGGAGAGCGCCAAGGGCCGTGGTGAGGGAGCGTATGTCCGCGACCAATGCTCGGAAGGCGTTCGAGGCGACATAAGCGGTTATGTGCGAGCAGAAGCGACGCAGCCCGCGCGAGGTCCGCGTCCCGAATGCCAATCCATCGGAGAGGCTTAGCACGGCATCCACGTACGCTTCCGCAGACGCTAGAAACCAGCGCTGCGCTTCCAGAGGGTACAGCCGCTTCGCCGCGTCCGGTTTACGCTGTCGCATGGTGCGCATGCGGTCTGCGAACTCCCCAACAACCTGACGGAGAACTTCCGTCTCCATCTCTTGCATGATTTCCTGACGATAGGAGATTGCGTCGCGATCATCGAGGGGCGTGTGAAACAGCGGTGCGAGGTGGTACTCCTCGCGACCAGCGATCACGGCATCGACGATTCGGTCGAGCTGCAGATCGTGGAAGAACTCGGGCCGGGCCCGGACTTCCGTTGGCGGGTGCCCATCCGGGAGCAGAATCGAACACCCGACGCTTACGAGCGCGGCACGCGCTTCGGGGGATTCTTCTGCCGCCCGACGTGCGGGCGGGGCGTTCGGTGTCACTAAACGCGACCGGTGGCCGGCCCCACCAATGATCCGGCGGCCCGCCGCACCTGAGCCTCAGGCATCTCATTCCGTCGGTTTACCATCGCCGCCCACTGCGAGACCGCCGCCGATCACGGCGCGTCCGATCGGCGTCCGGGTCGGGCGGTGCCGTCCACCCCGTACGCAACCAGTGCCACCACGAATCCAGATCGGGAAACCGCTCGAGCGAGCGGATGATCTGCTCACGGAGAACTCGATCAGCGGGATCATCGCGTTGCGGTTCGGCGAGCCGCCGCGTCAGAGCTGCCCGCCACAGGGCGGATCCGGGGAATGGGTGCTCCAGCGTATCGGGTGTCCACGAGATCTCAACGTGGACGGGCTGGTCGGCGCCAGCGGCCGGAGCAACAGCCACGAACCGAGCGTGTGGAAGCTGGCCGACGCGCTCGAGTCCATCATGGCGTCTCAGCAGGTCGAGAGCGAGCTGCCGATGTTCCGCCTCGGGATCGTGCATGAAATGACTCCTACCAGGATGGGCATCCGGTAGGAGTCATTAGCCGTAAAGGCGGTTTGAGGCGAACTCCATCGCCTTTGAAG
>Ga0335085_10013627_pt1 | contig 11904 bp, 13 predicted proteins | sample Lox_Sample_45_FD_206712 | JGI IMG/M metagenome (GOLD analysis project Ga0335085, IMG submission 206712) | Soil microbial communities from Loxahatchee National Wildlife Refuge, Florida, United States - Lox_Sample_4.5 | ecosystem: Environmental > Terrestrial > Soil > Wetlands | place: USA...
CAGATTGAGAGTGAATTGCTTCATGATTCGCCCCTCTTGGCACTCTTCATCCAAAGCACAGCCCATGCCGGGCCCGCGTAGTGTTCGGCCTGAGCCGAACTTACTTGAAGAGCTGCGATTGGTATCGATCTCGCACTTGTAGCAAGGTACGAGGGCCGCTGGTCACACGAGCATCGCGGGTGGTACTGGGTGCCTGGTCACTGGGCGCATCGCTAGGTTAAGCAGAGACTGCTACTTCGGTTCCCAGAGCTCGACTTTGTTGCCGTCGGGATCCAGGAACCATCCGAAGCGCCCGTAGTCGGCGCCCTGGATATCGCCGACGATCGTCGCGCCGCCGTCCTTCACTTGCGCGAGCGCGCCGTCGAGATCGTCGACGATCAGATTGATCATCAGATCCCTTTGCGCCGGGTCGAAGTACTTCGTGGCGGCATCGAACGGCGCCCAGACGGTCATGCCCGCTGCGGGCATAGCCGCCGGCATGAACGCGGCGCTGTTGCCGTCGAACTCCACGCCGAGGCAGCGCTTGTACCACTCGCCAAGCGCCTTTGGATCGGGAGACTTGAAGAACACACCGCCGACGCCGAGTGCGCGAGCCATATTTGGAAGGGATAGTAACAGAGAACACCGGTTGAAGAGGTCAGACGTCGGATGGCTTCGTGGCAAGCGCACAGATCCAGCCGTGGTCGTCGACGGTATCGATCTGTACGTCGTCGAATCCGGCTTCGACGAGTCGATCGCGATGTTCGTCCACAGTCAAGAGCGTCATGCCGACTTGAGCGGCTTGGTGCGCCGCTACTCGTGAGGTCGTCGAATTGGCGCCTCGGTAAACCTCGGCGATGATGGCAAGCCGACCGCTTGGTTTGAGTACACGGCGGACTTCCCGAAGATTCGCAGGCAGCTCCGGCCACCAGAAATGCGTTTCGATCGCGGTAACGATGTCGAACGAGCCATTGCGGAACGGTAAGGCTGCGACCGAGGCCTGGGAGACGTGTACTCGCCCGATAGAAACGAAGCGAACATTCAGCCGCCGCGTAGCATCGACGCTGCGCTCGGAGAAGTCCACGCCGTAGACGCGGCCGCGTGCGGCCATTGCTGCCAGCTTGTTGATGGTGCGGCCTCCGCCGCACCCGACGTCGAGCACGGTCGCCGTCGGCGAAATCGCGACATGGCGCAGCCCCCAATCTGTCACCTTCGAGTGGCTCGCATTCATCCGCCACAACACGATCCGGCCAAGCAGTCCGCTGGGCTTTTGGCACTGGGTCATACGTCTGACGGGCGTCTCCGGCATCGGTCACCGTTGGATCCTATATACGCCTGGTCATGAACGCCGGTTGCATCGAAATTCCCGCTCAACTCGCTGAACTGCACTGCTGCCGACAACATGCGGCGTCGTTTTGGTCCACGCACCTCGCAATCATTTCGGTATCGTTCACACGCACCTGTGGATCTCCTTCGGACAGAGCGTCTTCGCGCGACGCGATCCACACACGGCTGCCGGTCCGCGCCTTGCCTCGGTGAACGCGGCTCTGGAACGACACGGCAACCCGCTGTGGGGCCTGACCTCCTCCGCTGAGCGGAGCGTCGAACCAGAGCCTCTTCGTCAACAAGGAGGCAGCCATATGGTTCGATCGATCCTCTCTCTCGCGGTTCTCGCGCTGCTGGCGGCGGGCGCCCCGGAGCCGGCGCGCGGACAGACGCCAGCGTCAACGCCCTCGACGACATCGGCACGCGCGAGTTCGCGTTCCGCTGCGAAGCCGCCGGTCACCGGCACGATCAACATCAACACCGCCAGCGCCACGGAGCTCGAAGCGCTCCCGGGCATCGGCGCCAAAACCGCCGCGCGCATCGTCGAGTACCGGCAGAAGAACGGGCCGTTCAAGAAGATCGAAGAGCTGATGAACGTGCGCGGCGTCGGCGAAAAGAGCTTCCTCAAGCTGAAGCCGCAGATCACGGTGGCGGCCAAGTCCGAACACGCCGGCGCGCAGTAGACAGGTCGTCAGCAGAGCACGAGGACGAACGTGGCGACCGGCTACTCGCTCGTCGAATTGCTGTTCGCGCTGGGACTGGTCGCCACGCTCGGCGCCATGGCCGTGCCGCAAGGCGTCTCGACGCTGGACGACGCGAAGACGGCGGGAGCGGCACGGTATATAGCCGGCCGGCTGCAGCAAGTGCGGATGGCCGCGGCCGCTCGCGCCGCCAGCGTCGGGATGAAGTTCACGCTCGCCGGTAGTCAGTACGTGTTTGGCGTGTATGTCGACGGCAATGGCAACGGCGTACGCAGCGCCGACATCAGCAGCGGCATCGACTTCGAACTACTGGCGCCGGAGCGACTGACCGATCGGTTCAGTGGTGTCGACTTCGGCGCGCTGCCAGGGCTTCCGGCCGCCGATCCCGGCGGCACACCGCCCGGCACCAGCCCGGTGCGGCTCGGCTCGTCGAACATCGCGTCGTTCGGACCGCTCGGCACTGCTACGAGTGGCAGCCTCTACATCCGTGGCCAGCATGCGCAATACGTGGTGCGTCTGTACGGCGACACCGCGAAGACGCGCATTCTGAAATTCGATACACGAACGAATCAATGGAGACCGCTTTGAAGAACGCTGTGACGAACGTCATGAGGGGCCTCGCGAGGGCGTCAACGAGCCACGTTCGTGAACGCCGCGCCGATCGCCGGCAAACGGCTGTGGAGGACCACGGCGTCCTGTCGACGCGTGTCGGCGCCGGTCACCCGGCGCGCCTGGTCGATGTCTCGCCCGGCGGAGCGCTCGTGGATACGCCGCTGCGGCTGCTGCCCGGGTCGGCGGTCGAAGTGCGTCTCGCCACTAGGCGCGATCGCATCGCAATCCGCGGCGAAGTGGTGCGCTGCAGCGTCAACCGGCTTCAGCCAATGGTGTATCGCGGCGCCGTGCGCTTCGAACGCCGCTTGCCAATGTTCGCGAATGGACACGCAGTCGAGCAGTGTCTACCCGCGCGAGAAGGGCTTACTCATGACGTTTTCTAGCTGTGCACCCGTTGTGCGACACAGTGCGACGCCTGCGCACGACGCAGACGCGAACCAGGGCGGCATCCGTCTTGGTTCTCAGGGGTCCGCCATGGGCACCGCACCCAAGCCAACAGCCCGAACCGCGCGACAACGCGATCGCCGGCAGGCGTTCGCCGATTTGCTCGGCACGCTGACTCGCGCGATGGATCGCCGGCACGACGTGTCCCTGATGCGCGGCGCGTTCGAAGAGATGGTGCGCCGGATCGTGCCCGTCCGCTCGGTCCAATTGCGCGAGGCGACGAGCCGATGGTTGGCTCGCCTCACCGAAGTGGGAAAGGAGTCCATTGTCCTCGACGTCCCGGGTGGCGACGCGAGCGTGCAGGCAACGCTGGAAGCGACGTTCGATCCGTCACCGGAGCTCGGCGACTGGGATTACCAGCTGCTCGGCATGTGCGCCCACGTCGGCGCGATGGTGCTCGAGATCGAGCGGTTGCGCATCGAGTTGATTCGCGCCGGTCTGCCGCCGGCGGCACGTCCGATCCGCGACGCCGTAGCGCCGCTCATCGGGACGACGGCGGTCATGCAGGCGCTTCGAGCATCGATCGAACGAGTGGCATCGACGGATTTCACGATCCTCATCGAAGGGGAAAGCGGCGTCGGCAAGGAACTGGTCGCGCGTCAGATCCACGAGTTGAGCCGTCGGCGCGACGGACCGTTCGTGGCAATCAACTGCGCGGCGCTCGTCGAAACGCTGCTCGAAGCAGAGCTGTTCGGCATCGAGGAGCGAACGGCAACCGGCGTCCGGGGACGGCCTGGCAAGTTCGAGGCGGCCGACGGCGGCACCTTGTTCCTCGACGAGGTCGCGGATTTGTCGCTGTCGGCGCAGGCCAAGTTGCTGCGCGCCATTCAGGATCTCGCCGTCGAGCGCGTTGGCAGTCACGGCGCCCAGCGCGTCAACATCCGCATCGTCGCTGCGACGAACCAGCGGCTCGCGGAGCTCGTCGAGCGGCGGTTGTTTCGGGCGGATCTGTTCTATCGCCTCAGCGGGGTCGATCTGCGGGTGCCCACGCTCCGCGAGCGCCGGCCCGACATCATCGAACTCGCAGAGTACTTCCTGGCGCGCCATCGGCCGGCCCGTAGTCTGCGGATGCCGCCGGTGGTCGCGGATGCGCTCTTCGCGTACGACTGGCCTGGCAACGTGCGCGAGCTCGAACGCCTGATGGAGCGCCTCATCGCCCTGGCGCCGGCCGACACGATCGACATCGACGACTTGCCGTCCGCGGTGCGCGGATGGCACGGCACGGCCATCGGGCCGTCGCTGCGCCGGCACGACACGCTCCGCACGTGGGCGCGTCGCTACGTCCGCCTGATGCTCGTCGAATGCGGCGGCAACAAACGAAAGACAGCCCGTGTGCTGGACATCAGTCATCACACGCTTCGCACGTATCTACGCGGCGCGCAGGACGAAGAGCGGTTCGCGCCGTTGGATGGCCGGGGGTCGCCGGCCGTGGCGGAAGACGAGGCAGGGCAGCAGACACGCTGCGAGGTCGCGCGTCTCTCGCCGACGCGGACGCCGGACTCCGGCCGTCCGCAGGACCAATTCGGTCCGGAGGACATCGCATGAAGACGAAGTCGCGTCACCTCATTGGCTGGGCGCCGATGGCGCTCGTCGCCCTCATGGTGCTGGGGCGCAGCACGCCGGCGCACGCGCAGTTCGCGTGCAACGAGAATCTGCGGCTCTGCTACTTCCGTGCGGCGCTCGCCGATACGTGGTGGCAGATGTGGGCGATGGGCATGGACTGCGAACTCGATTACGCCGACTGCACGCGTCGTGCGCTTATCGGGCGCTGATGCCACCGCCGGGCGGTCCCTGCGACCGCCCGGCTTACGCACATGCTGCCGCTCCTGCTTGCTCTGGTCGTTACGCAGACGATTCCGCCTCGCCGCATCGCCGAAGGGGTGATCATCGGCCGGGCCGCGTGTCAGAGCCGAACGTGGCTCCTCACCGACGCGCGTGTCCTGACGTCGCTATCGACGTCCGGCGACCTCGTCTCGTCGGTTCCGGTCGCTGGATTGCGCGCTGACGACCGACCGTGGGGTCTCGCGTGCCTCGGCGACGGCTCCTTGTGGACGCTCGCGAGACCGCGCGCGCTCGCGCGCCTTGGAGACGACGGGCACGTGATGGAGCGCATCGACCTGCCGCTGCCGCGCGTGTCGCTCTACGGTGCCGGCGATCGACTGCTGTTTCAGTCGCTTCCGATCGTCGCAGGGCAGAACGCGCTGCAAACGGCGGCTCCAAGGCTACCAGCTGTGCCGCGTCCCTGGAGGGGTCTGACGAACCGCGGCGGCGCATCAGCGGAGCATCAGATTGCGCGCAATCTGGTGGTCTGCGGAATGGGCGATGGTCGCCAGACGCCGTGCTGGTTCGTTGGCGCGTCGCGGATGTCGGTGGCCGATGACGTGCGCGAACGGACGGTCGCGCTGGAGTCGGAGATTGCTCGCGCGGCCGCCGATCCGGAGGCGCCGCTGCACGATGCGGCCGTTGTCGGCGACGCAACCTGGGTCGTGTTTGGTGGGCGCCAGCTGCCTGCGCTTCGCCTCGCCGGCGCGCGGATTCTGCATAGGTCGCGTGCCGATACGAGTTGGTCAGCGATTGATCTGTCACCGCCGGCCCGCCTGATAGTGTCGGCGAGCCCTACGAGCTGCGTGCTGCTCCGGACGGACGGCAGCGTCGTGGAAGTGAGGCACCGATGAACACGTCGCTGTTCCGGTACATCTGGCTCGTCACGGGGCCGCCGACGTGGATGCACCTCGTCGCCGCCGCGATCGTCGGCTTCGGCTCGTATCTTGTTTGGCTCGGCGGTCCGCAGCAGATCGATCAGGTGCTCGGCATCACTCTGTTCCTGCAGCTGTTCGTCGCATCCAGCGGCTACCGTGCGCGCCTGCGCGCCGGGCATCTCGACCCCGTGCTCGTCGGTCGGCCCGGTCCGCTTCGCCTCGCCGCCATCCACTGGCTCGCATCAATCGGTCTGGGTGTCGCGGTCTGGATGGCGCTCGGGCTCGTCGCGCTCGCGTCGCGACCAGTCGTGACGCCGACGGCGTTGACGCCGGCCGGCTTCGCGTTGATCGCCTACGCCTCGACCGTGTCGTGGGCCATCGCGCTCGCCGCGGGGCGCTTCAGCGGCGGCGTGGCATGGCTCGCCCTGCTGCTCGCGCTGGCTGCCGGACAACAGCTCTCGGCGCTGCGCGTAGGATTTCTGCCGCACCCGGAGACCATCGCCGGTTGGCTGCGAACGCTGGGGAGCACGCTTGTGATGCCAGCGTTTCTGATCATGGACCCCCACGACGTCGATCTCGAACTCGTGATCACGATCCTCCTCGCGACGGCGGCCGTCTGGGTCTGCGGCTCCGTCGTCATCTGCTTTTCAGACGCCAGGCTGGAGCGGTCGTGAGCGCGGGGTTGACGGCTGAGAACGCCGTGGCCGCGTTACACGCGGTCTCGCGCCGTTTTGGCCGGGTGCTCGCAGTCCGAGAGGTCACCGTGTCGTTCCATGCCTGCGAAATCGTCGGGATCGTTGGTTCGAACGGCGCCGGGAAGACGACCGCGCTCCGAATGCTCGCCGGCGTGCTGCGGCCGTCGGCGGGTTGTGTCGAGGTGCCGCCGGCCGCACTCGTCAGCTATTTCGCCGGCGAGCACACGTTGCCGCCTGATGTGTCCGCGGCCCGATGGACTCGCATTTGCGCGCCCGATCTGACAACGTCGCCGGACCGACGATTTGGCGTCCTCTCTCGGGGCACGCGGCAGCGAGTCGGACTCGAGGCGGCGCTGGCCGACACGCGAACACAGCTGCTCGTGCTCGACGAACCGTGGGAAGGCCTGGACGTGGAGGCTGGCCGCTGGCTTTCGGATCGTCTGATGCGCAAACGCACCGCCGGCGCGGCCGTCGTGGTGTCGTCTCACCGAATCCACGACCTTGCGCTCATCTGCGATCGCTGCCTTGTGATGTCGCACGGCGAGCTGGCAGGCACGATCTCGTGCTCGGCCGACATGTCGCTCGAGGCGCGCGTCGACGCGCTTCTCGCGGGGCTGGATTGGCTGCGCGAAACGCGCATCGAGACTGCGTCGTGATCGTCTTTCTGATCGCCGCGCTCTCGGGCGTCGTGCCGCCAGCGCTGGGTCTGGCGGTACGCATCGCCTGGGTATCCACAGACGCATCAGCGCTCGTGACGTGCTCGCTCCCGGAACCGGGTCGGTGGTCCTGTGACGGCGACGCAGGCCCCACGTCTGCCGGCGTCGTGATCCTCGTCGGCGAGAGCACTGCCGGCAACGTTGCCGAGAATAGCGTCGCGTTCGTGGTTCACTCCGGCGGCGCGGACGGGGAGATGCAGTTTCGGCGGCACGCACGGCTGGTTGCCCTCGCCGCAGGTGTGCGGCCCGACGACAGCGCGCCCATCCGCGCCGTTGCGGCCACGGTCGATCGACCCGACGTGCGTCCGAAGACGACGCGTTTTTCTGTCAAGCCGCTCGCTAGCGTCGATGTGAGTGCGGTGTCTCGCGAGGCGCTCTGGATCGCGTGGAACGAGGTCGACACCGACGCATTCATCACCGTCACGGGACAGGGAATCGCCAGCGTCCGGATCCGACTCACGTCGCTGGCCGAGGGTGATGTCGGCGAGCCTTTTCTGATTGCCGCATCGCCGGCTCTCACGCTGTCAGGTCGCGTCGAGACAAAACACGGCGAGGCGGTCTCGTCGACTGACGTGGAGTTGTTCGCTCCGCTCGACGCACCGCCGTCCGAATCGTCGGACGCGGACATCCTCGCCCTGCCGATGTTACAAACAGGCCGAACGCAAACAGACGTCGCTGGGGTGTTCGCATTCGATAGCGTAGGGTCAGGACCGTTCATAGTGTCGGTTACGGATGCGACGCGCGGTCGAGGACGCCGTGTCGTTCGCTCCGCGCTCGAGCCCGCGACGGTCGTCGTAACGCCGCCGGCCATCGCCACCGGTCGCGTGCTGTATCAAGATTTGCCCGTGGCGGCGGCGCGCGTCCGCTTCGTGCCGAACGTGGAGACGCTGGCCGCGGCGGTTGACGTCCGCGATACCGCGTCCATCGAGGAGAAAACAGACGATGAGGGGCGCTTTCGGCTGGCGTTGCCGCCGTCCACGAGCGGCACTGTGCAGGTGATCGGTCCCGACGGCAACACGACACGCCTGCCGCTGTTCGAACCGCGGGCGATCGCCGACATCGATCTCGGCGACATCAGATTGCCGAATCATAGGCGGCTGACGGTCCGCCTCGATACCGCCGACGCGTGCGTGTTGAACGCCGTCGGCCCACTCGGGTCGTTGGGCGTATCGATGGTCGCCGAATCGGCCGCGTCGTCGAACCTCCACTGGTTCGACTTGCCGGAGGCGGGCGAGTGGATGCTGGACGCAGACTGTGGTGGACGTTCCGTCCCGCTCGTCCCGTCGGTTGTTTCGATTCCGGCGGACGGAATCGACGTCAGGTTCGACGCACGCCTCACAGGGCGGTAGCTAGCGCGCTGATTCTTGACCGCGCGCGAAAGCGCATAGTACCGTTACCTGTTCCGCTCTGCGGCACGCGTCCTCCATGGAACAGGCTACCGAAGCTCCTCTCAAGAAAACGCCGCTCAACGCTCGTCATCGCGCGTCCGGCGCCAGGATGGTTCCGTTCGCGGGGTGGGACATGCCCGTCGAATACGCTGGCGGCGGTGTTGTCGCCGAGCATATGGCCGTCCGAACCGCGGTCGGGCTCTTCGACGTCAGCCACATGGGCGAAATCGAGATCGCCGGGAAGGACGCGCTAGCCGCCGTCCAGCGGATCTCGTCCAACGACGCCAGCAAGCTCCAGGTCGGCCAGGCGCAGTACTCCGGTCTGCTGACACCGGACGGCACGTTCGTCGACGATCTGCTCGTCTACCGTCTCGCGCCCTCGCACTTCCTCCTGGTCGTCAACGCCGGCAATATCGAGAAGGACTACGCGTGGATGGCGGAGCAGATCAAGCCGGCGGGCGACGCCGTCGCCGTCAACGCCAGCTCGCGCTATGCGCTGATCGCCGTCCAGGGTCCCTATGCGCAGACCATTCTGCAGACGCTCACCGGCGTTGATCTCTCGTCCATCAAGTACTACTGGTTCGCGCATGGCGAGGTCGCTTCGGTTCGCGCGACGATCTCGCGCACTGGCTACACCGGCGAGGACGGCTTCGAAGTGTTCGTTCCGCCGCAGTCGGCCGACCGTGTTTGGCTGGCACTGCTCGAGGCCGGCAAGGGCAGCGGCATCGTCCCGTGCGGTCTCGGCGCGCGCGACACGCTGCGCCTGGAAGCAGGGATGCGCCTCCACGGCAACGATATCGACGAAACGACGACGGCCGTCGAAGCGGATCTGAACTGGATCGTCGGTTGGAAGAAGGACGACTTCATCGGCGCGCCGCGCCTGCGCGAGCAGAAAGCGAACGGCACCGCGCGCAAGATCGTCGGCTTCGAGATGCTGGACCGAGGCATCGGCCGTCACGGCTACGACGCGTATGTCGGCAACGACAAAGCCGGCATCGTCACCAGCGGCACGCAGACGCCGTTTCTGAAAAAGGCGATCGGGATGGCATATCTGCCGGTCGCGCAGACCGCTCCCGGCACAGAATTCGACGTCGACATCCGCGGCAAGCGCACACGCGCGCGCGTCGTCCCGATGCCGTTCTACAAGAGGCAAAAATAATGGCTGCTGCGTACCCGGCGGGCTTCAAGTACACGAAAGACCACGAGTGGATCGACCTCGCGGGCGACCGCGGAAAGGTCGGGATCACCGACTACGCGCAGCAGCAGCTCGGCGACGTCGTGTACGTCGAGTTGCCCGAAGTCGGGGCCAGGCTGAAACAGGGGCAGTCGTTCGGCACGATCGAGTCGGTCAAGGCCGTGTCAGAGCTCTACTCGCCGGTCACGGGCGAGGTGGTCGAAGTCAACGCGCCGCTGAAGGACAAACCCGAAACCGTCAACTCGAACCCGCATGCCACGTGGATGGTCGTCATCAAGCTGACGAATCCCAGCGAGGCTGGCGGTCTTCTCGACGCCACACAATATCAGGACCTGATTAAGTGAACGATCAGCCATCAGCCATCAGCCCTGAGCAATTCGCATCCCGCCACATAGGCCCCGATTCACACGAACGCGACGAGATGCTCAAAGTGGTGGGCGCCTCGTCGCTCGACGCGCTCATCGACGAAGCGATCCCGGCGCGCATCCGGCTGAAGCAGCCGCTGGACCTGCCCGAAGGTCGAAGCGAGTATCAGTTTCTCCGCGATCTGCGCGGCGTCGCTGCGAAGAATCAGGTCTTCCGCTCGTATATCGGTCTTGGCTACTACGATTGCATCACGCCGAGCGTCATCCTCCGCAACGTCCTCGAAAATCCGGGCTGGTACACGCCGTACACACCGTATCAGGCCGAGATCGCGCAGGGCCGTCTCGAAGCGCTCCTCAACTTTCAGACGATGGTGAAGGACCTGACGGGGATGCAGGTCGCGAACGCGTCGCTGCTCGACGAGGCGACCGCCGCGGCCGAAGCGATGACGATGCTGCATCGCGTGGAGGCGAAGCGGATCGAGAAGGTCGTCGGCGCTCCACAGTTCTTCGTTGCGGATTCGGTGTTTCCGCAGACGCTCGATCTCTTGAAGAGCCGGTCCGAACCGCTCGGCATCGAGCTTGTCATTGGCGACTGGAAAACGGTGCAGTTCGGCGATCGCATGTTCGGCGCGCTCGTGCAGACGCCGGACGAGGCGGGGCGCGTGCACGATCTCCACGACTTCATCGCACGAGCGAAACGCGCAGGCGTGGCGGTGGCGGTCGGCACCGACCTGCTGGCCTGTGTCCTGGTGACCCCACCGGGCGAACTCGGCGCCGACGTCGTCTACGGCAACTCGCAGCGGTTCGGCGTCCCCCTCGGCTACGGAGGGCCGCACGCCGCGTTTTTCGCGACGCTCGACCGGCACGTGCGCCAGGCGCCGGGACGGATTATCGGCGTCTCGATCGACGCCCACGGCGACACGGCGTACCGCATGTCGCTGCAGACGCGCGAGCAGCACATCCGCCGCGAGAAAGCGACGTCGAACATCTGCACCGCCCAGGCGTTGCTGGCGAACATCGCTGGACTCTACGCGGTCTATCACGGGCCCGAGGGATTGACCCGGATTGCCGCGCGTGTCCACGCGTACGCCCGTCAGCTCGAGCAGCAGCTCGCCGCGCTCGGTATCCGTCAGCTGAACGAGCATTACTTCGATACGCCGCGATTCGAGGTACCGGGCGGCGTCGACGCGGTAGGGAAGATCGTCAAGGCGGCGCTCGCGGCGAAGATCAACCTCGGTTACCGTCGCGACGGCAGCATTCACGTCGCGCTGGACGAAACGGTCGACGAGGGCGATATTCGCGATCTGGTGAGCGTCTTTGCTGCAGGAGTGGGAAGAGCAGCCCCCGGCGCCCGGCTCCCAGACCCGGCGCCGTTCCCGAGCGCGCTGGCGCGAAGGACGACGTTCCTGACGCACCCGATCTTCAACGCCCATCACTCTGAAACCGAGATGATGCGCTACATCCGAAAGCTCGAGCGCAAGGACATCGGGCTCGACACATCGATGATTCCGCTCGGCTCCTGCACGATGAAGCTGAACGCAGCGTCGGAAATGCTGCCGATCACGTGGCCCGAGTTCGGACGGCTGCATCCGTTCGCTCCGGTCGATCAGACCGCCGGCTACCAGCAGATCTTCGCCGAGCTCGAGTCGATGCTGGAGACGATCACCGGCTTCGCCGCCGTCTCGCTGCAGCCGAATTCCGGCGCGCAGGGCGAGTACGCCGGACTGCTGGTCATCCGGGCTTACCATCGCGATCGCGGCGATTCCGCGCGCGACGTCGTCCTG
>Ga0335085_10013628_pt1 | contig 11903 bp, 9 predicted proteins | sample Lox_Sample_45_FD_206712 | JGI IMG/M metagenome (GOLD analysis project Ga0335085, IMG submission 206712) | Soil microbial communities from Loxahatchee National Wildlife Refuge, Florida, United States - Lox_Sample_4.5 | ecosystem: Environmental > Terrestrial > Soil > Wetlands | place: USA: Florida...
CGGGATTTACCATGAGGCGGTGAACCTGCCCGTGAATCCGCCCGTGTTGCCCATGCTGGCGAAGCGCGTATCCGGCTTGCCTGCCGGGGATGGTTGGCTCTTCGAGCCAAAGTGGGATGGATTTCGCGCCGTCGTCTTCCGCGACGGCGACGAAGTCCTCATTCAGAGCCGCGATCTGAAGCCGCTCAACCGCTACTTCCCCGAGCTGATCGACCCACTTAAGGCGCAGTTGCCACCACGATGCGTGCTCGACGGCGAAGTAGTGATCGCGCACAACGGCACGCTCGACTTCGACGCTCTGCAGCTTCGCATTCATCCCGCCGCGTCCCGGGTGAAGCTGCTCGCGCAGCAGACCCCCGCCTCCATCGTCTTCTTTGACTTACTCTGCGATGACGATGAGGACCTGAAGGAGCTGCCGTTTCACCTGCGCCGTCAACGCCTCGAAATGATGCTGGCGTCAGCGGCGCCGCCACTCCACCTCACGCCTGCGACTACTGACCGGAATATCGCCAACGACTGGTTTTCGCGCTTTGAAGGAGCGGGACTCGACGGCGTTCTCGCCAAACCGCTGTCGGGCGCTTACGAGCCGGACAAGCGCGTCATGTTCAAAGTGAAGCATGAGCGCGAATGCGACTGCGTAGTGGCGGGCTTCCGCTGGTATAAAGACAGCCCCGGTATGGCCATCGGCTCCCTGCTGCTCGGCCTCTACGATGACGCGGGCTCACTCCACCATGTCGGCGTCTGCGCCAGCTTCTCGAAGGAGAAGCGGCGCGAGCTGGTCGACTTCCTCGCACCCTACCGCGAAAACGCCCTCGAAGATCATCCCTGGAAAGCGTGGGCAGATGCCGAGGCTGAAGCGGTGGCTTCCGGACAGCGCATGCCCGGCGGCCAGAGCCGTTGGAGCCAGGGCAAGGATCTTTCGTGGGAACCGCTGCGAACTGAGCTTGTCGTCGAGGTGAATTACGAACACCTGCAGGGCAACCGCTTCCGCCACATGTCCCACTTCAAGTGCTGGCGTCCGGACAAGAGGCCGCAGGACTGCACATATGCGCAACTTGAAGTCATCCCCGCGCAGGAGCTGACTGAAATATTCGCGAGCGGCCGCTGAAAGCTCACACACTACTCGACCTGCTTTGATCTCCACTCACGCCATTCTCGCGTCGGATCGTCATCCGGATCAGGCGTCTCCTGTGGCGGCCGCGAGCCCTCAGGAACATGCCGCAGGTTCACGCGAATGCGCGTCCACGTCGATGATCGCCCGCGCATGCGATCTACGAGCACATCGTCGACAGCCAGCAAAACCGCGGCCTCCGGATATTTTTCCTTCCAGCGCTCCAGTCCCGCCAGCGCAGCCTCTTCACTCGGCGAATTCGCGACAGTAATGAGTGGAGCCTTCGAGCGCGGCGCTCGAGGAGCAGACTTTTTTGGCGCGGATTCTGCCGAAGCCTTTTTCGCCCGCGACGGCGCGACCCTCTTGGCCTCACCCTCCATTTTGCGGAAATGTGGCGGCCACGGTGCGTCACCAAGCCCGGCTGCTTCATCCCTCGCCGCAAGCTCAAGCAGGTTATCGAGCGAACCACGCGCGGCGTCGGCCTCCGCAAAGGGATCGCCTGTTTCCGCGAATCGCTTCGGCATCGTGAACACGGTGAAGTCAGCGGGATCGCACTCCGGTACTTCTTTCCAATAAAGGGGCGCAGACACCCGGGCATCCGGCAAGGGCCGCACCGAGTACGCCGACGCAGTGGTGCGATCTTTCGCGTTCTGGTTGTAGTCGAGAAACACGCCGTGGCGCTCCTCTTTCCACCACTTCGAACTGGCCAGTTCGGGCACACGTCTTTCCACCTCGCGCGCAAGGGCCAATGCTGCCCGACGCACTTCTGTGAATGACCAGTGCGGCTCAATCCGCACATTGATGTGCATTCCACGCGAGCCGCTGGTTTTCGGCCAACCCTGAAGACTCATATCAGCGAGCACCGCATTCACTTCGAGTGCGACCCGGCGGACATCGCCCCAGCCCACACCCGGCCCGGGATCGAGATCGATGCGCAGCTCATCAGGATGATCCAGATCGCTCGACCGCACCGGATGTGGATGCAGTTCCATGCAACCCAGGTTGACGATCCAGATCAGGCCCGCTGTGTCGTCGACAACAATCTCGTCCGCGGTGCGGCCGGAGGGAAACGACAGCGTCACCGTTCTCAGCCACTCAGGACGATCCTCAGGAGCGCGCTTCTGGTAAAACGGCTCCTGCTCTGCGCCATTCACAAACCGTTTCAGCACGATCGGACGGTCGCGGATCCCAGCCAGCGCTCCCGGTGCAATCGCCAGATAATAGTTGACGATGTCCAGCTTGGTCAGACTGACCTGTTTCGAAAAGTACAGCTTGTCCGGATGCGTTACCCGGACCTCACGCCCATCGATGGACAGAACCGCCGCGCTGTCTTTGCTCATAAAGATCAGTCAGAGTTACGAATCCTCCGCGGATGCCTCTGGGCAGCCGTCTTTCGCGATGCCGTACTTTTCTGCCAGAAATTTCTGCAGCCTTGCCGGAACCGCTGCTGCAACTTCCTGCCATGTTAAAAGCTTCAGTCTATTGCGAAAGCTGTAGCTCCGCACCGCCTTCACTACATCAAACCATCCGTCGATAAGGTCCCTGCGCCGCTCATCGCACAACAGCAGGAATGAACGATCGGCCGCAAATGCCGCGAGCACTCCTCGAATCAGTTGATATCCACGGAGCGCTCCGCCGCCAGTTTCAAGTTCACCGTAGTCGAAGACCTCCTCAAAGTCCCGATAGCGCAACAACTGCCGCGTCATCGCAGACTGGAATCCTGTCTCAGTCAGCTTTGCCTCAACAAGCAGGCAGCCGATGCGCATATCAACTTCGGTCTGGTCGCCTCTGCCGTTTATGAGCGGGATATGCGGCCTGATTCCGAATTCAGGTCTGAGCCCTGCCTCTACGGCGAGCAGCGCACAGAGCTGCGCTCGCCGCAACGCTCCGGGATAACAAAAGACATTCATGAGCAGCGCGTCTGAGCTGTTAGCGCAATCAAGCTCGCACCGCTTTCGATCCCAGGCGCGTGGCACCCACCGGCCGCCCGTGTATTGCTTCTCGAGTCTCTTTCGCCACTGAGGATCGCGGCAGATCGCACGATACGACGCAGGGATAAAGTTACCGTGGATGCCATCTTTGTCCCGATAGATGACACTCGGTACTGACCCGTAAGAAAGCTCGTGCTCAAGCGCTCGCGCGCGTTCGCTGTTTCTCCGGCTCAGATCGTGACGCAGCGCATTGCTGGACAGTGCAGACACAGCGAACATTATATGGCGAAGAAAAGGTGAACCGACGCGCGGAACCTGGTAGCTATTCGCCTCACGCCACTAAGTGAGTTAACCAACCCTCACCACAACACACCCTCAACCGGCTTCACCGGAGCCGGCAGTTCCTTCTCGCCAAGCAATTGCCGTAGGTTGATCTCGATCGTCGTTGTAATCGCCGTTAGCGGAACGTCGTAAATGCTGTTGTCGAACGGATCCTCCAGGTCGCGCCCGATCTTGTCGAGCGCCATGAACATGAACCCTACGATGGTCGACCCCAGCGGCGTGAACCATCCAAGCCTTTCCACGATACCCACTGGCAGAATGACGCAGTAAATTAATACAAAGAACCACGCCAGAAAGTCGTATTGCTTCGGCATCGGGGTATTGTTGATCCGCTCGGCCCCGCCTTGCGCATCCATCAGACCCTCCAGGCTGTCGTCGATCGCCTGCCACTCCCACTCGCTGATCCAGCGCCGGTGTCGGGCTGCGGTCAACATGTCGCCCATTCTGCGTTGGATCGCCAGCGCCGCATTCTTTTCTCCAGCCAGACCTGACCAGTCCTCGTCCGGAAGAATTCGAGCCACCTCCGCCACAGGATCGAGCCCGCGAAGCTGCTGCCGCAGCGCGTGAACATACGCGATCTGATAGGTCACGAGACGACCACGCAGTACCTCAGCTTCCTGCTGCTCAGCTCCGTCTGAATCCTTCGGAGCGCTCATCGTATTCAGCACCTGCCGCGCGAGCGTCCGGCTCTTGTTCACAATCGCGCCCCACAACGTGCGCGCCTCCCACCACCGGTTGTACGTCGATGCGTTCCGGAAGCTCACAAGCAGCCCAATTGCCGCCCCATAGAGCGCCAGCGGAACGTCAGGCCAGCTCACCCAATTCCAGTGCAGGACCATTTCCGCAATCACTACGAAAAAATCCCACACGAGCAGAATCGCCAGATGCCAACCCATTTCGCGCGCGATCTGTCTCGGCCGGACAACCCAGGAAACAATCATCGGACGATCATGCCTCTACCCCGGCCGTCACCGGCACAAACTCCCGATGTCCCTCCTCAGCGATACGCACTACTCCCTCGCCAATGTCATAAACCCATCCCGAGATCGTCAGCTCGCCACGCGCCATCGCACCCGCGACGCTCGGATGCGTCTTCAGATGTACCAACTGCATCAGGACGTTCTCTTCCGTCAGACGCCTCAGCCGCTCAAGTCGATCCTCACCGTCTTGCGCCATGCTTTCAGACACCATCAGCGCCGCCTGGCCGTGGTGAAGCCAGTAGGTCACTGTAGGCAGTTCCCTGGTCGACTCGGGGTTGAGAAGACCCTTCATCGCACCGCAGTCGGAATGCCCACAAACCACGGCGTGCTTCACTTTGAGAGCCGTGACCGCATATTCGATCACAGCCGTAACGCCGCCCGGGCTGGCTCCGTAAGGCGGCACCATGTTGCCGACATTTCGTGCGACGAATATCTCTCCCGGCCCAGCGCTGGTGATCGCTTCGAGGTCTACTCTCGAGTCGGCGCACCCGATGATCAGCGTGTGCGGCTGCTGCGGCATCCCGGCCGCCCGTTGATACTGTTCCTTCTTTTCTGCGTGGACCTCTGCATAAAATTTGCGCGTTCCTTCTTTCAACTTCTCCAGAACACTCTGGCTCATATCTCTTGCTCCCGTGGGCGCCAATTTCACCGTATTTGTTGTCTTGCCTGGTGAATGACAAGGTATCATCTTGTTCTTGAAATCCGCGCCCTGGGAGTTTTGCCATGAAAATCAATGAGTCATTCCTTGTGTCACAAGAGGGTCTATCGCGCCGCAAATTCCTCGGCGCTTCACTCGCAGGAACAGCCGCAAGCCTTATCGGCGCTGCCTCCTCCGCGTTCGTCGCTCCGGAACCTGCCTTCGCCCAAAGCAATCTCACTCCCGACGAAGCCCTCAAGACCCTCATGGACGGCAACGCCCGCTTCGTTGCCGGCAACATCACCAGCGACGCAAAGGACCTCCAGATCCTCCGTGAACACACCGTAGAAAAGCAGGAGCCCTTCGCCGCGGTGCTCTCCTGCGCCGACTCCCGCGTCCCGGTCGAACTCATCTTCGACCAGACCATCGGACACGTCTTCCTCGTCCGCGTCGCCGGCAACATCGCCACGTCGGAAATCATCGCCAGCCTCGAATATGGCGCCGCCGTCCTCGGAACAAAGGTTATCGTCGTCCTCGGCCACGCAAGCTGCGGAGCCGTCAAGGCTGCCATCCAGGGCAAGGAAGTCCCCGGACAAATCAGCGCACTCTTCCCTCACTTACAGGACGCGGTCGATCACGCCGGACCCGATCTGGTCGCAACAACCAAGGCCAACGCCGCGAACCAGGCAGCGCTACTAAGCAAAGCTTCTACCGTGCTCGCTCCCATGGTGAAGGAAGGAAAGCTGAAGATCGTCGCCGCCTATTATGATCTGGCGTCAGGAAAGGTAACTCTGGTCTAGTTATCGCGACAAGAATCTAGTCGTCGTCATCCTTCTTGTGTGCCGCGTGCGGATGCAGAATCATCCACGGCACAGGCTTGTTCCCCATCGCATCCTTCCACAGAATCACGTTCAGTTCCTTCGCATCGGCGCGGTCCTCATGTGTGAAGTCCATCTTGCTCGACTTCTTCGCCCCAGCGGCGTTCGACGCATTCGCCGTGTAGATAAGATTGTTCGCTGCATTCGAGTAATCGGCCGTGAACGGCGGCTGTTCACCAGGCCCGGTGAACAAAGGACTCATCAGCGGAGCCAGCGCGTCATTATTGTTCATTGGAGGAATCCCCAGCAGGTCCTCCATCGTGTGCAGCACGCTTACCGTCGTGTAGAAGTTGTGATCCACAAACGGCTTTTCCTTCCGCGGAGAATACTTGCTGATCACCAGCACCACCGACCGGTGCGCATCCACGTGGTCTGCCCCATCCTGCGCATCGTCCTCGAGGACAAAAAACGCCGTATCGTCCCAGTACGGGCTATTCGACACCGCATCCACAGCGCGTCCGACGGCCAGATCGTTGTCCGCTACCGACGCCCTCGGGGTCGGCATTCCCGGCTTTGTCCCGGCCGTGTGATCGTTCGGCAGCCGCAGCATCACGAAGGCCGGCATCGTGTCGCGGCCCGCCATGCGATCCCTGACCCACACATTGAAGTGCGTCAGAAACTCATTCACCCGCAGTTGGTCCGGAAAACTCAGGTTGAAGTCCGGAAATAGCGGATCGAACTTCCCTTCCAGTTCCGGCTTCGTAGCCACATTGCGATAAATCAGCGGAATCTTCCACGGATACCGGCTGCTACCACCGCCATAATTCGCTGGAATCTGCTCGCCCGGCCCGATGAACCCGTGATCGCACAACTGCACCGGCTCTGGTGTGCCCTCCGTCGGAGACTTCTGCTTCGGCGCTTCTCCCGAATCGTCACAGAACTCCGTCGAAACGAATTCGCCGAAGTGGTACAGCGTCTTTCTCTGCTTGCTCAGGTCGGTCCATAGATACCCGCTGTCTGGCTCGTTGATATCCGAAATCTTCTCCTGGATCGGATACCCGTTCGCGACCACGCCCTCGAAGTCATACGTCCGCTCCGACCCGCGATACGACTGCTGCCAGTCGCGCTCCGTGTAATCGCTCGTGATACCCGCGGTCGACCACACATGCCCATTGCCCGACACCTCGCCCGAGTCATAGAAGTTATCGAGCACGCCAAACTGCAGCGCCAGCTTGTGGGCGTTGGGCGTTATTTCTTTCCCATACATCGTCAGCGACGGATCGCCATCGCCCACGCCAAGATCCCCGAGTATCTGATCGTACGTGCGGTTCTCGCGAATGATGTAGATCACGTGATGAATCGGATTGCTGCCCGTTGAAAACGCCACATGCGGCTCCTCGGAGCCGAACGTATCCGTCTTCATCAGATTGCTCTTGATGACCTGGTCGGTCAGCTCGCGAAGATTCTTCTCCGCCTCCACGCGGTCAATGTTTGCCAGCGAGCCATGGAGCAGCGTCGCGATATACGTATGCGGCCTCTGCGCGCGCGAGTAGGTCGATGGCGGATGTGCTGCCTTTGGCTGCGGCGTTACATTCGGCCCCGTGCCATGGCCCTTACCCGTTGCCACGTACAGTCTGTTCTCTTTCACCGCTACAGCCGTCGGATACCACTCCGTCGGTATAAATCCGATCGGCTTCTCCGGAGCCCCGATCAGGCTTGCCGGCTTCGTATGAAACACCGCGATCGAATCCGTTCCCGAATTCGCCACATACAGCATCGCCCCGTCCGCAGACAGCGCCACGCCATCCGGCATCGCTCCGAATCTCGTCTGCCCCGGCAAATGAGGATCATAGAGCCGCGCCAGCTGGATCCCCTTTGGCCCAACCTTCACTCCCGCCACCATGTCTCGGTTGGCCAGCGCGACATACAGCATCTTCTCGTCCGGGCTCAGCACCATCGATACCGGATGTGAACCGGGCCGGATCGCATCCGACGGCGGAAACAACGGCATCTTCTCCACCACTCGGTTTGCCCGCAGATCAAGCTCCGCGACCGACGAGTCGTTCCACAGCGCCACAAATGCCCTGGTCCCGTCCTTCGTCGTCACAATCGCTATCGGATACACCGACGGCACCACGGGATGGTCCGCCAGGTCGAACCGCGTCACCAGCTTCCCTGACGCCGCATCAACCAACAGCACGTCGTCGGAAAATTCATCCGCGACGAGAATCTGCTCCGTCCCGTCCGCGCCCTTCACCACCGCCAGCCCCGTCGGTGCCGGAATCGCCATCCCAGCCGGCAGCGGTTTGCCTATCTCGTTCTGCGTCCGCCCTGATGCCAGCTTCTGCAGTGGAATCGGAATCAGCCGGTCAGGCTTCAACTCTCCATGGGCGAAGCTGTAGACGGCGATCGCGTTGCCGGTGTGGTTCGCATCGCCGCCCTCCGGTGCAGACAGCGAATCGAGGCTTACATACAGATGTGTCCCATCCAGCGAAAAGGCGATCCCCGAATACATCGTCTGCGCCGCGCCCACTCCGGTCCGCGCATCCGGAAAATCGCTGAGCTTTCCAGCCTCTTTGGTAGCCACGTCCCCGGCCGTGTCGAGAATCGCAACCGACTGCGAATAATCCGACTCGACCGTCCCGTAGCCCGCGTTGACCAGCGCCAGGTAACGCTGATCCGGCGACCACGCCAAACCCATCGGCAGGCTGTTCAGCCGCGCCGGAGATCCCGGCACGGGCTCAAGAATCTTCTTGCTGGTTGAAAGATCAACCGATTGCGCGCCCGCAATCCACGGCGCACCCACCACACCCAACATTACGAACCATTTGGCGGCAGAAATCATGATCTTGATCGTCGAAGGTCGAGATTAACAAAGAATAAAGCCCTGATATAGCGCCAGTTTTCGACTAAGGAAGCGCCCTCGCGCAACCAGCTTTTCATCCGGTTACCATTACAAAAGTCTTACACATAGGCACGCCTCCCCACTGATAGGGTCAACATAGTAATTCCATACCCACGGACCCCCTCGGAGACACCTGCTTTGACGCCAGTGGACCTGCTTGAAAGCCCCGCGGTAGCAACAGCTTCGCAAAAGCCTGCCGCCATCCCCGCCTCAGAAACCAAGGGCCCCGCCCTCGGCCGCGCGGCCCAAAGTGGAACCCTCAGCTGGGTCACCATCATTTTCATGGCCATCTTCCACATCGGAGCCATCGCCGCACTCTTCATGTTCTCCTGGAAGGCGCTCATCTGCTTCGTCATCCTCTGGGTCTGGGCCTCGAACATTGGCATCGGAATGTGCTATCACCGCCTGCTCACCCACCGCGGATACAAGACCCCGAAGTGGATCGAGTACTTCATGACCATCGGTGCCACGTTGTCTCTCGAAGGCGGACCCATCTTCTGGGTCGCCACACACCGTGTCCATCACCAACTCTCCGACAAGGAAGGCGACCCCCACACGCCCACCGAGGGCGGCTGGTGGGCGCACATCGGATGGATCATGTGCGGCATCTCGCTGCACGATGAGACGGCAATGCTCTCGCGCTACGCCCCCGATCTCGCCCGCGACAAGTTCCATGTCTGGATCAGCAAGTACCACTGGGTCCCGCTCGTCGTAGTCGGCCTCATCCTGCTCGCAATCGGCGGATGGTCCTGCGTCATGTGGGGAATCTTCCTGCGCGTCACCCTCGGGCTTCATGCCACCTGGCTCGTCAACTCAGCCACCCACATGTGGGGATCGCGCCGCTTCGAGACCCGCGATCAATCCCGCAACAGCTGGTGGGTCGCCCTCCTCACCGGAGGCGAAGGCTGGCACAACAACCACCACGCGCATCCGGTCTCCGTGCGCCATGGTCTCGCCTGGTACGAGTTCGACCAGAACTACCTCGGCATCCTGCTTCTCAAGAAGCTCGGTCTCGCCTGGGACGTCAAGGTCGCCCAGTACGACCCCAAGGACCCCAAGCCCGCCGGCGTCGCTTAGTACGCCACCTGACTCAACTTTTTGTCATCCCGACCGAAGCGCGCCAGATTTTTGGCGCGCGCAGCCAAGGGACCTTCTTCTGGCTTGAGTGGGCTAGGATAATTGTCCAGGCAAGTTCAAGCACGCCGCCATGATCCGAACCGTCCTGCTCGGCTGTCTCCTCACCACTTCCCTCTGGGCACAATCCCGCGAACTCGATCTTCAACCCTCCGACAATTGGGTCGACAGCAACATCGCCCTCAATCCCGGAGACACCTTCGACATCACCGCCACCGGCCAGCTCCAGTACACAGGCGCGAAGACTCCTCCCAACGGACCGAGCGGACTCGCCCGCGGCTACGCCGAACTCATCAAGAACTTCCCCGTCAACAGCGCTGGCCGCGGCGCACTCGTCGGACGCATCGGTGACAACGCCGCCGCGCGCCCCTTCCTAATCGGAGCCCAGTACTCCTGTCAGGCCCCAGTCGCCGGACACCTCTTCGTAGCCATCAACCAGTCCTCGATGGATCAGGCGACCGGGTCTTACCACGTCACCATCCGCCGCACCGCCGCAGCCAAAGCGGCCGCCACGAATGTGACCGTCACGCCCTTCCCGCAGACTCTGCTTAATTCGGTTCCCCGCCGCGTCACCGATCCCAACGGAGCGCCCGGTGACCGCGTCAACTTCATCATCATCGGACCCGAGGCCCAGATGAAGGCCGCTCTCAAAGCTGCGGGATGGGTCATAGTCGACCGCACGCAAAAGGAGGCGGTTATCAGCGGCCTTCTTGCATCGCTCTCCAAGGATGCTTACGTCACGCTACCCATGAGCGAACTGGTTCTCTACGGGCGCCCGCAGGACTTCGGCTTCGCACAGGCGGATCCGCTGCAGGTCGTGGCCTCGCGCCATCATTTCCGCCTCTGGAAGGCACCCTTCGACCTCGACGGCCAGACTGTCTGGATAGGAACTGGCACACACGACGTGGGCTTCGATCGCGACCAGCGCAACAATGGCATCACCCACAAGATCGACCCCGACACCGACGGCGAACGCGACTACATCCGCGACAGCCTCATCCAGACCGGTCTGACCACGAAGACCACCTACATGACTCCAGTAAACCCGGTCACCAGTGCCCGCACCGCCACCGGAGGACAATTCACCTCAGATGGCCGCACCCTCATCGTCTATCTCAAGCCCGCATCTACGGCGGCTTCGCAATGACCTTTATCTCGATGTGCGAGAATCGCCGACAAAGCATTTCATCGGCTGTTTCTCCCGCCGATTGGAAATTAAATTTAGCGTTGAGGCACGACCTGCATGCCCGATCCGGCAAAGCTCAAGCTTCTGACTCTCGAGGTTGAAATCAAGGGAACCGCCGCCGTTGTGAAATGCCACGGCAGACTGGTCTCGGGTGTCAACGAGATCCTCTACAACCGGGCCAAGGATCTTATGCCCGACTACAAACGCGTCATTCTCGACCTCACCGATCTCGCCCACGTCGATAGCACCGGACTCGGCACCCTCGCCCGCCTGTATGTCCATTCCCGCTCCGCCGGGTGCAGTCTGGAACTCATCAACCTCGGCCCAAGAGTCCGCCAGCTTCTCGGAATGACCAATCTGCTTTCGGTCTTCACCGTCATCGGCGAAAACAACATCAAGTTGGGCTGAGCCTGCCGCAGAGGGCCTCCCACCTATACACGGCACAGTTCCCCGGGATACAGTGTCGCTTTGCCGACTCCCACCGTGCAGTTCGAAAGGACGCCACTACGCCGCGCCATCACCGCCCTCGCGCTCGCGGGCTCTCCTGTCTTCTTTTTCTTCGGAACTGGCCTCCACACCGTCTTTTGGCTCACGTGGCTCGCGCCACTCCCGATACTCGTCGTCGTTCCACTTCTCTCGCGCCGCTCCGCTTTGATTCTCGGCTTCGCGGCCTACGCCCTGGGCGGACTCAATCTGTGGAGCTACTCCCGTTCGGTCGTCCCCCTTTGGCTCACATTCGTCATCATCGGCGCCCCCTCGCTTGTCTTTGCCCTCATCATTTCCGCGTATCGCCGATTCGTCCTGAACGGCCAGACGACCCGTGCCATCTTCGCTCTCCCGGTTCTCTGGTCCGCCTACG
>Ga0335085_10013629_pt1 | contig 11903 bp, 13 predicted proteins | sample Lox_Sample_45_FD_206712 | JGI IMG/M metagenome (GOLD analysis project Ga0335085, IMG submission 206712) | Soil microbial communities from Loxahatchee National Wildlife Refuge, Florida, United States - Lox_Sample_4.5 | ecosystem: Environmental > Terrestrial > Soil > Wetlands | place: USA...
TTGCAGGCGCTCTGATGGCTGTGGTTCTCGTCGTGGGATTGTACTTTGTGAACCGCTATTGGATTGCTCCCGCGGTGAAGGCGCAAACGAAAAGCGATGGGAACCATCCGCTGGCGCCCCAGTTTTCCCTGACTGACATCACCGGCAAGCCCCTCAAGCTGAGTGACTACCAGGGGAAAGTGGTGGTGCTTGATTTCTGGGCGACGTGGTGCGGGCCCTGCCGGATCGAGATTCCCAGTTTCGTTGAGCTGCAAACGCGGTACGCTTCCCAGGGCTTTGCCATGATCGGCATCTCCATGGACGACAGCCCGGAGCCCGTGGTAAGTTTCTACAAGGAATTCCAGATGAATTATCCCGTCGCCATCGGCAACGACCGGCTGGGAGAGCTGTATGGTGGCATGGCGGGGCTCCCCACCACCTTCCTGATCGGGCGCGACGGCCGTATCTATGCCAAGCACGTTGGCGCCTATGACCCCAGTGTCTTTGAAACGGAAATCAAAGAGTTGCTGGCGGCCAGCCCGGCGGACGAAGCCAAGGACTTTCACCAGGCAGGACGAGTTTTCAGTGACGACAAAATCGAACTGGGCAACCCTGCCGCAATCGACTCGGAAGTGCCCGGCATTGATCTAACCAAACTCACCGCCGATCAGAAGGAAGCCTTTAAAAAAAAACTGGAAAGCCAGCAATGCAATTGTGGCTGTAAGTTCACCTTGCTCAAATGCCGCCAGGTGGACCGCAGGTGCGGTATCAGTCGAAGGCTTGCGCAGGATCAACTGGAAGCGTTTCTCAAGCTCAAGAACACCGGCGTCGTTTCCAAATAGTTAAACCTTATGATGACATTTTGATTTACCTGTCCAAGGATAGTGGGTTTAGGAGTGGGATTGCAAACTGCAAATGAGGTAGATTTACAGCATATGCGGATGCTTCTGTTGGGTGGGCTATTGACGCTGATGGCAACGGGCCTGGGATGGGCTCAGACCAACGGTTCTGTGGTGGAGGCACGCGCAGTGATGAATACCGACGCGGCGCACGCCAACTCTCCCGTTAAATTAGCCGTGCTGGCGCAGGTGGCTGCTGGCTATCACATTAACGATCACAAACCGTCGCTGGATTACCTGATCCCGACGGAAGTCAAGATGGATCCCAGCGATCAGTTCACGGTCACAAATGTGGTGTATCCAAAGGGGACGCTCGAGCGATTCGCCTTCTCTGACGTCCCGCTCTCCGTGTATGAGGGCACAGTCGCAGTGGGCACGGTGCTGCAAGCCGGCAAATCCGTAGCCGCAGGGACGTATATTTTGAAGGCAAGATTCGCCTACCAAGCGTGCAATGATCACGCCTGCCTGCCACCAACCAGCGTGCCGTTGACCGTGGCCATAAAAATTGTACCTCGCAATATACCTTTGAAACCGGTGGAAACCGATGTCCTCCGACGAGTCAAATTCGAATAGCGTTCCGCCACCCGGGGCCCCAGAGGGGAAGCCCCCGAGTTCCCTCGGACTGGTGGCGATAAGTCTCATCTTGCTGGTGGGCCTTGTCTGGGCCATGGCTCCGTCGCGGGCAAAATTCCAACCGGCCCCCCTCCGTCCCGTGCCTGCGGGCTGCCCCCGCATCGCCCCGGATTTCGTACCCTCGGACGCCACGGAAGTTCCCGGCGTCGATTTGAGTGCCCTTTCGCAGGCCCAGCGAAACCATGTGCTCTATCGCCTGAATATGGAACCCTGCCCTTGCAGTTGTAACGCCAGCCTCGCCGCCTGCCGAATCAGCCATCCTGCTTGCCCCCTTTGCAAAGACTTGGTGGAAAAGATGGTCGCTGAGGAGTCAGGAACCAGGAGCCAGGCGCCAGAAGTCAAAAGCCAGAAGTGAACGAGACTCGAAAATCGAAATTCGAAACTCGCGATTTAGTACTTCGCGCACGAGTTTCGAATTTCAATTTTCGACTCTGCTCGTGACTTCTGGCTCCCATGAAAATTGGCGTCGTCTCCGACACGCATGGATATTTTGACCCGCAGCTCCCGCGACTCTTACAGGGGGTCGACGACATCTTCCACGCTGGTGACGTAGGATCGCCGGTCGTGCTCGACCAGTTCCGTGCCATTGCACCGGTCCGAGCAGTCCGGGGAAATATCGATTCGGCAGCGTTAAGACTCTCGCCTACGATAACTCGCAGGTCTGGAAGTGTTGAAATCCACATGCTGCACGAATTGTCCCGGCCACAGTCGGCGTTACGCGATTGGGCCCAGGCGGATCCCTTGGAAGGGAAACCGGCTGAGCACTGCCGCCGGTTTCTGGAAAGCCTGCCGGAAGAATGTCAGGTCGTGATTTTCGGGCACAGCCATGAGCCCTGCACACTGATTCTCGAGGGCAAGCTGTTCTTCAACCCGGGCAGCGCGGGTAAAAAGAGGTTCTCATTACCGCGCTGTTGCGGTTTGCTCGAAATCTCACCGCAAGGGGTGCACGCGACATTTCTCGGCTTGGAACGGTATAATGAAGAATTGCCGGCAGGTGTTTGGCTGCCAATCGGAGGAGCGAAAACATGTGGAAACTGCTGAGGTTCTTGAAAAACGCCACGGAAGTGGTGACGACGGTGGGGGCCGTCCTTGCCGCCGCCATTGTGGTGGTGGAAACCTACCAGGCCCTGCGCAAAAAGATGGACGCCGCCAAAGGATCTTAGCCCGCCAGAGGGGTGGGGCGGTCCGCTGTGGAGCGCAAGTAATTCGCGGCGCGACGCAGACGCGCCACCACGAGGTCACGCCCTAGCACCACCATCACTTCAAACAGGCTCGGCGCCACCGCTTGACCGGTCAGCGCAACGCGCGTGGCGTTGATTAGCAACCCCGCCTTAAGGCCTTTTTCTTCCGCCAAGCTGCGCAGAGTGCTTTCCGTTCTGGCCAAATCGAAAGGCTCAGTTGCCCCCACGCGCTCAGCGAGCGTGTCAAGAAGCACTGATAGCGCCGAGTCTTTCCAGTACTTTTTCACCGCTTCGGGATCATAGGCAAAATCGTCGGTGAAGAACGCGCGGAAGGCGCCGGCGAAGTCCTTGAACGTCCGCGCCCGCGATTGAAGCAGCAGAACAGCCTGCTTGAATTGCTCTTCCTCCCGGGTCCCGAACCCCAAGCCCCCACCCACCAGTCCCGCTTCCGTCAATTCCCGCTCAACCAGTGGCAGCAGTCGTTCTACGGGCAGATGGCGCATGTACTCGCTGTTCATCCACGCCAGCTTTTCGAGATCGAAGACGGCGTTGGATTTGGAGACAGCCACGAGATCAAAATCGCGAATCATCTCATCGATCGGAACAATTTCTCTTTGGCCAGGAGGCGTCCAGCCCAGCAACGCCAGGAAGTTGACGAGTGCTTCCGGCAGAACTCCTTGTTCGCGATAGGCGCCCACGGAGGTCGCCCCGTGTCGTTTCGACAGGCGTTGTTTGTCCGGCCCGAGAATCAGCGGCAGGTGCGCAAAGATCGGCACGGGCGCTTCCACCGCCTGGTACATCAGTATCTGCTTCGGTGTATTGGAAATGTGGTCAGCGCCGCGAATCACGTGCGTGATGCGCAGGTCAAGATCATCGGCCACCACGCCCAGGTGGTAGGTCGGGTGGCCGTCCGAGCGCAATAGTACGAAGTCCTCGAGATCACGATGGTCAACTTCAATGTGGCCAAAGACCTGGTCCTCGAAGCTGGTCTGGCCGGAATCCGGCACGCGGAAGCGAATGGCGGCTGGGCGCCCCTCCGCGCGCAGCCGCTCGCGGTCGGCATCGGTTAGCATGCGGCACGTTGCGTCATATTTCCACGGTCGGCGCGCAGCTTCAGCCTTGGCGCGTTTAGCTTGGAGTTCCTCCTGCGTGCAGAAACAAGGGTAGGCATGACCCGAGAGCTCGAGATTCAATGCCATCGCGTGGTATCGATCGAGGCGTTGGGACTGATAGATGGGACCTTCATCCCAATTAAGGCCGAGCCATTCCAGGCTTTCCAGAATGGTCGTGGTGAGTTCGGGCTTCGACCGGTCCACATCCGTGTCTTCGATGCGGAGGACCAATACCCCACCCACGTGACGCGCAAAAAGCCAGTTATAAAGCGCTGTGCGCGCACCCCCTACATGCAGGTACCCCGTAGGTGAAGGCGCAAAGCGAACGCGGATATTGCTCATGATTCGGGCATTACTCAGGTGCAGCTTGCCGATTGCGCTGCGCTCCATATAAAAGGAGCCAGTCTACCATCGTACGTGATATCCCAGAACGCCAATTAGCTTTGCGCAGGGTTCTTGGATCGAGTCAAAGAAGGAGCGGGCAAGCCCGAAAGATACTTCCCCAGAATCGAACCCACGGTGGCGAGCTGTTCTAAATCCGCATGGGTGAAGTCGGGGCCTACGGGCTCACCAGGCCGCGCTTTACGGCTGATTTGGATCACGCCAACAACTTTGCCCTCCACGATCATCGGTGAGCTCATAATTTTCTGAATGGGTACAGCTTTCTCTTCGTTAGAAAGGTCAACAGCTTCGAAAACCGTGGGGTGTTTATAGGTAGGAAAATTGTTCACGATCTCGCCGCGTTTTTCGCGAATGGTCTTGGCGGCCAACGAGTGGGTGGTGGTGAGGGGAATAAGTCCAATCATCGAGAGTCTGAGGGGAAAGAGAAAACTCAGCATCTTCTTGTCGGCGGAAAGCTGCAAGATGGCAACCTCCTCTTTCCTGGCCTTGAAACCATTGGAAATTTGAGCCGTCAATCGATTCAAATCCTGGTCGGAAGGAGGCCCCCCCGCCCTGCGCATCTCGTCAACTAGCTTGGCTACAACCAGCACCAAATCCATTTCCGCCATCGGGCTCTGCTCCGCTGAGAGTTTTAGATTAACTAGTCATTATACGAAAGCTGGTGACGGCAAGCAACGGAGCAATGCAGTTGCCAAAACTCCCACGTATATCTCTTGTCCCCGTCCAACATAATGGACCTCGGTTTAGATTTGACAAAACCTTCTGCGCATCCTGATAATTGTTAATTCCTGACTTATGCCGCTTAGACACTTAGATATACATGCGGTAACCTGTGCGCTGCTTGTGTTCTGCGGGGGGCAGACGACGCTGCCGCGGGCCTTTGCCCAAACGCCCGCGGACGCCCACCAAATAGCGGCGCAAGCGCTGGACCACGCCATCATCATTGATACGCACGCCGATACGCCGCAGGCCCTCCTCGAGGAAGGCTACGACCTCGCCACCCCCTCCAGCTCTTTTATGATAAGTATTCCCAAGATGCGCGCCGGGCACTTGGGCGCCGAGTTTTTCTCCATTTGGGTGGATGTAACCTGGCCCAAGCAGGACCTGATCCATCGCGCCCTGGACCTGATTGACGTGACCCAGCAGCAGGTCGCGAGGCACTCGGATGTGCTGGGCTTGGCCACCACCGCGGACGACATCGAGCGCCTTCACCGCGACGGAAAAATCGCCGTCCTCATGGGTGTTGAGGGGGGCCACCAGATTGAAGGCGACCTGCACGTGCTTGACATCTTCTATCGACTGGGCGTCCGCTACATGACGCTGACCCACACCAAAAATGATGAGTTGGGCGACTCCTCCGGCGACAAGCCAGGTTGGAAGGGGCTTTCGCCACTGGGCCGCCAGGCCGTCGAGCGCATGAATCAACTCGGCATGATGGTGGATATCTCGCATGTTTCCGACAACACTTTTTACGACGCCTTGGCCGCCAGCAAGGCGCCGCTCATTGCTTCCCACTCTTCCTGCCGCGCCCTTTGCAGCGCCCCGCGCAACATGACCGATGACATGATTCGCGCCCTCGCCAAGAACGGCGGGGTTATGGACATCAATTTCTATTCGGGGTTCATTAGCCAAGCCTACCATGATGCCTTCGGGAGGATTGAAAAGCAGGTGGATGACGAAGTTGCTGCGGCGCGGGCGCGTTACGCTCAGCAAGGCAAACGCCTTTCTTACCTCGAAGAAGTCCGCATCGAACGAGGGTTGATAAAGGACCTGCCTGTGCCCTCGTATACCGCTATTGCCGACCACATTGACCATGCCGTGAAGGTGGGCGGAATCGATCATGTCGGCCTGGGCTCTGACTTCGACGGAGTTGACTCCATCCCGCGGGGTATGGAGGACGTTTCCAAGATTCCCGACCTGGTCCAGGAACTTGCCCGTCGCGGTTACAGCGAGGAAGATCTGGAGAAAATCCTGGGTGGTAATGTTCTGCGCGTTATGCGCCGGGTGGAACAGGTGGCGCGCCAGATGCAGGCTACGCACTGAAATATGAGATTCGCCAAGGTGGTTTATTACATCGCGGGAATCTATGGTACGCCCGCCATTTTGATGGGGTATTTTTCCGAACCGTGGGTGGCGCGCAATCATCCCCCCGCCGTCACTCATCCGGAGTATCTCTACGGGTTCATGGGAGTGACACTGGCCTGGCAAATCGCCTTTCTCATCATTGCCGGCGAGCCTCTTCGCTATTGCGGTATGATGATTCCGTCGATGATCGAAAAATCCGGTTATGCGGCAGCCGTCTTGGTACTTTACAATTTGCACAGGCTGGATCGAACACTCTATCTACTGGGCTCGCTGGACTGGGTCTTTCTTTTCGCATTCATCGCGGCCTATTTCCATACGCGGCCGCGCGCCGATCGCCGGAGGGCATGATCGGGTCTTAGCCACGCCGCTGAGGCATTGCGGCAACATTGGAGGGCGTATGAGGAAGCAGACCGTTCCAATCTTGATGGCGGCAGCGCTCGCTTTGGCCCAGATGGCCGCCTCTGCCTGGGCAGCTCCCCAGGCGACTCCGGCAAATAAGACGCATACCACCACACATCCTGGAACGAGCGCGCAGGCAACCGCAACCGCGCAAAAGAGCAGCGCCTCGCTGCTCAACCCGGCGTCGCTGAAGTTGCAAGCTCCTCCCGTCTTCGACGCCAAGTTCACTACCACTAAAGGGGATTTCGTAATCGAGGTGACGCGCGCGTGGTCGCCTCTCGGGGCCGATCGCTTCTACAATCTGGTGAAATACCACTTCTTTGATGGAGCGGCGTTCTTCCGCGTCATGCAGGGGTTCGTGGCCCAATTCGGGATTAGCGCCCGGCCGGAAGTTTCCCAGGCTTGGGAAAGGGCCACGATCGCCGATGACCCCGTCACGCAAAGCAACACGCGCGGGTCGCTCACCTTTGCGACTGCCGGTCCTAACACTCGCACCACCCAGGTGTTCATCAACCTGGGAGAGAACTCGAGTCTCGACACCATGGGTTTCTCTCCCTTTGGCAAGGTCACGAGCGGCATGGAGGTGGTCGACAAGCTTTACAGCGAATACGGAGACGGCCAACCCAGCGGTAACGGCCCCGACCAGGGCCGGGTTCAAAGAGAGGGGAAAGCGTATCTCGAAAAGGTTTTCCCCTTACTTGACACGATCAAGACTGCGGTGATCGTGCCGCCTGCGGCCAATGTGACGAGCAAACCGGCGGCGCCCGCGAAATGATCACCTTCTCTGGTGTGCCGTTCCATGTCGTTATTTACAAGGAATCGGGGGCATCTGCTGTTCCGGAATTCGGAGCACATGGCCGTCCGCCCTTACAACGCCAAAGACCCCGCGCCGCCCGTGTAGAGAATTAGCCATCGAATAGCCAGCAACATGCCGAAATCATCCCAAGAACAGGAGAATTCATGAGCGATCTAAAGCCAGGCCAGTATGCAGTGTTTGACACCACCCTCGGTGAAATTACCTGCGAGCTTTTCCCCGACAAGGCTCCGGTGACGGTCCAGAACTTCGTGGGGCTCGCGGACGGAACAAAGGAATTTGTGGATCCCAAGACCCGTGAGCAGGCCAAGCGGCCATTTTACGATGGCTTAACCTTTCATCGGGTAATACCAAAGTTCATGATTCAGGGAGGCTGCCCGCTCGGCCAAGGCACCGGAGGGCCCGGTTACAAATTTCAGGACGAGTTTTCCAAGGACCTTGCGTTCGACCGCCCCGGCCGCCTGGCCATGGCCAACGCCGGGCCGGGCACGAACGGTTCTCAGTTCTTCATCACTGTGGCGCCCACCGATTGGCTCGATAACCACCACACCATCTTTGGCCAGGTCGTAAAGGGCATGGACGTGGTTGATAAAATCGTAAACACCCCGAAGGGCGCGAACGACCGGCCCAAAACGCCGGTGGTGATGAACTCGGTGAAGATTGTGGAGGTGAAGTAGCCTTACACCCCAATGATCCCCACCAATTCCTTCACTGCGGCGGCGGATTTCTCGAGCGCGGCCTGCTCTTCCGGCGTCAGCTTGATGTGAACGATTTCTTCGATCCCGCGCGCCCCCAGCTTTACGGGCACGCCCACGAACAGGCCATTGATCCCGTATTCGCCCTCGAGATACGCCGCGCAGGGAAGCACTTTCCTGCGGTCATTGAAAATGGCGTCGATCATCTGCACGACCGCGGCCGAAGGCGCATAATAGGCGCTGCCGGTCTTCAGCAGGTTTACGATTTCCGCACCGCCCTTGCGCGTGCGATCGATAATTTTGTCGAGTTGCTCCTTAGGCATGAGCTGCGATACCGGCACTCCCGCCACGGTCGTGTAACTGGGCACGGGAACCATGGTGTCTCCGTGGCCGCCCAGAACCAGACCCTCGACGTCTTGAACAGAGACATTCAGGGCTTCAGCGATGAACGTCCGGTAGCGAGCCGAATCGAGCACACCCGCCATTCCGATTACCCGGTTCTTGGGAAAACCGCTCACCCGGAAGGCCGTTTGCACCATGGCGTCGAGCGGGTTTGTCACCACAATCAGAATAGAGTCGGGCGAGTGCTTCGCCGCCTGCTCGACGGCGTTTTTCACCACCTCGTAATTGGCTTTGAGCAGATCATCGCGGCTCATACCGGGCTTGCGCGGGAATCCTGCCGTCATCACCACGATGTCGGAATTGGCGGTGTCCTTGTAATCGTTCGTCCCCTTGATTCTGACGTCGTAGCCCTCAATCGGGCCCGCTTCCAGCAGGTCCAATCCCTTGCCTTGCGGGACGCCTTCCAAGATGTCAATCAACACTACGTCGGCGAGCTGCTTGTCCACAATGCGGTGTGCAAGCGTCGCGCCAACGTTCCCAGCCCCAATCACAGTCACTTTTTTATGCATGACGGCCTCCCCCCTAAGATATCGGGTGATCCGATGATCGGGCGAACAAAATCCACTCCGCGGTTTGTTTCTTGCTCAACCGATCACCCGATCTCCCGATCACCCGATTTTTCCCATGTTCTCGATAATAGCGCTGGCAAACCCGCTGGTGCCGAGCGCCTGCACGTCCTTGATGCCTTCCATCTGCATCAGCCGCTCCAGGTCGTATGTCACGCGGTGCTGCACGATGGTGGCGGCAAGGGCATCCTCAATAAGCTTGCCGACTTCCTGCCAGCCCATGAACTCAAACATCAGCGCGCCGGAGCGAATGACCGCGCCGGGATTGATCATGTCCTTGTCGGCGTATTTTGGAGCTGTCCCGTGCGTGGCCTCAAACACGCCGAAACCGTCGCCGATGTTGGCGCCCGGCGCCACGCCCAGCCCGCCGATTTGCGCTGCGCAGGCGTCAGAAAGATAATCACCATTCAAATTGGGCGTGACCACCACCTGGTATTCATCTGCGCGCGTAAGAATCTGTTGCAGCATGGAGTCCGCAATCCGGTCGTTTACCAGAATCTTGCTTTTCCACTGCCCCTTGCCGTGCGTTGCGTAAATCGCGTCGAGGCAGTCTCTCACTTCCCTGGCAACTTGCTTTTGGAAGGCCTCATTCGCCATCTCCAAGCCCGGCTCCACCATGGCGGCGTTGGCTTCCACAGACAAGCTCGGGTCCTTGTCCTTATTGCCCAGAATCCAACTCTCGCGCTCGGTCACGATTTGGGCGCGAAACTCCTCCTTGGCCAACTCGTAGCCCCAGTCACGGAACGATCCCTCGGTGAATTTCATGATGTTGCCCTTGTGGATCAGGGTCACCGTTTTCAGGCCTTTGGTGACGGCATACTGCAACGCACGCCGCGCCAGCCGCTTGGTGCCCGTAATCGACATCGGCTTGATTCCTATGCCGGAGTCAAGCCGTACCTGCTTCTTGATGTTGTCTTCCTTCAGCAGGGCATTTACAAATTCAATAATGCGTTTCGCCTGGGGAGTCCCTTCGCGCCACTCGATGCCGGCGTAAACGTCTTCCGTGTTTTCGCGAAAGATGATGATATTCATCTTCTCTGGATGCCGAACGGGCGAGGGTACGCCCGGGATGAACTTCACCGGCCGCCAGCAGGCGTAGAGATTCAACAGTTGCCGCAGCGCCACGTTCAGGCTACGAATGCCGCCACCTACCGGAGTCGTGAGCGGGCCCTTAATGGCAATGCGAAATTCTTTGATGGCGTCGAGCGTGCCTTGGGGCAGCCACTCGCCGAACTTCCGAAAGGCCTTTTCTCCCGCATAGACTTCGTACCAAACGATGCGGCGCTTGCCGCCAAAGACTTTTCCCACCGCCGCGTCAAAAACCCGTTGTGCGGCTTTCCAGATGTCGCGCCCGGTTCCGTCACCCTCGATGTAGGGGATAACCGGTGTGTCAGGAATTACAAACCCGCCGTCGACATAAGTAATGGCTTGGCCGTCCGGCGGGACAGGGTTCTGATTGTAGGCTGTATAAGCTGTCATAGCTAAAGTCCCCCCTTGGATAATTTCTTCCCGCTGTACAATTATGTCGCCAGACTTTAGTACTGAAGTCAGTCAGCATAGTACAGCAAAAATCAGAGTGACAAGGAGAGAATTGGTTCCTGAGGAGGTCCTCTCCAGGATGAATCTGTCGATCCATTTCAATGGGTGGGGCCAGCGACGCCGTTCCCTAGCCTTCCACCACACACAGGCAGCGACCCTGGGGCCAAGACATTGGCGGTCTTCGGCAGTCGGGCCCACCTCGTTTTTCGATCTGCGGTTTGAGCTAAGTTCATGTCGTTTCATCAACATCGTGGGAAGCTCCCTATAAGCCATTTGTTTTCATAAACATCGTTGAGAGCCCATTATCAGACATTTTTTCTACATGTGTTTTCATCAACATCGCGAGACTTGCCTTCATTTTCCCCCCCGCGTTTTTTGCGCCCCGTCCCGCCGCGATGCGATAAGTAGATTGAATTCAGTGAGATGCATTTTTGCAGAAAGCCCTCGAATTTTGCTTAAGTACTCTTGTTATCATATACATCGTGGAGACTCTGCCCTACCGCGATGTGATAAGTAGCCTGAATTCAACGAGATGCATTTTTCAGGAAGCCTTCGATTTTGCCTAAGTCCTTGTGTTTTCATATATATCGTGGAGAGCCGAGGTATCTTCCCGGGCCTTACCACGCGCTCAACGCACGTCCTCCCCACCCTCTAAGGCTAGCGCAAAGGCAAGGTATGTTGTCAACAGAAATCGTATGAAATCCCCTGCCGAAAGGGCGAGATTTTACAATTTCTGCGGAAAATTTCCTGCCGGTAGGAAATGGGTTTTTCAACCCGGCGGCGAGGGGGAAAAAACCTCATGATGGCCGGGGACGCCGGACGCAACCGTTTCAAGGCCGTTCTACGTCCAGGCCGCCTTCACTTGACGTGAAGGCGACTCGCGGGTAAGCGACGAGGACAGGCTCATCTACCGCGTTTCAGCGCGGTTGGACGGCACTTGTACGGATAGACCGTCCAAGTGGATTGTTACCGAGAACGCGTCAGAACAGGCGGAGACCTACGAGGCATAAACGAACCCGAATCGCCGGATGGTTTTGATGTGCGCCATCGGTCCTGAGCACATGCCGGGTGCTAGTGTCCCGTCCCAGTTAATTATTTACAATGGGGCGGTATCGTGATCTAATGGGCGCATGTTCACCCCTGCCGCTGCTCTTATGCTCGATGAAACGCAAAGACGACAGTTGGAATCCTGGGCTC
>Ga0335085_10013630_pt1 | contig 11903 bp, 11 predicted proteins | sample Lox_Sample_45_FD_206712 | JGI IMG/M metagenome (GOLD analysis project Ga0335085, IMG submission 206712) | Soil microbial communities from Loxahatchee National Wildlife Refuge, Florida, United States - Lox_Sample_4.5 | ecosystem: Environmental > Terrestrial > Soil > Wetlands | place: USA...
ACCCGCACACGATGTCGCCGATTACGAGATCGCGCTGCGACACAACTTGCCGTTCACGGTGGTCATCGGCCCGGACGGAATCATGACCGAGGAAGCGGGCGAAGATTTTGAGGGGCTGGATCGGTTCGAGTGCCGGGAAGCCGTCGTCGGACAGCTCTCCGAAGCCGGGTTGCTCGTGAAGGTCGAGGACTACACGCACAACGTCGGCTACAGCGAGCGCAGCAACGTGCCGATCGAACCGTATCTGAGCGAGCAATGGTTTTTGAAGTACCCGCAAGTCCCACGGTCGACGACGGCGATCGAAAGAACCGAAATCAAATTCTACCCGGAACGCTGGACGAAGACCTACACGCACTGGATGCGAAACATTAGGGATTGGTGCATCTCGCGGCAACTCTGGTGGGGCCACCGGATTCCCGTGTGGTACAGGGGAGACGAGATTTACTGTGGCCTCGAAGCGCCGAAGGGCGAAGGTTGGACGCAAGACCCGGACGTGCTCGACACATGGTTCAGCTCGTGGTTGTGGCCGTTCGCGACAATGGGCTGGCCGGATAGGACGCCTGAGTTGGAGAAGTTCTATCCCACGACCGATCTTGTGACCGGGCCAGATATTATCTTCTTCTGGGTCGCCCGGATGATCATGGCCGGCTACGAGTACATGGGAGAGAAACCCTTCGCCAACGTGTACTTTCACAGCATCATCCGCGACGCTCACGGGCTCAAGATGAAGAAGAGCCTCGGCAATTCGCCAGACCCGCTCGACTTGATCTCGAAATACGGCGCGGACGGATTGCGTTTTGGTCTTATGCTGATCGCGCCGCAGGGGCAGGACGTTTTGTTCGACGAGAAACGTTGCGAAGTCGGCCGCAACTTCATGAACAAACTCTGGAACGCCGCGCGGTTCATCCAGATGCAGCGCGCCCAAGCACCAACGAACCCGCCACTCACCATCCACGACCGCAAAGTTCTCTACGAACTTAACGACGCAGTCGTCAAAGTCACGAAGACGCTGGATGAGTACCGGTTCAACGAAGCCGCTAAGGAGCTCTACGATTTCGTCTGGGGAGATTTTTGCGACTGGTATATCGAGACCAGCAAGGCATCGCCAAACATCACCATTCTCGACGGCGTGCTCAGCGCAATCCTGCGTCTGCTGCATCCGTTTGCGCCGTTCGTGACCGAAGAACTCTGGCGCGGCATGGGCTACGGCACTGACACGATTCAATTCGCCGCATGGCCGAAATCGTTCGGCAAGGATGTCGCCTCGCCGCAACTGGCGGCGCAAGTGGACGCTCTCTACGAGTGCATCTCCGCGGGCCGGCAATTGCGCAACGACTACAAAATCGAGCCGCGGCAGAAGATCACTTTCGCCATCAAACCCAACCGGCCTGATGATCTCTGGCTGGAGGCGATGCCGGCGATGAAGATTCTGCTCAACGCCGAGAACATCATCATACAAGCCCACTACCAGCCACAAGGGTTGACACCGAGTCTCGTCACGAAGGCGGCGACGATTTTTATGGTCGGAGCTGTGGACGAGCAAGCGGAGCGCCAGCGTCTGACCAAACAGCTCGCGGAAATCGAGAAGCAACTCTCCGCCACCGACGCGAAACTGGCAAACGACAGCTTCGTCTCAAAGGCTGCGCCGGTCGCCGTGCAGCGCGAACGTGACAAACAGCAGCAGCTGCGCGATCAACGGGAGAAGGTCCAGGCGTTGCTGCGAGCGCTTCACTGATCGAATTTGTCGAGGTAATCGCTAATGGGGTCCGAGTGGAGCCGCTCGAGCGCCTCGAACTGGTCGAGAGTACGGAAGTACCCGCGAAACGTTCCCGTCAATTCATCGGTCCCGTACGCCCGTTCGGCTCCGTCAACGTATTCGGTCATTTGCTGGCGCTGCCGGTCCAGAGCCGCCCGGGTGTTATCAGCCTGTGCCACGGCGCGGCGAAACCGATTCAGGTGCTGATCGATCAATTCCTCAATCGCGCCGCAATACTGCTCAATCACGCCTCGATAAAACGGGTGCGCTCCACTGCGCAGGATGCGTAGAGTATTAAGCTTGTCGGTGAGCAACGGTTTCAACCACGGCCGTTCGTAGTAACGCCAGAGTTGCGCCAAGGGAATCTCGGAGCGGATCTCCGCGCCACGTTTGCCAGCGGGCCTCGTGACGGCGGTAACGAGAATCTTCTCCAGCGTGGCGGCCGTCTCGTCCAAGTCGAGGTTTGCTGCCACCACCACGGCGGTGCGGCGCGCCCGTTCGACGCTCCACCACTTTTCGAGAGCGACCGGCTCGGGAAAATCGGTACGATAGGTGAACCAAAACGCGTTGCTGACCGATTTCGTCGTTCCGAGCTCACCCAAGAACCGTTGCATCTTCTGCGGCCCTTCGGCCAGACCTAGAAGGGCTTCGGCGAAGAGGCACGCGTTGGCTTGAAACAATTCCCGAGCGACCGGCTCCGTAGGCACGGCGACCGGCATCATCAATTGCGCCGCGCTCTGCGGTCGGCCAGCCTCAACCGACCGGCGTGCCACGCCAAGGAGAATGGCGGGCCGGCCGCCGATGGCTTGCGCAAGGCCGCAGGTTAGCCATTGTGGAATTATCGCGAAGGTATACGGCTGGTCGCGCTGGATCGGTTGATCTCGGTTGGCGGTCTCGGCGCACAGCGTTTCCACCACGGCGGCTGTGAAATCGAGTTCGTCGATAGGCGGTGGCACCAAGCAGGTGATTTGGTACGTAAAGTGAATCTCCGTCTGAAACATCTCGGTACTTAGCGGCGCGGCGTTACTCGACGTCGCACTGCGTTGACGAACGGCTATCACGATAGGGTCGCGCCACTGGTTGGTGATGCCGAGCCGCGCGCGCCAAGCGCCCTTGACACGCTCCGCGAGGACGCAGACAGCGGGTGGCAACGCAGGGTCGGCGGCGTACACAACAAACTGGCGGCTGACACTCACGGTTCTCGCGAACGTCGGGTCATTGCCTCCTGCGGCAATCGCGGAGTCAGCGTCCAACCCGGCAATCAGGACTGTAGCAGAGAGCGAGGCCCATCGGCCGGGCACATTCATGACGAAATGATCAATGCTTTGACACGTTACCGCCGACCGTAACCGGTCGCTCGGGTGGTCTGTAACTCAGCACGACCTTGCCGGGCTTGACGGAGATCGAGTTGAGCTTGTCGAGCAGGTCGCGTTCGTGATCGAACTTGTCCAGCAGCCGAGCGAATGAATCCTGAATGAGGCCCGTTGTCTGCAGGAGCCGGGGGTGTATCGGCATCCGTCCAACGCAGGCGGAAACCGGACGAAACTCGAATTGCCCGTCGTCAATGACAGGCGCGCCCGTGTAGCTAACGTAGATTTTTTTCGAGAACGCACTACCGATCCTGACCTCGCCCACAAAAATCAATTCCACAACGCCGTCGTCCAGCTTCGTCCGAAGGGTGACGGGCACGACTTCGAATCCTGTGCCTCGGGGCTTGTTGAACCCGAGGCTGCCAATGAATGTATTTAGCTCCTCCTCGCTAACCTCCAGAAACGCCGGTTTCTGCTGCAGCATAATTTCATCCAATTGCAGTCGCTTGTTATCGGCCGCGAGCAGGTCTGCGTTGGTCGGTTTGAACGGTCGAACCTCGGGCACCTGACACAGCAGGTAGATCACCCATACCAGAAACGCAATGACGGCGACATCGAGGGCGCGGCGGGCAACGCGGCGCCATGTCCACGCGCCACGGCGGCGGATCTTCGGACCACCTTGGGCGGGCGACTTGATCTGGTCGAGATCAAGCTTGGCGCCGCATTGGTGGCAGAAAATCCGCCCCAGCTCGTTATCGAAACCGCATTTCGGACAGGTAAGCATACTAGTTCTTGTTTGGTGAAGCTTTGCCCTTGCTAGGTTTTGGCGCGGCCGCTTCCTTGGCCGGTGCGGCGGGCGTCGTCGTTCCGCTCTCCTTCTTGGCTGCTTCGGTATAACTGGGCTTGCGGTAGTCCGTCGTGTAGAAGCCCGAGCCTTTGAAAATGATTCCCGCGCCAGTGCCCAGCAACCGTTTCACATGACCCCCGCAGTTCGGGCACTTCTTCTTCGGTTTCTCCTTGATCGACTGAAACACCTCAAAGCGCTGGTGACATTTCAGACATTCATATTCGTAAGTCGGCATACCAACCGCGCCACCTTATTCAAGAATTCGATGGTGAAGTCAACCCCGAATCTGATCGGCGGCCGTCACAGACGCTTCGAGCTTGCAAATGCGACCGTGAGGCTTACGATACTGGGCCCCTAGGAGTCTGCGTGAAGTCCCAAACATCGTTCAATCTCGACCAGTACCTCGAACGCGTCGGCGCGCGTGTCAACAAGGCGCTGGACCATCTGTTGCCACCCGAAAGAAGTGCGCCGGCGACGATTCACAAGGCGATGCGCTACTCCGTGTTCGCTGGTGGCAAACGAATTCGTCCCGTGCTCTGCCTCGCCGCCTGCGAAGCCGTCGGCGGCCAGTCGACCGCCGCAATGTCGCTAGCCTGCGCCGTCGAATGCATCCACACCTACTCGCTTGTTCACGACGATTTACCGTGCATGGACGACGACGATTTTCGCCGCGGCAAGCCGACCAACCACAAGATCTTCGGGGAAGGCATCGCCGTGCTGGCTGGCGATGCGCTCTTAACCGAAGCGTTCGCGCTCGTGGCCAAGGCCAAACCCCCGAAGCGTTACCCCGTCAGAACGCTGGTCAAGGAACTCGCCTTCGCCGCCGGCAGCCTGCGTCTCATTGCCGGCCAGGTACAAGACCTCGAAGCCGAGAACAAGCGGTCCACCCTCAACACCGTCAAACAGATCCATCTCAACAAGACCGCCGCGCTTATCACGACATCGATTCGCCTCGGCGCGATGGCGGGCAACACCGCGCCCGCGCAACTGAAACGGTTGACTCGTTACGGCCAGGACCTCGGACTTGCGTTTCAGGTGATCGACGATATTCTCGACGCAACGAGCACGAAAGAGGTCATGGGCAAGAGCGTGGGTGCCGACCAGAAGAATCAAAAGTCCACATTCCCGTCCGTGCTCGGCATCGACAAGTCGCGCCAGTTTGCCTCCGACCTTATTGCCGACGCCAATGCTCAGCTTCACAATTTTGACAAACATGCCGAGCCTCTGCGCGCCATCGCCGATTTCTTCCTTACCCGGCAGCACTAAAGCACTAATCTGGGCGCGATTGCGCTCTCATTTCTGCATTTGATCCTCTATTCTGTCACCGTCTGGCATCACGACTGCTCTTTCAGTACCCGACAACTAGGAGAGTGTACGTGAAGATGCGGATGCAGAAGCTGATGCGAAGACTCAAGCGACAAACCGGCCAGGGCCTTGTGGAGTACGCCCTCATTCTTGCGCTGATTTCCGTGGTGGCCGTCCTGGTCCTCCGCGGCATTGGGTCGTCCGTCAACCGAAAACTCGGTAACGTCAACGGCAACCTGCAGTAACCGATCGCCCAGTTCGGCCATGCCCGCAGGCGGAGGGAGACAACCCTCCCGGTCCCGCCTTCCCTTCTTTTGCCCCATTTGTTAGGGTGGTCTGCACTGACCGCTGACGATGGACAGGATTCCCGAACCCGAACTGATGCTCGACGACGCGCAGGCCGAGGCTTACGCGAAGGCCGATTTCAAGGGTGCGCACGACAGATATCCCATTCTCTTTGTCGAGACTTTCCCGAATCCGCCCAAAACCGCCCTCGTACTCGATCTGGGTTGCGGGCCGTGCGATATCACGATGAGATTCGCGCGCGCCAATCCCGGGTGGACGTTTCACGCCGTTGATGGTTCACCGGCGATGTTGAAGCGGGCGCCGCGGCATGAACGCATTCAACTCATCGAAGGTTACATACCGGGCGCGCCGATTCCGGCGAAAGGTTACGACATCATCATCTCGAGCAGTCTGCTCCATCATTTACCGGACCCGCAGGCATTGTGGACAACAGTCCGGCAACACTCGCGTCCCGGCACAATGGTATTCGTCGTTGACCTACGCCGCCCGGCCACACTAGCGGACCTCGAGTCGCTCGTCGCGAAATATGTCGGCAACGAACCTGAAGTCTACTGTCGGGATTTCCGCAACTCCTTGCACGCGGCGTTTACAACGGAGGAAGTGCGCGCGCAAACCAAAGACCTGCCGGGATTGACAGTGAAGACGATCAGCGACCGCCATCTGATGGTTGCCGGTCGCGCGTAGCGAGCTCGCTGAGGATGGCCTCCGCCGCCCTCTCACTCGCGCCGACTCCGCCAAGGCTGGCTACGACTTCAGCCAAATCTCCTCGCATTAGCTCGCGCGTGGAGTTGCTGCTGAGAAGCTCGCGAGCTACGGTGGCGATCCGCTCTGGCTTCGCGTCGTGCTGGATGAACTCGGGCACAATTCCTCTACCGGCGATGACGTTGGGCATGGCCAGCCAGTTCACCGTCACTACAGCTCTTCCGACGAGGTAGGTCAGCCAATTTACTTTGTACACGACGATCATCGGACAGCCGTAGAACGCGCACTCCATCGTGGCCGTGCCGCTGGCGGTGATGGCCAACGCCGCGCGCTGCATCAATTCATGGGCTATGCTCACCTTGACCGAGACTCGGGGATGATTGATCATTGCGGCCATCTGTTCGTTGACGGCGGCCGCCACGAACTCAACGTCGCCAGACATCTGCTCCACGACCTTCGCCATGATCGGCCAAATCTTCGCCACTTCACGCTCCCGGCTGCCGGGCAGTAGCGCAATGAGCTTCGGGTCTCTGGTATCAGGGTCTGGTGTTTCGCCGAGTCGGTCGGCGAACGGGTGACCGACGAACTCTACACGCAGTCGCGGCGCGTGCTCGGCGTACCATGCCTTCTCGAACGGGAAAATCGTCAGCATCAAATCCACGTCGCGCTCGATTTGTTTGGCGCGGCCGGCGTGCCACGCCCAGAGTTGCGGCGAAATGTAGTAGATCGCTTTGATGCCGCGACGTTTCATCTGCTGTGCGAACCGCAGATTGAAGCCCGGAAAATCCACGAGCACAACCGCGTCAGGCTTGCGCCGCTCCGCCTCGGCAACGAGTTGCCAGAAGATGCGTCGGAACTTGCCGTAATTTCTCAACACTTCGACCAGCCCGACGACCGCGTGCTCGGTCAAATCGAGCAGCAATTCCATCCCCGCCGCTTTCATCTTCGGCCCACCCGCTCCAAAGATTTCGACATCGGGCGCCTTTGCTCGCAGCACTTTGATCAATTCCGCGGCATGCGTGTCGGCTGAGGCCTCGCCGACAATGAACATGAGCTTGCGCGTCATGCGTTGCGAATCTGGTCGGTGATGTCCATCGCCACCTCCAGCGCTTGCTTGGCAACCTCACCGGAGACGAGCGGTTGACGGCGGAGGCGGACCGATTCGATGAAGTGCTGCAACTCAAGCTTCAGCGGCTCGTCGCGTTCGATGGGCACCGGTTCGCGTACGATCTTCTTGCCGGCGAACTCGCTGATAATCGATGCGTGCTTGCCGGCGAGAAGTTTCTTCAGCAGACTAGACTCCTGCGCATCCTCAGCGGCGACTCGATACAATTCGCCCTCCTGCTTCATGTAATCGAGCGAGATGTATGCCGCGCCGTGTTCGGTGCGCCCGAAGATGCGGATCTTGCGCATCTTCTCTGCGGACACGCGGCTGGCGGTGATGTTGGCGACGCAGCCGCTGGCGAACTTGAGCCGCGCGTTGGCGATGTCTTCGGTCGCGCTGAGTACGGGAATCCCAACCGCATCAAACGAGGTCAGTGGCGATTTCACCAATGAGAGCACGACGTCCAAGTCGTGTATCATCAGGTCGAGCACGACGCCGATGTCAGTGGAGCGGCCCGGATATGGCGAGAGCCGGTGAACCTCGATGAAGCGCGCCTCGGTCAGCACCTCGTCGAGATAACGCATCACGGGATTGAATCGCTCGACGTGCCCAACCTGCAACACGCACCCGTTCTGGCGTGCGAGCGCAACCAATTCCTCCGCGTCGCGGACGTTGTTGGTGATCGGTTTCTCCACCAGCACGTGTTTGCCGCGCTTCAGGAAGGTTCGTGCGACCTCGCCGTGCGTCTCCGTGGGCGTCGCCACACTCACCGCGTCCACGAAGTTCGCCAATTCCTCCGCCGTCGCAAACGTGCCGCCGCCCACTTTCTCCGTCAACGCGCGCCCCTTGATGTTGTCGGTGTCGAACACACCAATGAATTCGCACTGGCCGTTGGAACGTTTCGCGATCTCCGAGTACAGGCGCGCGTGTTGCGAGCCGAGATGCCCCACGCCGACAACGCCGACTTTGAGGGCAGCGGTCATCTGTAGCCGCAGTGCAACCTGCGGCCGAAGCTGACGCTTCGGCTACAGTTTTTGTTCATGTCGCTACCGCAACCACCCGCAAATCCTGCTTGTCCGCAGCGTGGAGAAAGCTGTCCTTGTCCAACAGCAACGTGCAACCCGCCTCGACCGCCAACACCGCGACCTTGCCGGCTTCACACGACTCAATCGTCCGCTGCCCGACGCACGGGATGTCGAATCGAAAATCCTGATTCGGTTTGCTCACTTTCACAACAACCGCGCCGCCCTTCTCGCCCGCGAGTGCGCCGCCGCGACGAATGCATTCGTCGGTCCCTTCGAATCCCTCCACGGCGAGCACGGTGCCCTCCTTCACCACCGCCGTCTGGCCGATGTCAAGCCGGCTGACTTCCTTGGCGATGCGCAGTCCGAAGTCGATATCTTCTTGCTGTTGTTTCGTCGGTTTGCCGCAGGTGAGACACCCGGCGCTTGGCACCGCGTCGCCGAGAAACTGTCGCGGGTCGAGTAACTCAACGCCATCCTTGGTCAACTCGTCTGCGATTGCGCCGAAGATTGTTTCGGCGTTGCGCACCTTGAGCCTTGCCGCCACGGCGATCATCCGAAAATCCAGCGACAAGTTCTTGAACAGGTTCGCCGGCGTGATGCCGCCGGCCATGACGGCGCGCGTGACGCCACGCGATGTGAATGTTTGGACGAGCTTGTTCAATTGTCCAATCTTGATCCACTCGACGTCGTCCACAAGCTCGGCGACTTCAGGAGCGGTCTCCCCTTCAAACGCCGCTGCGACGAGCCGCCCAACGCCTTGCCGCCTTGCTGACCGCGCCAGAACCAAGGGAAACTCGCCGTTGCCTGCAATGATGCCGAGTGAATTCATTGCCGGCGCAGATTGTTCACGCTTCGGCGGGCGTTGGCAAGAAATTAGAACGAGTCTACAGCGCAACTACTGGCCAAGTTCGCGGTCACCTCCAAGGACGATCCACCCAATACACTCGAATCGAATGACCGATGTCAGCGATCGGCTCGCGTTCCCTCAGGGGGCGGTAAAAGTTTCGTCCGGCCTCGTTGAGATAGGCGCCCACCAACACCGTGTCGCTTACGCCGACATATCCAGGAAGCTGTGGTGGTTTGATCAACTGCTCGGCGAACGGCGGCGCGCCGGGCAGGTGAGTGCAGTCCATGCCATAGTAAGCGGGGTCGGCAGAGCCAAAGTACGCGAGGTTGATGTGCGACACGCCATGCTGCTTCGTCCGAAGGGTCCAGCCGAAATCAATCCGCTTGGAGCACTTGAGACCACGATTGCGCGTGCGATAGTCTGGGTGTAATCATGCACAGTGTGGGCAGCGGCACTCGGATCAGCATCTTGATTCCCGCGTATAACGAGGACCGGTTCCTCGGGGCAACCCTTGACTCAGTTCACCGAAGCTTTTCCGAAATCGGCCGGTCGTCGTACGAGGTGGTGGTTTGCGACAACAATTCGACTGATCGTACTGCGGAGGTTGCACGGGCCGCAAACGCCAAGGTGACGTTCCAGCCGCACAATCAAATTGCCCGGGCGCGAAATACGGCGGCGGCAGAGGCGTGCGGCGAGTGGTTTATCTTTCTGGATGCCGACACGCTGCTCAATCCGTCAACGTTACGGGCAACCATTGCCGCGCTGGAATCCGGGCTAGTCGGCGCAGGCGGATGTGTGGTGCAGTTGGAGTCCAACCATGTCGGAGCCGGCGGGAGATCGCTCGTTCGGACGTGGAACGTGCTGTCGCGCACGCTCCGCTGGGCGGCAGGTTCGTACGTGTTTTGCCGGCGTGAGGCCTGGGTCGAGACCGGCGGGTTCGATGAACAGTTGTACGTCTCTGAGGAACTCTGGTTCTCGCGCGCGCTGAAGCGCTGGTGCCGTGCAAACAGACTTGAGTTCACAATTCTGTCGGACTCGCCGATTGTCACCTCTGCACGCAAGATGCACTGGTACTCGCCGTGGGAGCTTGTCAAGCAGTTCGCGGTTTTCCTGATTCCCGGATCTTGGCGAAACCGAGAAAAGTGTGCCACGTGGTACACACGTCCGAAGCACCAAGATAATGTGTGAGAGGTCAGGCGCCCGCGGTAGCCAACTCAGGATGCGAGCGACGGTACAGGCGCAGGCTTGACTGCATCAGCGACATCAGTCCGACGTAGAGGAACCCGGCTTGGAAAACCATCACGAAGGGAATCGCCATCCACTGGGACTTTTCGATTGCCTGCAGCAGTAGATAGCTGAAGTACACGCCGAACCCGACTTCCAAATACGGGATGAGTCCGCGCAACGCGCGATACTTGGTTCCTGCCCACGAATCGCGGCGCGAGCAGACACCGAACTTCGGGGTGCGAACAAATTCGCTTTGGTGGTTGAAGATGGCTTCAAGCACGGCGCGCGCGTTGTTCAACGATAAACCGATGCCGACCGCCATCAGCAGCGGGATGTAGAGCAGGCGCTTCCACCATTGGGCGTGCAATTCCTTTTGTGCGCAGAAGTAAAAGGCGCTAATCGACATCGACGCCGCCAAGAACAATGGCAGATCCACCAACAGCATTTTCGTCCACGGGTTACCGCCCGTGGCCTGGCTGGTTCCCGCCGACGCCGACGCATGGAACAGGAGACAAAGCACTAGCAACATGAGGTGACCGAAGTTGCTGGTAAGGTGGACAGTGCCCTCGATCTTGATTTTCAGCGGCAATTTTGTGCGCCATAGCACGGGAAGCATCTTCTTGCCTGCCTGGACCGAACCTTTAGCCCAACGGTGCTGTTGCGACTTGAAGGCGTTCATCTCAACCGGCAACTCAGCGGGCGTCACGATGTCGGGAAGGAAGAGGAATCGCCAGCCTTTGATCTGCGCGCGGTAACTGAGGTCGAGGTCCTCGGCCAATGTGTCGTGTTGCCAGCCGCCCGCGCTCACGATGCAGGTGCGCCGCCAGATGCCCGCCGTCCCGTTGAAGTTGAAGAACCGTCCTGACCGAGCGCGTGCGGTTTGTTCGATGAGGAAGTGGCCGTCGAGAAACATCGACTGCAGGCGGGTTAGAATCGAGTATCGTTCGTTGAGGTGACCCCAGCGTGTCTGAATCATCCCGATGTTGGGGTCGGTAAAGAAGTGGATTGTTTTCTGCAACAAGTCCGGCTGCGGCACAAAATCGGCATCGAAGATCGCGATGAACTCGCCCGTGGCTGTTTGCAAGCCGTTTTCCAGCGCCCCGGCTTTGTAGCCGTGACGATGGGTGCGGTGGATGTGGACTACGACGTAGCCCTGTTGCCGCAGGTTCTGAACCTTGCGCCGAACAATCTCAGTCGTCTCGTCGGTGGAGTCATCCAGCACCTGAACCTCGAGCTTGCTTTTCGGGTAATCGAGCGCGACGACGGCGTCCAGCAAGCGGTCAGCCACGTACATTTCATTGTAAAGCGGGAGTTGGACGGTGACTTTGGGAAGTCGGGAAAAGTGCCCTGGAGGCTCTGGCATCTGGTCGCGGTACTTGTAATACAAGTAAATCATCAGATACCGGTGCACGCCGTAGCAGGACAAGCCAACCAGCATCGTAAAATAGACTATCGTCCCCAACAGGTGGATGA
>Ga0335085_10013632_pt1 | contig 11902 bp, 9 predicted proteins | sample Lox_Sample_45_FD_206712 | JGI IMG/M metagenome (GOLD analysis project Ga0335085, IMG submission 206712) | Soil microbial communities from Loxahatchee National Wildlife Refuge, Florida, United States - Lox_Sample_4.5 | ecosystem: Environmental > Terrestrial > Soil > Wetlands | place: USA: Florida...
TATAACCATGTGGTGCCAGGCGGGCCAATATTCCGGAATGTGCAGACCGGCAAATAGGACGGCCGTGGTGACTACCGCAAAGCGCAATCCCACCGTTCCCTCAAAAATGGCAAACAGCAGGCCGCGGAATACCAACTCCTCCACTACCGGCGCCACGGCGATGGCAAACGCACCGATGGCAATACAGGCGGTTCGGGAATTGAACAACTTCTCGAGAGGGAATCCTTCCACATCCGGCTGCATGACCAGGGCCAAGCTGACGACTATGGCGAGCCCGCCCCCGCCCGCAAGGCAGCCCACCACCTGCCTTACGCTGGGCTTGTTCCATCCTAAAGATTTCCACAGAGGCTGCTGATGCTGGAGCTTGGCCAGCAGGGAAAGGAAGCCCATGATAAACATATAGAATACGCACTGGAGGGTCAGCAGGAAAAGCGGATGTTTCTGCACCAAATCCACCGGCACACGCCATCCTGCGAAGGGCCGCAGGACCACGTAGCCAATCAGCACTCCAAGCGTCGACCCCATCAGAGCGAAAGGGATGAAGGCCACGAACAGCAGGAGATCACGCAGCCTCCAGATCTCTCGAGGCGCAAGGGGAGGAACGGGTGGGTGTGCCGGAAGGCCTTCCGCCTCCGCGCCGCTCGGTTCCATAGAGAGATTCTCCGTGTCGCCCGGCATATTCACCTTACTTGGGCACGTTCCCATTCAGCAGCGGCGCCAATGCCTGACCAGTGTAAGACTTCTTTGCGCGCGCCACTTCCTCCGGGGTGCCTTGTGCAACGATACGTCCGCCGCCCTCGCCACCTTCCGGCCCCAGATCGATGACCCAATCGGCTTGTTTCACAACATCGAGATGATGCTCGATAATGATGACGGTGTTGCCGAGATCGGTCAGACGATTGAGCACTTCCAAGAGTTGCTTGACGTCGTCGAAGTGCAGGCCGGTGGTAGGTTCGTCCAGAATGTAGAGCGTGCGGCCCGTCTGACGGCGGCTGAGTTCGCGTCCCAGTTTGATGCGCTGCGCCTCTCCCCCGGAGAGCGTGGTAGCCGGCTGGCCCAGGTGAATGTATCCCAGGCCCACATCCACCAGCGTTTGCAGCTTAAGGCGAATGGGGGGAATGTTTTCCAGGAGGGGCAGCGCTTCTTTCGCCGTCATGTCGAGCAGGTCGGCAATGGAAACGCCCTTGTATTTCACCGCCAGCGTCTCGGCATTATAGCGGCGTCCGCGGCACACTTCGCAGGTCACGAAGACATCGGGGAGGAAGTTCATCTCGATGCGCCGCAGCCCCTCCCCCTGGCACGCTTCACAGCGCCCGCCTTTCACGTTGAAACTGAAGCGCCCGGCGCGATAACCGCGTTCACGCGATTCCGGCAGCATGGCGAAAAGGTCGCGAATGGGTGTAAAGACGCCCGTATACGTGGCGGGATTTGAGCGCGGCGTCCGTCCGATGGGCGACTGGTCGATGACGATAACCTTGTCGAGGTGCTCCAAGCCTGTGATGGCACGGTGCGCACCCGGTTCTTCAATGGCGCGGTAGAGCTTTTTGGCGATCGCACGATGAAGGATATCATTGACCAACGTCGACTTTCCTGAGCCCGACACGCCTGTCACGACGGTCAACAGCCCCAGCGGAAATGGCACGTCAACGTTCTTCAGATTGTTAGCCCGCGCCCCCAGCACAGTGAGAAGTTTTCCATTGGCAGCCCGCCGTTTGGCCGGCACCGGGATGCTCAGCTCGCCCGAAAGGTACTTGCCCGTCAGTGAATCCGCTGTGGCCGCAATCTTTTCGGGATGCCCCGCTGCCACCAAATACCCGCCCTGCTTTCCCGCGCCGGGCCCGAGATCAATCACATAATCGGCGCGGCGAATGGTTTCCTCATCGTGCTCGACCACGAGCACCGTGTTCGCCATGTTGCGAAGCTGTTCGAGCGTTTGCAGCAGGCGCTGATTGTCGCGCGGGTGTAACCCGATACTGGGCTCGTCGAGCACGTAGAGCACGCCGCGCAGCTTTGAACCGATCTGGGTGGCCAGCCGGATGCGTTGGCTTTCGCCGCTGGAAAGGGACGACGCCGACCGGTCGAGGCTCAAATAGCCCAGCCCCACGGCATTGAGAAATTCCAGGCGTTCGCCGATTTCATTTACAATGGGCCGCGCCACCAGTTCTTCGCGCGGTGTGAGCTTGAGCCCAGACACCACCTCTTGTGACTTGATCACCGGCAGCCCGGTGAGGTCGGCAATGGAGAGGTCCATCACCGTCACGGCCAGGCTTTCCGGCTTCAAGCGCTTCCCCTGGCATTTGGGGCATGGCACGGCCGACATGTACTGGCTGTACCACTCGCGGTAACTCTCCGAACTCGCTTCGTTGTACCAGCGATCGAGCAGCGGGAGGATACCGGAAAAGACCGTGGACGATGGTGCGCCCTGCGCGTTTTTTCCGTAAAGCAGAAGGTTCTGGATTTTCCGCGGCAGGCGCTCAAAGGGGGTCTTCAGGTTGAATCCGATCTGCTCCGCCGCCCGCAGCAAGCTGCGCTGGAGGAAGCCCGAGCCTGCGCCGGGGCCCAGTCCGCCTTCCAGCAGAGGCCGCGACCAGTCTACTATAACCTTGGCGGGGTCAAACGTGTACTGGCTGCCCAGCCCACGGCACGCCGGACAGGCGCCATATACGCTGTTGAAAGAAAACGAGCGGGGCTCGAGGGCGGGGATACTCATGCCGCAATCAACACACGCCCATTCCTGTGAATAGAGGCGTTCCTCGCCGTTCACCACCGCCACCTCCACAATTCCTTTGGCGAGTTTCATGGCGGTCTCAATGGAAGATGCCAGGCGGCTCTCGATTCCGGGCTTCAACAGCAGGCGGTCGACAACCGCTTCGATGGTGTGATTCTTGCGCCGGTCAAGTTTGATCTCTTCATCCAGTTGGTGCAGTTGCTTGTCCACGCGCACGCGCACGAACCCGTCCGTCGCCAACTGCTCGAAGAGCTTGCGGAACTCACCCTTGCGCCCGCGCACAATGGGCGCCAGGATCATCACCCGTTCGCCTTCGCCATTACTGTCGTCGCCTCCCTCGGGCAATGCCATGATCGACGCTACGATCTGCTCGGTGGTTTGACGCGAGATTTGGCGCCCGCACCGGTGGCAGTGCGCGACGCCGATGGAAGAGTAGAGAAGGCGGAGGTAATCGTAAATTTCGGTGATGGTACCCACGGTGGAACGCGGGCTGCGGCTGGTGGTCTTCTGCTCGATGGAAATCGCCGGGCTTAGACCCTCGACGGTGTCCACATCGGGCCGCTCGAGTTGGTCAAGAAATTGGCGCGCGTAGGCAGAGAGCGTCTGCACGTAGCGGCGCTGGCCCTCGGCATAAATTACATCGAACGCCAGGCTGGATTTGCCCGAACCGCTCAGCCCCGTGACCACGGTCAAGGTGTTGCGTGGAACCTCGACACTGATGTTCTTCAGGTTGTGCTGGCGGGCGCCCCGAACCGTAATCCGGTCGATCATTCGCCCTGCATCCTACAGTGAGGAATTTCGAGAAAACGCCAACCTTCCATGCTAAGTCCCTCACGGGCGCTCGTCAAGCAGATTGCCGGATTGGAGTTCGCCCATTGCGTTGAGCGGCAGGACCACATAGAATAAGCGCCTCTTCACATAGGTTGCGAGCATGAAGCATGCTGAAGTCGTTGAGCGCAGAACTCGGCCACGCACTAGTTCTTTACGGCGGGTGGGGATTGTTTGCGATGTCATTTCTGGACTCCTCCCTGATTCCGTTTCCCGTATTGAATGATCTGGCGCTGATTGTGATGGCCAGCAACCGGCCTGCCAGGTGGCCCCTCTATGGGTTGGCGAGCACACTGGGCTCGATTTGCGGCGCGTATCTCCTTTACGGAATTGCCCGCGGCGGAGGAAAGTTCTTTTTCCGGAAAACCACGCCGCAATCCATAACTCATGCCCGGCGCTGGCTCGAGCGCAACGACTTCGTGGCCGTTCTGGTGGCGTCGATACTGCCTCCGCCGGCACCCTTTAAGGCTTTTATCCTCACCGCCGGTCTACTGCGGGTCAATGCGATACATTTCGGACTAGCACTGTTTTTGGGACGCGGGCTGAGGTTTGCCGCCGACGCGTGGCTGGGCGCGCGTTATGGCGTTCAGGCGCAGGAATACCTGCGCCACAACTTGGGCTGGGCCTCGCTGGCGGCCGTAATGGTGATTATTGGCTTGGCGCTGCTGCAACGGTGGTGGAGCCGTCGCATCGTTGCCAGTCCCCCCCGCGCTGGGTAGCGCAACCCCATCACCACACGAATTATTCGTGGCCCGGACGCCGCGGAGCGGCAAAATAGAAGTTTTCCGATCGGGGGTTCAGGTTCTTGTCCAGTTCTACTTCCAGCGTGAAACTTCGCGATTGCGCCGAGGCGTTATAGAAGCGCAGATCACGCAAGCTCACAAAGTAGCCCTGCTCACTTTCATCCACCTGCGCCCAGGGGAAGCGCGCAAAATCCAGAAAGATCTCTCCCCCTCGTGTCTTCATTGCGGCCGCCAGCGCAGGTGACATTTGCGGTTTTTCAAAGGTTCCCATTTCCTCCGGCAGGCCAGCCGTATCAAAAGCATTCACGCCGACAACCTGGAAGGAAGTTTCGGTCTCCACCACGCCCGTCCAGGTGAAGGGATTCACCGCAATGGGCAGTGCGCTGGATCGTTGGGCGACATCACCGGAGTAGGTGTGGCTGTCAAGTATGCTCAGCGCGCGGCGGTGAGCGAAATCGCGAATTCCCCAGAGTGCCGCCATTGCGCCCAAACAAAAGATGGCGCCGGGGACCAAACGTGACTTGCGCGCCCCCACTTCTTCCGAAACCAGGCCCAGCAGCCAGGGCACGGCCAAACCCGCGATCAAGAGGGCAAGCAAAAGCGGATCGAGAATAAACATGATGTCCCACGCGTACCAGCGTCCACTGAAGGGCAGGAAGGGACGTACCCCGTAAGCGGTGGTGAAATCGAGCAGCAGATGGCTGCCAGTACCCAATAGGGCGGCAAGCAGCAGCCAACGGCTATTGAGGGGAAGGACGGGCTTGGCCTGCACGTTCTTTCCCAGCCAATACATAATTCCCCAGATGATAATGGCTAGAACGATGATGCCCAAAAGGGAATGGGAAATCCCTCGGTGATATTTCAAGTAGGTGACACTGCTTTTAAAGCCCGTAAGCACATCGATGTCCGGAGCGTTGGCGGCGAGTATCAACGTGAGTGTAGCAAAACGCGTCTTGCGGTTCAGCCCTGTCTGGCTTATGGCAACAGCGGTTAGCGTATGGGTCAGGTTATCCATGGCGAAGCCGGGAGTCAGAAGTCAGAATTCGGCAGACTGTCGAAGGCTGAACAAGCAACCGTAAAATTCGTCCAGGCTGTTGTTCTGAGGCATGCCATCTAATAGCATGCGCTCAGGAAACGGCGCAGGCACCCTCCACCTTGATTATATAAGGGCACCAGCTCCCAAGAACCGGCAAATGTGAGTTGAGCCCTAACCGAGGGGTGCCGGAATTGAAGCCGACAATAATTATTATAGGCTGTGACGGCCAGCCCCGCGTGGTGCAAATTGCGATGATATCTTGCCCGCGTACACCTTGCGAACGCGCACCTTAAAAATCATTGACACGAGCGGCGAGTTCTTTGTACGATGGCATACGACAATTGAATATTTGATTCAGTAACCCTGAATCTCATCTAGAGTGGCCGAGGGACGGGCCCGAAGACGCCACGACAACCGCTCCGACTTAGTCGGGGGTCAGGTGCCAATTCCTACCCGGTATGGGGGAGATGAGAGGGGGCCGTTAGACCTGCAAAAAAGCCTCTTCTTACTTCGGATGAGGTTTTTTAGTTTCTGCCTCTTCCCGAACTACTTGCTAATTCCCCAAATAATTACCCGGCGCTCAGATGAAAAGGGGAGGATTTATGAGTTACGCAATTCATCTGAAATGCCGGGACTGTAAGCGCACCTATCCGCTTGAACCCGTCGCCGCCTGTGAAGAATGCTGGGCCCCTTTGGAAGTGGTGTACGACTACGGAAAGCTTTGGGCTGATCTGCGGCGCGAAGACCTTGCTTCGCGCCCTCCCAACATGTGGCGCTATCGGGAATTGCTGCCCCTCGCGCGCGACCCTTACGTCGGCCATCAGACAGGTTTCACGCCGCTGGTAGCCACGCCCCGCCTGGGGGCGGTGCTCGGGGTTCGCGAACTTTATGTAAAAAACGACTCCGTCAACCATCCCACACTTTCCTTCAAGGACCGCGTGGTGGCGGTGGCGCTCTCCAAGGCGCACGAATTCGGATTTGACACGGTCGGCTGCTCGTCCACGGGAAATCTCGCCAACGCCGTGGCCGCGCAGGCGGCGGCCGGCGGCTTCAAGGCCTTTATCTTCGTTCCCGCCGAACTCGAACCGGAGAAAATCATTGCCACCCAGGTATACGGCGCCACGCTGGTGCGCGTGCAGGGTAATTACGATCAGGTGAACCGCCTTTGCTCGGAGGTGGCGCAGAAGCACACTTGGGGCATCGTCAACGTGAACCTGCGCTCCTACTACTCTGAGGGCTCGAAGACCGTCGGGTACGAAATTGCCGAGCAACTCGGCTGGCGCTTGCCGCAGAACATTGTGATCCCAATGGCCGGCGGGGCGTTGATCACTAAGGTCCACAAGGCTTTTGAGGAATTGAAACAGCTTGCTTGGGTTGAGCCGGTTGGCACCCGCTTTTACGGCGCACAAGCGACAGGTTGTTCGCCCATTTCCAGCGCCGCCAAGCGCGGAACCTCGGAAATTGACCCGCAGAAACCTCGCACTATTGCCAAATCGCTTGCCATCGGTAACCCAGCCGACGGCACCTATGCCGTTAAGGCGATCCTGGGGAGCGGCGGCATGGGCGAGGATGTGAGCGATGACGAAATTGTGGAGGGAATCCGCTTGCTCGGGGAGACGGAAGGTATTTTTACCGAAACTGCCGGCGGCGTGACCGTGGCGGTGGCGCGCAAACTGCTTCGCGAGGGCCGCCTGAATCCGGAGGGATCCACCGTTCTGGTCATCACCGGCAACGGGCTGAAAACGATCGGCGCGTTACAGGGGCGTATTGCGGAGAGCGTTTTGATACGGCCCAAGCTGGATGATTTTGAGGAGCAGTTTATGAGTGTTGCAGCAGCCGTTGTTTAGCGGTCAGCGATTAGCTTTCAGCCAACTCTCATGGGCTTGCCTGGGCGACACGCCCCAGAAGGTTCAAAAGGATTTCGGCTCAGCCGAATCGTCCAGCGATCCGACAAGCTGACGGCTGACCGCTGATTGCTGACAGCTCATCTAGATCAAAGGAGGCAACTTTGGAAAGGAAACTCGGATTTGATTCCCTCGCATTGCACGGCGGCCAGAAACCGGACGCGGCAACCGGCGCGCGTGCCGTCCCCATCTATCAAACCTCATCTTTTGTCTTCAAGGACACAACCCACGCCGCCAATCTGTTCGCACTGAAGGAATTCGGTAATATCTATTCGCGCATTATGAATCCTACCTGGGACGTGCTGGAGCAGCGCATTGCCGCCCTCGAGGGGGGAGTGGCGGCCCTCGTCACTGCGTCCGGCCAGGCAGCGGAGACTCTGGCGATTCTGAATATCGCCAGCTCCGGCGATCAAATCGTCTCGTCCGCCAGCCTCTATGGCGGCACCTATAACCTCTTCCATTACACGCTGCCCAAACTCGGGATTGCGACCGCCTTCGTCGATCCTGGCAACCCCGAGAATTTCAAGCGTGCCATCACCTCCAAGACGCGACTTGTGTACGCGGAGACTCTGGGCAACCCCAAGAATGACATGCTCGACATCGAGGCCGTGGCCAAGGTCGCCCACGATGCGGGCGTACCCCTGATGATTGACAACACCGTGGCCACACCTTATCTATGCCGTCCGTTTGAGTGGGGCGCGGACATCGTGGTTCACTCCATGACGAAATTTCTTGGAGGACACGGAAATTCCATCGGGGGAATTATTGTGGATTCGGGAAAGTTCAACTGGGCCAATGGCAAGTTCCCCGAGTTGGTCGAGCCCGACCCCAGTTATCACAACCTCAAGTTTGTGGAGACGTTTGGACCGCTTGCCTACATGATCAAAGTGCGCGTCCAGCTCCTCCGCGACATCGGACCGGCTCTGAGCCCCTTCAACGCCTTCCTGATTCTGCAAGGAGTTGAAACCCTTTCCCTGCGGGTGCAGCGGCACTGCGACAACGCCCTGAAGGTGGCCCAATTCCTGGAATCGCACCCGGCAGTAACTTGGGTGAACTATCCCGGCCTCTCCAGCCACCCCGCCCACGGCCTCGCCAAGAAGTACATGCAGCACGGATTCGGAGCAATTCTCGGCTTTGGCATCAAAGGCGGATTGCAGGCGGGAATCAAGTTCATCAATTCCCTCGGCCTGCTTTCGCACCTGGCCAATCTCGGCGACGCAAAATCGCTTGTTATTCACCCCGCCAGTACGACTCACCAGCAACTGAGTCCCCAGGAACAGGAGGCCACTGGCGTGACCGAAGACTTTGTTCGCCTGTCAGTCGGCATCGAGAACGTTGAGGACATCCTTGCCGACCTCGATCAGGCGCTCGCGGCCTCGCAGCGGGGGAGCAGCTAACGGCTAACAGCCGACAGCTTACAGTAACTGTCGGCTGTGGGCAGTACGCTGTCAGCAACTATGGATGACAAATGTTCGGTTGGTATCGTTAAGACACAGTCCCTCACTTTCGCCGAGCCGCCCCAGGAGATGGTCCTGGAGTGCGGACGAAGTTTCGGGCCCATCACCCTGGCTTACGAGACTTACGGGGAATTGAGCCCGGCCAGAGACAACGCCATTCTCATTCTCCATGCTCTCTCCGGAGACGCCCACGCCGCCGGCTTCAATCATCCCCACGAGCGCCAACCCGGCTGGTGGGATATTATGATTGGCCCGGGCAAAGCCTTCGACACGCGAAAATATCTTGTGATTTGCTCCAACGTCATCGGGGGCTGCAAGGGTTCGACGGGCCCCAGCTCAATCAACCCCCGGACGGCGCGGCCTTACGCCCTGGACTTTCCTCTGGTAACTATTCATGATATGGTCAATGCCCAGCGCGTGCTAATTGACCACCTGGGAATTGACCAGTTGCTATGCGCCGTGGGCGGCTCGATGGGTGGGATGCAAGTGCTCCAGTGGGTGGTCAGCTACCCGGACCGGATCCGTCTAGCCATCCCCATCGCCACCACCAGCAAGCTTTCATCACAAGGGATTGCCTTTAACGAGGTGGGCCGCCAAGCCATCCAGTCGGACCCCCATTGGAAGGAAGGCGACTATTACGGCAAGTCCATCCCCCGCCGGGGCCTGGCCATCGCGCGGATGATCGGACACATCACCTACCTTTCCGAGAAGTCCATGCACCAGAAATTCGGCCGCAAGCTGCAGGACAAGACGGAGTACGGGTACGACTTTCGCACGGATTTTCAGGTGGAAAGCTATTTGCGCTACAAGGGCGACCACTTCGTTGAGCGCTTCGACGCGAATTCCTATCTCTATATTTCCAAAGCCATGGATTACTTCGATCTCGCCCAGCCCTACGGGAGTCTCGAACAGGCTTTTGCCCATGTGAAGGCGAAGTTCCTGGTGATTTCGTTTTCATCGGACTGGCTGTTTCCCTCGTACCAGTCGAAGGAGATCGTAAGCGCCTGTCGGCGCGTCGGCGCGGAGGCCATTTACACGGAGATCCAGACGGATTATGGACACGACGCTTTTCTCCTGGAGTCGGAACAACTGAGTTCTCTTATCACGAATTTCCTGACCCACGGGAAGGGGGCCTCCTAGCACATGGGCAGTTTGGGCGAAGAAGTTCAACTCGATGACACCGGCACCGTGGTGCACCTGCTGCCGGAGCACCGCGTGATTATGGACCTCATCGCGGAGGGCTCGCGTGTGATGGATCTCGGGTGCGGTGAGGGAGATTTACTGCTGGCCCTGAAGATCAAGAAGAACGTTCGGGCGGAGGGAATTGAACTGTCCGAATCCTGCATTCAGGCATGTGTCGCCAAGGGCTTATTCAATGTTCACCACGGCGATTTGGACGAAGGGTTGGCAGATTATCCCGATAAGTCCATCGATGACGTCATTCTTACCAATACCATCCAGGTTCTGCATCGCCCGCTGTTTCTGATCCGGGAGATGGCCCGCGTGGGCAAGCGTTGCATCGTGAGCTTTCCTAATTTTGCCCACTGGCCGGTGCGTTGGCAACTCTTTCGCCATGGGCGCATGCCGAAAACCGGAAAGCTACCGCACGAATGGTACGAAACCCTGAACATCCACTTGACCACTATCATCGACTTCCGTGAGTTTTGCCGCAAGGCCGGGCTGCATATCCTCCGGGAAATTCCCCTTCGCACATCGGCTCCCGGGCGGCGCAGCGCGGTGCGATTCTTTCCCAACCTGCGTGCGGACTCGGCGATTTTTGTTTTGGAAGTGGGTCCCGCCATGGTCGCTGATTCGGACTCCTCGCACTGACTGCCTTCCCACCCCATCCATTCGCCCGTTGCCGATTGTCCCCCGTGTCGCTTATGATGGTTGATTCCTACAGAGGCGCTTTTTGCGATGAGTGAGCGTGTTTCATTTCGTGTGCCGGCCACCGGCGCCAACCTCGGGTGTCTCTTTGATTGCGGCGGGATCGCTTTGAGTCTTTACCTTGACATCCGCGTCATGCCGCGTGCGGACGACGAAATCATTGTGCGCTATCACGGCGTCAATGCCGATCGCGTGCAGGCGGGCGCGGATAATCTGATCGCGCGAACCATGCGCGAGACGCTTCGTGGTTGGGGGAAGACCCATGGATTCGAAGTGGAAATTGAGAATCAGATTCCTGTGGGCGCGGGAGCGGGCTCCAGCGCCGCCGCGATTGTGGGCGCACTTGCCGCAAGTTGCCGGCTGGCCGACCGCACACTGTTCGACGAAGAAATCGTGACTCTCGCCACCCGGCTCGAAGGCCACCCTGATAACGTGGCTGCCGCCTGGCATGGCGGTTTCACCGTGGCCGTCGAATCGGCCGGCCGCGTGCTGAGTTATTCGTGTCCGGTGCCAGAACCGCTGGGGTTGGTTCTGGTGGTTCCGGATTACGCCTTGCCCACCGAGGAAGCCCGCAAGGTCTTGCCCGAGAAGTATTCACGGGCCGACGCGGTCCATAACTTGCAACGTGCAGCGGTGCTGACGGCGCAACTCTTTTCCGGTAAAGCGGAATTACATCGCTGCTTTTTCAACGACCGCTGGCATCAGCCTTTCCGGTCCCATCTGGTGCCGGGTCTGCCGGAAGTGCTTGACTTAAAGCATCCCGACTTGTTGGGGATCTGCTTGAGCGGGGCGGGGCCTTCCCTGCTGGCTTTTACGCGTGGCGACACGGCCGCTATCGGGGAGTTGATCCAGAAGACTCTGGGCGAGAAGCAGGTGAAGGCCCATGTCCACCTGGTGGCTGGTGACAATCGCGGGGCCAAGGGTTGGATCCTTTCCGACTGAGTCACCGCTCACCTCAACAGCTCACCCCAACACTACAGTGGCCTTTGCGCGTAATTCCGGCTAAAATAACCTCGCCATGGATGAACGAGACTTTTTTGAAGAAAGCCAATCCCGGAAGCCTGCTAATCTTTCCTGCATGCACTGCCGGCAAGCGGACACATATGAAATTCGATGGTTAGTGCGCAAAAAGAAGAAGGCGCTGCGTGGAAATGCGGATGAACGCGACCGCGCGAAGTTTGCCAAGGCGCAATCTTACATGACGCGCTTAGATGATTTTATGCAGTGCAAGAATCCGCGATGCCGGAAGAAGTTTGAGATTACCGGCCTGCAATCGGTAGTGTTTGGCGAGTCTTCGCTTTCCGGGAATGTGTGACCGT
>Ga0335085_10013633_pt1 | contig 11901 bp, 11 predicted proteins | sample Lox_Sample_45_FD_206712 | JGI IMG/M metagenome (GOLD analysis project Ga0335085, IMG submission 206712) | Soil microbial communities from Loxahatchee National Wildlife Refuge, Florida, United States - Lox_Sample_4.5 | ecosystem: Environmental > Terrestrial > Soil > Wetlands | place: USA...
GCCGCGAGAACTCCCTAAACCCCGGCCGGTCCGACCTCGGGCGCGATCTCGACGATCTCTTCGCCTCGCCGTCCACGAACGTCTTCGAGGTGAAGGCCACGTTCCGGGTGGGGGACTGACCCTCAGCGGCCGACCTTACGGCTGATCGAGATGCCCTCGCCGCTCCCGGTCTCGACGGTCGTGCGGTAGTTCGGCCGCCCTCTCACGTCCTCGAGGAAGGCGAGGGCGCCGCGGCCCCCGCTGCGCAGCACGTTGTGGGCGGTGAAGGTGCCGCCCACCTCGAGCTTCGGATCGACGTCCTCGAAGTACTGCCGGTACCAGCTCTTGTCGGCGTCGGAGAACACGAAGTCGAACGGCCCCTGGAGCTGCCTCACGAGCTCGTGGGCGTCGGCGAGCCGGGCGTCCACGAAGGAGGCGAGGCCTGCATCCTCGAGGTTGCGGAGGGCTTCCGCATGACGCGTCGGATCGATCTCGATGGTGACCAGCTTCCCGCCGGTCCTGGCGAGGGCCCACGCGATCCACACCGTCGAGTGCCCGGTGGAGGTGCCGATCTCGAGGGCCCGCGTGTACCGGTTCTTCAGGACGAGGTCGTGCAGGATCCGGCCGTCCTCCCAGGGCACGTTCAGGTCGTGCCACGAGCCGCGGCTCTTCTCGAGGAAGCGCCGGACCTTCTGGTCGAGGGCGGAGTCTTCGGCCGGGGCGGGCGCGGCCGCCGCGGCCGCGAGCAGGGTCAGGACGACGAGAGCAGGCGCGCGCATGGTCTCCTCCACCCGAGTCTACCTCCCACGGCGCGCTCGCGGGTCCCGCCTCCTCGCCGGAGGCTCCCTCCGGCTCATCCGGCTCGAAGCGCCGTTCGCGCTCGAGGCGACGGCGACGGTGACCCGATGAGGCGGGCGTTCCGGGCGGACGTCGAGGGCTGACCGCGAGCGGCGCGCGCCCCGGAGCGAGCCGGGTCGCGCGCCGCAGGTACTGAGTTGGGAGGCTAGAACGACAGCGAGAGCTGGACGCCCAGGATGTCGACCTTCTGGTTGTAGGTGCCCACCAGGGTACCCACAGGTGTCGAGTCGGCCGTGTACTGGTTCGGCAGGTTGCTCGGCGCGTCCTTGACGAAGAGGTGGGCGTACCCGACGTCGACTCCGGCCTTCGGGCTGATCTTCCACTCGAAGCCGCCCGCGGCCCACACGCGGTTGTAGTCGGGAAGGCGCGGCGTGCGGTACTGGTCCTGCACCGGGGCCTTGTCGTACGCGGTTCCGAGGCGCAGCTTCCAGGCCTTGTTGAAGGTGTAGCTGAAACCGAGGCCCACGCGCCAGGTGTCCTGGAAGGTCAGGGGCACGGAGCTCAGGTCCTCGCCGTCCGCCCGGGCGATGTCGAGGGTCGGAATGCTGCTCCACCCCGTCCACGTCCAGTCCGCGAGCACCTCCGCCTTGTCGTTCTTCCAGGCCGCCGCCACCGACAGCGTGTCCGGCAGCTTGATCGTCGTCTTCACCGCGCCGTTCGCGAACGCGGCGTTCAGGCCGTCGGCGATCGGAGCGAGGGGGCCCGGGAGCGAGAACGTGGGCGCGCCCTGGAAGGTGACGTCGCCGGTGATGTCGTGGGTGATCTTCGAACGGTAGCTGACCCCGACGTGCGCCTGGTCGCCGAGCTTGAGGAGGGCGCCCGCGTTCCAGCCCCAGGCGTCCGAGCTGCCCGAGATGAGGGCGGGCCCCTCGAGGGCGAGGCCCGACGGGCCGCCGAGCTGGGTCACGACTGCCCCCAGGGCGGCCGCCTGGAGGGCGGGGGGCAGGCCGGCGACGGCCTGCGCGGTGCCGACGAAGGCGAGGCTGCCGTACGCGACGCCCTGGTCGAAGTCCGCCTTCAGGTGCTGATAACTCACGCCGCCGCCGATCGAGAACGTGTCGCTCAGCGCGACGGCGATCGTCGGGTTCACGTTCAGGGTCTGGACCTTGGATCGGGTCGCGTGGAAGCGGCCGATCCAGGCGGAATCCCAGTTGGTCTCCAGGCCGAACGGGGCGTTGACGCCGACGCCGAGCCAGACCCGGTCGGCCACCTTGCCCGAGAGGTAGCCGGACGGCACCGGGATCCACTTGCCGGCGTCGCCCCCGTTGTTCCCGAGGGGGACCGGGAAGCTCAGGGGCCCGGCCGAGGGGACCGACGACCCGCTGTCGGTGAACTTCGTGCTCAAGCCGATCGGGTCGACTGCCGCGACGAAGTTCCAGCCCTTGACGCGCGTGAGCGCGGCGGGGTTGAAGTAGATGGCGCTCGCGTTCTCGACTCCGGCGGCCTGGCCGGCGAAGGCGTTGCCGAGGCCGCTCGCGTTCTGCTCGGTGAGCTGGAAGCCCGAGGCGAGGGCGGGCGTGGGAAGGGCCGCGACGCCGAACGTCAAGGCCAGCGCCACCAGCCGGAAGAAAAGTCGTCTGCCTGTCATGAACTCCTCCTGGTGAGTCCTGCGAGGGGCGCATCGTACCCAGATCGCCCATCACTTGTCGTCAGAAACTTACAGGCAGGAGGCTCGACCGGGCAAACGTCCCAAACGCAGCGAAGTGCTCAGGGCCGATGACGCGCCGCATCAAGCTCTCTGCCGCGCTGCGCGGCGACCGGCCCGGGCGGAGGGAGCTCAGATCCCACGGGTTTCGCCGACCGCCATCACGAGCGCGCGATCCCCGAGGCCGCGGGCCCGCGCTTCGGCGAGGAACCGTCTTGGCGGCTCGTCGAGGGGCTCGTCCGAGAGGTCGAACGTCCCGAAGTGCATGCCGACCGCCGTGCGTGCGCCGAGATCCAGTGCCGCCCGCACCGCCTCCTCGGGGTTCAAGTGAATGGGTGCCATCAGGGCCGGCGGATCGTAGGCGCCGATCGGCAGGCAGGCGAGGTCGATCGGTCCCGCGCGGCGGCCGATCTCGGCGAAGCCGTCGAAGAGGGCGGTGTCGCCTGGGTGGTAGAAACGCCGGTCCGGTCCCGCCACCACGAAGCCGGCCCACAGGCGGCGGTTCCGGTCGGCAAGTCCGCGCCCGGAGAAGTGGCGGGCAGGCACGCAGGTCACGGTCAGGCCGGCGATCCTCGCCTCCTGCCACCACGTGAGCTCCGCCGCCACGCGGCCTCCGGCGCGCCTCACGAGCTCGCCGACGCCGGTCGGAACGACGAAGGGCACGCCGCGCGCGGCGAGACGGCGGACGGTGGGCAGGTCGGTGTGGTCGTAGTGGTCGTGGGAGAGGAGGGCGAAATCGAGGCGGGGGAGCGCGTCGAGGGGCACCCCCGGGGGGACGAGGCGCCTCGGGCCCGCGAAGGAGAGCGGGCTCGCGTACTCGGAGTAGACGGGGTCGGTCAGGAAGGCGGCGTCGTCCATCCGGACGTAGAACGTCGCGTGGCCGATCCAGGTCAGGGCCGGGTTGCGCTCGAGGGCCCTCGGATCGAACGGGACCACGGGCGCCGCGCCGGGCCGCGGGCGCCAGCTCGCGCGCAGGCGCCGCCACAGGAAGGGCAGCGCGACGACCGGGCTCGGGTGCCCGGGCCCGGCGGGGCCGACGTCTCCAGGGACGGTCATCGGCCCGCGGCCGCGATGCGGAGGTCGACCGTGGTCCCGAGCTTGAGGGGCGTGGGCTCTGCGAACGCCACCTTCACCGCGAGCACGCGGGCGTCGGTCGGCCGGCTGGGATCCTGGGGCTTGATGCGGCGGAGGGTCACCGAGTCGGGGATCTCCTCGACCCGGCCGCGCCACGATCGGCCGGGGTAGCCGTCGGCGGTGATCGCCACGTCCGCTCCGAGCGACACGGCTCCCGCGTCCGCCTCGTGGGCCTCGCCCTCGATCCGGATCCGGTCGAGGTCGGCGACGGTGAAGGCGCGGTCGCCCGAGGCGACCATCTGGCCAGCGTCGACCGCTCGCGCGATGACCGTGCCCGCGATGGGCGCCGCGATGCGGCTCTTCGCCAGGAGGGCCTCGTCCCGGACGAGGGATGCCCTCGCCGTCGCCACGCGGGCCCGCGCGGTCTCGACGTCCCGCGTCGCCTGGTCGAGGTCGTTCGCGGCCACGATCCGCTCCTCGGCGAGCCTCTGGCGGCGGGCGAGGTTGGCCTCGGCGAGCCGGGACTCGGCCTCGGCCTCCGCGATCCGGGCGCGGTCCTCGTCGACCGTAGCTCGCAGCTCGTCGGAGTCGATCTCCGCGAGGAGCTGGCCGCGCCGGACCGCCTGGCCCTCCGACACCAGGACGCGCACGAGGCGGCCCGCCCGCTCCGCGCCGACTCTTACCTCGGCCCCGGGGTAGGCGACTACGCGGCCTTCGGCGGCGATGCGATGGGCCAGGGTGACCGTCGGGGCCGGGGTGGCGGCGGCTGCCGAGGCCGGGGGCAGGGCCCCCCGCGCTTGCAGGACCGTGCCCGCCACGAGGCCCAGGCCCACGAGCCCGATGCCGACCGTCGTTCGCTTCGTCATCGCCCTACCGCTCCTTTCCTTTCCGGCGACGAGAGGGCGCGGGTCACGCCGCCGTGGCGCGCGCGTCTCCCGGCACCAGCTCTCCGTCCCGGATGCCGACCACCCGGTCGGCGATGCGCCGCACGTTCGGGTCGTGGGTCACGACCAGCACGCCCTTCCCCTCGCCCGTCGCGAGCTCCCGGAAGATGTCGAGCACCTGGCCGCCCGCCGCGGTGTCGAGGTTCGCGGTGGGCTCGTCCGCGAGCACGACGGGCGGGGAGCCGGCGATGGCCCGCGCGATCGCCACTCGCTGCTTCTGGCCGCCCGAGAGGTCGCGGGGCAGGAAGTGCTGCCGGTCTCCAAGGCCCAAGCGGTCGAGCACGCGCCGCGCCTCCTCGTGGGCCCGGCCCCCGCCCACTCCGCGCACGTTGAGCGAGTACTCCACGTTCTCGAGCGCCGAGAGGGCCGGAAAGAGGTTGTACTGCTGGAAGACGAACCCGATCGAGTGGCGCCGCACCGCGCGCCTCCTCTCCTCGTCCGCGCCGCGGACCGAGGCTCCCGCCACCCGGACCTCGCCGGCGGTGGGGGTGAGGATGCAGCCCACGATCGAGAGGAGCGTCGTCTTGCCCGAGCCCGACGGCCCCTCGAGTGCCACCACCTCTCCGACGGCCACGTCCATCGTGACGCCCTTGAGGACCTCGACCCGCTGACGGCCCTCCTCGAACACCTTGGTCACTTCCCGGACCGCGAGCACTTCGTCTCTCATGGCCGCCTCACGCGCGGAAGACGAGGGCGGGGTCGATCCCCGCCACCCGCCGGAAGCTGAAGAGCGCCGCCCCGAGGCACATCACCACCGTGCCCGCGAAGACGGCCGCGCTGAACCCGGGGGAGAGGAGCACGTTCAGGTGGATCCCCGACATCGCGGGGCGCACGAGGTACGAGATCCCGGCCCCGAGTACGAAGCCCAGGACCGCGGCGATGAGCGCCTGCTCCCCGAGGATGCGGTAGATGTCGAGGTTCGATCCCCCGATCGCCTTCACCGTGCCGAACTCCTTGATGTGCTCGACGGCCGAGGTGTAGAGGGTCTGGGCCACGATCACGATCCCGACCAGGATCCCGAGGAAGACCGTGACCCCCATGCTCATCCCGAGACCGGTGGACGCGATCCAATAGTGGCGCGAGCGCTCCGCCCACTCCTCGCGCGTGAAGACGTCGTTGTAGGGCAGCCGCCGCCTCAGCTCCGCCTGGACCCGGGCCACGTCCGCCCCGGGAGCGACCTTGACCAGGACGTAGCTCGTGTTGCCCCGGAACTGGTCCTGCAGCTCCTGGGCGTTGCGGTAGTCCATGAAGAGGATGGGCGTCGTGGTGAACGAGGCCGCTTCCTCGGTGGTGCCGACGATGCGGTAGCGGCGGCCCTGGATCTCGCGCTCGTCGCCGACCGCGAACGGCCCGTAGCGCAGGCCCGCTGAGCCGTCCATCAGCACGTTGTAGCCGCGCCGGAGGTCGTCGGTGGTGCCGGACGTCACCTTCCACGGCAGGTTCCAGCGCGAGAAGTCCTCGAGCGCGTAGACCAGCGACCCCTCGGTGGCCCCGCTCGGAAGCTGGATGTTCCCGAAGGCGAGGATCAGGTTGTCCGCTCGCTCGACGCCGTCCACGCCGCGCGCGAGCAGGACGACGGTCTCCGGGAAGACGTGGGCGAAGTCCACGTTGGGCGTGTTGCGCGAGGTGATCCAGATGTCGGCGCGGGCGTTCCGGATGGTGACCGTCGCCTTGTCGAGGAGCCCCATGAACAGTCCGACCTGGACGAGGACCAGCGTCACCGCGAAGGCCACGCCGGCGACCGTGATCACGAACCGAAGACGGTCGTGGAAGAGGTTCTTGCGCGCGAGGGAGACCATGGCCTCAAACCTCCGCCGGGATGGCGATCAGGCCGCGCAGGTTGTTCTCGATGACCCGCTCCACGAGATCGGGCACGGCCTGTCCCTTGGGCCAGCACTCCTTCGGAACGGTGATGAGCAGCGCCACCGCGCCGTGGAGGCTCGACCAGAGGACCTGGGCGGCGGCCAGGCCGTCGATCGGTCGGAGGCGGCCCTTGGCCTGCGCGCGCCGCACGGCGTCCAGGAGCCGGCCGAAGGACTGCGCGCCGGGGTCGTCGGGCGCGATCTCCTCGTGCTTGGCCAGGGGGGTCATGAACAGGAAGCGGTAGTGGTTGGGGAAGCGGAGGGCGAACGTCGCGTAGGCCCGGCCGAGCTCTCGGAGCTCCTCGATCGGGTCGCCCGGCGTGCCCACACTCTCCATCGCCTCGAGCAGGCGACGGCAGTCCGCTTCGCAGAGCGCGCGCACGAGGTCGTCCTTGTCCTCGAAGTGCAGGTAGATGGTGGTCGGGGAGTACTCGATCGCCTCGGCGATGCGGCGCATGGTGACCTTCTCGTACCCCTCGGCCGCGAACAGCTCCCGGGCCGCGTCGAGGATCTTCTTCCGGATCTCCTCCCGCTCCCGCTCGCGTCGCTCGGTGATGCCCATGCCTTCGCTCCGCTCGATCTCTTCGCAAACTTAACTACGTTAAGAATATGGTCGTAGTTCCGTTACTTGTCCATGTAAACTGAGCGACTCACGTAACCTATTCATCTGTAATAGTTACGAAGAGCGATCGGACTCATCGAGCGGCCACACACCCCGGCTTCAGCGGGTGGAAGGGCAAAAGGGCTAGAGCCGGCGCTTCTACAATATCTTCGCCTCTCGTTCGTCTTCCCTGACGAATGCAGGCCCCGAGCGTCGAGTGGATGACGGCCCAGCAAGACCAGAGGATCGTCGACGCCGTCACGAGGGACTGGAGGCGCCTCCGGGGCTTCATCCGCCGGCGGGTGGCCGACGAAGGCGACGCCGAGGACATCCTCCAGGACGTCTTCTACGAGCTGATCGAGGCGCACCGGCTCATGAAGCCGATCGAGGAGGTGGGCGCCTGGCTGTTCAGGGTCGCTCGGAATCGGATCACCGACCTCTTTCGCAAGAAAAAGCTCGACCCGATGCCCGACGCCCGGGCGCCCGAGGAGGGCGGAGAGCCCGTGTCGCTCGAGGATCTCCTTCCATCCCCCGAGGCCGGCCCCGAAGCCCTGTACGCACGCCGGGTCCTCCTCGAGGAGCTGGACGCCGCCCTCGACGAGCTGCCCGACGAGCAGCGTGACGTCTTCGTCGCCCACGAGCTGGAAGGGCGCAGCTTCAAGGAGCTGGCCGCCGAGACCGGTCTGAGCATCAACACCCTGCTGTCGCGCAAGCGCTACGCGGTCCTCCACCTGCGCCGGCGCCTCCAGACGATCGACGACGAGTTCGCGAGGTCATGAGGGGAGAAGAGCGATGCACTGGATGAGGAGAGGCCTGAAGTTCGTGCTGTTCGCGGTCGTGGCGGTGGGCGTCGTCGGGCTCGTCGTGATGACCCTCTGGAACTGGCTGATGCCCGCGCTCTTCGGATGGCGCGCGATCGGCTTCTGGCAGGCCCTGGGCCTCCTGGTCCTCTGCAAGATCCTGTTCGGCGGCCTGCGCGGCGGGTCGGGCCGGCACAAGCCATGGCGCCGCCGGATGACGGAGCGCTGGCAGCAGATGACTCCGGAGGAGCGGGAGAGGTTCAAGGAAGGGATGGGGGCACGCTGCGGCGGCTTCTCTCCCCCGCGGACCGAATCGAACGCGTAGGCGGCCGTCGCTCACCTCGCTGCAGCTGTGCGTCAGCCGCATGCGCCGCGGCTCGAGGCCATCGTCCTCGGCGAGGGCAGGGCCAGCTCGGTCCAGCTCGCCTGGCAGCCGAAGGGCACCGGCTCGTGCAGCGAAGTCCCGTTCCGTCACGAGGCGGGGAGCCGGGTGGTCTCGGCAGACGCAGGCAAGGCCGCTTGACACCGGGCCCCGACTGCCGAGAATGGCGAAGCCCCACATCCAGCGGAGACGGCTTGGACCTGACCCCCGGGAAGAAGCTCGGGTCGTACGAGATTGTTGCGCCGCTCGGCGCCGGCGGCATGGGCGAGGTCTACCGCGCCCGCGACGCGAGGCTCGACCGTGACGTCGCGGTCAAGGTCCTTCCCCGGCACCTCTCGGAGGATCCCCTCGCCCTCGCCCGCTTCGAGCGTGAGGCGAAGGCCGTCGCCTCGACGTCCCATCCGAACGTTCTCGCCATCTTCGACTTCGGCTCCGCGGAGGGCGTCGCCTACGCTGTGGCCGAGATGCTGGAGGGCGAGACCCTCCGGGCCCGGATCGCCGAGGGGCCGCTGCCGGTGCGCAAGGCTGTGGACTACGCGACCCAGATCGCCGAGGGCCTGAGCGCCGCCCACGACCACGGGATCGTCCACCGCGACCTGAAGCCGGAGAACCTTTTCGTGACGCGGGAGGGACGGGTCAAGATCCTCGACTTCGGCTTGGCCCGGCAGGTCGTCACCCGGAGCTCTGACGACACCCACTCGCCGACCCTCTCTCCCGGCACCGAGCCGGGGACGGTGATGGGCACGGTCGGCTACATGTCGCCGGAGCAGGTGCGAGGCCTGCCCGCGGACGCACGCTCCGACATCTTCTCGTTGGGGGCCGTCCTCTACGAGATGGTCTCGGGGCGCCGTGCGTTCCGGGGAGAGTCGGCGGCCGAGACGATGCACGCGATCCTCAAGGAGGATCCGCCCGATCTCCTTGAGACGAACAGAGCACTGCCGCCCGCGCTCGAACGCATCGTGGGCCACTGCCTCGAGAAGCGTCCGGAGGAGCGTTTCCACTCCGCCCACGACCTCGCCTTCGACCTCAAGGCATTGAGCATGGCCAGCGGAACGAGCACGGCGGTGCCGGCCGTCGCCGGGACGGCCTTGCGGCGCCGGCGCGCCGTCTCCATCACCGCGATCCTCGTCGCGGGCATTGCGCTCGGCGTCCTCGCCGACCGGATGCTCGTCCTCACGCGGCCGGTTGAGCCGCCGACCTACCGCCGCCTCACCTTCGAGCGGGGCACGGTGGGCCGCGCGCGGTTCGCGGCCGACGGCAACACGATCGTCTACAGCGCCGCCTGGAGAGGGCAGCCTGACGAGGTGTTCACCACGCGCCTCGACGGCCGCGAGTCGCGATCCCTCGGCCTGCACGCCGTCGTACACGCCGTCTCCTCCACGAGCGAGCTGGCCGTCGGGCTCGACCCTCGACCGCCGTACTCGACCACCCTGAGCCGCGTCCCCCTCGCCGGGGGAGCGCCGCGCGAGGTGGCCGAGAACGTGGGCTGGGCGGACTGGTCTCCCGACGGAGCGGATCTCGCAGTCGTGCACTACGTCGGAGATCTTACTCGCCTGGAGTTCCCGATCGGGAAGGTGCTGTACCAGAGCAGAGGCAGTATCACCCACGTCCGTGTGTCGCCGCGGGGAGACTGGGTGGCCTTCGTCGATCACGGCGATCCAACCCTCTTCTCCGCTGGCTCCGTCGTCGCCGTCGACAGGGCGGGCGCGCGGAGGACGCTCTCGAGCGGCTGGTCCGATCTCTACGGGCTCGCGTGGCGTCCGGACGGACAGGAGGTCTGGTTCACGGCCGCCCCCCGCGGCGAGGCCAAGGCCCTCCGTGCCGTGAGCCTCGCGGGAAGGGAGCGGCTGGTCACGAGGGTGATGGGCGAGATCGACCTCGAGGACATCTCGCGCGACGGCCGCGTCCTGGTGGGCCACCCGAACTTTCGCATCGAGATGGTCGCGCGGGCCCCCGGCGAGTCGAAGGAGCGCGAGCTGACCTGGCTGGGGCTGTCGCAGGTGGCGGACCTCTCGAGGGACGGGTCCAAGGTCCTGTTCACGGTGGTGCCGGAAGGTGCGGGCGAGGGAGGCGTCACGTACCTGCGCGGCACGGACGGCTCTCCCGCCGTCCGCCTCGGCGACGGCGTGGCCCAGGGGCTTTCCCCGGACGGCAAGTGGGCCCTGGCCATGCTCTCTTCGCCGTCACGGCTGATCCTTCTCCCGACCGGGCCTGGACAGACCAAGGACCTGACCCGGCCTGGCCTGACCTACCTGGGGGGCGGCTGGTCTCCGGACGGTCGTCATGTCCTGTTCACCGCCGAAGAGAAGGGCGCTCGCCGCACGTACGCGCAGGACGTCGACGGCGGCGAGCCGCGCGCTGTCGGCCCTGACGCTGCGGCCCTCGTCACACCCGACGGCCGTTCGCTGGTGGCGGTGCGCGATGGGAAGGCCTTCATCCACCCCATGGACGGCGGCGAGCCCCGACCCGTCCCGCGCTTCGAGCCCGGGGACTGGCCCGTCGGCTGGAGCAGGGACGGACGATCTCTCTTCGTCCAGCGATTCCAGGGCTTGACCGTCCAGGTCCACCGCCTGGATGCCGCGACGGGCCGCCGGGAGCTTCTGTTCGACCTCGCCCCGCCGGACCCCGCTGGCATCTTCCCATTCCCCGGCATCGCCGTGAGCGTGGACGGGAAGTCCTATGCCTACTCCTTCATCCGCAATCTCTCCGAGCTCTACCTCATCGAGGGGCTGCGGTAGACGGCCCAGTCCACGACGGGGCCCACCCACTCCGGAAGCGGACGGTAGAGGAACCCGTGGGCGAGGCCCGTGCGGAGGAGGATCTCGCGAGCCTCGAGCGACGGCCCGGACTCGTTGAAGGCCGGGCAGGGCTCGGTCGAATCGTCGCTCGCCTCGCGGATCGAGAGCACGTGCCCAGTCGGGCCCTGTCCCTCCGAGCCGAGGATGGCTCGCACGTTCGCGGAAAGGCAGGCGCCCAGGACCGCGAAGCGCAGTTCGCGGTTCTGCAGCCGCGCCGACGCCACGAGTGCGATGCCCGCGCCCATCGACGCCCCGACCACCGTCACGTGGTCGGCAGGAACGCCGGAGCCGAGGAGGCGCCGCACCTGCGCCACCAGCCGATCGGCCGACTCGCCGACCGAGGCCGCCTTCGGACGCATCTCCCCGGTCACGACGAAGCCCCGGTCCCGGAGCGCGGCGAGGATCGACTCCATCTCGTAGTACCCGAACCGGGGGTGTCGAGGTCGCGCGCTCTGCCCTTCCTGGACGATGCGCCCGTGCAGGTAGATCAGGTGGCGGGGCGGTGCGGTCTCGTCCGCCCGACCGGCGGACGAGAAGGCCAGGAGGACAACGACGCTCGCCGCTGGCATCGACTCATGCTCGCACAGCCCGTGCCTCGAGCGGGCGGCGGGGATCCCGGCTTGACCGCCCCGCGGCTCGAGGTCAGGATGCGCAGGATCCGAGGATGACCATGGACTACGCGCCCGCCGCCGATCGCTACGAGAGCATGGCCTACCGCCGCTGCGGACGCAGCGGCCTGTGCCTGCCGCCCGTCTCCCTGGGTCTCTGGCACAACTTCGGCGGGGTGGACCCGTTCGAGAACGGGCGGGCGATCGTGCGCCGCGCCTTCGACCGGGGCGTGACCCACTTCGACCTCGCCAACAACTACGGACCACCCCCCGGCTCCGCCGAGGAGGCGATGGGGCGCATCCTGGACCTCGACCTGCGTCCCTACCGTGACGAGCTCGTGATCTCCAGC
>Ga0335085_10013634_pt1 | contig 11901 bp, 21 predicted proteins | sample Lox_Sample_45_FD_206712 | JGI IMG/M metagenome (GOLD analysis project Ga0335085, IMG submission 206712) | Soil microbial communities from Loxahatchee National Wildlife Refuge, Florida, United States - Lox_Sample_4.5 | ecosystem: Environmental > Terrestrial > Soil > Wetlands | place: USA...
GAGGAACATATATGGCAAAGAACGACAAGTCGATGAGACTTCAGGCTCTCCGAGATCTTCTCCACCTCAAAGGCCGGCACGAGGCCACTTTCAAGAAGAAGATCGAGATCATCGCCGAGATCGCGGGAATGATCCACAGTCCGCGGAACTTGAGCTATTGCCGCCGGGAAGCCGCAAAGCTTCGCGCGACCACGCCCGACCCGACGCCCGAGCAAACTCAGCTCTTCGGTGTTCTCGATGACAGACTGTTTCGCAAAGCCGAGCTTATAAAAAACCGTCAAGAGAAGAAAGCCGCGAGGCTAGGTCTGAAGAATCGCGGGCCAAAGCTGCCGCAACCGACAACGCCGGCCGCTGGCGATCTCATGGCCAAATGGCAGCAGATGCTGGAGGGGAGCAAGCATGACAGCCCGTGAACAAGAACTGGCCCGCCTGAGCGAGGCGGCGAACTACATTGCCGACGATGTCCAGATGCTGTTTGCGTGTCTGACCGGCGCAGATCCAAAAGAAGCAACGAAAATTAAGTTCGAGCCGTTCGAAGAGGCCGGCCGCAAGATTCCCGAAACTTATCAGGATGCAGCCAGGGCCCTCTATGCGGTCGCGGCTACCGAGCTCAATAAGTTCGCCTCGCAGCGGTTGTGCCTGGCGATCGAGAAGTATCTCGAACAGCATCTTACCGAACCAGAACTCATCGAGTTCAAACGGAAAACGCCAATGCGTTTCCCAATCAAACAGTACGCAAATATTTTGGAGGAGCTGGCCGACGAGCGGCCGGATTTATCTTATGAATTTCACAAGACAACAATTTGAGAGGGCCGCACAGCGGTTCTTTCAGGAAAATTCCAAGCAGTTCGAGAAGTTCTACTCACCAAGACTTCTCCAAACCGTTGTCGATGCTATGCAGCTTCCGTCGACCACCGCAGCGAAAATCGCCTTCGACCGTTTGGTCGCTGACGGCACGCTCCAGCGAACCGATGGCCGAACCGAACGCGACGACGCGCGACAGGCCGTCGCAGCAGCCGAGGCGAGCCTCACGGCAACTGTGGCGAAGGTCGACGCACCCCCGCTCACACGCGATGAGCTTGAGCTCTTCGGAAGTCTGTCGCATCAAGACCTGGCAAATCGCTACTGGGACAACGACGGATTCAACGAGTTCCGCGTCCGCTACGACCGCGCCGTGCGAGAGTTCGGCTACCGTGTTCCAGCGAGACCGCAAGCTGCTGAAGCACAAAGCAGTGTCGGGGAAGTTGGATTGACAGCGCAGCAATACCACGCCATTCCGGCTCGCGATCTCCAGATAAAACTGAGAAATCCGCAGTTCAAATTTGCCGTGATGAAATTGATCAGGACCGGCCAGATATGATCGCCGAACTCAACCGAAATAGCCGCGTGCACATCGTCTTACTTCACGACGGCAAACGCTTGTGGCTTAACAGCGTAGAGACCGCCCGCCGGCCAAACAATGGCGAGTTGTATTTGAAGGGAACCTGGAATACGGATCACCGACAATCCCGGACACAAACGTTCGAGACAGCAACTCTTATCAGGACAAGACTCAAAAGCGAGAACAATCTCACGACGTATCTCACCCTCGAAGCCGGCGACAGCGCCGAGCTCATTCAGTAGCAGACAAGGAGAACGAAATGCCAGTTACAAGAGAAGATGTGGAATACCACGGGTTGGAAATTTTGCGGTGGGACGAAACCGCAGAAACGGCCGCGCTGTTTGTGGAAGAGTTCTTCAAGACAGCAGTCGGTCGACAGATTCTTGACCAGGGCTTGAAGACCAAAGCCAACATGGAGCTGATTCTATCGGAAGCCCAAAGCGCAGCGGGCCACGACGACGTTTCGTTGAAGGAATTCGAGACCGTAGCCCGGCAGCTCTTTCTCGCTGGAGACCTACTTCCGAAGGTAGCGCCGGCAGTGCCTGCTCCAGCCGCACCCCAGCTCACGGCCTCGCAAAAAGCGTGGCAAGAGTTTCGGATTTTCACGGATTCACACAGCGCGCATGAGTGCAAGAATCGCGCACGCGTCGATGAAGCCTACAGGAAGTTCTTGCACACCAACCTACAGCGAGAAATGGGTGGTGGAGTGGGCGACGCGGCTGAAAACGTACTTGAGCGGCCTCAAAAGGCAAAGAAAGTCTCGGCCGAAGTTCGACAGTTCGTCGACGATTATCGCCACATGAGCACGGCGCAACTCAAGAATCTTCTGAGCCCGGCGCTGAGCGGGGCTGAACCTGCAGCCTACTATCAAAATCTTTATGAACAGGCCATCGCGGCCGGCCTCATATAAAGGCCAAGGGAGAAACGAAAATGTCGATATTAGGAAAAATCTTTGCCCACGGTCTTGAGGGTCTGGACGATGTCGTGATCAGGCCGAGCCGGAAGTTTCGAAAGGAAGATTTGGTCAAGATCGCCGAGCGCGGCGCCTCCGAGTTTCGGAGAGATGCCCTGAACCTCGTGTCGTGCTACGAACTCGAAGGCGAGTTCGGTCTCTACGCTGCGTTGAGCAATTTCATTCAAACGAAAAACACGATGTCCGCCGAAATCGCCGAGGCCGTGGTGGAAGGCGACGAGATCGCCCTGATCGAAGCCTTCAGGCGCGCGATGTCGTTTGCGTTCGTAACCCTCGTCGAAAAGCATGCGCTTCAGCGCATCAGTCTCGTCGAGAAGTGGCCACCCGAAGCCATCGTGGAATACGAAAGAATGCGCCGATCCGTTGTCGCTTCTAAAGTTGCCGAGGCGGCTCCGGTTGCAGCACCGTCTCCAGTGGCCCCAGTTGTGCGAGAGACGCCGGTCGAGACATGCGCCCGCGAATTCCGCGAACTTCCGAGCAGCGCATGGAAGGCTAAGTGGTTGAACAATCAGAAAAACCGCCCGGTGGTCGACTTGGCTGTCGCCGAAGGAAGGATCTAAATGAGCCGTCGATCCACTCTGAAAAGACGTCGCGAACGTCAGCGCCGGAAATATCAACAGAAGAAGAAGCTGGCCCTCCAGCTTCCGCGGAAAATCTCAACCGCCGCGTTGATCGAAGAATTGCAACGTCGATCACAAATCCTCGCCGAAATCTTCGGCGGGTCCGAACCCAAATAAGGTTTCGCACCAACCAACCTGGTGCGGATAGCACGTGGTCGAGCTCAGCTCCCGCGCGCGTCTGTGTTGGCAAAGCAGATCAGGTGTGTGTCTTTGCCGGGGACGGCAACCTTTCCTACAGCACACACCAAATTTCATAAAAGGATTTCTATGAATCACGAACTAGTGCACGTAGCCGACTGCCCCACAGAAGGGTCCGTCGAATTCCTGCCAGAAAACAAAGTGGTCTTGTCGCTTGTTCTGCCGGTCGCCCATATTCGCAGCTTGATGCACGGGGGCGAGCAACGCTTCCTGCAGGTTACGCACAGTGAGGTCGTCCGACTACTGGCCCTGATTTTTGCGAATCCAGATACGACGGACGCAGATAGATCGTCCATCAAGCAACTCCTCGCTGTCGCACTCGAGTCTCCGAATTCTACGAGCCCCGAACGCGTCTTCATCAAAAGCGTTTTGAAGGAACACTCCAATGCCTCTTAAGGACAAACTTGTCAAGCCGGACAACGTCGGCGATCAAATTCCCGTCCCCGCTCCTGCGCAGAATTTACCTCCTGATATTCCTCGGGAGCAGCCAGGGCTCGCGGTCGCATCTCTTGGTCCTGCGCCCGCCGTTTGGACGACCGATTACGATCGTGTGCGCCAGTGGGTTCGGCCCGGAACTTCTCAGCAGCGGTTACCACCCCTGCCGACCAAAGCAAATCCACAGCTGAATGCGGGATCCAGCTCAGTCAGTAAAAGCATCGTGGCGCCGGTTCAAGCGCAAACGAAGCAGAACACAACGAGCATCGCTGCGAACACGACGGACATCGCCTCGAACGCCGCGGCGATCACTGATCTCCAGGCGACATCGTTCCAGGGCGCGTGGTCTTCCGCTGTCACCTATAGCCAAGGCGCGAGCGTGGACTACAGCGGGGCAATCTACGTCTCGTTGGTCAACAGCAACATCAACAACACTCCGTCGAGCAGTCCCACGGATTGGGCACCAACGGGAGGTTCACCGAATTATCAGGGCGCGTGGTCTGGCACCGCGTCGTACATGACTGGGCAAACCGTTTCGGTTAGCTCGACGTTGTACATCGCCTTGCAGAATTCGACCAACGAGAATCCGGCCAGCACGACAGGTTACTGGCAGTTGTTGAGCAATACCACGAACTTCTATGGCGCGTGGTCGAACTCACAGGCATATCCAATCGGTGCGGAGGTTTCCTACAACGGAAGTTTCTGGATTGCGCTAACCGCGAACACTAACCAGACTCCCGCTCCGGGCAGCAGCTATTGGGAGAACGTTGGCACGTCTGCAATCTTGCTGGCTGCGTACAACTCCGGCACAACATATTCGGTTGGTATGGAAGCCGTGGGAACAGACGGGAACGTCTATTCGTGGATAAACACCACACCGGGTTCCGGTCACGCACCGCCAAATGCGACATATTGGCATTTGGTTGGCCCTGCGGATTTGGGTTCGGTTGCGGATGGCAGCCAACGTTTCGCGGCAACTGCGTCCGTGTTGAGTTATGTCCCGACCAGCAACATGCTGACCTCCACAGACGCCGGGTCGAACGCAACAGTTTCCATCGCGTCTTTCAACCTCCAAACAAGTTCCAAAGGCTCGATTTCCTACAATTCCGGCTCAATCACAGGGTTGAGTTACGGAACGCAGTATTACATCGTTCTTTCGGACCCGACGCTATCTGGTGGCACCGTCACTTACTCAGCGTACAGTTCGAAATCTGCGGCACTGGCGGCAGGTAGCGGCTACTTTTTCATTGGAAGTATTATCACCGCTGTCTCTGGCGGAACTCAGACCATCGGCAACAACGATGGCGGCGTGGGTAGTCAATCGGGGCAGACGACAACCTTCCTGTTTGGTGTTGCGACACCGACAACAACTTCTCCGGGTACGGTCTCAAATGCCAGCCGTGCAATCGACGGAAGTCTTACGACGTTCGCGGCGCTGGCAACAAACGCAGGGTCCGGGGTATCGGTTGCACAACTCGCATTAAACGGGGCGTCTCCGACATCCGCTCCGTGGTCCAGCCTAACCTTGAGCGTATTGAGTGCGGTTCCAATAAATAATTTCACTGGCGCTGATGGCACGGTGATTGTCCAAATCACTTATTCGTATCAAAGCGGTTCCGGCCAAGTCTCTGGAACATTGTGGAGCGTGGGAGCGGGTGTCACTCGTGCTTTGACGACGGACACGCTTTCACTTCCGGCATCAACCAATTTAGCCACACTCACCATAACGGTGAAGGTTTCCCGTTCAACGGGAACACACAACTGCGAAATCGACTTGTACGAAGCATGGGTCGTTGGAGTCATTTAAGGAAACCAAAAATGAAAATCATTCAAGTGAATGGGCGCGACATCCGCGTCGAACACACGGTTGTATCTGACGAGAAGACGCACCACGTTTCAGTGCGCTGCAAGTTTTCTCACGAAAGCGGTAAGAGCATCGAACACGTCTTGACGGTTGGCGCAATGGATGCATGTTTGCCCGCCAACTACGGAAAAGACCAATTGGCTGCGGACGTTGCGGCCTTTAAGTTGAAGCATGCTGAATTGTTTGAATCCAAAATTCGTGCTGCGGAATTGGCTTCCGCGTTGGAGGAGTAATGCCGGACGAAAAACAACAAGGAACTGTGACAGCCTCGAGCGACCCGAGCAGCAATCACGTCATTATTCCAGTGCTTCACTCCGGGGAAGGCACGGTCCACAGTATAGCGGTTCCCTCGAACACACCGTTGCCAGAATTTCACGATGCGCTGCTTGATGCGGGGTACCACGGAAACAACCCGCCCTATCTTGGTGCGGATGTGACCGCAACCAATCGTCCTGCGCCCAAGCCGACCAAGGAAGGTGTGTTGGAGAATGACCCGAAGTTCAAGGCCGCGGCGAAGGCAATCTATGAGGCCTCAGGGCGGGGCCGCAACCCGAACGAGGCGGGAACCTATCTCGACCAGAACCTCGATCGAGGCCCGGTCGCCGTCTCCGACACGGAAGGCCACATGAGCCTGGTCGTGCCATCAGATGCGAAAAGCACGATGCACACGCATCCAAGCCATTTCAACGGCGCCACGGCGAGCCCGCTACCGAGCGGAACGGACGTCAACACCGCGAAGAAGTTGAAGCGCAATGTGTACGTGGTGTCGCCGGAAGGATTGTCAGTGGTAGAAAAAGACGGAAAGGTCACTAACGTCTACAACGGCCCGGACTGGATGAACAGGAACAACAAATGAAGATTCACGAAGTTGTCAAAAAGCACTCAGCGTCGGATCACGAACCCACACACTTCTACCATCCCTGGATGAGGAAGGTCTACCCGATCGACTCGAAGCCGCATCTGGAAAAAGCCCTCTCGGAATACGCGGATTGGCGGTCTGGACGGCTGCCAAACTGGCTCCCTGCCAGAGGCATTCGCAAGAACCGAAATCCATTTGGAAACATCTATGAGTTCCTGCCACAAACATCACCAGCGCGAGGAAATCGCGCAAAGGACAGTTAAATGTCGCAAGCAAATCCGCCGATTCTAGCCGGCGCAGAAGTAGTCAAGGTTGCCGTTTTCTCCCAAAATCCGGATGGCAGCTATTCCCCGGAATCGGGGGGAGACGTCAACGTCAGCGAGATCAACGGTGCCACGCCGGCTCTCTCGAACCCCCTTCCAGTCGAATTGTCTGACGGAACCAACGCTTTTGGAACGCCCACAAATCCACTCAACGTTTTGGATGGTGATCTGGCGAACGTCGGGACATCACTTCCAACCGCAGTCACCAACGGTCAAAGGGTTACGCCGATGGCGGATAAGTTCGGTCGTCAAGTTACCATCACAAACGGTCATCGCCAGATGCTTGGCACGGCCTCGGTCAACTCCTCGGCGGCGTCCGGCGCGACCTTGATTGCCGCAGGTGCTTCCGGCGTCTTCACCGATATCGTCAGCTTGGTGATTACGAACGAATCGTCCACGGCGACTGTCGTGTCTATCACGGACGGAACCACGACCTACAAGTTCGCATTGGCTGCGAACGGCGGTATCGTCATCAACTTCCCAACACCTCTTCCGGCAGCGTCTTCGGCAACCGCATGGACTTGCGGCAATTCGGCGACCGTGCCGTGCGACTTTGTCGTTGTCTACCTCAACAACAAATAAGGTGAACGATGTCGATTAGCGTTCTTCAATCAGCGGGGAACTCGAGTTTCGTTACGGCGAGTTCCACAGCGAAGGCGTTCGCTTCAAACAACACAGCTAAAAGCCTTCTAGTCGCTTGCGGATTTAACAACGACTCAAGCGCAGCTACCAAAGCCACCATCTCGGATAGCCAAGGCAATACATGGGTCTTGAAGCACATCCTGAAAGGCACAACTCAGTACGCGTGGGTTGCATACTGTTTGAACTGTAAAGCTGGCGCGAACACCGTCACTTACACCACTAACAATGGTAGCCAATCATGCAGCATCTCCTGCATTGCTGAAATCTCCGGCGTCGATTCGGTTGCTTCGATTCCATCATCAGTGACGACGAGCAGTTCCTCTTGGAATAGCCCGTCTATCACAATGGCGCAGTCGGCAACCTTCTTGTTCGGCGTTATTGCGTGGTCAACAAATGGAGGTCTGACTCAAACAATCGGTGCCCCGTTCGCGTTTACTGGCACACCCATTGCGAACTCCAATTATTCTTCCGGGTTCTACGCAATAAATAGTTCTTCTGGGACTTTTCAAGCGAGCGGAACACTGGGAGTTGCTTCTAACTGGGCAAGCCAAATCTTGGGATTTTATAAAGCGGCCTCTGGTGGAATTCCCAACACGCTAATGATGATGGGCTGCGGCGGATAAACCAGGGACACGTCTCACGGCGCAGCCTGGCAACACTTCAACAATCCAGCAAATACTGGAAAAGGAAAAGTCTCATGACTCAAGATTCACTTCATAATCTGCAAGAACGTATTCAAATTCTCGAGGATCGCGTTGAAAAGCTGAAAGGCATGAAACGTGGCGACCGAGGCCCGCAAGGCGAGCCGGGGCCGGCTGGTGTCAGCAATGTACCCGGGCCGATCGGGCCTTGCGGCCCCGCAGGACCGCGTGGCGAAAAAGGCGACCCCGGTGTTTCGAACATTCCAGGCCCCCAGGGTCCAATCGGACCTGCCGGACTTGCTGGAAAAGACGGGGCCAACGGCAAAGACGGCGCAACTGGTCCTCAAGGTTTGCACGGCGCTCGTGGCGAACAGGGGTCGCAAGGTCTGGTAGGTCCGCAAGGTCCTGCCGGCATCACAGGCCCGGTTGGCCCGCAGGGGCTGGCCGGCAAGGACGGCCGCGACGGTATCGACGGAAAGGACGGTGAAGTTGGCAAGGACGGAACACCAGGCCCACAAGGCCCCCAAGGAGCTCCGGGCCCCCGCGGCCCCGCAGGCGATATCTCCGCCGCAGTCGCCAACGCCGTGAACGCGACGGCAAACAAACTCGATCGCGAAGGCGTTCTCGCGATTCTTCGCGAATATAAACTGATCAACTAAAGCAGATTTCTGCACGCCAACCAGTGCGGTAAAGAGGCGCGGAGTTCGAGCTCGGCTCGCCCGCGCCTTTTGTATTTTCAGCAAAGCAAATTCTTGCAAAAGGAGAAATAAGATATGGATGGTGTCGTTCAACGATGGCTCGACCGATACGGGTGGATCGAGTATCAAGAGGGAAGGGGTAAGCACCCGAGTACGGTTTTCTTTTGTGGCACGTCTATCGTGCCCGACACGATCGGCAGAACCGCCGACGCGAAAATTCCTGGTAGTCCAGTCCAGTTCGAAATAATAACGGTCAACCACAAAGGAAAAGTGGCCTTGAGGGCGGATAACGTGGAGGCACTGTTCCGCGAAAAGATTCAGGACCCGGAGGCGTTCCGGACGGCATACCGAGAAATCAGTGTGGTTCACGAGAAAAGTTTCAACAGTTGTTTGCTGCGTCGCGACAGCGGGGATTTCATTCTGCTGAAACGTCAGGATGTCGTTGATGTATTTCAGGACAGATTCGCTGACCTTCGCGTAGGGGATCGAGTCTTCCACGGCGTCGCTGCTCCGGCCGAAGAACGTAAAACATGGCGAGCAGTTGAGGCTGAGATTTTCTCGCGCGAAGAGCAGGAGGAACTATATGGGAGCGAATGATCCGGCGCGAGTGAAGCTTCGCGTCAAAGAATGGAATCTACAAACAGGACACGGAATCGTGATTGATGCACAAGGGTTTGCCTATCCGCTGACGGCAATGCAGCTCGGTCCGGAATTCTCCGTTGTGCCTCCTCGGCCGTTGGAGGTCCTGGAAGGACGAATTCTGGGTCCCGGCCAGGTGACAGACATCACGGATCCACGAACTGAACGTCTCAATTTCGACAGCACTGGCCCGAACCCGGACGGTGACGCGATTGCATCGCTCCGGGGTTTGGCTTTGGAAGGCGGCCGACCGCAAAGCTTTGGGCGCCCCCACAATGGAAGATTTTCAGACGGGAGAGAAAGATGAATTTACTCGAACAGGTTCAGCAGCACACATTCGTTTGTCCGGAGTCACGCAGCAAGCTTCTGATTGCTCTTGAGGCTCGCAGGCCTTTGGTTGCTTTTGACTGCACACACGACGAGGTGTTCTACAAGCTCTTCGATCGTTGCGGAAGCCGCGAGTTTGTTGGTTTGGTGCCTTCCGATTACGAAGTGTTGTCTAAAGCGGATGACATTCGCACAGCGGGCAGATCTTTCTTCAAAGACTGAATTGTTAAAGGATAGGCGCCTGCCCGCGGCGCCCTGATACGGGGTTGCGCGGTGGGAAACCCACGATGGAGCAATCATGGGGGCAAAAGCGCGACTACTGCAGCCGCGCAATGTGTTGACCATACAACCAGAATCCGCAAATCGCGCCGATCACGAGCGCCATGACAACACCAAATCCCAGACCCATGCCGCCGAAAAATGACGAAGCCAGAAGCTTCAGGGAGCGTATATCGATGGCTACAGCCCCAGAATTTTGGGGAAGCTGAGCGGCGACTCCCCGTCCAAACAAAATCAGCGAAATTATCGCTGTAGCAGTTCCGAGCAAAATTCCACGCAACAGCATGTATCTTCCTCCTTACGTCGCTGGGGGCTTATCATGGTCTCGCGACACCGGACCTGGCCTTTCGTACAGGCTGAGACACACGAGAACAAGAATCAGAATGATGAAAAGCCACCGGTGTCCTCACGGATTGGGTGCCTTCTTTATTTTGACTTTTCCCGCAACCCGGCCGCGAGGACAGGATTGAAGGATCCAAGCCGCCTGTGGTACATCTGTACCATGGCAGAAGACAAAGGCGTCATTAATCTACGGGGAGTCCCCGTTTCCTTGATTCGTCGTGCCAAAGCGGCGGCTGCGCTTCAAGGCAAAACTTTGCGCGTCTTCGTAATTGAAGCCATCCAGGAGAAGATCAGAAAAAGGCCATGATTTCTGTCAGTGAGGAATTGCAAGCGGAATTGTTGCGCTCAAAGAAGTTTCTGCATTGGCGAACTCCCGCCAAATCAAAACCTTCAAACGGCCGCGGGAAAAACTTCAGTTACACCGGCAAGAAGTACACTAACTTGGCTGTGGATGAAAAACACTTTGCGCCTTCGGACCTGGCAAAGGCGTGGGGCGTGTCAGCGGAAACCATCCGAGCTTTGTTTCGTGATGAACCCGGAGTCTTGAAGATCGGGCAGAATGGTACGCGGCTTCGGCGAGGTTACAAGACGCTGCGGATACCCGAAAGCGTAGCTCAGCGCGTTCATACGAGGCTGTCGGCCTAATGCTCACCATCTGGCGAAGACACGAACAGGATTGTACTCACCAACATAAAGGGCGCGACTATCAGAAGTGCCGCTGCCCCATATGGATGGATTGGCGCATATCCGGGAAGCGCATTCGCAAAGCTCTCGGAATCCGGGATTGGCAAGCGGCTCAACAGCGTGCTCGAGAGATGGAAGCTATGGGCCTGACCAGTGGCGGCTCTCCCATCACAATCGAAGATGGGTTGGACAAGTTCGTCGGAGACGCTACCGCCCGAGGCTTGAGGAAGCCGACGCTGCGGAAGTACGACTTGTTGAAACGCCAACTTACGGCGTTTTGCCAAGATCGTGGTTTGGTATTCCTGCGGCAACTCGACATCGATAAGGTCCGCGAGTTCCGCAATTCATGGAAGTTGAGCGCGCGAACTGCCGCCAAGACTTTGGAACGCCTGCGCAGCTTCTTGAAGTTCTGCGTGGAATCGGAATGGTTGGACAAGAACCCCGCTACGGCCCTCAAGGCGGGCAAAGTTGAGGATGCGGAAGTCCTACCCTTCAGCCAGCCTGAAGTGGATAAGGTTCTGAAGGCCTGCGACTCTTTCAACGGCAACGGCGATCGCATACGCGCGCTGGCAAACTTGATGCTCGCGACCGGCCTGCGCATCAGTGACGCCTGCACGATCTCGCGCGAAAGGTTTGTACGAGACAACGACGGTTGGAAGGTGGTACTCAGAACCGTGAAGACCGGGACAAATGTTTGCGTACCCGTTCAAGAAAAACTCGTGAAGCAAATTCAGGCGCTGCCCGGGCAACACCCCTTCTGGTCAGGTCACAGCACCGCGGAGAATTGCAGCTCGGTGTGGCAGGAAGCGTTTCGAAAGTTGTTCAAACACGCCGGGGTATCGGGGCACCCCCACCAATTCCGGCACACCTTTGCGAAGAACTTGCTCGTGGCCGAAGTGCCGCTGGAAACCGTAAGTGTGTTGTTAGGACACCGAAAATTGGCGATTACAGAAGAGCATTACGCCCGGTTTGTTCCGGAGCGACAGGCCTCTATTG
>Ga0335085_10013635_pt1 | contig 11901 bp, 10 predicted proteins | sample Lox_Sample_45_FD_206712 | JGI IMG/M metagenome (GOLD analysis project Ga0335085, IMG submission 206712) | Soil microbial communities from Loxahatchee National Wildlife Refuge, Florida, United States - Lox_Sample_4.5 | ecosystem: Environmental > Terrestrial > Soil > Wetlands | place: USA...
CCGACCCGACCCCGTGGCTGAAAGGCGGCGAGCTGCTGCTCAGCACGGGTCTGGCGCTGACCGACGCCGCCAGCCAGCGCCGGCTGATCGAGCGGCTCGTCGAGAAGCAGATCGCCGGCCTCGGCTTCGGCACCGGCTTCACCCACAAGCGCATCCCGGCGGCGCTCGTGAAGGCGGCCCGGGCGCAGGAGTTCCCGCTGTTCGAGGTCCCATACGAGCTCCCGTTCATCGCCATCACCGAGCGCGCCTTCGCGCGGCTGCTCGAGGAACGCTACGAGCTGTTGCAGCGAAACGTGGCCGGGGACGTGCTCGCGGAGGCGCTCACCGGGCACCTGTACCCGGAGGACGTGCAGGCGCGGCTGCGGCCGTTCGGCATCGGCACCCACGTGGCCGTGCTCGCCTTCCGCCCGCCGGACCCCACGCTGGCGGCGGCGAGCGTCGAACGCGTGCTCGAGCGCGAGGGCGTGCCCAGCCTGGTGGCGATCCGCACGGGCCTGGTGTGCGCGGTCGTCGACGCCTCCGGCCCGGGCGGGCGGGATGGCTTCTCGCCGCTGGAGCTGGCACGCACGATCCGCACCGAGCTGGTCGCCCGCTTCGGCGAGGTTGGCGCGGCCGCCAGCCGCATCGGTCCCACCCAGAGCCTGCGCATGAGCTTCCACGAGGCCCGCTGCGCGCTGGAGGCGGTGCGCCTGCGCAACGGCGACGGCCCCGAGGTCGCCGGCTACGAGGACCTCGGGGCCTTCCAGCTGCTGCTCTCGCTGCAGGACGACGAGGCGCTCAGCTCCTACTGCCGCAGCGTGCTCGGGCCGCTGGAAGACGGCGAGGGCGAGTACGGGGAAGAACTCGCCCGCTCGCTGGACCTGTTCATCGAGCACAACGGCCACTGGGAGAAGGCCGCCAGCGCGCTGTACTGCCACCGCCACACGCTCCGTTACCGGATTCGCAGGATCGAGCAGCTGACCGGCCGGGACCTGTCGAACGCCCGCGACCGGATCGAGTTCTGGCTCGCCCTGCGGGGACGGGAGCTGGCCAGGTGAGGACCCCTGGCGTAGGCCAGGAGAGGCCCGGCACGAGGACGCTCGCGCGGGCGAGCGGAGGTCCGAGGTGAGGATCGGCGTCCCCACCGAGATCAAGGCCGACGAGTACCGCGTCGCGATCACGCCGGCCGGCGTGCGCGAGCTCACCTCCCGCGGGCATGAGGTTCTGATCCAGGCCGGCGCCGGGGACGGCAGCGCGATGGACGACGAGCACTTCGTTGCCCAGGGCGCGAGCGTGCTGGCCGACGCGAGGAGCGTGTTCGAGGAGTCCGAGCTGGTGCTGAAGGTGAAGGAGCCCCAGCCGGTGGAGGTGGAGATGCTGCGGGCCGAGCAGACGCTGTTCACCTACCTGCACCTCGCCGCCGAGCCCGAGCTGGCGCAGGGGCTGATGCGCTCGGGTGCGACCTGCATCGCATATGAGACCGTCGCCGACGGTGCCGGGCACCTGCCGCTATTGGCCCCGATGAGCGAGGTGGCCGGCAAGATCGCCACGCAGGCGGGCGCCTTCATGCTCGAGCGCCCGCTCGGCGGGCGCGGGATCCTGCTCGGGGGAGTGCCCGGGGTGGCGGCGGCGACCGTGCTCGTGATCGGGGGCGGTGTGGTCGGGATGAACGCGGCCTTCATCGCGATCGGGATGGAAGCCGACGTGTTCGTGTTCGACCGCTCGATCGACCGCCTGCGGGAGCTCGACGTGGCCTTCTCCGGACGGGCCTCGACGGTGTACTCCTCGACGCTGGCGATCGAACAGATGCTGCCGTCGGCCGACCTCGTGATCGGAGCCGTGCTCGTGCAGGGCGCCCGCGCCCCCCACGTCATCAGCCGCGCCCAGCTGGCGCTGATGAAGCGCCACGCGGTGCTCGTGGACGTCTCGATCGATCAGGGGGGCTGTTTCGAGACCTCGCGGCCGACCACCCACTCGGACCCGACCTACGAGGTCGACGGCATCACCCACTACTGCGTCACGAACATGCCGGGGGCGGTCCCCATCACCTCCACCCACGCGCTCACGAACGCGACCCTCCCCTACGTGATCGAGCTGGCCGAGCACGGGATCGAGGCGGCGCTCGAGCAGAGCCCGGGCCTGCGCATGGGCTTGAATGTCCGCGCGGGCGAGATCATCCACCCGGCGGTCGCCGCGGCGTTGGAGCTCAGCGGCGCCCCCTCCTAGCCACGCCGCCGTCGACGTGAGCCACCAGCCCCACAAGCCACCAGCCACACACGAACACCCCGACACCGAGAGGCACTGACAATGGCGAGCACCGCACAGACACTCAGCAACTTCGTCGACGGCGAGCATCTGTCCGCCGAGGGCGACACCGAAGCCGTGCTCAACCCGGCCACCGGCGAGGAGCTCGCGCAGGCCCCGGTGTCGAGCGCCGAGGACGTCGACCGCGCGGTGGCGGCCGCCCGGCGGGCGTTCGAGGGCTGGTCCCAGACGACCCCGGCACAGCGGGCCGAGGCGCTGCTGGCGCTCGCCGACGCGATCGACGAGCACGCCGATGAGATCGCACGCCTGGAGGCGCTGAACGCGGGCAAGCCGATCGAGGCGGTGAAGGGCGACGAGCTGCCGGTGATGTCGGACAACCTGCGCTTCTTCGCTGGCGCCGCCCGCTGCCTGGAGGGCCGTGCGGCCGGCGAGTACATGGAGGGCTACACCTCCTTCACCCGCCGGGAGGCGGTCGGCGTGGTCGGCCAGATCACGCCCTGGAACTACCCCCTGATGATGGCCATCTGGAAGATCGGGCCGGCGCTGGCGGCGGGCAACACGATCGTGCTGAAGCCCGCCGAGACGACCCCGATCACGACCGTGCGCATGGCCGAGCTGGCGGCCGACATCCTCCCGAAGGGGGTGCTCAACGTGCTCACCGGGCCCGGGCGCCCGACCGGTCAGGCGCTGCTCGAGCACCCGGACGTGGACATGGTCTCCCTCACCGGCTCGGTCGACACCGGCAAGCACGTCGCCCGCACCGCCGCCGACACGCTCAAGCGCGTGCACCTCGAGCTTGGCGGCAAGGCCCCGGTGGTGGTGTTCGACGACGTCAACCTCGAGGGCGCGCTGGAGACGATCGCCGGCACGGGCTACTACAACGCCGGCCAGGACTGCACCGCCGCCACCCGCGTGCTGGCCTCCTCCGGGGTCTACGACGACGTCGTCTCGGGGCTGGCCGACCAGGCCCGCGGCCTGGTGATAGGGGACACGCTCTCACCCCAGACGACCCTCGGGCCGGTCAACTCCGGACGTCAGCGCGAGCGCGTGGAGGGTTTCCTCGAGCGTCGCCCCGAGCACGCCGAGGTGGTCACCGGCGGCAATGAGCCAGACCGCCCCGGCTTCTTCCTGGAGCCCACGGTCGTGGCCGGCCTGCGCCAGGAGGACGAGATGATCCAGCGCGAGATATTCGGGCCCGTGATCACGGTCCAGCGCTTCAGCGACGAGCAGGAGGCGATCGCGTGGGCGAACGCCACCCGCTACGGCCTCGCCTCCTCGGTGTGGACCCGCGACGTCGGCCGCGCGCTGCGGGTCTCGAAGGCGCTGCGCTTCGGCTGCGTGTGGATCAACGACCACATCCCGCTGGTCTCGGAGATGCCCCACGGCGGCTTCAAGGAGTCCGGCTACGGCAAGGACCTCAGCGTGTACTCGCTGGAGGACTACACGGTCGTCAAGCACGTGATGGCAAGCCTCGCGTGAGCGACCCCGAAGCGGAGCTGCTCGCCGCGCGCCAGATCGCGAGGGTGCTGGCGCCCAACCCGGGGCCGCTCACGCTGGAAGGGACCAATACCTGGGTCCTCGGCAGCTCCCCGGCGTGGGTGGTGGACCCGGGACCCGCGCACGCAGGGCATCTGGCGCGCCTGCACGAGACGATCGACGCCCGCGGGGGCCTCGGCGGTGTCGCGCTGACCCACGGCCACGCCGACCACAGCGAGGCCGCCGCTGCGCTCGCGGCCCGCTACGGGGCGCCGCTTGCCGCAGGTGCGGGGGAGGCCGACGTGAGGCTGGCCGAGGGCGAGCGCTTCGGGCCCTTCGAGGCCGTGGCCACGCCCGGCCACGCCCCCGACCACTTCGCGCTGCTGGCCTGCGACGCGTGCTTCAGCGGTGACGCGGTGCTCGGCCACGGCAGCGTGTTCATCACGCCCTATGAGGGTTCCCTGGCCGGCTACCTGGCGGCGCTGGCCCGCCTTCACGAGCGCTCGGACTTCACCGTCATCTGCCCCGGCCACGGCCCCACCGTGCGCGACGGCCACGCCAAGCTGCGCGAATACGGCGAGCATCGCCTGGAGCGCGAGCGGGCGCTCGTCCAGGCGCTCGACGCGGGGCTGCGCGGGACCGGGGAGCTGCTGGATGCGGCCTGGGCCGACGTCCCGCAGATGCTGCGCACGCCCGCCGCCGTGACGCTCGCGGCGCACCTCGACAAGCTGGCCGAAGAAGGCCGTCTGCCCGCCGGCGTCGAGCGCCCCGACCTGGAGCAGCTGCGCCTGGGCGCGGTGGCCTGGTGAGCGCCAGCGACTCCGCCCCGCCGGCGGAGCCACCGTTCGACTCGCCCTTTCCGCCGATCGCCGATCTCGGCTTCCTGTCGGACTGCCACACGGGCGCGCTCGTCACCTCCGAGGGCTCGATCGAGTGGATGTGCCTGCCCCACTTCGACTCGCCCTCGGTGTTCGGTGCCCTGCTCGACCGCGGTGCCGGTAGCTGGAGGGTGGGCCCGTACGGCGTGTATGTGCCCGCCGGACGCCGCTACCTGCCGGGCACCAACATGATCGAGACGACCTGGATGACCCCGCAGGGGTGGATCCGCGTCGTTGACGCCCTCACGATCGGGGCCTGGCACGACAACGAGCACGGCTCGAGCCACACCCGCCCGCCGACCGATTACGACGCCGACCACCTGCTGGTGCGCATGATCGAGTGCCTGCAGGGCCAGGTGCAGGTGGAGATCGTGTGCGAGCCGATGCTCGACTACGGCGCCACCCCGGCCACCTGGAGGGCGCTCGAGGGGGGTCCGGCCGGAATCAGCATGCTCGACGCCGGCGCGGGCGGCGGCAACGGGGAGGGGGATGGAGACGCCGATGCAGGGGCCGCGGTGCGGCTGTACAGCGACATCCGCATGGGCATCGAGGGCAACCGCTCGCACGGGCGCCACACGCTCGAGAAGGGCGAGAAGCGCTACTGCGCGCTGTCGTGGACCGAGACCAGGGGAGGCCCCGTGACCGTCGAGCAGGCCGAGCAGCGCCTGCAGGACACCGCCCGCTTCTGGCGCGGGTGGCTGGCGGAAGGCAGCTACCCCGACCATCCCCTGCGGGTCCACCTGGAGCGCTCGGCGCTGGCCCTGAAGGGGCTCACGTTCATGCCCACCGGCGCGCTGCTCGCCGCTCCCACCACCTCGCTGCCGGAGACCCCGGGCGGGGAACGCAACTGGGACTACCGCTACTGCTGGATGCGCGACGCCACCTTCACGCTGTGGGCGCTGCACGCATTGGGGCTCGACTGGGAGGCCGACGACTTCGTCCAGTACGTCGCCGACATGACCCGGGGCGAGGACGGGGCCCTGCAGATCATGTACGGGATCAAGGGTCAGGTGGACCTCGCCGAGTCGACGCTCGATCACCTCGGCGGCTACCAGGGCGCCCGCCCGGTGAGGATCGGCAACGGCGCCTTCAAGCAGCGCCAGAACGACGTCTTCGGCGCGGTGCTCGACTCGGTCTACGTGCACGCCAAGGAGCGCGACCACATCCCCGAGCGGCTGTGGCCAGTGCTCACCGACCAGGTCCGCTGTGCGTCGGCCGCCTGGCGGATGCCCGACCAGGGGATCTGGGAGGCCCGCGGCGAGCCCCGCCACTACGTGTCCTCGAAGCTGATGTGCTGGGTGGCGCTGGACCGGGGGGCGCGGCTGGCCGAACGGCGGGGCCACGACCAGGAGGCCGAAGAGTGGCAGGCGCAGGGCGACGAGATCCGCGAGGAGATCCTCCAGCGCGGCGTCGACGAGCGCGGGGTCTTCCGCCAGCATTACGACACGAACGCACTGGACGCCTCCACGTTGCTGGTCCCGCTGGTGCGCTTCCTCCCGCCCGAGGACGAGCGCGTGCGGGCGACCGTGATGGCGATCCGCGACGAGCTCACCGAGGGAGGGCTGGTGCTGCGCTACCGCCCCGAGGAGACCGACGACGGACTGCACGGGGAGGAGGGCACGTTCCTGATCTGCTCCTTCTGGCTGGTGTCCGCATTGTCGGAGATCGGCGAGCGCCGCGAGGCCGAACACCTGTGCGAGCGCCTGCTCTCCTACGCCTCACCGCTCGGCCTCTACGCCGAGGAGCTAGAGGCGAGCTCGGGCCGCCATCTCGGCAACTACCCGCAGGCCTTCACCCACCTCGCGCTGATCAACGCCGTCGTGCACGTCATCGAAGGCCAGCGCGGGTAGCGCACGTGGCCCGTCTGCACTAGGATCGCGCCTACGATAGGGACGGTGGAGTTGGGGGGTTGAAGTGCGTGCGGTTCGTGTGATCGGGGTGATTGTGCTGGTGGCGGGAGGTGTGGCGCCGAGCGGCGGTGTCGCATGGGCGAAAGGTGGTCCGAAGCCGGTGATCTCCCACCTGGTCGCGACGCCGGCGACGACCTACGGGGGCGTGGTGACGGTCACCGCCTCCACCTCTGGGGCCACGGAATGCAAGCTGTCCGCCGGCAAAGGTGTGGGCGGGCTGCCGGTGAGCTTTCCGTGCGCGTCCGGCACGGTTGAAAGGGCGGTCACGATGCCCGTCGCCGCGGGTCTGAAGCCGGTCAAGCACACGCTCACCCTCACGGCGAAGGAATCCGCCAAATCGACCACGGCGACGACGACGGTCACCGTCGTACCCGCGGCCACCTCGATCGAGGCGGGCGGTGCCCACGCCTGCGCGGTGCTGGCGAGCGGACACATCGGCTGCTGGGGCGAAGGCGAACAGGGCGAGCTCGGAAACGGCAAGCACCGCATCGCGAACACGCCCGTTGAAGTGAGCGGCATCGGCAACGCCGCCCAGGTCAGCTCGGGCGGCTGGTTCACGTGCGCGGCGCTCTCGAGCGGCCACGTCGACTGCTGGGGCGACGACGACTGGTGGGAAACCGGGATCGAAGGCGGCAAGGAAGAATGCAAATTCGAAAGAACCACGGTCATCGTGTGCAACAGGCGCCCGGTTGAAATACGGGGAATCAGCGACGCCACCCAGGTCAGCGCCAGCGACGCGGCCGAGCAATCCGATGCGTGTGCGCTGCTGTCAACCGGCCACATCGACTGCTGGGGCGATGACAGCGCCGGGCAGCTCGGAAACGGCACTATCGAATACAACGGCGTTGAGAGGCCCGTGGAAGTGCAGGGCATCAGCAACGCCACCGAGGTCAGCGCCGGCAGCGACTACACCTGTGCGCTGCTCTCGACGGGTCACGTCGACTGCTGGGGCGACAGCAATCGTGGCTACATCGACAAGGAAAGCCCCGAATACTCGACGTCACTGACGCCGGTGGAAATACCGGGGATCAGCGAAGCGACCGACGTCTCCGTCGGCGGTGACGTTGCGTGCGCGCTGCTGTCGAGCGGCCACATCGAATGCTGGGGATACAACCTGTACGGACAGCTGGGAACCGGCACAGCCTCGGGCCCCGAAAGCTGTCGCGTGAAATGGGGCGAAACGCCGTGCAGCAGGACCCCGGCTGAAGTGGACGGGATCGACGACGCCACGCAGGTCAGCGCCGCCGAAGGGCACACGTGCGCCCTGCTCGCCACCGGTGGGGTCGAGTGCTGGGGCGCCGACTATTACGACCAGCTCGGCACCGGCACCCAGACGGGACCCGAAACCTGCGCCGAAAGCGCGTGCAGTGTGCGACCGATCGAACCGCGTGGTCTCCCCGCCGCCGTTCAGGTCAGCGCCTACGAGTGGGGCGCATGCGTGCTGCTGTCCGCCGGCAAGGTCGACTGCTGGGGAACAGACTGGGCCGGACAGCTCGGGAACGGCAGCACCCTGCCGCTGTCCCCCTACGGCACGACGCTGGGGCCCGTCGAAGTCGTGGGCCTGTAACGGGCCGAGGGGAGCGCTTGGAGCGCAGCGGCTCCGGTGAGGTGTGGGCGAAGGGCTCCCCGTTGCGGGAGGAGCCCGCATCGCCAGCTCGCTGTAGCCGCCAGTGAACGGCCGGCGCTATTTCTTGCGATGGAGCGGCGCCTGCTTGGCAAGTGCCATGACCGCGAATGCCACCATCAACGCGAAGATCGAGATGAACACCACGGCGAAGACCCAGGACATGTGGACGATCTCGTACATCGGTTACCTCCTTCGTGATGCACACGCTAGGTGCCGCGTTTGACCATGCACAGCGGATAAGGAGGCATTTCCGGGCGGCGAACTACGTACGTAAAGGGCACGTATCGGCGCGCCGATACGCCCTCGCTCGCGGAGATGGTCAGTCCACCGCTTAGTAGGTGGTTGCGCTGTGCATGCTCGTGATCGCGCTCGCTCGGGAGACGAGTCCACCGCTCAGCGCCTTGCCGATCCCCGACGCTCCTCCGGTGACGAAAGCGACGCGCCCCTGCACCGTCACTCGATCAGTAGTCCGGATCCCCCGGCAGCACGATGCGGGCGACCTCGCCCTCGAGCAGGACGCGGGGCTCGACGGGCAGCACCTCGCGGCCGCGGGCATAGTCGAGCAGCTGCTCCACGGAGGCGAAGTCCTGCAGCTGCTCGAGGTGCTTGATGGTGGGGAACACGAGCTCGATCTCGCCCGCCTGCGAGGACGCGAGCGCTCCCGCCGGCGTGAACCAGCCGACGTCCACGCACTCCTCGCCGTCCACGCACGGCTCCTGGCCCTCGGGCAGGACGGCCAGGAAGAAGTGTGTGTCGAAGCGGATCGTCACCACCGCCGGGGTGATCCAGCGCGAGAACTTGATCAGCTCGGAGGGGTCGGCGATCTCGATGCCCGCCTCCTCGTGCAGCTCGCGCACGGCCGCCGCGCGGTGGGCCTCGTCGCCGGAACCCTCGACCTCGTCCACGGCGCCCCCGGGGAACACCCACACGCCGCCCATGAAGCGGGCCTTCGGGGTGCGCCGCACGAGCAGCACCTCCAGGAGCTCACCCCCGCCCCGCAGCAGGATCACGCTGGCGGCCTGACGGGGACGCACCGGGGCACCGGTGTTCAGCGTCGTGCCCGGCTCCACCCCCGGAGGGCCGGCGGGCGTGCCCGCGGTACCCGCCGCGTCGGGTGACGGTCCGCCGTCCTCGTCGCTCGAGCGCATCCGCTGAGGCTACCGGCCGATAGTCTGTGGTGCTCACGTACCACCAAGGAGAGTCTCCCGGTATGAGCACCACGACCGAGACCATGCAGCGCTGGATCTGCGAGTCCTGCGGATTCATCTACGACCCGGAGGAAGGCGACCCCGACGGCGGGATCCCCCCTGGGACCCCTTTCGAGGAGATCCCCGACACCTGGTTCTGCCCGGTCTGCGGAGCGCGCAAGCGCGAATTCACGCTCTACGAGGACTAGGACACTGAGCGTCGCCCGGGGAGCGCCGAGCGCCGAGCGGGCGCCGCAGGCGCCGCCGAGCGGCGACTGGCCGGGACTGCTGGCGCTCGACGAGCAGCGCGTTTGGCATCCCTACGGCGCGCTGCCGGCGGCCGTCCCGTCCGTGCCCGTCGTGGGGGCCGAGGGCGTGCGCCTGCGGCTGGCCGACGGGCGCGAGGCGATCGACGCGATGGCCTCGTGGTGGTGCGCGATCCACGGCTACCGTCACCACGCGCTCGACGAGGCGATCGTGGGCCAGCTGGGGAGCATGGCGCACGTGATGTTCGGCGGTCTCACGCACGAGGGGGCGGTGCGCCTGTGCGAGCGCCTGTGCGAGATCTCCCCCGAGGGACTGGAGCGCGTGTTCCTGGCCGACTCGGGTTCGGTCTCGGTCGAGGTGGCGATCAAGCTGTGCCTGCAGTTCCAGCGGGCCCGCGGAAGGCCCGAGCGCACGCGGCTGCTGACCGTGCGCGGCGGCTACCACGGGGACACCGCCGGAGCGATGGCGCTGTGCGACCCGGTGGGGGGGATGCACTCGCTGTTCACCGGGCTGCTCGCACGCCACGTGTTCGCCGAGCGCCCGCCCGACGGCTTCCACGCCGGCCTCGAGGAGAGCTGGGCGAGCGGCGTCAGCGAGCTGGTGGAGCGCCACTCCGGCGAGCTCGCCGGGATCGTGGTCGAGCCGATCGTGCAGGGGGCCGGGGGCATGCGCTTTCACTCGCCCTCGTGCGTGGCACACCTGCGGGGGCTGTGCGACGCGCACGGCCTGGTGCTCGTGCTCGACGAGATCGCCACCGGCTTCGGGCGCACCGGTGCCCTGTTCGCGAGCGAGCACGCGGGCGTGAGTCCAGACGTGATGTGCGTCGGCAAGGCGCTCACCGGCGGCTACATGACGATGGCCGCGACGCTGTGCAGCGCGAACGTGGCCGAGGCCGTGTCGAGCGGCGAGGGCGGGGGCCTCATGCATGGCCCCACATTCATGGCCAACCCGCTCGCCTGCGCGGTCTCGCTGGCGTCGCTGGGGCTGCTCGCCGACGGGCACTGGCGCGGGCAGGTGGCCGGCATCGGGCGGGCGTTGACGGCCGGTCTCCAACCGGCCCGCGAGCTGGACTGCGTCACGGACGTGAGGGTCCTGGGGGCGATCGGGGTGATCGAGCTCGACCACCCGGTGGACGTGGCGGCGGCCACGGCGGCGGCGCTCGAGCTGGGCGTGTGGCTGCGGCCGTTCCGCGAGCTGATCTACGCGATGCCGCCGTACATCACCGGCGAGGAGGATCTGGCCCGGATCGCGCAGGCGATGCTCGCTGCCGCTCGCGCCGGCTGATCGCGGCTCGCGCCCCGGAGCGCCGGCTGATCGCGCCCGTCGGACGCGAGCGGCGATCGCTTCACATCCAGCGCCGCCAGGGCAGCCGATCGCCGGCCGCGGCGAGCGCGTCGGGGTCGGGTCCAGACAGCAGCGGCAGGGTGTGGACCTCGACGTCCCCCAGCGCGGCGATCGTCTCGCGGTTGGAGAGCTCCAACGGGGGGGGCTCGGCGGCCCAACCGCTGAGGAGCACGCCCGCCACGGCCAGCCCCGCGCGACGGGCGGCCTGGAGCGTAAGCAGCGTGTGGTTGATCGTGCCGAGGCCGGGCCTGGCCACGACGACCAGCGGGAGGGCGAGCGCCGCCGCCAGGTCGCACACGCTGAACGATCCGGTCAACGGCACGAGCAGTCCCCCGACACCCTCCGCCACGAGCGTGTGCCCGTCGCCGAGCTCACGCGCCCGCGCGATGAGCGCCTGTGGGTCGAGTTGCTCGCCGGCGAGGGCGGCGGCGAGGTGGGGAGAGGCGGCGGGGCCGTAACGATGGCTGGTGACCTCCTCGGGGTCCATCCCGGCGGCTAGGGCGAGCAGCTCGTGATCGGCCGGCCACGTCGGTCCGGGGGGATCGTCGAGTCCGGTGACGGCGGGCTTGTAGGCGCGGACGGGCTCGCCCGCGGCGCGCATCGACGCCAGCAGGCAGGCGCTGGCGACGCTCTTGCCGACGCCCGTGTCGGTGCCGGTGACGAACAGCCCGCGCACGCCGGGCGGCGACCGCCCCTAAGCGGCGCGGACGTCGGGCAGCGGCTCGCGCTCGAAGTCGAACACGCCGGAGGCGTCCTCACCTGCGCGGGGCTCGCGGTGCTGGGCGGCCTCCTGCATGCCCTCGAAGTCGAACGGCTCCGCGTGAGCTTGCGCCCCCGGCTCCGCGTGCTGCACGGGCCACGGGGTGACGCGCTCCTCGTGCAGCGGCCCCATGCGGGCCGGATCGAGTCCCAGCTCGCGGGCGCACTCGCCCAGCACCCGGGCGGCGTAGCGGAGCTCCTCGGGGTTG
>Ga0335085_10013636_pt1 | contig 11900 bp, 9 predicted proteins | sample Lox_Sample_45_FD_206712 | JGI IMG/M metagenome (GOLD analysis project Ga0335085, IMG submission 206712) | Soil microbial communities from Loxahatchee National Wildlife Refuge, Florida, United States - Lox_Sample_4.5 | ecosystem: Environmental > Terrestrial > Soil > Wetlands | place: USA: Florida...
GTTCAACTTAGTCAAGCCGGCTGCTGAGCAGCTTATGGGCCTTGAGTATCCCCCCGACGAACCCCAAACCGCCGAGCACCACCATCAACACCGGGCGGGTGTCCAACCACACGTCCAACGCATAGCCTAAGGCAAAACCGGTGATCACCATGGCGGCGAGGTGCGTTCCGACGCCGATCAGGATCATGCCGGCCCCTTTAGGATGGCTCATGAACGAGGGACCCCCAACAGGCGCGCAAGTATATCGCGGGCCTGCACGCGGTCGCAAATCCGCGGCCGATGCGCGGCGCAGTATATCGGGCGGGCGGTAGGGGGTCAATAAAGACGGTTTCGGATGACTGATGCCAATAAAGATCGCGTAATGCGCGCGGTGGGAGACCACCGCCCTGCGGTTGCAGGAATGTCGCAGTAGGCAAAATTTTGGCGCACGGTGGGGCACGAAAAACGGCCGTCCAGGCGCCGCAAGGCATCGGCGATGCGGTGCACCGCAGGCGGTTCGTCAGGGGGGTCGCGCGGAGAAGGAATCCCGCCTCAGCCGGACACCCGAACCGCCGAAGGGGGCACCGGGTGGCGCGGCTCCGGCCTCGGTACCAGGGTTGCCAAGGCACGGTCGATCGCCGACAACGCCTTGTCGAGCGCGGCGTGGAGCTCGTGGGCCAGCTCGCCGAAACGACCGTCGGCCCGCAGATCGAAGGCAATGCCCTCCGGTTTGATCAGGTAGCCGATGCTCACCATGTCGGGCCGCGGCCCGATGGGCCCGAAGGCGGCGACGCCATGCCCGGCAGATCCGTTGGCCGCGAGTACATCCTGGCGGAACAGGGCCTGAAGGCCCTTGTCGAGACGCGCCAGCACACTGCGATGCCAGGCGCCGGGGCCGTGCTGCGCGGCATCCTGGGCCTGGATGGCATGGAGGGCCAGCAGATGCGCAATGAGTCCGCGGCCATTCTTGGTGCGCAAAACCAACCGCTGATGGGCGCGGGCGGCACGGCGAATCTGACGGGCGAGGTGATACTGATTGGTCCCCGGATCGCCCAAGGCGCGCACCGCCTCCAGCGACTCGGTGGTCACCGGCACGATAAAGTCCATTCGCCCCCCGGCAAAGTGGCGCAGTTGCACCGGCTCGAAGATGGTGGGGGTCTCACCACCGACCTGGTACAAGGCCCGCTGGATAGCCAGCTGTACGACGGCGTCCGGACTGCATTGCAGCGCCTTGAGGCGCTCGGTGCCGAACACGCTCGTGGTCCAGGTCTCGATGCCGCGCCGCGCGCGGCGATCGGCGAGGTAATGTTTCGCTGTCTGCATGGCCCCCTTGAGGGGCGGCGACAGCGACCAGCCCGCGGCACAAACCCGCAGGCCGTGCGCCGGGGCGGCGGCCGGGTCCCCGGCGGGCGGCAGCCGCAGGCTGGCGGCATGGAGGCGGGCGGCGAATCCCAATGCCACGCTCCCATCCACGGCGGCGCGTTCAAAGCACAGGCCGGCCTTGCCGTTCTCCATGACCACGATCTGCAGGCTCTTGTCGTAAAAGCGGTTGTGGGGGTTGCCGTCGCGCAGGTTGCCGCTGTAGCCGCCGTCGGTGCCGGAGAGGACGGCGGTGTCCAGGCAGAGCACGAACAGTGCGCTCTCAAGCAGTGACAGTGTCTGGCGGTTGGCGGCCGCGGCGATCAGATCGGCGCGGTGGCGCGCCCACTGTTCGCGCGGCAGCGCCGAGAGCATGCCCGGCGCGATCTCCACCGCCTCCTCGAGGTCGGCGGTCTCGAGGAGACGATCGAAGCATTGCTGCATCGCACTGAGCGACACCGGCTGCTGCAAGTCCACCGTGATCCGGAATGGCCGCCCCGCCAGGAGCACGGCGATGTGATGGCTGCCGGCGGCGCTGACCAGTTCGTCGCAGCGGGGCCGCGGGCGCCGGTGGGTGGCGAAGCAGCGGCGGTATTGCTCCATCTCCAGCGGCAGCTCCGCCGCGATGTCCGGCGCCAACCGCCGGGCACCCACCGCACCGTACAGCTGTAGTGCGGCCACGGCGAGGCGCGCGGCGCGCCCGCTGAGTGAGTTGGCGCGCGGATCGTCCTCCAGCAGGAGCACATAGTTGTTGGCAAAGGGGAGCCCGTCACGGTTGCTGAGCCAAAGGTGGGTGAGACCGGCGGCGCACCAGTTGATGCGCTGCTCCCGCGCCAGCGAGAGCAGGCGCTTCTGCGGTGCTGCCTGGGCAGCTCCGTAGAGCTCGAATACCAGCCGCGACTTGAGACGCTGCAGGCCATTGAGCATGGGTGAGACGCTGCGTCGGGCGGCATCGAGTGTCTCCGCCAGGGGCGGGATGGGTTGGCGCGGTTGCTTGCGGGCGGGGTTGGCCATGAGCGCGACTCCTGAAATACGCGGCAGTGCGTCGGGCCAGTGTAAGCGCCCGGGGCCTTGATACCGTGAAGGGATTCACAGCCGGTGATGGAAATGGTCAGTTTGTGACGCAGTGGGTCTGAAAGTGCCGGCGGCGGGCGGCGCGGAGCGCGTGGCACAGCAACGCTGGCCTGGCCACCGGAATCAGCACCCGACGCCGCGGGTCGACTCAGCCCGAGCCGGTGCGCTCACCCGCAGCCCGGCGGGGTGCGCGGTGATCCTCGGGGGACAGCCCAGCGGCGAGGAGGGGAATCCTGAAGAAGAACGTGGTGCCCTGTCCCGGCGCGGACCTGAACCAGATCCGGCCGCCGTTGGATTCAAGAATCTTCTTGGCGCTGGCCAGGCCGATCCCGACCTCACCCCCCGACATCTCGCGCCGCGGCAAGAGACTGAATACCTGGTCGTGGTATTGAGGATCGATGCCGAGGCCATTGTCCTTGATGAAGTACTCGACGTGTTCACCGTCCTGGTAGCCGCCGATCTCCAGTCTGGGGTGAGGCTGGGCGCCCATATACTTCATGGCGCTGCAGAGCAAGTTGAGGAAGATCCTGCAAAGGGCGGTGCGGTCGAAAACTACCTCCGGCAGGGGCCGCAGCACCTTGATCTCGACCCCCGCCTCGGCGACGCTGGACACACATTGATCGAGCGTCTCGCGCAGCACCTGCTCGCTGTCCAGCCTTTCCATGTGATATTCATGTTCTCCACGCTGGGAGAAGCTCAGCATGTCGCAGATGAGCTGCTCCATGAAGCCGGCGTTGGACGTCAACCGCCGCAGATACTGCCGTCCCTGCTCGTCAAGGCTGTCGCCGTATTGCTGCTGCAGCAGGGCAGCCGTACCGTACAGCGACACCACCGGCAGCTTGAGATCGTGACTGACGGTGTAGATGAGACCCTCCAGCTCGTAAGCGGCTTTCCTGACCTGCTCGGTGCGCTCCGCGATCTGCTGTTCCAGCTCAGCGGTATGGTCCTTGAGCTTGTCCACCATATGGCGGATCTCGAGTTGAAGCGCGGCGATCTCCCTCGGCACCAGCGCATGGGGGCGATCGGGTTTGGCGGAGAAGTCGCCGTGGCTGACCGCGGTGGCGATGCTGACCAGACGGCGGATCGGGCGCGCCAGGGCTGCCGACAGCAGCGCGGCGACCACCAACCCCACCAGCAGTGCGAGCGCGGCGACCGTCAACACCTGGTCACGCGCGACGGCTGCCTGGTGCAGTTGATAGGCCAGGGGACGATAGACCACCACCGTCCAATCGAGCCCAAAGTCCGACACGGTGGCGGCGGTGGCCCGCATCGGGGTGCCATGATTATCTTCGCCGGTGCGGACCTCGACGCCGTTACCGGCGATGGTGGAAAACAACGGCAGCTGTGACAGATCCGCCGCCGAGGTGCGTGCCTCGGCGTCGGGGAAGGCAATCACGCGGCCATGGTGATCCAGCACGGCGACCTTGAGTTCGGGTATGCCGCGGGTAACCCGTTGCGCCATGGCCTGGATGCTATCGAGGTCCAATGATCCCTCCACGAAGCTGATGACCTCGCCACGGCGGTCCAGGATCGGCGCAGCGATCTGCACGGAGGGCACGCCGGCGCGCCTGCCTTGCTGCACCCGGGAGATGGCAGTTCGGCGGGTGCTGAGCAGCTGCCGATAATAGTCGCGGTCGGAATAGTCTGTCCCGGCGGTCGCCCGGCCCTTGCCGTCGCGCGGTGGATCGGCAACCAAGGATACCCCGCCGCGGCCGGCGATATACATGAAGCAGAAGCCGCCGTAGCGGGCGCGCTGTGACGCGAGAAGCGCCTGCGTTCTGGTCGGATCTGCCGTGCCGAACAGCTGTACTTGGGCGGCCACGCTTTCGACCGCCCGCACATGACTGGTGACGAACTGGGTGATGCCCTCCGCCAAGGTCTCGGCTGCGAAACGCCGCTCGCGCTCCAGCTGGTCAAGTTGCTTGGCTTGCCACTTCGGGAGCTGCACAACACCGAGCAGCAGGACCGGCAGCGCCGCCGCCAACCCGAGGCAACAAAAGAGATAGCCGCGCAAATTGGGGTGCCCCCGCCCATAGTCGACACGGGAAGATGAGCGGCTCGCGGATAGTCCCCCCCACATGGTGGCACCCCCAGCTTTCGACGCAGCGATAGAGACGTTAGCGGCTGCATTAGATAATTACTATAGTCCGATTTGCTCCAACGCGGGGGTGTGCCGCCAGGGGGAACGCGCAGGCCGACCGCCTGACGGAGACTCAGGGTCGCGGGTCGAGCCGCTTCATTTGAGATGCGCCAGAATGCCTTCCAGCTCATCAAGGCTGTTGTACTGGATCACCACTTTGCCCTTGCCGGTGACGCTGTGCTGCAATCGCACACCGGCGCCGAGCTTCTCCGACAGCTCTTCTTGCAGACGGCGGATGTCAGGGTCAATTCGCGGTGCCGGTCGGTGGGGGGCGTCGGAGGCAAGCCGCTTCACCAGGCGCTCGGTCTCGCGCACCGACAGCCCCTTGTCCGCCACCGTGCGCGCCGCAGCGGTCTGTGCCGCGCCCTTCAGGCTCAGTAGCGCCCGGGCATGGCCCATCTCCAGGCGTCGTTGTTCGAGCAGGTGTTTCACCTCGTCGGTAAGCTCGAGGAGACGCAGCAGATTGGTGACCGCGGCGCGGGAGCGCCCCACCGCCTCCGCCACTTCCTGATGAGTGAGCTGATATTCCTGGAGGAGGCGTTGCAGCGCAGCAGCCTCTTCCATGGGATTTAAATTCTCCCGCTGGATGTTCTCGATCAGGGCCATGGCGAGGGCGGCCTGGTCCGACACGTCGCGCACCACCGCCGGAATCTCCTGGAGGCCCGCCAGCTGCGCGGCGCGCCAACGTCGCTCGCCGGCGATGATCTCGTAGTGTCCGCTCGCGGCGGGCTTGACCAGGATCGGCTGTACGACGCCCTGAGCGCGGATGGAGCTGGCCAGGTCCTCCAAGCTCTCGGGATGCATGTCGACGCGCGGCTGATAGCGACCGCGGCGGATCAGGTCCACCGGCAGGCGGCGAAGCTCCCCTTCCTTGCTGGATGGCGGCGCCATGCCAGCGATGGGCTCGATGCCGCTCAGCAGGGCGTCGAGCCCGCGGCCCAATCCACGTTTCTTGACGGTCATGACATCGAACTCGGTTGACCGCGCCGGCAATCCGTCTCGCCGCCGCTAATTGGCCACCGGCTGCCCCTCCCGAGCGGTAGCCGCCGCCTCCCCCAGCGCTGCCGCCGGCCGCCCCTGCTCGGCGCGACGCAGTATCTCGCCCGCCAAAGCGAGGTATGCCTGTGCGCCGCGCGAGTTTTTATCATACAGCAACACCGGCAGGCCGTGGCTTGGCGCCTCCGCCACCCGAACATTGCGCGGGATCACGGTGCGATAGACACGTTCGCCAAAATGCGCCACCAGCTGCGCGGATACGTCGTTGGCCAGGTTGTTGCGCGGATCAAACATGGTTCGCAGCACCCCGCCAACCTGCAGGGCAGGATTGAGCGTCGCACGAATCTTCTCCACCGTCTTCATCAGGGCCGTCAGTCCTTCGAGCGCATAGTATTCGCACTGCATCGGGATCAGGATGGCCTCGGCCGCCACCAGGGCATTGAGCGTCAGCATGTTGAGGGACGGCGGGCAATCGATGAGGATGAAATCGTAGTCGGCGCGCACCGCGGCCAAGGCGCGCTTGAGGCGCTGCTCACGGTGCGGCAGGTCAAGGAGGGCGATCTCCGCGCCGGTAAGATCGTCGTTGCTGGGCAGCAGCCCGAAGCCGGCGGCGCCGGTCGACACCACCGCGGCGGCGACATCCCGCTCCTCCACGAGGACCTCGTAGATCGAGGCGAGTAGCCTGCGCTTGTCAACGCCGCTACCCATGGTGGCATTGCCCTGGGGGTCGAGGTCGAGCAGCAGCACCCGGCGCTTGGTTGCGGCCAATGACGCGGCGAGGTTCACCGAGGTGGTGGTCTTGCCGACGCCGCCCTTCTGATTGGTGATGGCGATGATCTTAGCCAAGCATGTTCCACCTTCGCACCCACATGGGCGGGGATTATACGGCAGGCAGGCGGGCCGCGGGGACAGCTGATGCGGGCCAACGCGTTCAGCTTTGTTTAAGGTGGCACCGGTAAGGTGGCGGGCGAAGAGATGATGACACGTCCCCGAGATGCGTGTCTTCTACCCCCACTCTTCCCTCATTGGCAGAAGCCCCCCTTCTGCCATTTTTTTTGTCCACCCGCAGGCGCGTGGTCACGGGCAGAAATAGCGTCCGATTCTCACCAGGTGGCGTTCCTCGTCGAGCCCCGGTACATGGAGAGGCGCCACCTCTTCGACATAGAACCCCTTCGGCAGTCCCTCCAACTCCTCTTCCCGGATACGGCCCTTCATCGCCAGCAGCGAGCCGCAGGGGCGGCACAGTCCGCCGGCCACGGTGAGGAAATCGCCAATGCTGGCGAAGGCGCGGGTGATCACCGTATCGAACAACTGTGGCGGCCGGTAATTCTCCACCCGCATGGTCCTGACAAGGACGTTGCTGAGTCCCAATTCACCGGCGGCCTGTAGCACGAAGCGGGTCTTCTTGGCCACGCTGTCGAGGAGGGTGAATTCGAGATCGGGAAAGGCGATCGCCAGCGGGATGCCTGGCAGACCGGCGCCGGTACCGACGTCGATGATGTTGGGGCCCTTAAGGTATCGGGCGGTGGCCAGACCATCTAGGAGGTGGCGGATGACGATGTCCACCGGTTCGCGAACCGCGGTGAGGTTGTAGATGCCGCCCCACTTCATCAAGAGCGTCACATAGCCTAGCAGCTTCTCCTTCTGCACAGCGCCGAGCAGCACGTGCAGTGCGGCGGCGCCACGCTGCAGCATGCCCTCCAAATCCTGCTGACCTGCCCTAATCGTTCCTTCGTCGAGTTGGATCATGTCGAGTCGCCGATTTCAGGATGAATGGACTTGGCCGGATTCGGAAGGACGTGCTGCTTCTCATGCCGAGCGGCGCGCCTGCGCGGCTCGCTTCTTGAGGTGCACCAGCAGCAAGGAGATGGCCGCCGGGGTCACGCCCGGCAGGCGTGCCGCCTGACCGAGGGTGGCAGGGCGTCCCATCATCAGCTTTTCGCGCACCTCGGCGGAGAGGCCGCGGACCTGGGTGTAGTCGAAATCCGGCGCCAGCACGCTGTCCTCATGGCGGCGGTGGCGCGCGATCTCCTCGTGCTGACGGTCGATATAGCCGGCATAGCGAGCTTGGATTTCCAGCTGCTCGGCCACCTTGGGATCGGCAACACCGGGGCCGACCCCAGGCAGGGTCATCAGTGCCGCGTAGCTCAGTTCGGGGCGGCGCAGCAATTCGCCGACGCGGCACTCGCGGGCCAGCGGAGCGCCCAATACGCGCGTCACGGCTTGGTCGTCCGCACCCGGACGCAGCCACGTATCGCGCAGGCGCTGCTGTTCGCGGCAGATCGCCTCGCGCTTGAGCTCAAAGGCCCGCCAGCGCACGTCGTCCACGATCCCCAGCGCGCGCCCCTGCTCGGTGAGGCGAAGGTCGGCGTTGTCCTCGCGCAGCAGCAGGCGATACTCGGCGCGGCTGGTGAACATCCGATACGGCTCGGCGGTGCCGCGCGTGATCAAGTCATCGATCAGGACCCCGAGGTAGGCTTGGTCGCGGCGCGGGCACCAGGGCGCGCGTTCACGGACCTTGAGTGCGGCGTTGAGACCGGCAAGGAGCCCCTGCGCCGCCGCTTCTTCATAACCGGTGGTGCCATTGATCTGCCCGGCAAAAAACAGCCCGGCGAGGTGCTTGGTCTCCAGCGAATACCGGAGGTCGCGCGGATCAAAAAAATCGTATTCGATGGCGTACCCGGGCCGGGTGATATGGGCCCGCTCCAGGCCGCGGATGGAGCGTACCAGTGCCACCTGCAGGTCATAGGGCAGGCTGGTGGAGATGCCATTGGGATAACTCTCGTGGGCATCAAGGCCCTCGGGCTCGATAAAAACCTGATGGGCATCGCGCTCTGCGAATCGCACTACCTTGTCCTCGATCGAGGGGCAATAGCGGGGCCCGACGCCTTCGATCACACCCGCATAAAGGGGCGAGCGGGACAGGCCGCCCCGGATGATCTCGTGGGTGCGGGCGTTGGTATGGGTGATGTGGCAGGATAGTTGGCGCGGATGTTCAGCCGGGTCGCCGAGGTAGGAGAACACCGGCACCGGCGCATCGCCTGGCTGTTCGTCCAGCACGGCATAGTCGATGGTACGGCTGTCGAGGCGCGGCGGCGTGCCGGTTTTGAGCCGCCCGACCCGCAGCGGCAGCTCACGCAGCCGCGCCGCCAGCGCGTTGGCAGGCGGATCCCCTGCGCGGCCCCCCGGGTAATGGCTCATGCCGACATGGATGCGCCCCGCGAGGAACGTACCGACGGTGAGGACGACGGCAGGGGCATGGAACCGCTGCCCCATCTGCGTCACGACCCCGCAGACGCGGTCGCCCTCGACGATCAGGTCGTCCACTGCCTGCTGGAACAAGACCAGGTTGTCCTGGCGCTCGAGGGCGGCGCGCACCGCGCCCTTATAGAGGCCGCGGTCGGCTTGGGCCCGGGTGGCGCGCACCGCGGGACCCTTGGCACCATTGAGGATGCGAAAGTGGATGCCGGCGCGATCGGCAGCCCGCGCCATCGACCCACCCAGGGCGTCGATCTCCTTGACCAGATGGCCCTTGCCAATCCCGCCGATTGCCGGGTTGCAGCTCATCTGCCCCAGCGTTTCGATGCTGTGGGTGAGCAACAGCGTACGGGCGCCAAACCGAGCGGCGGCCAGGGCCGCCTCGGTCCCTGCGTGCCCGCCGCCCACCACGATCACTTCAAAATGCGCCTGGGATTGCACTCAATGGACCCGCCAATGACCTTACAGAAACCTTAAATTAAGGAACATTTTACCCTGCTTTTTACCAATGCACCACGGGCGTGAGGGACCCATTGCCAATACGGTGGGCATGCGCCGGCCCGGACAACGGCGTGTGCCCGCCCTCATTGCCGTTATTGCCACAAACTTATCCGCGGGCTCAGCGTCTTAATCAAGATTGGGCGATACCGATTCATCCATCCCCGCCGTTACCGCCCGAGGCGCTTGAGAATCATCGGAACCGCATGAACTCGCCGATCCGCAATCATACCAGCCCTTTGCTGGCACCGCGCCAAGCCCCCCTACCGGGGCGCGCGCAACTGATCGAACACCTGCTCGCTGCGGCCGGCGGGGTGATCCTGGGAAAGCAGCGGGAGTTGCGCTTGGCGCTGACCTGTCTCGTCGCCCGCGGCCATCTCCTTATCGAGGACCTGCCTGGGGTGGGCAAGACGACCTTGGCGCAGGTGCTGGCCAAGATCCTCGGATTGCAGTTCCGGCGTATCCAGTTCACCAGCGATCTGCTCCCGGCCGACATCCTTGGCACGTCAATCTACGACCGCGAGCAGCAGACCTTGCGCTTTCAGCCCGGGCCGATCTTCACGCAATTGGTGCTGGCGGATGAGATTAATCGCGCCACGCCCAAGACCCAGAGCGCACTGTTAGAGGCGATGGAGGAAAATCAGGTAACCGCGGAGGGCAACACCTATCGGCTGCCCGCCCCCTTTTTTGTGGTTGCGACGCAAAATCCAAGTCATCAGCTTGGCACTTTTTCGTTGCCCGAATCGCAGCTCGATCGCTTTCTGATGCGCCTGGAAATCGGCTATCCCGACGCGGCGGCGGAGCGCAACCTGCTCAAGGGGCGCGAGCGCCGCGACCTGGTCGAGACGCTCGCGCCGGTGACGGACGCCACCGGACTGCTGGCGCTGCAGGAGGCGGCGGCGGCGGTACACGTCAGCGATGCACTGGTGGATTACGTTCAGGCACTGCTCCATTTCAGCCGCAGGTCGCCGTGTTACCGCCACGGATTGTCGCCCCGCGCCGGTATTGCCGTGATGCGCGCGGCCCAGGCCTGGGCGCTGGTGGAAGACCGCGCCTTCGTGTTGCCCGAGGACGTGCAGGCCGTGCTGCCGGCGGTGACTGCTCACCGCCTTCAGGCGGCCGAAGGGGGTCAACCCTCGGTGGCGGAGCTGCTGCAGCCACTGAGCGCTGTCGCCGTACCCTGAGTGATCAGGCCGGGGCGCACCGTGCGATGAAGATGTCCGCCACCGCCCCCCCGCTGCTCCGCCTGTTCCGGCAATCCGCAGCCAAAGGGCGCGACGTGACCCTGGCGCGTCAGGGCATCTACCTGCTGCCCACACGCCATGGCCTGCTGTTCGCCGCCATGCTGGCGGTCATGCTGCTTGGCGCCACCAATTACAACAACAGCCTTGGGTTCCTGCTGACCTTTCTCCTCGCCGCACTGGGCCTGATCTCGGTCTTCTACACCTACGGCAACCTCGCCGGGCTCCGGGTACACAGCGGCCACGCGGCGCCGGTCTTCGCCGGTCAGGCCGCCGCCTTCGTGATCCACCTGCACAATCCCGACCGTCAGCCACGCCACGGGCTGCACGCGAAGGCAACGACCGGCGAGATCGCCACCACCGATCTCGCCACCGGCGGCAGTGCCGGACTCACGCTGCACCTGCCGGCGCGACGCCGTGGCCGCATGCCGCTCGGCCGGATCGCCCTTGGCACCAGCTGGCCGCTCGGACTGGCGTACGCCTGGGCTTACGTCGATCCGGAGATGGAGTGCCTGGTATATCCGCGGCCCGGTCCCTGCGGTGCGCCGCCGGAGGCCGCGTCAGCTGCCGCGGGCGATGACCACGGCGGCGCCGCCAGCGATGACTTCTCCGGCTTTCGCAACTACCGCGCCGGCGATCCGCTGCGTCACGTGCACTGGAAGGCGCTGGCGCGGGCGCTGCCGTTGATGACCAAGGAATTCGCCGGTGGCGCGGCGCCGGAGCTGTGGCTGGACTGGGCAAGCCTACCGCCGATGGATGTGGAGAACCGCCTGCGGTGGCTCTGCCGATGGGTGCTTGAGGCGTCGCACGGGGATCGTGCCTATGGGCTTCGCCTTCCCGGCCGTGAAATAAAACCGCATCGCGGGGCGGATCATCGCCGCCGTTGCCTCGAGGCACTGGCCCTGTTCGAGACACCGCGGCCGTGATCGCGCCACGGCCGCTTCGCCCGGAGATCGTCAACCGGCTGCTGCCGGCCTTGGCGGTGGTCACGGCGCCGCAGCTGCCGCAGCTGCCGCTGTGGTTGATCGCAGCGGCGGTGGCGTTGGGTGGCGTCTGCTATCTCATCAATGCCCGGCAGCTCTCCCCGCCCGGCACGGTTTGGCGAACCCTGCTGTCACTGCTGCTGCCGCTGGTGGTGCTATACCACTATGGCACGCTGCTGGGGCGCGATGCCGGCACCTCGCTGCTGGTGGCGATGCTGGCCCTGAAGCTGCTGGAGCTCAACGCGCGGCGCGATGTGTACGTCGCGGTCTTTCTGGGCTACTTCCTTATAGTTATTGGCTTTCTTTATTCCCAAAGCCCGGCCATGGCTATCTACATGCTGATCGGGGTGGTGACGCTGACAGCCTGCCTCA
>Ga0335085_10013637_pt1 | contig 11899 bp, 9 predicted proteins | sample Lox_Sample_45_FD_206712 | JGI IMG/M metagenome (GOLD analysis project Ga0335085, IMG submission 206712) | Soil microbial communities from Loxahatchee National Wildlife Refuge, Florida, United States - Lox_Sample_4.5 | ecosystem: Environmental > Terrestrial > Soil > Wetlands | place: USA: Florida...
TGCTTTCCGGCAAGCGGCCCCGCTCCTCCCGGGCACCCTCCAACGCCTGCGCTACTTTCCCTCCCGTCATCGAACGATCCGCCTCCAGGGCGACACACTCGCGCGTGAACTGGTCAATCACCGTCAGAATCCGAAAGGAACGCCCATCCGCGAACCGGTCGCTCACGAAATCCATGCTCCAACACTGGTTCGGACGCTCTGCCTGTCCCGTCGTCGCTGCTCGCTGTCGCTGAGCCATCTTCCGCCGCTGCTTGGTCCGTACGATCAACTCCTCTTCCCGGTACAGTCGGTAGATGCGCTTCGCATTCACGTGCCAGCCCTCGCGCCGCAGCAGGACCGTCAGCCGCCGATACCCGTAGCGAACATGCGTTCCTGCCAACTCTCGCAGACGGCGGCGCAACACTTCATCGAAGATCTTCCTGCTCCGGTAACGCAGCGTGCTGATCGCCAGCCTCACCAGCTTGGCGGCTCGCCGCTCGCTGATTCGATAGGCCTCCTGCGCCCAGCGCGCCAACTTCCGGCGCGCACGAGGCCTTACAGCTTTTTTGAGACGATCTCCTGCAGGATCTGCCGGTCCATGCTCAGGTCCGCGACCAGCCGCTTCAGCCGCCCGTTTTCCTCCCGCAACTGGCGCAGCTCACGCAGCTCGCCTACCCCTACCCCGGAATACTGCCGCTTCCAGAGATAGTAGGTCGCCTCGCTGATCCCCACCTTGCGACAGACCTCCTCCACGCGTGCTCCAGCTTCCACCTGACGCAACACCGCAACGATCTGCTCCTCCGTGTGACCCTTCTTGGGCATCGTTCCCTTCTCCTTTCCCCAACTTCCGCCCAAGCTTACCTCTAGTTTCCGCTGTGACAGTTTTCGGGTTTTGGGTCAAGACAATACGAAAGTAATTTCACTTGCGAGCTTCCATCACGATAGTTTCAAATTGATTGATGCTCTCGTCGCCTATCTCCTTACCATGGGATTCCAGATTTCTGAGAACCGGATCCTCACTGACGCCAGGCTTATAAAACCTGATTTCGCGAAATCCCGAACTGAGCAACGCATGATGTAGAGTCTCCTGGTCGTATAAGAAACAGTGTCCCCAGGCACGAAAGGCATTGTTAATCACAAAAGTCGCTTTACACTCGCGAACCTCCGGCATCAATCGCTGGATTGTCCAATCTATATAAGACTTCTGCTCAGCGGTCTCTTCCTTCGCATGTAACCCCAACAGAATTCGGAGATCCGGAGTGGATAAGCGAAGGCACCCTCCTGGCTTCAGGATGCGAAGACACTCGTGAAGCATCATCTGGCCGGCCTGATACTCCACGTGCTCGATCATGTGTTCCGCCATTATGTAGTCGAATTGATTATCAGAGAATGGAAAACGATGTGTGGCATTCATGTATACGACGTTTCGGTTGTTACACATAATGTCAGTATTAAGCCAACCGTTGAGGGCATTATTGCTGGTGCCAAGCTGAAGCTTCTTTACCTCACTTGTCTTTAGATAACTTAAAATTTGCCCCCTACGTTTGAGGAGCCAACCAAGTACACGAATGTCCCGCACCAGTCCACGAGATGCCTTAGCCAGACCGACAACACAATGCGATCGTTTCAGACTTGCTCTGATCCTAAGATTCATAGTCATAATTATGAGATATGGTTAATTCTTACCCGCTGCTAATGACCTTCGGGTCCGAGCACCATCGGCATCCCCGAACTAATCCGAGGGGCCGTTTCGGCATGGAACCGCCACGCACCGGCCCAGCCGGCCGTTTCTTTCCCCAGTAGAACGGCTGTCGGGAAACTGTTTCTCGAGTACTTAAAGAGCGATATTTAGACTTAGAGTAAACACTAGCTTATTCATTATCCCCGATGGGCCGTAGATCGTGCGCAACGAGGCCAGTGTAGTGCTTGCTGGGAACCCTGTCCCTCTATACACTAGATTTTGCCAATGGCTCAAGGCAAGATACGGGATGGTGAGGACGATCTAATGCAGAAGATTTCTCGACTTGCGGGTCTTGTAGCCCTGCTTACTGCGCTTCTGGCAACCGGAGCGCAAGCTCAAACGATAAACGCCTTTTCTTGCAACGAGACTGACGTCGCGGCGGCTCTGAACCAGGTTACAACGGACGGAACCACCCTGGTAATCCCCGCCGGAACCTGCATCTGGACGACCCCTCTGACCTACGTTCAGACTCATTCCTTCACGCTGCAAGGGGCTGGGAATCAGTCTGTAGTCGGCGGCGGCGACGTGACGGTTCTCGTTGACGAGGTCAACCACGCAGCGAACAGCTGGATGATCAAAATCACCACGGGATCCGCCAGCACCACCTTCCGCTGGACGGGAATCACGATCATGCAGGACAGCAAAAGTACTCCTACGAGCAACGGAATTCTTCAACTGGGGGGCAACAGTCAGAATTTTAGATTCGATCACTCCCACTTTGTTGTAAATGGTGCGGTCGGTGCGGTCTGCATGACCGTTTCCGGCTGGATATACGGAGTCGTCGACCATAACCTGTTTGACTTGCCGACGCACAGCACCAGCAATGGCATTCGAATCTCGCATGGAGGATTCGCCAACGACCCGAATGGCATAGGCAACGGTTCGTGGGCCAGCCCGACCGCGTTCGGCTCCAACCAGTACCTCTTCCTTGAAAATAATGTCTTTAACGGCGGGTTTGCCAATGACTGCAATAACGGGGGAAGGCAGGTCCTGCGATTTAATACGTTTAATGACTCAGTCGTTCAGGCTCATGAGATGGAGGGTGATTTTCGAGGATGCCGCTCCGGTGAAGATTATATGAATACATATAATGGTGACCCTTCTGATAATCTAGACAGCAGCTATGCCTTCGAGACCCGAATGGGTACCGCGGTCGTGTGGGGCAATGTGGTCACCAACTATACGACGATGCTGGACATGGCGAACGATCGCGACAATACGGGTCACGGTTTCGGAGCGGCCCCGCCAGTTACCACGGCGGCGGCCATGACGGGGTGGGGATTCTGTGGAACGCTCGTCAGCGGATCGAATCAAGGACCCAGCCAATGGGATTTCACCACTTCAACTCCGGGCTATCCTTGCATCGATCAGGTCGGCCGGGGCATGAGCGATTTGGTCACGGGCCTATTTAAGCCGCCCAACTCAACCAAAATCAATAGTGTCACAGGCAGCGTGAGCTGGCCCCATAATGCCCTGGAGCCAGTTTACGAATGGCTGAATCGGTTCACTAAAACTCCCAGCGTAAGCGGCGGCGTCTGTACCGTAAATCCTACAACCCCCACGATCCAACAAAACCGAGATTACTATTGCTATACATTGACGTGGAATGGTACTTCATTCACCGGGACGGCCTTCAACGGAACCGTCGGAACAGGAAGTGGCCCGCTTTCAAATCGTCCAGCCACCTGCACGGCTGGGCCAGGGGGCAACACACCCGGAGTGGCGTACTGGGCCACGGATCAGGGCAACTGGAATCAGAGTGGAAGCGGCGGTCAGGGCCAACTCTACGTTTGCACGGCAACGAATACCTGGACACTCTACTACACGCCGTATATTTATCCCCATCCACTCAACTCGGGCGTTCCAACAGCGCTCTCTCCAAATCAGCCCAGCTATACAGTTCACTGAGATTCGGGGGAGTGGCGCAGCCATTTCCGACGAATCCACGGCCGAAACCCATCCGAGTCTTGCCTTGACTTAACCCAGAAATTTAGGTCCACGTACTTACTCGGCACATTCTAAGACGGCTGTTCCGCCGGGTTCTGGAATACGAAAGCCTTAACCTCGCTCACAATGCCCAGTTCATCGGGGTCAATATGCCTATCGAAAGTGATCCGATCTGCGGTTAGGATCGCTTCTGCCGCTTCGATACCGGCAAGAGACGCAATATCCAGGTCGGTCCGGTTGACATAGTAGAGATTCTTGAAGTGGCGCAACTCGTCCAAGAGACCATGCCGCAAGTTTTTCATCCAATTGTGCCGGTTCTGTGAGGCGTCTGCGCCGGGTAGCCTGATGACAAGTTCGTCGAAACACTTGGCAGGATCTGCCAGTCCGTTCCGGCCGCATTCTTCCAGCGCCAATCGAACGAAGGCCTTGTTGTCGAGCTCAAGCAATGGATCTTCGCCGTGGCAATAATATTCGCAGCACAGGCATGTCTTTCCTTTCGGGACCATCCCGGCATTTATTCCTGAATAATTAGTGATTCTCCCGATACGTATCTTCGGGCAAGTGACATTCAGCCACCCATGGGGAAAATGAGGCGCTTCGTCCAGAAACAAGTAGACCAAAACGATGGTTTTCTTAGAGGAGGGAGGTGCCTTCAGGCTTTCGTCCAGTGCATCAAACTTTTCCTTCACCAGCAATTTCAGGAGGAACTGTGATGGAATGCTCGAAATCAGGTGTAGTGGCTTGTACTGAACGGTCTCGTTTCCGGTCTGCACTATCAGCGACTTGATGAACCCTTCCAACGACTCGATTTCCAATACGGTCGCCTCGAACAGAAACTTGCCGCCACGCTCCAGAATTCCGTGCTCCAGGGCATCGCAGATTTGGCCGGTGCCTCTCGCCGGGTGCCTCCAGAACCCCGTGGCCGTGTTCACTTCCTTCTTGGCAAGGAGTCGAGTCATGAGCGCTTGCATGGTCTTCAGAAAACTTGCATCTTCACCGTCTTTGTAGTTTTCTGGCAGATGCACGTCAGACCATTTGACCCCCGACAACTTTTCCTGAAATCCCTGGGAGATCACCCTGGTAAGCCGTCGGCCCCGCTTCTGATAGAAATACTCCTCGAGAGTGCGGGCTTGGGTCCCCGAACCCCGGAGTCTAGAAACGAAGAGATCCCAGGCGCAGCCGAGAAGCATGGACCACGGCATTCCTCGCCGGAAGCCCCGAAATGTCGGCGAAATCTCAATGATCCGCCGATCGTAGAGGACTCCCCCGCGGTGCGGATACTCGCTGTAATCACTCCCCAGTAGCCCCTCCCAGAACGCATCGACTTTGGGTAGGCGATTGTACAGCTCCTTGCGACCGATATCCGCCACGAAGTCGCCACGCCTGATGGACCGCATCAAGCCGCCGGCAAACTTGCTCTTCTCCACAACGACAGGCGGATACCCGGCTCGCGCCAGGGTGTAAGCGGCGGCAAGTCCAGCAGGCCCCGCCCCCAGAACCACGCTATGCACTTCCTCGGTCCTCATAGGGTCGCATTTCTCCGTTTTTAACGGCGGGCCCCCGAATTCTTGCGAGATACCCGTTCATAGTTTCCTGAGTAGAATAGCAACGGCCTTGCATCGACCGACTCAAAGTGTTCTACCAAACCGATATAGAGCGAATGATCCCCCGCCGCATGGACATTGACTACACGGGCTATGAAGTAGGCTACGGCCCCTTCCAGCAGCGGAACATCGCGGCGCGAAATGAAGCCGATGCGCACCCCATCGACCGTCCGTCCTGCAAAGTGGTTGCTGATGGCCTCCTGCCCTTCAGCCAAGACGCTTACTCCGAACAGTCCAGTGGCGGGAAGGATCTGATGCATGAGCGAGCGATTATCCAGCGAAACGAGAACCAGGGGTGGTTCGAGCGAAACCGACATGAACGCGTTTGCCGTCATGCCGTGTGTGCGGTCCTGGTGCTGAGTGGTGATCACGCTGACACCGGTTGCGAATTTCCCCATGGCATTGCGGAACTCCCGCGCATTGAAAGCCGGAGAACTCTCCTGACCAACCGACCGCATCGTGATTTGACTGGTGACCATTCCAACGTTCCTTTCTTGGCTTGCACTGTACAGGATAGTGTGCACACGGGCGAAACCCCGGCTAGCCCTAAGCGAAGAACTATGAGGTACAGATGGGAACGGCCGCGGGACTTTCTACGGCCGGACGGATTACAAGCGACTCGAGCAAACCTCTCTGCACAAGCTCCAATGCCAGAACTTTGTGTATTTCTGAAGTGTAGTTGCGGTCGCCCTTGAGATGGCCGTTCACCATGCACTCGAGGCCTTTGCGATCGATGTAGGGTCGGGAAAGACTGCGCTCATCGAGGAGAACGTCCCGAAGATATCCAGCCAGGGCATCTCGGTACCAAATTCGAAAATGAAAGACCTTATGGCGCCCCAGGAAGAGCCGTTCGAGATGCAAGGCAGAAAGAAGATGGTCTATCCGGGCCACAAATTGCGGCATTCCCACGTCGTAGGCGTATTCTCCCTTGAACAGGAATTCAAGAAAAGCGCGGTTGACGGTCTGTGAGATCCGGCTCCCGCCTCCCGCCAGCCCGCGATCCGTACGGACTCGCAGCAGGTCACGGTTCCCGTCACCGATTAGCCGGAGTGAAACCTGGTTGTCTTCCAGGACAGCCGCAGGAGCCCGGAATACAGTTCGCATTAAATCGTTGTCGAGAAACGGAGACCGGAGGGAAAGCTGCGATTCTTCAAGCGCGAGGATTCCGTAGTGGTTCCACGGGAGCTGCTTGAATACAATGAACGAAAGTGGGTGTCCGCGCAGGATGCCCGCGAACGTTTCTCCAGATTGGCGCACGTGCGTCAAAAACTCGGGAGTAAAAACTCCAGCGGACGGCTCTTCCAGCTTGAACGTGCGGATCCCGCGGAGTATCTCTCCGCCGTAATTGCCGGTCATCCGGATAGGAGCAATTTCGCGCGCCCTCTCATTGGCATAGACATCAGGAGAACGGCCTATGTCGACGCAGCCGCTGCTCAGGTCCACTGCGCGCTCGGCGTAGCGGGAAAACTGAGACAAGAATTCCCTTCCCACGGTGATTACGTTGTGGGGCTGCCCGCTCATACCGGCTAACTGCTTCGAACAGGTCACGTCCCTGCAATCCCGGAACATGCTTCCGAACGTGTAGCAGGGAAAGGTTCCTGGCCTGGCCTTGTGCCAGGCCAGAATCATTCTCGTGTCCAAGCCTCCCGTGAGCGACATCGCAATCTTTTCGTGCCCTGCGAAATACCGGGGGAGGTTTCGGGCGAACACTTCGCGTAGCTCACTGTAGAATAGCTCTGCGCTAAGTGGTTCCTGCTCCTCCCACTCTCGCGGACTGAAGTAGCTTGCTTTGCTCTCCAGTGCTCCGTTCTGAAAAACCCAGGCCGAACCCTGGGGCAGAAGCCGGACGCGGTGAAAGAGTGTCCGATTCTCCATCACGGCTCCGCAACCTGCGAATTCGCCCACTCCGCGCGGGTCCAGGCGCCGCAACTCAGGACGGACGGCCAGAATTGCCTTGGCCTCCGCAGCGAAATAGAAGGCGTCCGGTGACTGGTGGAAGTAGAGCCGGTGCATCCCGTAGCGGTCATTGAAGAGCGTTGCCAGGCCGCGTGGCCGGTCAACGAGCAATCCATGAAACCGGCCATTCAGTTTCGTAAGGAAGGACGGATCTTCCTCTGCGAAATGGACGAGATACGAAGGGCCCTCCTCATCAAATTCGTGCCCGCGAGATCTGAGATGCTGAACTGTTCCGGGCTGGGGAAATTCCTCTCCGGAGAACACCAGAATGGTATCCGCAGTCTCGCTCCGCAATGGCATGCCGTCGGAGAAGGAATTCCGCCGTGCCACCCACCCGACGTAGATTCCCAGGGCTTCGTCGGACCAGGTGCCGGCGACATAGAAATCCTCATGACGCAGAGCTTCCACCATCTGCAAGAGCTCTCGCTCCGCTCCCTCACGCGCCATTCGTGAGATGATTCCGACTATTCCCGGCATAAGAGTCAACGATCGGGTGAAAGGCAGAACTGCGCCGGCACAACCGGGCAGGGTTTGCTATCCACGTCAATCGGAACTGAAGCCAAATCTAACTCGGAATTTGGTCCGTTGGACGAAATACGACAAGGATGAGATCAAGCCTGTTTCTTGAGGAGTACTCTCAGCACCCCACACTCAAGGTCACACCTATCCATGTTCGCGTACCGCTCAGAGATTTTGTGTGAGCTGATGTCGACGTTCCAACTGTCCTCGTCTGTGAGAATAAAGCCCGCAGCCTTGAAGCGATCCAGCCATTCGCTTCTTTGCAGCCGATTGATGTACTGAATTTTGTTCTCAAAAAGCAGATGCCAAGACAGCTCTGAATGAGCCAGGTACAGTTTCTTCGAGACCGTACCGTCGTAATGGGACAAGTGATCCTCCAGATCAATACTGTGAAGTGCCCAGCCGCCTGGTTTTAATATCCTGGCAGTTTCCTTGAGGAGCATGGGCACCGCATCCCGCGACACGTGTTCCAGCACTCCGCCACTGACAACAAACTGAAAGGTCCCGTCGGGCAGCTTCTCCAAGCTGCCAGAGCTCTCCAGCATGTATTCAAAGTCCATTAGCCGATACAGCTCCTCGAACGATTTCACCTTCCCGATCTCGCCAATCAAGGATTGCGCGCGTTCGGATTCCGTGGCAGAGAGTTCGAACCCGTTGCCCTTCAGAAGAGGCCCGAGTTGCGCAACATAGTTCTTCAGGCCGCTGAGCTGCCTGTTGTCCCACACGTCGAATAGCACCGTGCGAGTGTCGAAAAGCAGCTTGCTGGTTATCGCTTCCCAGTGCATCCAACCGGTCCCAAGCTCCAGGACACGATCACCATTTTGAATGAGCCCGTACTTCCTTTGGAGCCGAACCATTCTCTTGAGTCGCTCCAGATAATAGGAGGGTATTTGCCCGGTCCCGCGCCGCCGGTTCCCGGCCAAATTACCCAGTCTCCGATAAAGCCTGGGCATGTACGAGCCGGCTGAAAAACACTTGAGCGCCGCTGCTGTCACAAAGTACTTGACCATTAGACAGTCTCCCATTTTGACTTTGCGGCAGACATGCTTTGACGTGTCTTCACTATGCGTTCTTCAGGTGAGGAAGCTTTCGCGCGTACCACAAGCTACGGACCTTGCGGTACGTAGCGGTCATCGGTGCGGGAACCCAAGAAAGCATGTTACGGTGCAAACCGAAGCGGAGAGCAATTCTACCCGCCATCGTCAGTGGCACATAGTATCGAGGTATGTCACGCCTTTGAAAGCCGTTGTGCCGTTTGAACTCTGCCAAGCTATCCTCTTCCTTCTTGCCATAAGTGAAGTTCGCGTACCACAAGTAAGGTATTCCTCGCTCAGCACATGAGCGAACAGCCTGGGCGACAAGTGCATTAGTCGTCGCTTTGTCGCGGTGGTGCATCATGGAGAGAATCTGCATCAGACCTGCCTGACCGCGGTTTTCGTCGGTTACAAGTTTGACGAACCCAATGAGGTTGCCTTCAAGAAACGCCCCGATATAAATGCTTTGGTCGGGAAACGTCCCATTGATCTTGCGGACTGCCTCAATGTCTTTTCCGTAGTGCCAGAACCGCATCCCCTGGCGGACCGGACTCTCGTTGTAGATTCGTGAGATGCCCTCAACGAAGGCGTCGTCGTACGCGACCTCCTGAGTAAGAACTCCGTTTTTGGCTGCCTTGCGCACTTTGTTGCGGGTCTTGAAATCGATTTGTTTCGCCATCCAGTGGTCATACGTCGAAACGGGAAGCGCGGCGAAGTTGTCGTATTCCGTCGGATAACTGAATTTCGGAGCAGTCTCCGATAGCCTCTGGACGAAGGTGAACACGTCGACGCGAGTTCTGGACTTTCGAAGCGTTTCCACTGCTGCTTCCGGATCTTCGAGGAATTGATACCCCTCTCCATCGATATGGGCGAGCCGGATCAGCCCGCCTCTGAAACGAACCTCTTTGCCATTCAGTTCCAACACTCACCTGCCTTTGCCGATCACGCTGGCGTCCAAGATGAAAAACCTCTGAACCTAATTATCTGTTGCGGGCAGCCTCAGACGATTGTTAGAAGTATCTACACGCGGCGATTGTCCGGAAGGAAAATCAATTTCGGTTATGGTCCGTCGAGAGGCGGTTTTTCGGCAACTGCTCAGCCCGATACATTACGTCTCTCGCAAGCTTGGCCTTTTCAGAGATGCCATGGGAACGCTTACTGTGGCGAGGTTTTCCACCACGGAATCGTCCTGAACTCTCTGTTCGGAGGGATTCCGGAGGGCTATCGCGCTCAGAAGCAGGGCCAGCCACAACAAATCGCCTTTGAAGGCCGCCTCGGTCATGTTGTAGAAGAGAATGACAGCCCAAATAGCAAGATGAAGCGAAGCCATGTCGGAGAGCGGCTTGAGCTGCTTACAAATCCTGCGATAACTCGATAGCAAGAGGCCGACGAGCAAGGAGACTCCGATGAGCCCCAGATTCAGATAGACCTCAAGATAGCCATTATGGGACTCGTTGACTGGAGCGAAGTTCTTCGCAATCCATTCGAACCGCGGGCCTAGCCAGAAGGCTTCGTATCCCGTTCCAATCAGTGGATTCGTGTGCAAAGCAAGTACTGCGTGCCAGATAACGGTTCTCTCGGTCAGGGTGGGGTCCCGACCTACTTGGCTGGCCAGTTCGCCATTCAGATCGAAGCCAAAAGCGAGTATCAAGTACAGGCAAAAAATGGCGGGAACCATTGCCTTGACAAGGCCAGAGTGACGTTGAGCCCACCGGCTGTGAGCCAAAGCGATCATCAGGCAGGCCATCGCTAGGCAGACGCGCGATGTCGCACTATCTGACAACATGAGCACCCAAAGCGTCATCCAAAGGAACGCGAGATTCACTACCAGTATCCGCTTGGTATTGCCCACATTCCGGTCGGCCCAGCGCACTCGAGTATCCCAGAAAAAATAGATTCCACTAAGGAGGCACACGGCCCCAAGCATGTTCTTGCTGGTCGTTGCTCCCACAAACATTCGGGCGCCGGTCCAAACGGTATATTGCATTCCCAGATCAGGGAAATACTTGAACAGCAGTATCGACAAAGGGATTAGCAAATATCCGAGGCGGCGAAGCACCGTTCGCACAGCCTCGAGTGGATAGGGATCGGAAAGAACCACAAGAATTACAACGTAGTTGCCCAAATCACGAAACCACCGCTTCAACGACACCAGCGGAAAATCGGACCAACAAACGCTCACCAGGGCAAAGGCCACAAGGGCAGCCAGCCATGCATTGCGCGAGACGAGCTTGCCCCACTGGATCGACCGGGAGGCCAAGATCAAAATCGACATCACGATCAGCCCCGACAAAATGACGCGATCGATGGGGCTTCCCGCCTCGAGGGCGTCAACTGAAGTACCGACTTGACGGCCGAGCCACTGCGAGGGCAGTCGCGAACCCAGAAAGAACATCCAAATAACCGGCACCCACAATGTGACGGAAGTCTTGGGATTCTTTGCGGGGTCAAAGTAAAGCAGACCCAGCAGCAGGATGACCCAAACTACGATCGCTATCGTTGGAGGCATTGCTTCGAGCTACGGGAGGCGGTCAGCGAGCTTTCGATCCTGATTCACGCCCGGGCCAAGGGCGGCGTGACCATGAATCTTTTCCAGTTGCGAGCTGAATTTCCACTCATCGAAGCAGAAGGAATCCGAATCTTGTCGCCAAGCTGCAGGGGCAGGAGTGAACGTACAAGACATGAGGTGGCTGGAGTAGCAAGGCTGCGCGTCCTGCACAGCCAAGAGACTTTTCGAGTGCCTTACCGCGCCACTGGCGAAAGGTCAACTTGGAAGTAAGCCAGCAATTCCTTGGCTACCTCACGCTGCAATTCGTCTCGCAGTTGTGGATACATCGGCAGCGAGAGGATTTCCTTGGCGGCCTTTTCCGCCACTGGGAAGTCTCCCGCTTTGTATCCGAGATGAGCATACGCGGGCTGTTGGTGCAACGGAATCGGGTAGTGAATGCCCGTCCCAATCCCGGCTTCCGTCAGGCTTTTCTGAAGAGCATCTCGATTCGCAGTGCGTACCACGTAGAGGTGGTAGGCGGACCGGGCCCACTCCGGCTCGTGGGTGAGCTGCAGCTTGTCTTCCAGGGGCGCGAGCAGTTCGCGGTACCGCTCCGCGGCCTTGCGACGGG
>Ga0335085_10013638_pt1 | contig 11899 bp, 11 predicted proteins | sample Lox_Sample_45_FD_206712 | JGI IMG/M metagenome (GOLD analysis project Ga0335085, IMG submission 206712) | Soil microbial communities from Loxahatchee National Wildlife Refuge, Florida, United States - Lox_Sample_4.5 | ecosystem: Environmental > Terrestrial > Soil > Wetlands | place: USA...
AGTTGGTGTCGGGCCGGCCATCGCATCCGGCAACCACACCTGTAGGGGAAGCTGCGCCGACTTGCCCACAGCGCCGCCTAACAGCAAAAGAGCCGCCGCAACGGCGAGAGTGGATCCGGACTGCCAGTGTTGGGAAGCGCGCTGCATAAGGTCCTGAATCTGCAGCGTTCCTAAGCTTGTGAACAGCAGGAACAGAGCCAGCATCATTGCGGAATCGCCGACGCGGGTGACGATGAAAGCTTTGCGCGCCGCATGGCCATTCGCGGGATCGCGGTACCAGAAGCCGATCAGCAAATAACTGCACAAGCCCACTCCTTCCCAGCCGAGCAAGAGAAGGAGAAGGTTATTCGCCAGCAGCAGCGTGATCATGGATGCGACGAAGAGATTCATGTACGCGAAGAAGCGGCTGTAACCGGGGTCGTCGATCATGAATTCAGCGGAGTAAATGTGGATCAGGAAGCCGACGAAAGTAACCACCAACACCATCACGAGCGACAGCGCATCCAAATACAGGCCAATCTGGGGTTGGAATCCGCCGACGTTGATCCAGGTCCAAAGAACCTGCGTGTAGGAGTTGGCGGCCGGTTGTGAGGTTAGGAAGCTGGCCGCGACCAGCCCAGTAACGAGCGCCGAGAGTCCGATGGATCCCACGCCAACGGCCGCCACCGCTTTGCGCGAGAGGCGCGGGCCGAACAGGATGAGCAACAATGCACTCGCGAACGGCAGCGCCGGAATTAGCCACAACCAACTAAGCACGTTATCCCCTCATCTCGCTGAGCTCGTCCACATCCAGTGACTTGAAGCGGCGATAGATCTGCATCACCAGAGCCAGTCCTACAGCTACTTCGGCAGCCGCCATGGCCAGAATGAACATAAACATGACCTGACCGTCGGCCTGCTGCCATCGCGATCCGGCAACCACGAATGCTAACCCCGCCGCGTTGAGCATCACCTCGAGCGACATCAGGACAAAAATCAAATTACGGCGTACGAGCAGACCGGTCAGCCCCAGCGAGAACAAGATCCCCGCTAGCATCAGCCCATCTCTCATGAGTATCTGCGTCATGTTGAATCTCCGGTTTTTCGGCTTTTCGGTAGCCCAAATGATAGGCGCCCACCAGGCCCGCGAGCATGAGCATGGAGGCCAATTCCACGCCAATCAGATAAGGACCGAACAAGGCGATCCCGACCTGCTTCGGTCCGATCGCGCCGGTGCTCAAAGGCGCCGATACGCTCCGAGCCAGGTAAGCAACTTCTACAATAAGGATGCTGGCCAGAATCACGGGCCCGGTCCAAATCCCCGGCGTCAGCCATTGTTTTTCAGTTTCCGCGGCGTGCCTTCCGATGTTGAGCATCATCACCACGAACAGGAAGAGCACCATAATGGCGCCTGCATAAACGATGGCTTCGAGCGCGGCAGCAAACGGCGCGCCGAGCACGAAAAAGTCGACTGCGACGGCAAGTAGCGACACGATCAGGTACAGCAGTGCGTGAACGAGGTTCAGACGGGTCAGCATGACCACCGTCGAAGCAACGGCTACCGCGCCCGCGATGTAAAAAGTCAGTTCCATAATGACCTCACGGCAACAGCGAACGGACATCGACGGGTGGCGCTTCGTGCGCGGCCTTGCCCTTGTCTTTCCCGCCGATTTGAACGCCCGCGACTTTCCAGAAGTTATAGCCGGGGTGCTTCCCGGGCCCGTCGATGAGCAAGTCCTCCTTCTCGTACACCAGGTTTTTTCGTTCAAACTCGCCCATTTCGAAATCGGGCGTTAGCTGGATAGCGTAAGTAGGACAGGCCTCTTCGCAAAAACCGCAGAAGATGCAGCGCGAGAAATTGATGCGGAAGAACTCCGGATAACGCCGCCCGTTTTCATCCTCGGTTGCCTGGAGCGCGATGCAATCGACGGGACAGGCAACCGCGCAAAGGTTGCAGGCCACGCACCGCTCGCCACCGTCGGGATCGCGCGACAGAACGATCCGGCCTCGGTAGCGCGGCGCGAGATACGGCTTCTCCTCCGGATACTGAACCGTAATCCTCTTTTGAAAAGCATGGAGGAAGACGTACCAGATCGTCCGAATCATGCTAAACATTTGTTACCTCCACGCGAGCACCGCCGCACCAGTCAGCAGTGCGTTCGCCAAAGCCAGTGGCAGCATCACCTTCCAGCCCCAGGACATGAGCTGATCGAATCGCGGTCGCGGAAGGGACGCGCGCAACAGAACAAAAAATGAAATAAAGAAAAACGTCTTGATCAGGAACCAGACGACTCCAGGGAGAACCGGTCCTAGCCAGCCACCGAAGAACAGGACTGAGATCATGGCCGAGATCAGCGTTATACCCATGTATTCCCCGACGAAAAACATGCCGAACTTCATCCCCGAGTATTCGGAGTGATAACCCGCGACAAGCTCGCTCTCGGCCTCGGAGAGATCGAATGGGATACGACGTGTCTCAGCTAAGCCGGCAATCAAAAACAAGATAAAGCCCGGGAACTGCGGAATGACGAACCACATTTTGCGCTGGGCCTCGACGATGGCGGGGAGACTGAACGAACCGGTGATCACCACCACGCCCATCAGCGAGAGCCCCATGAACACTTCGTAGCTCAGCATCTGCGCCGCGGCCCTCAAGCCGCCGAGCAGCGCATACTTGTTGTCGGAGGACCATCCGGCGAGGACCACGCTGTAGACTCCGAGCGACGACATCGCAAGAAAGAACAATAGACCTATATTCAGGTCGGCGACGATAATTCCTGGCGCGACCGGAAGCACTGCGAAGGACATCAGTACCGTTACGAAAATGACGGCTGGAGCGACGATGAAAACCAGCTTGTCCGCAAAGGGAGGAATCCAGTCCTCCTTCATGAAGATCTTGATGGCGTCAGCCACCACCTGGAGCAGACCGAAAGTGCCGGTTCGGTTCGGGCCATAGCGGTCCTGCCAGAGCGCGAGCAGGCGGCGCTCCACCCAGATGAGTGACGCCGCGATAGTCAGCGCCACTACTACAATTCCCAGGATCGACAGAAGCGGATAAGGGCTCGTCATTCTGGTCTCGCGATCTTTCCCCACATGGGGCCTGTGACTCCGCTCAGCGGTGCGATTCCGGCAGACAGGCACGCAACGCCCCGCGGAAGCTCAGGCCGGAGACGCACCGGCAGGCGGAACGTACCGCTCGCACAACTCACTTCGACTTCCGTGCCGTCCGCCAGATCAGCGCAGTTGACGGCGACGTGCGGCTTCGTCGCCAGTTCTGAAAGTCCTCGCGCCGCCAGACTTAATTCCTCGGAGCCGATGAAGTGATACATGGGCAAAAGCAGCCACTCACCTTCGCGCGGCTCGAACGCGGGCGGTATAGCACTGAACCAAAAATGGCTGTGCGGCGACTGGCTCGGCGTGGCTGGTTCGAACATGCGAACACCTGCATCGCCGCTACGCAAAGGGCCGCCTGGTTCCTTTTGATATGTATTCGTCGCCTGAATAGAATTCCAGCCGGGCGACCAGAAAAACGGGATAAGAGCTGCTGGAGGTTGGTCCGGCGTTCCTTCCATTGAAAAAGACAGCGCCGAATCGGGATCCTCAGGTGTCTTCGGCTCGGAAATATTGATGTTGACGAGCGCGGCGGTCCGGCCGCTCTCGCGGTGAGGCGAGCGCGGAATTTTGGCTCCGGCAATTCGAAATGCGGCGGAGGGTGCAGCATAGGACGCCGGCGCGAGTTCGGGCAAGGCCCTCGACAAAGCCGTTAGTACATCGTCCAGGTTCTGCCAACCATCCGGCTTCAGCCAGCGCCAGCTGGCGAGAACTTCGTTTTGCGGTGCAAAAACCTGGAAGAATCTTTGAGCGCGTCCTTCGCTGCTGATGAATGTGCCATCGGATTCGGCGAAGGTCCCGGCCGGCAGTTCCAACTCAGCTTTCTCGGTAGTCGCGTTGGCCAGGTGATCGAGAACGATCACGTGTCTGGCTGCACCCAGGAAAGCATCCACTTCGATAGCGGGAGCGCGTCGATACAGATCGTTCTCCAGAATGATCACGGTGTCTGCGCGTCCGTCTTTGACGGCTTCAAAGGCCGCCGTGAGCGGAGATCCGCCCATCAGAGCCGCGCCCACGGTGTTGCATTCGGGGACTGTTAAACTGAGTGCGGCATGTGCTGCCATCGCCACATTGGCGGCCGCTTCCATGACGGCCTGGCTGGAGCAGCTCATGCCGGAGATCACGAGGGGCTTCTTCGCACTTTTCAGGGCGTTCGCAATTTCAGCGGCCAGCGGGAAATCCTGGGCCGAGGGCGCCTCCGGATCGAGAGCGTGGGCCACGGCGAAGCCCAGTCGGGCCAGATCATCAGGCGCGCCGCGGAACGTAGTTGTAGCAACCTCGTCCAGGCGAGTGGCATACGGGGTCGCAATATACAGCGGGCCTTTCGCGTCCTGCAGTGCATCCCGCACTCCGTGATCCATCCACAACGGGATGTTCGCTCGCCTCGCAATCTCCATCGGTAGCTGGCGCACCGACTGGCGGACAGCCAACGCCATTCTGGGCGCGACGTTGGTGATGTCCTCGCCCAGAATGAATACCGCGTCGGACTCCTCGATCTCGCGCAATGTCGGCGTCCGCATGGGGCCGCGGCGAAGAATCTCGATCATGCGGCCAGCCAGCTTCGCCTGACCATCGGCCATTCCCGAATAGAACCGCTCTGGGCCAACCAGAGTCCGCAGAGCAAAATTGGCTTCCAGCGACGCGCGCGGCGAACCCACCCCGATGACTCTGCTGCTGGCGGCCCGTTCTTCCAAATGACGCCGAGCCGCCGCAACGGACACGGGTTTTCCGTTGAGCAGCGGTTGCCGAAGCCGACGTTCGCTGTTCACGAACTCATAGCCAAACCGCCCCCGGTCGCACAGGAAGTAGCCGTTCACTTCGTGGTTGTAGCGGTTGACGACGCGCCGCAGAGTGCCATAGCGCTCACCGGCATCGATGTTGCAGCCCATAGCACAATGGACGCAAACCGACGGACCGAACTGCTGATCCCACTTGCGGGCGTAATGCTGCTTGAGGGTCTTATCCGTGAATACGCCCGTCGGACAAATTTCGACGAGATTCCCGCTGAACTCATTCTCCAGGACACCGTCTTCATTCCGGCCAAAGAATACCGTGTTGCGCGAAGCGAACGCGTTCAGATCTCTGCCGCCCGCGTAGTCGCGGTAATAGCGCACGCAGCGGTAACACTGGATGCACCGGTTCGCCTCATGATTCACCAGCGGGCCCAGGTTCTGGTTGCGAAACGTGCGCTTGTCGAATTCATAGCGGCGGTAGTCATGACCGGTCATGACGGTCATGTCCTGCAGATGGCACTCGCCGCCTTCATCGCATACCGGGCAGTCATGCGGGTGATTGAGCATGAGTCCTTCGATGACGCCTGCGCGGAAGGCGGCAGCCTCTGCATCAGCGATGCAGATGCGTGTGCCATCTGCAGCCGGCGTCATGCAGGACATCACGATTTTGCCGTGCTCGTCGTGCTCGTCTTTGTACTGTTTGACGGCGCACTGGCGGCAGGCGCCCACCGATCCCAACGCCGGATGCCAGCAGAAGTACGGCACGTTCAAGCCTTGCGCGAGACAGCCGTGGAGTAGGTTCTCCTCCGGGTTCATCTGGTAAGGTTTGTTGTCAACGTAGACGGTAGCCATGCCTATCTCCAGGGGCAACGGTGCTCAGCGATGTGGCGTTCGAAATCGGGGCGAAAGTATTTCATAGCGGTTTCGAGCGGATCGGCGGCCCCAGGCGCGAGTGCGCAGAACGTGTTCCCGGGACTCCACATCTTGGCTTGAGAGGCAAGCGTGTCGAGGTCACCCGGTTTTCCCTGGCCGTCTTCCATCGACCGCAGAATCCGCTCCGCCCAACCCAGCCCGCTCCAGCAGGGTGTGCAGAAGCCGCAGGACTCGCGCGCGAAAAACTTCGTCATATTCCATGCCATACCCACCGGACACGTGTGGTCGTCGAGTACGATCATGGTGCCTGTCCCCAGGCGGCTGCCGACTTTGGGCATCTCGGTGAAATCCATGGGCGTGTCCAGGTGCTCTTCGACGATGAACGGTGTAGAGCTGCCGCCAGGCAGCAATCCGCGAAACTTCAACCCGTCACGCATGCCGCCGGCGTGCTCTTCGAGAATTTCGCGGGCTGTAGTCCCCATGGGCAGTTCCCAAAGGCCGGGACGTTTCACTTTTCCGCTGACACCGTATAGCTTCGTGCCGCCATCTTTCGTCCGGCTCAATCCGTGGAACCACTCCGCACCGTTGTTGACGATGTGGGGCACGCAACTGATGGTCTCCACGTTATTCACAACGGTTGGTTTCCCGAACAGACCCACCACGACGGGAAAGGGCGGCTTCGCTCTCGGATTGGCGCGCTTACCTTCCAGCGCATTCAGCAATCCGGTCTCATCCCCGCATATGTAGCGGCCACCGCTGAGATGCAGATGTAACTCCAGGCTGTAGCCGGAACCGAGGATGTCTTTCCCCAGATAGTGACGTTCGTATGCTTCCGCGATGGCGTGTGAAAGGCGTTCGGCGGCCAGCGTGTATTCTCCACGCAGAAAGATGTAGGCGATGTCGGCCTCAATCGCGAAGCCTGCTACGATTGCGCCCTCGATGAGCTGGTGTGGATCGCGCTCCATCAACAGCCGGTCCTTGAAGGTCCCCGGCTCCATTTCGTCGGCGTTTACGCACAGGTAAGTCGGGTTGGGAGCGTCCTTGCCTCGGGGGACGAAAGACCATTTCAAACCGGTTTGAAAACCAGCGCCTCCGCGCCCGCGCAGATTCGCGTCTTTCACTTCCTCGATAACGGCTTTCGGCGTCATTCCGCCGCTTAAGACCTTGCGAATCGCCTGGTAACCGCCAGCCTGCTCATAGGCGGGCAAGTCCGGGTAAGACCCGTCAGGGCGCATTCTCGCCGTCAATGGCTTTTCGCTCGTACCGGTCATTTGTACTTCTCGAGTTCCGTGTCGATCTTCTGGGGGTCCAGATCGGTGTGCAGATCGCCGTCCACCATCAGCGCCGGGGCATGATCGCAGCATCCGAGGCAGACTGTCGGCAGCAGTGTGAAACGATTGTCGCGCGTCGTCTCGCCCAGCCCAACGCCCAGGCGCTGCTGAAGATGTTCCCGTATCTGTTCGCAGCCCATGATCCAACAGGTCACGCTGTCGCAGACGGAGATGACGTGGCGCCCCACGGGCCGGCGATAGATCAGGTTGTAAAACGTGGCAATGCTGTCCAGGTCCGTCGGAGACACTCCAATGTGTTGAGCGATGTCGCGAACGCTCTGATCAGACACCCAGCCGCGGTGGCGCTGCACGATCTTCAACGCGTCGATGGAAACGGCTTCGCGCTTCGGGTAGTGCGCAGCCTCGCTGTCAATCTCGTGAATTTCTTCCGTCGTCAGCATCGCTCAAATCCTCACCGGTCAACATCTGCCAATACAAAATCAAGGCTGCCCAAAATCACCACCAAGTCCGGAATCATCAAACCTCGCGACAACATCGGAAGCGTTTGAATGTGAGCAAACGAAGGCGTCCGGATGCGCGTGCGGTAGGAAACCGTGCTTCCATCGCTCACCAGGTAGTAACCGTTATTGCCTTTGGCGGCTTCAATGGCGCCGAGCGCTTCACCGGGCGGGAGCACCGGTCCCCAGCTCACGCCCAGGAAGTGCGTGATCAGGGTCTCGATGTCGTGCATCGTGCGCTCTTTCATTGGTGGGGTGGCGAGGTGGTGATCCGATTTATACGGACCCCCAGGCATGTTTTTCACGCATTGCTCGATGATCCGCAAGCTTTGCCGCATCTCCTCGATGCGCACCGCCGCACGCGCATAGCAATCGCCGTTTTTGGCGGTGGGAATATCGAATTTGAATTGCTCGTAACCGCAGTATGGCTGCTTCTTGCGGAAATCCCATTCGAGGCCGCACGCTCGCAGATTGGCGCCGGTCACGCCCCACTCGATCGCTTCGTCCACAGTGAATGCGCCGATGCCCTGAGTGCGCGCTTTGAAGATCGCGTTTCGCATAATCGTGCGGTCATACTCGATCAGGCGAGGCGGAAGGTACTTTATGAAATCCAGGAACATCGCCTCCCAGCCGCTTGGCAGATCGGCGGCCACTCCGCCAATGCGAAACCAGGCTGGATGCATGCGCGCGCCCGTGATCGCCTCGACAATGCCGAAAGCGCGCTCGCGATCGTTGAACGTGAAGAAGACCGGCGACATCTGTCCCAGGTCCTGCGCAAACGTCCCGTACCAGACCAGGTGGCTGATGATGCGAAACAGCTCCGAAAGCATTACGCGGATGACTTGTGCACGCGGCGGAATCTCGATCCCGGCCAGCTTCTCAACGGCCGTAAGATAGGCGAGGTTGTTCATCACGCCGCCCAGGTAGTCAATGCGGTCCGTATAAGGAATGTAGCTGTGCCAGGACTGGCGCTCGCCCATCTTCTCGGCGCCACGATGGTGGAAGCCGATCTGGGGAATCGCATCGACGATCTCTTCGCCGTCGAGCTGCAGGGCGATGCGCAACACACCGTGCGTCCCAGGATGCTGCGGGCCGATGTTCAGGAAAATGAAATCCGATCCGTCGCGCTCCCGGCGCATGCCCCACTCCTCCGGACGGAACCGTAGCGCCTCCTGCTCGGCATTCTCCTTTTCGGGCCACAAGTGATACGGGGCCATTTCCGTTGCGCGGGCCGGGTGCTCTTTGCGCAGCGGGTGCCCCGTCCAACTCTTGGGCATCAGGAGTCGCTCCAAGTGCGGGTGGCCGTCGAACGCGATCCCGAACATGTCCCACACTTCGCGTTCGTACCAATTGGCCGCTGGCCAGATTTGGGTGATGGTAGGCAGGGAGAGGCGGCCTTCGGCCAACCCTACTTTGATGCGCAGGTATTCGTTCCTCTGAAAGGAGAGGAGATGATAAACGACAGTGAAATCGCTCGCAGGCTGTCCATCACGATGCACTCTCATGCGCTCGTCGATAGCGGAGAGGTCATAGAGCATTTTGTAGGGGTGCTCAACCTCTTCCTTGAGAAAGCGCAGCAGCGCAGGCAGACGGTCCTTCGCCACCCAAAACGTGGGTATATTGTCGTGCGTCTCTTGAGCTATCGCAGCCGGGCCAAAGCGATCGCTGATTTCGTCTGCGATTGTCGGAACGGCGATCATACTTCGTCGGGCTCGCGCAACACAGTCATCTTCTTGCGAAACGGCTGCATCAGATCGCGCATCGAGGGCTTGGGCGCGCGAGTGGTTTCCTGCGGGCCTACGACCCAACTCAGCGGGCGCCGCTCCGTTCCCACAGCCTGGCGCAACAACAGCAGCCCTTCCAGAAACGCTTCGGGCCGCGGCGGGCAGCCCGGCACATAGACATCTACGGGGAGAAACTTATCAACGCCCTGAACCACGCTGTAGATGTCGTACATTCCTCCCGAGTTCGCGCAGGAGCCCATGGAGATGACCCAGCGTGGCTCCATCATCTGTTCATAAAGCCGCTGAACGATGGGCGCCATCTTGAGGAACACCGTCCCGGCGACCACCATCAGGTCTGCTTCCCGAGGCGTGCCGCGAATCACTTCGGCGCCGAAGCGCGAAACGTCAAACTTGCTTGTGATGCTGGTGGCCATCTCGACATAACAGCAGGAGAGTCCGAAGTTGAATGGCCAGACCGAGTTCTTGCGCCCCCACTGGACCAGATCCTCGAGCCGCGAAAGGACGACGCTTCGTCGCACGGTTTGCTCCAGCGGCTCAGAGTCCGGGACTGCCACCAATCCCATAACATCCGGCTTTGTTAGTGACCACTGCATCAGATTTTCACCTCGAAGCCTTCGGTTCGTTTGACCAGTCCAGCGCGCCGGATCTCCAGAGGTAGATAAGCGCAGCACCAAGCAGGCCAACGAACAGCAGCAGGCCGAGATAGCCGCTCCAGCCCACCTCGCGAACAGCTCCGGCCCAAGCAAAAACGAATACCGCCTCCAGGTCAAAAACCACGAAGAACATCGCGATCAGGTAATAACGGACCGAGAAGCGGACGCGCGCGGAACCTTCCGAGACAATTCCGCCTTCATAAGGTTCACCGGTCGCCGGTTCCGAATGTCTTTGTCCTAGCAGGTACGAGACACCGAGCACCGCGGCAACGAGAAAAACCACGAAGATGAAATAGACCAGCAGCGGCCAACTCATATGCTTTGAGCCCTCTCAGTCGGGAAAACGTTGCACGCCGTCAACGTAGAAGAGCACTGTCGCGCATACTTTGTTGGCAGACACCCAATTTAATAGTCTTCTGTCGTTGCGTTTGTGAGCGGCAAATGACACGAGCCTAATTACTGCTGCGCTTCAAACTCGCATTTTCTCCGCTGGCTCGAGAGCACGCCGCCAGCCAACGCTGCGAGCACGTTGTGTGCGTGATCAACACGATACGTGGAGACCGGCCAGGCGCGGGGTCGTAGCTACGACTGAGCGCTCGAGTGTTCGGGCGCGAAAGCCCGCTCCATGCTTGGGCACTCCGGTTCCGACGAAAGTCGCGTCTCGCGATCAACAAGGCGCGTCACGATCGCAAATAAGAAGCTCGCTGAGAGTCCACACATCAGAACCCCCGCCACACTCTCTACCGGGCCCAAGCTCCGCCATTTCGGCGATAGCACAAGATCTCCGTAGCCGACCGTAGAGTAGCTGGTAATCGAGAAGTAGAATGCAGATTCCCACGAGGAAAAACAATTCCAGCGATAAAACCCGGCCCACAGCAGGATCTGTGACATGTGAAGAGCGATCATCACACTGGTGAGGCGCACAATAAGTACGGCGGAGCGAACGGGACCGAGCCTATGCTTATCTCGTGCAAAATGTGCGATTCCCCAATTGATGAGTGCGGCCATGCCGCCGCACTGGACGGATAGTGTGAGGGTTACCAGAATCGCGGCGGCGCCGGTTTGGCGGAGAAAGCCCATGGCTCAAGTCACTGCCGGCCCGCGTGCTGGAAACGATCTCGCAGATGCCATGTGGTATGACCGCGTCCGCAGTTTATAAACCTTGCTGGTTGCACGTTTCGCCCCAATACCCGAGCCCAGCAACGCGCCAGCAGTTTCAGAATCAGACCGTAGGCATCATCCACGAGTTGCCAGGGCAAATTTGATTCTGCCTGCGCGGCCCGGCGCTTCGAGGAGGTGTCGCATCTTTTGGAGCTTAGGTGAGCTGAGGAGGTGCACGGTATTATTTTGCAGCTAGTGTGTCGAACCATCGACACTAATGCTGTCTCCAGCCGCGCTAATTTGAACGCCACCGTGCCAGTCTGTGGTGCGTTAAAGGACCGGTGATGGTTCTCCGCTAGATGCTGGATGCGGCATTTCGCAGCGCGTTTGGCGACTCACCTGCCTGTTAGGAAGCGTCGAAGTTTTGGAGCTGAGGCAATGAGAGCATTTATCGGATGCGCATTAGACTTGCTGTTCGTGTGCCACCACAGCGCGCCGAGTGTTCACGATCGGCGGCCGCACGTTGAGTTGGCGCGCCTTGCTGCCTGCCGTGATTCTTGTGGTATGTCTTTCCTTGTGTGGCCAGGAATCATACACGATCGAAAGCAATCTCCAGTACCGACTCTCGTGGGGTGATCTGGCAGGTCTGGGTGAAGTTGTCGCTGCTCCTGACCACTCTAGGCGCACGCTTCGACTCGAAAGCGGTGCGGAGACGCTGCTCCAGCAGTGCCGCAACAATCCCGCCCACTGGCACAACGATCCACTTTTGTTCCGGTTCGGGCACCTGCATCCGTTCTCGACGATCGGATGCCGCGAACGATCCAGTCCCAGCCTGCACGTGGTCTTCTATGAGCTTCCGAATGGCGAAAGCGAGGCGCGAGTCCATTTCGATCTGTATGGGCCGCAGAACACAGT
>Ga0335085_10013639_pt1 | contig 11899 bp, 17 predicted proteins | sample Lox_Sample_45_FD_206712 | JGI IMG/M metagenome (GOLD analysis project Ga0335085, IMG submission 206712) | Soil microbial communities from Loxahatchee National Wildlife Refuge, Florida, United States - Lox_Sample_4.5 | ecosystem: Environmental > Terrestrial > Soil > Wetlands | place: USA...
GGGGCTAAGACGCAGCAGAGATCATTGGCCAAAAGAAGATTTGAGGAATTACCATCAGCTCAAGGATTCTTGGTTTGAAAGTAAAAGGATTGAGGTTCTACATATCAAAGAGGAAGATTGGAACAAAAATAAACAGATTTGCATTAACAAATGTATGGACTTTTTAAAAAAAGAAAAAGGAAAATAATATGGCAAATAAATGGATCAAACAACTTCAAGCCTATGACGATGTAGTGAAATACGATTACGACAGTTTTGCACCCGAAAACTGTCTGTATACGCCTAGTCCCTATTTTAATTGGATTTTTAGTAACAAGGCAAATGGAATTCCAAAAAATTCTTCGATTTTGTTTTATTCGGAACCTAAGGCCGGTAAATCTCTTTCTATTTATGCAATGATTAAAGAAATGCAATCTAGAGATCCGGAAGGTATTTCGATTTATTTTAATACAGAGTGCCGTGGACAGCTTCAGCATCAGGCTATTCCTGGAATCGATCAAGAACGTTCTATTATTTACGATACCAATCAAGCCACTGAAATTTTTGATCGTGTAGAAAATGATATTAAGGCTCTTGTACAGGATGGGATGCCACTTAAACTGATCGCTATCGATTCCTTGAATGGGATTATGGGTATTAAGCGCGGTGATACTGATTCCGTGGCCAATCATCTAATGGGGGATCAGGCTCTGACATTAAAAAACGGACTGGGCAAACTCATACCATTTTGTAAACGAAATGGCATTCTTTTGATCGGAACTGCTCAAATGGCAGCAAATCTGGATGCAGGAAGCTATGGTCCTAAGGAAAAAATGTCGGCATCCTGGTTTACACGCCATGCTTTTGAATATTACGTTTCCTTGAAGCGTGCTGGAGCGGCAGAGGACAAACAAGACATCGAAGGTAAGACTTTTGAGGACGAAGAGTTTAAAGATGCTCGGGGCAACAAACTCCTAAATGCCCACAAAGTATTTTGTAAGATGGAACAATCGTCTATCGGACAAGCCGGAAGAGCGGGGGTTTTTACTTTATCTTATGATAATGGCATTATCAACCAACACGAAGAGATCTTTTGGCTTGGTAAAAATCTAGGCATTCTTAAAACCGAAAACAATCGCACCTATTTCTTTGGCGATAAAAAATTTAATGGAAAAAAAGAAGCGGCATTGGCCATCAAGGACGATCCCAAACTTGCCGCCGCCATTCTGGAAGAAGTCCGTAAACTTGACGACAAGTGATATAATAGGCTAACCATGTCCAAATCTATTAGAGCATCTACCAGTGCCGAATGGGAACTTTGCTATCTTAGACATCAGTACCTTCGCAGGGTTAAAAAACAGCCCACTAGAGAGGAAATGGAGCCATACCATAAAATAGTGGAGAACTTTACTACAAATACCTATTACGTTTACAAAAATCTATTTTTAATGGTAGGTCTAGATTTAGAGGACGTTTTAAATGTCGGACAAACCCATTTAATTAGTTTTCTGGGTTTGTACGCTCTAGAATGCAATCCCAAGAAATTGGCCGACTTTCGAAAAAGTCCCAAAAGAAATACCTCCGTTTTGGACAAGAACAAAGCCAATTTCACTTGTTTTATTAAACAACGCCTAAACGATCTAGTTCGGGTTTGCAAACAAAAAGCTAAAAATATCAAAGGGGTAGTTGCAGAGGAATTCGTTGTCTTTAGAGGCACCAAAAGACCTCCTAAGGATATCGAGGATTTGCTCGAAAACCACGATAGGTACGGATATAGTCCCCTTACTACCACGGCCTTTAAAACTATCAAGAAACGGATGCACAACAAGCAAGAAGGACCTATTTACCTCGACAACAAGGTTTGGTACGTTTGCGTCCCTATTCGTAAAAAAAATCTAAATTTTACCGATTTTACTTGCAATAATTATAACCCATATGATAACCTACACAATATGACTCCTGAGGAAGTGTTTGAGAAAGCCGAAGGTTCGGATTGGGATGGTAAGTGGCTTAAATTCAACGCGATTTCTAACGATGAACGTATAGATATTTTGAAGAATTTTATTACTAAAAATCAAGGAAATCCGACCTATAAAGAAGAATTGAAAACGGCCAAAAGGTTTTTGGAGAGTTTAAGTGTTACAGGCTAGTTTTGAAGAAGTGGTTAGGGCATGGCTACTCGACTATGATGGTCGATTGCCATCCAATAATCGAGAGCGCAGGGAAGCGCTCTTGATTCTTTTGGCTAATTTAGCGAATTACGGCTATGGGAAAGACGAGCTTAATACTGGCAAAAAAGAGAAAATCGTTCGTTCTTGTGTAAATCCTAATCATCATAACAAGAAAAAACTTCGTACCTGGATTTCAATCGTAGTTAACGATCTCGAAGACGCCATTCAAATTTACTATGGAAGTGTAAAAATCAATCGCGATGTAATTACACCCGAAATGTCCGCCAAGCTTGATGGGCTCGATAAACGTGCGGAAGAAACCAAAGCCTTAAGAACCGAAGATAATGATGATTCTGATGAAGAAGGCGACTCGTTTAGTTTGGAAGGTCGGCCATTGGATATTGAGGGTGCGGTAAAGGATGCTATAGCCAATCCAAAGCCTATTGTTAAAGAGACTTTTGAGATTACGGACGAGATGTTAAAAGACATGGACGCTCCGGAAATTCTGATCGATGAAGACTTTATGAAAAAGTTGGAGTCAGACGATGAGTGATTCCATTACCGTTCCATCCAACAAATCCGCTGCTTTAGCAGAATTTAACAAGAAACTTGAAGAGGATAAAAGTCTAGATAAAAAGCGCAAAGAAGTTCAAGAAAAGAAGCTTTTAGTAGAAGACCGTCGTTATACTAATGAGTTAGAGCGTATCCAAAAAGGCGACGAGGATATGCAAAGAACCGCCAACGTTAATGTTGGCGCTCTTACAGAAGAAAATATTTTAAATATACAAAATCAAAATCGCGCTTACCTGGAATCTAGCAAGAATAGTATGATGTTTCTAAATAAAGAATTATCTAAAATCGTTCCTTTTTGGCCAGGTACGTTGGCGCTCATTGGGGCACGGACAGGCGGTGGAAAGTCAAGTCTAGCAGCTAATTTAATTACTAGTACGGTAAGGCAAATCAACACTGTTACCGGACAAAACAGAAAAGTGCTATTGATTTCCTCAGAAGAACTTCCAGTTATATGTTATAATAGACTTACGTGTCACATCAAAGACATGAATTTTGATGCTCAAGATGAGTTTACTGAAGAACAAAAAGACGTACTGGTTGACTATATCGCCAAATGGGCTCGCGTTGGTGTCACAATACTGGGCGAGGATGATGCTCATTTAACAACTTCAATTGAAGGAATCGATAGCATATTCCGGAACATCATTAAAACTAATGCACATTATGATCTAATCCTAATAGACTACATTCAAAAGATAACAACCAGTAGAAAAAACCCATCGATGAAACCACACGAAGTTTTGAGAGAAACCATGTATTTGCTTGATAGATACAAAAACAAACTGAATTCTGCTATTGCAGTAATGTCACAGCTTAGTTCCCAAAAGTCTGGAGATGAGGCCGTAGAATTGGATTTCCAAGACAGGTTACGTGGATGCCGAGATATAATTACCCCCGCAACCGTAGCCATCGAACTAGTGCCATTTTATTCCGATCATAAATCCCGATTTATCATCAGGAAAAATCGTTATAAGGGAAGCACAGTAGGAGGCCATATTGATCTAGGGTATAAAAAGGGCAAATACGTCTCCTATACAGAGGAATTCAAAAAAGAGGTCGATGCCATTAAAGAAAAGAGAGAATGGCAAGAGACTGTAGGAAAACATGTTTTTGAGGAAAAGAAGGATGGAAAAGAAGGAGCGTAAACCTCGTGGTTATTGGACGCTGGAAAGATGTAAAGAGGACGCTAAGCGTTTCGGATACACTGGGGATTGGAGAAAAGAACACCCCTATTCTTGGGGTAAGGCTAGAAAAATAGGATGGTTAGATGAATGCTGTAAACACATGGCCCCCTCTAAAACTGGAAAGAAACAGGTTATGTGTATTGAAACTGGGGAAAAATTCGAATCTATCACGTCTGCGTATAAAAAAATGAAATTAAACAGTACTAAAATAGGCATGGTATGCAGGGGAGTAAGAAAACATACAGGCGGCTATACTTTTAAATATGTCGGTAAATCTAAGAACAAAACAAAGGAGTAATTGTGTATATTGATCGTAAAACAAAAGAAGAGTTGAATGCTTTGTCTAAATCCGTTTTTGGAACCACAAGTAAATGGAGGAAAATGATGGAATTGGGCGTTTCCGAAATCGTTCAAGAAGATACCAAAAAACTTGTCGTTAAGGACGGTAAAGAAGAATACGAAACTATCAAAACGCCAGTTATGCATAAAGATCAGCTGGTTGTTAATCGTTTGAAACGCTATACTATCGACGAAGTTCGTGAGTTCATGCTTATGGTCAAAGACCGTCAAGAGCAATTCCGTGAGGCTATGAAGCGTGTTGAAGAAGAGCAGAAAGCTAAAGCGGCGGCTAAGCAGACCGTGGCCGAAGAGGCTAGTGGAAGTGCTGTGTGAACTATTTTATCAACGGAATACTTACTACAAAAGATAAGCTTTTAAGATGGATACGGAATCCTAAAACCAAGGTACATAAGCTTACTTTTGAGTTTGAAAACGAAAACAAACCTAATGGGCCTACGACTATGGAAGGCTTCGATATTACAGCTGATTATCTTATCGCTATGGCCGAAAAGAGCAACGAAATGAACGCTGAAGTAACGGCCACCTTTAGTAACTGTGGTAAGTTAGGCGGCAAAACCGTAATAATTAAGGTAATTTGATCCTATTTTTAACTTGACTTTCTACAAAATAAGGTCTAGGGTGGTGAAATGAAGGATCTAAAAGCCCTCCTAGACCTGCTCTTCCTTCCCGACGAGCGATGTTGTCCTAGTACGGATAAATTTTCTTATCACAGTATTCCGGTTAAAGAACTATATACAGGCCAAGTAACATTGGTTAGTCCCAATAATAAAGTCCCTATTAAAACTGTCAAAACCGAAGAATTGGTTTTAATGGCCATCAATCCAATGAAACATGGATTTAGGAACGACAGCAATGTTTCGGCTTTTAGGACCTTCCTTTTTGAATTAGACGTTGGATCAATTCAGAGTCAATATCTTTATTTCAAAAACCTAGCGGTTCCAACGAGTTGTAGTATTTTCAGTGGCTCGAAGTCTGTTCATACCCTTACAGTTTTGGATCAAGATATAGACGAAAAAACTTACCGCCTACTGTATCTTTGGGCGCTCTCGATTTTGACCCTTGCCGACCCTAATTGTAAAAATCCTTCTCGATCGGTTCGCATTTGTGGTGCCATAAGACCAGAAACTGGCAAAGAACAAAAACTAATGGAACTTAACGGTAAAGTCAAACTAGACGACTTTATGGCATGGCTCAATAAATATCCCCATCTTAGGCCCAAAGAACGCGAGAAAACAAATAACTTGACAAATGAAAAAGACTATGACAAGCTAAGTCCATGGCTAAGGAAAGCCCTGAGAGAAAATGATTTGGATTTTTCTAAAGGCAGAAATCGTATGTGGTATGCCGCATTTTACGACTTTGCTAAAGCAGGATACTCTCAAGACGAAGCCGAGGCTATTTTGGAAAATTTCTTTCAGGAAGAAAATGATTTTAAATTTAAGGAATGGCTAACTTGTAGTAAAAGTGCTTATGTTCATGTGTTGGGAAATAAATAATGGGCGTTCGCGATAACGAAATTAACAGACTTATAAAATATGCGCAAGGCCTAAATACGTCTGTTAAATTTAAACAAAAAAAGGAAGATGGAGACGCCGATGCCGGCTGGAGCATTGACGGCAGCGAAATTACAGTATACATTACGCCCAAAACACCTAAAATCTATATAGTACTTTGTTTGATCCACGAAATCGCTCACAATTTAGAATTTATCCATAGTAATAACAGGGAATTGGACGAAAAACTAGACGAAGCTTTAGATCCAGATGCATCGCAAAAAAGACATCGCAAGAAACTATATGATTGGGAAGTAAAAAGCTCTCTTTGGTGGGAAACTATTTTTAAAGAAACCGATTGCCAATTCGACATCAACAAGCTATACGCAGAGCGCGAATTTGATTTATATCAATATGAGAAGTATTACGAGACCGGAAAATATCCAACCAGCAAGGAAAAGAAGCAAAAATGGAAAGAGATTAAAAGTAAATATAGGAAGTGATTTATGGACGGCGAAATTTTAGATTTTAAAGAAATCGAATATAAATATAGCGCAGACGAGATTGATCGCATGGCCTTTAAAGATATGGCCAAAAGTCTAAACCCTAAAAGCTTTATTTATGTCGAAAGCAAAGATATTTATTACGCTAAGTCCAAAAACGAATTCCTGCGCTATCGCATGCCAAGTGAAAATAAGCTGAGCGGAGAAGAAAATCGCCAAGAACTTACATTTAAAAAGAAAACTGAAGAAAAGAATAATTGGAGCCGTACAGAGGTCAATCTCAGGATCGATCTAAATGATCCATTTTTGGTCCATTCTTTTTGCGAAGGATTGGGTTATAAAAAGAACTTTGAAATTACTAAATTTTGCGAAATTTTTTATTATGACGACGTAGATCTAGTGTACTATGGAGTTAAAAGCGAAGATGGTAAATATTCTTATTACCTTGAAATTGAATGTCTAGAAAATTGCGGTATGACAAAAGAACAAAGTTTGGAAGTCTTACTAAAATACGAAAAGCTTTTAGCTCCTTTAGGAATTACGCCTCAAAAACGCAAAAAACTGTCACTTTGGGAATTGTACAGAAAGGGCTTTTAATTTTGGACATTATAAGAACGGATTTTAAGAAATATAAATATGGTATTTATAGTAGAATGGGACACTATATGGTATGCTATTCTACACACAAAATTATTCCTGAAGGATATAAGCCTGCTGAAAACGCACATATTGAAAAGACACTTAATGACCCGAAATATAAATATTACATTAAGGTTAAAATAGAGGGCTGGACAAACAATGTTGGTAGTCCAAACACCGACATTTACTCCTTAGCCGCTCGTGTCAAAAACCTAGCCAGGATGGACGACGCCAGTCTTACTCCTATAGGCGAAGCTCTATGTAACATCTATATCCACGTCCTTGTGGATTTCTACGAGTACGCAGAGACCTTGCCAGAACCGCATAAAACGAGCCTAACGAATTTGATCGAATCCAAAGAAAGCTTTTGTAGGGATGTGATGGAATTAAACAGGAAGAAGAAAAAGTGAAACTCCTGGGTTGGTTAGGTGCGGTATTCCTAGCTTTTTGTGGTATGCCACAGGCCATAAAATCTGTGAAAGATGGTCACGCCTATGGTTTGGATCGCAAATTCCTTCTACTTTGGACTGGTGGCGAAATCTTTACTTTAATTGCGGTTTTAGGCGATATACCCGTCAAATATCTGATTTTTAATTACGGAATGAATCTGATATTTTTACTTGTGATATGGTTTTATAAGATATTTCCAAGGAGAAAGAAATGAAAAAATTAGATGTTTGTTATCAAAACGAAAAAGTAACACTTTTTACCGCACCTAAAGCCGGATATTATGAAGTGGCGAGTAAGATTACAAAAAGTGTGCCAACAGGTAAGCTTATTGAGATGAAAAATATCTACAGGATTTGGTGGAAGCCCTGGACACTTTTTCAGCCAAAAACTTATTTGATGCCGGAATACGAATTTGTGGAAACATATGAAGGAAGAGAAGTAATATTCCTGGATGCCGGGGATGTCGTTGCAGGTCCTGGGCGTAAACTATGATAACACCAGAACAGTTCATTTACGATCTTCAATCTCAGATAATGAGATTGGAAAAAGAGCTAGATCAGGCCCAAAAAGATATTCGAGATTTTGAGATTTTAGCAATTGAATGGAAGAAAGGCTACGGAGAACTTAACAAAAAGCACCGGATGGAAGTGGCCAATTTAAAACGAACGATTGGAGAGCTAGAGAAAGAGTTAACTCAAAGCACCAATAAAGGTTTTGATGATATCTAAGATACCCTGTCCAATCAAAAACATGGCTCCTAAAACCATTAGGGTTAGGGCGAAGGCCGAAAAATCTCTACGCATTAGTTGATCCTAATGAAAATATTGGCACTGACGCTTACCGGACGAGTTTCCGCTCCACCAGTAGACTGCAAAATTTGTCCATTGCCCGGAATACCAGTGCTTGTGGTGATGTAGGCTTGAGATGTTCCAGCAGTTTCTCCCATTACTCCGCCAGCGACGTTAAGATTCTGATTTCCAAGTCCATTAGAAGATGCGACCGGATGTGTATGGCTTGAAAACTCATCTTGCTGATATCCACCCAAACTTGCACCGGAAGGATAGCCGCCATTCTCTAAAGTCTGAGCGGCGTTTGTTCCTGTGCCCCTAATAAACATACCTCGACAATCTGGTACGGAAGTGATAGTAAGAGTAGAAACGGTAGTATTGGCTGTAAAATAAGGAGAAGAAATTATTTGGCCAGTAGCTAAACCTACCGTAGAAGCGATGTCTGTAATGGTATTCATGAGATGGGTTAAGTTGCCGGTTGTTGTAGCGGCATAAGTTGAGAAAATAACGGTTGTGCCAGTATCGGTGGCGGTGGCGTTTTGTGACATTACCACGCTAAGATCTACGCTCGAAAACGCAATAGTGGCATCGCCTGTGCCAGAAGAATAAGTCAAAGTTCCAGAAGAATTTGGAAACCCGGTACCTGTACAAACCAATGTAACATCGTCTACTATAGTATTTACAACGGTAAAGGTTTGACCGTTATTGGTATAAGTCGCACCTGCCGTTGCGTTATGGCCATTGTAAGCAAAGGAGGTAAAGGTAATTGTGGTATCTCCGGTACCAGTGGCTTTGGTTAAAGTTCCGGAAGATGAAGGAACGCCGGTACCGGAAATAGTAGTCAGTGTAGTTCCATTAGTGATGGTGGAATTTACCGTGTAGGTGAATCCATTGTTAGTGTAAGTTGCCCCGGAAGTCGCGTTGGCGCCACCAAAGGCGAAGGACGAGAACGTGATCGTGGCATCGCCAGTACCTGAAATTAGGGTTAAGGTACCGGAAGCCAAAGGATCGCCGGTACCGGTAGTGGTAAGAGTGGTTCCACCACTGATGGTGGTAGTTACGGTAAAGTCTTGGCTATTGTTGGTGTAAACTGCTCCTGCGGTGGCGTTGGCAGAAGTAACGGTAAAAATATAAACCGTCGAAGAATGGACCGTAAAAGTATAACCGTTGGCGGTTCCGGGAAGATTGAATGTGTATTGATCAATAGCTGTTACCGTAGTATCATAAGGAATGGGAGCGCCGCTTACAATTTGACCAACAGCTATAGATGTATTAAGAGGAATGTTGGTTAAAACGTTCGGATTGATAACAGAATTTGAATTTGCGGTAGTGGTTACAACAGGAGTTGAAAAAATTAGGGTAGCACCTGTAACAGTTGCACTAGAATTAGTCGAGGCAACAATACTAGATTGACCAGTAATGGTCTCATAAGACGACCCAGAAACATGGCTGCCATCGGCTAGAATCCAACCCGTACCTGCTTGACCCTGGAACTGTGTTAGTGTTAAAAACGAATTAACGACAGATCCTACAGGAAGAGAGCTACTAGCACCTACCTGTATTTCTGTTCCAAAAGAGTTTAAAGAATAGAAATGGCCATCAGACTTGGGATAAAGTGCTAGCTCTCCCGAACTAGGATTGGTAGAAGGGGTAGAAATTTCCGTAAACTGTAGGGTATTGGAGAGAAGTCCGGAATTATTAACGCCGATAATCTTATTTTGGAGATTTTGTAGGCCTGCCAGATTAACCATTACACTGTCGATTTGAGCAAAGACAACATCCAAAGTAGAATTGGCCGCAGAACCAATAGAGTTGGAAAGAGCGGCGCGTTGGATAATTTGTCTATCGTCAATCGATTTGAAACTCATATTACCTACTATATATCATAAGTTAATTACCTGTTCTGAAAATCGAAACAGTAAGAGCGGTAGAAGTGCCTGAAGCATAGTACGTCAAAGCTAATGAATCGTATTGTGACGGAACTAAAGTTCCCAAGCTCATCACGTTAAGCGCTTGGGCGTTTTCGTTCCATGCACCTTTTAAAACTTGTGCAGAATCGCGTTTACTTTGAGACATTGTTTAATCCTTTAAATCAGAGTTAATTGCCAACTCTAGTAACTACAAACTTATTATAACCTGCGGAAGTAATAGCGGTTGTGGAGGTGCCAGATAGAGCGTAAATGGCTAAAGTATCACCTGCCAAGCAATTCACTTCATCCGTTACACTTACGTAATAATTTGCGCTACCACTGCTAATAGTTTGGGCGGCTGAATATGCAGAGCCATTATGATAAATGTAAATAATTTGATTTGCCGCCACAACAGCGGTTCCTAGCGCTCCGCTAACTAAATATTTTCCACTCACTGGAACCGTATAAAGTCCTGTGCTGGTGGAATAAGCATTGTGTGAATCAAAGGATTGGATCTGATATTTGTATACCGCCGCAGAAGTTCCGATGGTTCCACCAGAAGTATCGGTGTATCTTGCGTTCACACTCTCCGTAGCAGCAACCACTGCGGGACCAGAGAGGCGTTCGAAAAAAGCGTACACGTTTGTGGCATCTGCTGCAGTAACAGTTGAGTCAGTTCTGATCGTGAGTAAATCCCCAGCGTTGCATTTAACCGTGCCAGAGACAGAAATTCTAGTAGTAGTAGTTACGCTACCCATATAGATAACGCCGGCACCATTTTTAAATAGAATAATATCCGTTGTTGAGCCACTTAAATATAGACCCGAGAAAGTTACTCTATAATATCCAGATACGGGTGCAGTGTAGGTATTCGAAGAAAATACCCCGTGCGTATCATAGGTAACACTTGAAAAAGAAATGGCTGTACTCGAAGTGAGGGTTGCACTACTTAAGCCTTTAACGGAAGCAGCAACAACTCGCGTGTCAGTGTCACTGGACATAGAGGTGTTGGATGACCAACCTACGATTGGAATTAGGGCAGAGAAGGAACAATAAATCGTGCTACCAGCTAATCCGAAAAATGCGGAGCCGACAGGACTGGTTTGACCCGCTGAGGCAACAGCAGAGATAAGTTGTAAATTTGTTGTATTGTAGGGGATAACGTCAACCCCTGTGTAGGCAGTAGCCGCATTGGCGGATGTTGTAGAAGAAATTTGACCGTTACCAACAACGTTTCCGCCGGCACCAATTGCTGCTGTACTGACCGTTACTTTAGTGGTGTCTATAGAAAGTCCAGAAGGTAGAGGAAATAAATATGTTCCTGATCCACTAGTCCCGGCACTTGTCTGAGAAAGGACATAACTTATCTCAAGACTATCTCCCACGCGCCTATAATAAGCGGTGTTTGTGTTGGTTCCGAGTGTTGGGGGTGTAGTTACCGCACCAATGGTTAGGTTATATGTCTGCCAATCACTCATAGCAGGACCCATTGGAGCTGTCTGAGGACCTACATAAAAGCCATCAAGCGTAATGGTCGCGGCGCCGCTTGTAGCGTTGGCGTTATATACAACCAAACGAATTTGGGAAGTCGTTGCGTTGGTTTGGCAAGTTCCCGTTACGTATCCGCAGCCACTGCTTTGGACTAAGTTAAAATTACCTGCCGAAGTAAGCCAGCTAGAGTTGGTTACGTCGTATATCGCCCAAGCAAAGCTATTTGAAGATGTGCCCGAGAAGTTACAGTTTGCCGCTCCACTTGCGGCTTTATAGTAAAACTTAACGGTCAATACTTTGGCTTGATCTTCGGCGTCAATCGTGTAAGCAGAACTCGCCACCATGTCGCCTTGGGTGG
>Ga0335085_10013640_pt1 | contig 11898 bp, 12 predicted proteins | sample Lox_Sample_45_FD_206712 | JGI IMG/M metagenome (GOLD analysis project Ga0335085, IMG submission 206712) | Soil microbial communities from Loxahatchee National Wildlife Refuge, Florida, United States - Lox_Sample_4.5 | ecosystem: Environmental > Terrestrial > Soil > Wetlands | place: USA...
TCCGCCGTTTCATGAAGACGATGCTCGTCCCGCCCGAGGAGGCCAAGAACCCGGCTTGGCGCGGCATACTCAAGCGCCAGCGCGCGGCCAAGGCCGCTGCTCGCGCCCGTGATGATGATGTTCTTGGTCATGTCCCAAATTCGGTTTGAAGCTCCACGGGCGCTGCCTATAGCGACGGCGGGCGCTTTAGGCTTGTCGCTGATTGCTTCGACCCAGCGCATCCCCTAAACGTCCGCACGCTCTCCGACGCGCCAGAACCTTGATGATCCGCTCCGCCCTCATGACCGTGATGACCAACGCCGCCCTCAAAGCGGGACGCGGATTAAAACGCGATTTCGGCGAAATTGGCCAGTTGCAAGTGTCCATGAAGGGGCCCGGCGATTTCGTGAGTGTGGCGGACAAGCGCGCCGAAGCCACCCTCTACGAAGAGCTCTCCAGGGCGCGCCCCGGCTACGGCTTCGTGATGGAGGAGAGCGGGCGCGTCGAAGGAACCGACAAGAGCCACACCTGGCACATCGATCCGCTCGACGCGACGACGAATTTCCTCCACGCAATTCCCATTTTTTCGATTTCGATCGCGCTTGAGCGCGAGGGACAAATTGTCGCGGGCGTCGTCTACAATCCTGCCGACGACGAGATGTATGTCGCGGAGAAGGGCCAAGGCGCCTTCGGAGGAAATCGGAGGTTGCGCGTCGCGGCGCGCACCGAATTGTCGCAGGCGCTTTTCGCGTGCGGGATCCCTCATCTTGGCAAAATGGGCCAACATGCGCGGTTTCGAGCGGAGTTTGCGGCGGTCATGGCGAAAGTGGTGAACCTTCGACGCATGGGCTGCGCCTCGCTCGACCTCGCTTATGTCGCAGCCGGACGATTCGATGCGTTTTGGGAGCGCGGCCTGAATTCCTGGGATATCGCCGCCGGCTCAATCCTGGTCCGCGAAGCCGGCGGCTTCGTGACCGGCGCCGATGGCGAGGCGGATTTCCTTGCGACCGGCTCGATCGCCTGCGGCAACGAAATCATGCACCGCGAGTTGCTGGCGCTGCTGCGATCAGCCCTTAACCAGCACCAAATATCTGCTAGGTTCGACGGAGCCTAAAGGAGCCGATTCGTAAGGGTTTTGGGTGGACGGTGGGGAAGAAGCTGGTTTCGCGAGCTCCCGGCGCTCGTAAATGAGCGCGCTCGTTTTTGTTCTTTCTGGCGACGCAGCTCTTCTTGCCCTTGCCGTCGCCGCCGCGTTCGTCGCGCGGGCGGGCGTTGCGCGCCCGATTGTCTACGCAGGCGCAGCTGGAATCTCAGCCGCAATGCTCATTGTCGCGGTCGCGCGGCTCGTCGGCAACGCGCCGCCCGAGGGACTGATCCTGCCGCTTGGCCTGCCGTGGACCGGCGCGCATTTCCGCATCGACTCGCTGGCCGCGTTTTTTATCGGCCTTGTCAATCTCGGCGGTTGCGCGGCCAGCGTTTACGGGCTCGGAGACGGCGGAAAGGAAAAGTCTCCTGAGCGCGTGCTTCCGTTTTTTCCCGCTTTTCTGGCGGGCATGAATATGGTGCTCGTTTCGGACGACGCCTTCGTGTTCCTGCTCTCATGGGAGTTCATGTCGATCGCCTCGTGGGCGCTCGTCATGGCGCATCACAGCGTCGCCGAGAACGCGCGCGCCGGCTACGTCTACATCCTGACCGCGAGCTTCGGGACGGTGGTCTTGCTTCTCGCTTTCGCGTTGCTTGCGGCTTCGGCTGGCGGCTACGCCTTTGACGCCATGCGCGGCGCGAATTCCAGCGAGGCGGTTCGCGACCTGGCCTTCATGCTCGCCCTAATCGGAGCGGGATCCAAGGCGGGGATTGTGCCTCTGCACGTCTGGCTGCCGCTCGCCCATCCCGCGGCGCCGAGCCATGTTTCCGCTCTCATGAGCGGGGTAATGACGAAGGTCGCCATATACGGGTTCATTCGGCTCGTTTTCGAGCTCGCGGGGCCTCAGGAGTGGTGGTGGAGCGTGCCTGTTCTGGCGATCGGAGCGGGGACGGCGCTGCTCGGCGTGCTTTACGCGTTGATGCAGCACGACCTCAAGCGTTTGCTCGCTTATCACACGGTCGAGAACATCGGCATCATATTCATCGGACTTGGGTTGGCGCTGGCCTTCAACGCCTTCGACATGCCCTCGGTTGCCGCACTCGCCCTGACGGCGGCTCTCCTGCACGCGCTCAATCATTCGCTCTTCAAGAGTCTGCTGTTTTTCGGCGCTGGCGCGGCTCTTTCCGCGACCGGCGAGCGGGACATGGGGCGGTTGGGCGGCCTCATCCGCAACATGCCGGTGACCGCATTCGCCTTTCTCGTCGGCTGCGCCGCCATCTCCGCCCTGCCGCCGTTCAACGGGTTTGTCTCCGAGTGGCTGATCTTTCAGGCTATCCTCTTGAGCCCGGAATTGCCTTCCTGGGTGCTGAAGATCTTGACGCCGGCGGTGGGGGCGGTTCTGGCGCTGTCGGCGGCGCTCGCCGCAGCCTGTTTCGCCAAAGCCTTCGGAATCACGTTCCTGGGCCGCGCGCGCTCCGAAGCGGGCGAGCGCGCGAGCGAGTCGGACCGATTCACTCTTGGCGCGATGCTGGCGTTCGCGGCCTTGTGCCTGGTCATTGGAATTCTGCCCGGGGTTTTCATCGACGGCCTCTCGCCGGCCGTAAGCGGCCTGATCGGCGGCAGGATGCCGCCTCAAATAGATAACGCCTGGCTCTCGATTGCGCCGATCGCCGCGAGCCGCAGCTCATACAACGGACTGCTCGTTTTTCTCTTCATCGTCGCCTCGGCGTCGCTCGCGGCAAGCTTCATTCACCGCTTCGCGTCCGCCGCGCTGCGCCGCGCCCCGGCCTGGGACTGCGGTTTCCCCGATCCAAGTCCTGCGACGCAATATACGGCGGACAGCTTTGCCCAGCCGATCCGGCGCGTTTTCGGTGCGGTCGCCTATGTGGTGAGAGAGCGGCTGGACATGCCGGTGCCCGGCGAAACGAGAGCGGCTCGCCTTGAGTTGAGGCTGACAGACAGGATCTGGATGGGCCTGTACGATCCTCTGGCCGCATTCGTCGAAGCCGCGTCGTTGCGGCTCAACCGCTTACAATTCCTTACCATCCGCCAATATTTGAGCGTCGTATTCGGCGCCTTGGTCACGCTCCTAGTCGTGCTGGCCGCATGGCCATGATCGTCGATCTCATCTTCCAGCTCTTTCAGATGACGCTGGTCATCGCGGTCGCGCCGCTGCTGACCGGCCTCGTTCGCGTGACCAAGGCGCGGCTGTTGCGCCGGAAAGGCCCTCCGCTCCTCCAGTCCTACCGGGATCTTGTCCGGCTGGCGCGAAAGGAAGCCATCGTCGCGGACACCGCTTCCTGGCTCTTCCGCTTCGTTCCCTACCTCGTTTTCGCCGCGACATGGGTTGCCGCAGCGCTGGTCCCAACTTTCGCGACAGGACTGCTTTTCTCGTGGTCCGCCGACCTCATCGCGATCGTAGCGCTTCTGGGCGCTGCGCGTTTCTTCCTCACGCTTGCCGGAATGGACGTCGGAACGAGCTTCGGGGGAATCGGCTCGAGCCGGGAAGCGCTGTTTGGCGCCATGGCGGAGCCGGCGATGATCGTCATCGTGTTCACGCTGGCGCTGGTCGCGGGCTCGACGCAACTGTCGACGGTCGCGGCCTACATGGTCTCGAGCAACGTGGGCCTGCGCGTGTCTCTCGCCATGGCGCTGGTCGCGCTTGTCATCGTAGCGCTCGCCGAGAATGGGCGCATTCCGGTGGACAATCCGGCGACGCATCTCGAGCTGACGATGGTGCACGAGGCGATGATCCTCGAATATTCCGGCCGGCACCTCGCGATTATTGAGCTCGCCGCGATGCTGAAGCTCGTCCTCTATGTTTCGCTCATCGCTTGCGTGTTCGTTCCTTGGGGACTCGCAATCGCCGACGCGAGTGTGTCGGCCCGTCTCGTCGGCGCAGTCGCCTACCTAGCCAAGCTGGGGCTTGCAGGCGTCGCGCTCGCCGTTTTTGAAACCAGCATCGCGAAAATGCGGGTCTTCCGCGTGCCCGATTTCGTGGGGGCGGCTTTGATGCTGGGTTTCCTCGGGGCGCTTCTGCTCTTCGTTTCGAGAACCTTGAAATGAAGGGTCTTTCGTTCGACGTCGCTCATCTTTTGGCTGGCGGCCTCGTGCTGATCAGCTTCCTGCTTCTGTACCAGACCCGACTTTATGCGCTCCTGAACGTCTTCGCGCTGCAAGCGGTCGTGCTTTCGCTGTCGGTCGCATGGCAGGCCTACGTTCAGGGCGCCGATCATCTCTACCTCACCGCCCTCTTCGCCTTCGCCTTCAAGGCCATCATTATACCTGTCGCCCTCCATCGCATCATCGCCGAGCTCGGCATTCATCGCGACGTGGAGAATGTCGTCGGGGTTGGCCTGACGATGCTGGGCGGCCTCGCCCTTGTCGCATTGTCGGAGGTCGTAATGCTGCGCATCGCTAGCGACGCTGGCGTGCTGGCGCGCGAGGACCTCGCTTTCGCTCTCTCGGTCGTGCTGCTCGGCATGCTGATGATGGTGGTGCGACGCAACGCTGTCTCGATGGTCGTCGGATTCATGTCGCTGGAGAACGGCCTCATCCTCGCCGCGACCGCGGCCAAAGGGATGCCGCTGGTGGTCGAGATTTCGGTCGCGTTTTCCGTCCTGGTGGCGCTGGTGGTGATCGGCGTCTTCCTCTTCCGCATCAGCGAACGGTTCGAGACCGTGGATGCGCATGCGCTCGATCGTCTGAGGGGGCGACGCGGATGACGTTTGGAACGATCGCCGCGCTGACCGTTCTCGCGCTGCCGGCGGCGAGCGCGGCGCTCCTCGCCGCTTTGCCGTCCTATCGAGTCTCGGCGGCGCTCAACGTCGCCTCGGCGTTGGTCACCTTCCTTGCCTCGGTCGTGTTCATCGCCGACCCGCCGACGCCGAACGCCTACATTCTCGTGGACGATCTCAACGTCGTCTTCATCGTCCTCAACACTTTCGTCGGCTTCACGGCGAGCGTGTTCAGCGCGACCTATATCGCTCACGAAATCGAAACGGGCAGGCTCACGCCGGTCCATCTTCGCTTCTACCACGCGATGTATCAGTTCCTCCTGCTGTCGATGAACCTCGCGCTTTTGGCCAATAACATCGGCCTCATGTGGGTGGCGATCGAACTCGCGACGTTGACGACCGTGCTGATGGTCGGCATTTACCGCACGCCCGAGGCGATCGAGGCGGCCTGGAAATATTTCATCCTTGGCAGCGTCGGGATCGCGCTCGCCCTCTTCGGAACGATCCTAGTTTACATGGCGGCCCGTCCCATTCTCGGGGAGGGCGTCCAGGGTATGTTGTGGACGACCCTGATCGAACACGCGCCGGCTTTCGAATCCTCGCTGCTCAATCTCGCCTTCGTATTCCTGCTGCTCGGCTATGGGACGAAGGTTGGCCTCGCGCCGCTGCACGCCTGGCTGCCGGACGCGCATGCGGAGGGGCCGACGCCGATTTCGGCGGTGCTGTCGGGCCTGCTGCTCAATGTCGCGCTCTATGCCGTGCTGCGCTTCAAGCTGCTGCTCGACGCGAACGCAAAAGCGCTTGCCCCCGGCCCGCTGATGGCGACGCTCGGCCTGGTGTCGGTCGTCTTCGCCGCGTTCATGCTTTACCGTCGCCGCGACGTGAAGCGAATGTTCGCCTATTCGTCGATTGAGCACATGGGCGTCATCGTTTTCGCATTCGGAGTCGGCGGCCCGCTCGCGAATTTCGCGGGCCTTCTGCACATGGCGATGCACAGTCTGACGAAATCGGCCATCTTCTACACGGTCGGGCAGATTGCCCAGGTCAAGGGAACGCAGCGCATCGCCGAAATTCGCGGCCTGACGGTGAGCCATCCGCTTCTCGGCTGGTGCCTGGTGTTTGGCGTGTTTGCGATCGTCGGTCTGCCGCCGATGGGCGTCTTCATGAGCGAGTTCCTGATCGTGAGCTCGACATTTGCGCGCGTCCCCTGGCTGGCCCTGCCCTTGGCGTTTGGGCTTCTTGTCGCGCTCGGCGCCCTCGTTCTCCGCCTGCAGGGCATGGCCTTCGGGGCGCCGACCGGAGCAACCGCGCCGACCAAATCCTCTGCGCTGCCGATCCTGTCGCATTTCGCGTTGGTGCTGCTCGCGGGCGTCTACCTTCCGCCCCCGTTGGTGACATGGTTCCAGCACGTTGCTCAACTACTGCGATGAGGGAATGAGCGACCCCGGCGCCATCTTCGCGTCCCCAAGCGAGGTCAACTGGTTCGCCGCCGGGCGGAGACTGGCCGCAGGCGAAGCGGCGCTCGTCAGCATTTGGGGCGACGAGGGGCGCATGCGGATGGCCCTTCGAGAACCGGACGGGGCGCTCTCTTTCGTCGATTATCACTGCGACGACGGCGCCTTTCCCTCTGTCGCCGCCGTCCATCCACCCGCAGGTCGTCTCGAACGATCGGCCTGCGATCTTTTCGGGTTCGAGGCGCGGGACGGGCCGGATCGGCGGCGATGGCTCGATCACGGTCGTTGGCCCGTCCGCCATCCGCTAGGGACGCCGAGCGCACATGAGGGCCTGCCGGACCTCTACGCGTTTCTCAAAGCCGAGGGTCCAGGACTGCATCAGATTCCCGTCGGTCCGGTCCACGCCGGAATCATCGAGCCTGGTCATTTCCGCTTCCACGCGAGTGGCGAGACGGTCGTCCGACTCGAGGAGCGGCTCGGCTACGTCCACAAAGGGGTTGACCGCCTCATGCGCGGCGCGTACCTCGAACGCGCCGCCTCTCTTGCGGCGCGTGTAAGCGGCGATTCGACCGTCGCCTATTCCATCGCGTTTGCACGCTCAGTCGAGATGGCGCTCGGGATCGAGACGCCGCCGCGGGCGCATTTCTTGCGCGGCCTGATGGCGGAGCTTGAGCGCCTCGCCAACCATTTCGGCGACATCGGCGCGATCTGCAACGACGCCGCGTTCGCCCTCATGCACGCGCACTGTGGGATCTTGCGCGAGCGAACGTTGCGCGCCGCGAACGCCGCCTTCGGACACAGGCTGATGATGGACGCCGTCGTTCCCGGCGGCGTTGCGGTCGATGTGCGACCGGATGGAATCGACGCGATCCAGAATCTCATCGCCGCCGTCCGCTCCGCTTTCCCAAAACTCGTCCACCTGTACGACAACACCGCCTCGCTGCAAGACAGAACGGTCGGGACCGGCGTCGTGAAGCCAAATATGGCGCGCCAGTTCGGCGCGGGCGGCGTGGTGGGCCGCGCCTCGGGTCGCGATTTCGACGCCCGCCGGGACCACCCCTACCCTCCTTACGACGCGCTCGCTTTCCAGGTTCCATTAAGACGCGAAGGCGACGTTAACGCCCGCGTCTGGGTTCGCATTGATGAAGTTTTTGAGAGCCTTGACCTCGTCGAGGCGATGCTCTCGCGATTGCCGGAAGGGTCGATCCAAATACAGTTTGAGATCGGCGGACCTCGCGAAGGTCACGCGCTCGTGGAGGCGTTTCGTGGAGACGTTTTCACTCATGTGCGATTGGCGGAAGATGGCTCGATCGGCCGCTGCCACCTGCGTGACGCCTCGTGGTTTCAGTGGCCGCTGCTCGAAGCCGCCATCGAGGGCAACATCGTCGCCGACTTTCCTCTCGGCAACAAATCGTTCAACTGCTCCTACTCCGGGTGCGACCTTTAATATGCGCGACACGCTGTTGCAGAGCCTTCGCCCGCCGCTGACTGAACCTGCGCCGGCGGCCGATGATCCGGAACTCGCGGCGCTTGCGGCCAGCGTCAAGAACGCGGCGGAGGCGACGCTCGGGCGCAGCCTCGCGATCCGCCATGTCGACGCAGGGTCGTGCAACGGCTGCGAGCTCGAAATCCACGCCCTCAACAACGCCTTTTATGATTTGGAGCGGTTTGGCCTGCGCTTTGTCGCCTCACCCCGGCATGCAGACGTGCTCTTGGTGACAGGGCCGGTCACGCTCAATATGCGCGAAGCGCTTGAGCGCACCTACGAGGCGACCCCGGCGCCGAAGTGGGTTGTGGCGACAGGCGTCTGCGCCGCGGATGGCGGCGTTTTCGCCGGCAGCTACGCGATCGCCGGCGGAGTCTCAAGCGTGCTTCCTGTCGACCTCGTCATTCCCGGCTGCCCGCCGACCCCGGCGTCGCTGCTCAAGGGGCTCCTTGCCCTGATGACGGGCCGCCCGAGGTAGCGGCTTTTCCTCCCTGAACTCCTGCTGTTAGTCTCGCAGGCTCTCACACATTCGAGATCGTCATGCCCTATGCCCGCTATCCCTCGTTGATCGACAAGGTGGTTTTCATTACCGGCGGCGGATCGGGAATTGGCGCGGCGATGGTCGAAGCTTTTGCCGCGCAGAAGGCCAACGTAGCCTTCGTCGACATCCAGACCGAGGCGTCAAGGGCGCTGGTCGCCAGGATCGGCGCATCCGAGCCGCCGCCGCTCTTCCTCAAGTGCGATTTGACCGACATCACTGCGCTTGAGGCCGCGATGGAGGAGGTGCGCCAGCGGCTCGGTCCGATCTCCGTGCTTGTCAACAATGCGGCGAACGACCAGCGCCAGGATGCGGAAGAGGTCAGCGAGGAGGACTGGGATCGGACGATCGCCCTCAACCTCAAGCATCAGTTCTTCGCCGCCCAGATTGCGCGCCGGTCGATGCGCGAACTCGGCGGAGGGGCGATCGTCAATTTCTCCTCGACGGCCTATATGATCGGCTTCGCCCGGATGTCCGTCTATTCCGCCGCCAAGGCCGCCGTCGTCGGCCTGACGAAGAGTCTGGCGCGCGAGTTCGGGCCGGACAACATACGCGTCAACGCGATCGCTCCCGGCGCGGTCATCACCGAGCGCCAGCGGCGCCTCTGGATCAGCGAGAAGGATATCGCCGACTTCCGCGCGCGGCAGTGCATCAACCGGAGCCTCCTGGCCGAGGATGTGGCGCGGCTTGCGCTCTTCCTCTCGGCGCAGGACAGCGAGATGATAACCAAGCAATGCTTCCTTATCGACGCAGGCCTGCGCTGAGCGGGTCGCTGCCCTCCTCTGAAATGGGGCTTGATCCTGGAGCCGGAGACGAGCATCCTTCCCAACCCAGCCGGCCGGATACAAGGCCGAACGCTACGGAGGAGAGAGGGAATGACAGTTGCGCGCATTCTCGCCGAAAAGGGCCGCGAGGTCTTCACGACCCAGCCCCATCGCTCGCTCAAGGAGGTCATCGATCTCCTCGCTGAAAAGGGTGTAGGAGCGGTCGTCGTCGCCGACGCCTCGATGACCGTCCTCGGCATACTTTCCGAACGCGACGTCGTGCGGGTCATAGCTCGGTACGGCGCCGCGGCGCTCAACGACCAAGTGTCGCGGTACATGACGCCCAAGGTCACGACCGTCCCGCGCGACAGCACCATCGATCATGTCATGGAGACGATGACCGAAGGTCGCTTCCGGCATCTGCCGGTTGTCGAGGACGGACGGCTGATCGGCATCGTGTCGATCGGGGACGTCGTCAAGCGCCACGTGATGGCGCTCGACAGCGAGCGTCAGGCCTTACGCGAGTACATCGCGACGGCATAAGAACGCGCCGGCGGGCGCTCACGCGTCGGCGGTCGATTCGACGCGCGGGCGCTCGATGTGGTCCGCGATCTCGGCGGCCGCTTTGCGGACCGCCTCCCGGCCGATCGCAATGAGTTCGTCGGCGCGATGAAATTCGAACATCCCGATCTTGCCGACCTTGAGCTGCACGAGCGCGTCGGGCGGATCGCCCGCAAGCCGCGAGCGCATGATCCGGTCCTGGAGGATGTCGAAGGCGTTGACCATCACGGTCATGAGGCCGGGGACAGGTTCGCCGTCCGTGGTGGAGCGCGCGGCGCCTCGCCACCATCGGGCGATGACGCCGCTGTCGTTCGCCGGCTCAACGATTGGCGGCGGCCCGAGCCGACCAAACGGATCCTGGATCGCTGTGCCCCGTCCGACGCCGTCGCCCGAAACGTTGAGCGCGATGACCCTTTCGGCGCCGAGGGCGCGGGCAACGCTGACGGGAACGGGATTGACGATCGCGCCGTCGAACAGCCAGCGTCCGTCAACCCGGACCGGCTCGAAGACGCCGGGTAGGGCATAGGAAGCGCGGATCGCGTCGCTGAGCAGGCCGCGCCTCAGCCAGATTTCGTGCCCGCCGCCGATTTCGGTGGCGACGCCGGCGAAGCGAATGGGCAAGTCCTCGATCCGCGTCGTCCCAAGCTCCGCCTCAAGCCGAGCGCGCAGTCTCTCCCCGCCCATCAATCCGCCGCCCGCGAACGAAAAGTCGATGAAGCCGAACACCCGCCTCTTGGTCAGCGACCGGGCGAACGCCTCCAGCATGGCGAGCTTGCCGGCGGCGTAGCAGCCCCCGACCAGCGACCCGATGGAAGAGCCGACGACTACGTCCGGCTTGACGCCAAGCGCGTCCAACTCCTGCAACGCGCCGATGTGCGACCAGCCGCGCGCGGCGCCGGCTCCGAGCACGACGCCGATCTTCGCCCGTGGCGCGGGTCCCCCACCCGTCGCCGCATCCGACTCGCTTCTCCGATAGGCCGCCCTGAACATCGCCCTGCTGAACCCGAATTGTCGCGTTCGCGTTCCGGAAGCGTAATCTCGCCGACGCCCTCGCGCCACAGAAAATAGGCTTACGCCGAAATCAGTAATCCGTGTAGCGACAATAGGTTAGTTTTTAGCTTAACCGCCGATGAATGCGAGGCGGGTTCCCCTGTCGTCGGTTTCGACGCGGCGATAAAAGCAGGAGCGCCGACCCGTATGGCAGGCGCCGCCGTCGCCGGCGACCTCGACAAAAGCGAGGAATGCGTCCTGGTCGCAGTCGACGCGCATCTCAATGAGCTTCTGGGTCTGCCCCGACGTATCGCCTTTGCGCCAAAGCGCGTTGCGCGATCGCGACCAGTAGTGAAGGATCCGGGTCTCGAGCGTCGCCCGCAGCGCGGCTTCATTCATATGGGCGACCATCAGGACGTCCCCGCGCGCGGCGTCGATGGCGACGCACACCGCAAGCCCGTCCGCTCCGAACTTCGGCTGGAACGCCAGCCCCTCTTCCCGGTCGGAGGTCATCGCCTCTGCCATCTCCGCTCCTCAGCCGGGGTCGCCTCGCTTTCGGCCCTGCCGGCCCCTATATAGGAGTGATGTTGGCGCGCGCAGCGCGCCTTTGCCCCCAAAGCTTGATGCTCGACGACATCTACAATCGGCGCGTGCTGGAGCTGGCGGCGGACATCCCGCGGCTCGGGCGGCTGCGCGCGCCCGACGCGACCGCCAAGGCGCATTCGCGTCTCTGCGGCTCGACGGTCGTGGTCGACCTCGTAGTCCGCGACGGGCGCGTCGTCGACTTCGCACATGACGTCAAGGCTTGTGCGCTCGGACAGGCGTCGTCGTCGCTGATGGCTCGGCACGTCATCGGCGCGACGGCGGAGGAGCTTCTTGCGCTTCGTGAGACCATGACGCGCATGCTGAAGGAGAACGGCCCGCCGCCGTCCGGGAAATGGGCCGACTTCGCGGTGCTGGAGCCAGTGCGGTCCTACCGGGCGCGGCACGCCTCGACGCTCCTTACCTTCGAAGCGGTCGCAGACGCGCTCGGCCAGATTGCCGCGCCGCAGGCGGAGGCGGCGGCGCCATGAGCGCGCTCACCCTCGCGCCCCGCAGGGCCGGCCATGCGCTCATTCGGCTCTATCAATTGACCCTGTCGAGTCTGCTGGGCCGGCAGTGCCGGTACCTGCCGACCTGCTCGGCCTATGCCGACGAGGCGATTGAGCGTCACGGGCTTTGGGCGGGCGGCTGGATCGGCCTTGCGCGCATCTGCCGCTGCCACCCGTGGGGCGGCGCCGGTTTCGATCCGCCGCCGGAGGCCCT
>Ga0335085_10013642_pt1 | contig 11897 bp, 10 predicted proteins | sample Lox_Sample_45_FD_206712 | JGI IMG/M metagenome (GOLD analysis project Ga0335085, IMG submission 206712) | Soil microbial communities from Loxahatchee National Wildlife Refuge, Florida, United States - Lox_Sample_4.5 | ecosystem: Environmental > Terrestrial > Soil > Wetlands | place: USA...
CGATGCCCTTGAAGAAGGCCAGCGAGGCGAGGACCTGGGTCATGTCGTAGGGCCCGCCCCGGGTGAGCACCCAGACCACGATCATGTCGGTGAAGGCGAAGACGAAGCCGAAGAGCACCGCCACCAGCAGGATGGGGAGGATGAGGGGGACGGTGATCTGGAAGAGGGTGCGGAAGAAGCTCGCCCCGTCGATGGCGGCGGCGTCGTGGATGTCCTGGGGGATGGAGCTGAGACCGCCCAGGTTGATGATGGTGGCCAGAGGCAGGGTGCGCCAGACCTGCACCCCGATGATGGAGAGCATCGCCAGGCTGGGCTGCCCCAGCCACACCGGGCAGGGCGTCATCCCCGGCTCGGGACCGCACACCCCCAGCCCGTGGTAGAGCGCGTAGTTGATGATGCTGTAGATGGAGTCGAGGATCCAAAGCCAGCCGATGCTCCCCAAAGAGACCGGGGCCACCCAGGGCAAGAGGATGAGCAGGCGGACGATCCACTTCCCCCGGAAGTCCTTCATCAGGCACACCGCCAGCACGGTGGAGAGCACGATCACGATCACCTGCGAGGCGATGGCGAAGAGGAAGGTGTTCCCCAGCGCCCGGCGGAAGGAGGGGTCCTCCAGCGCCGAGCGGAAGTTCTCCAGCCCCAGGTAGTGGCCCCCGCTGGAGCTGACGGTGACGTCGCTCACCGAGAACCAGAGGGAGAGGAAGAAGGGGATGCCGATGACGGCGGCGATGTAGATCAGCGCCGGGGCGATGAGGATCTTCGCCAGCGCGGACGGGTTGTCGGCGACCTTCACAAGGGCCTCGCGGCGATCCGCAGCCCGCTCTCTTTGTCGAAGAACTTGAGGTCCTTCTCCTTGATGGAGAACTCGTAGGCCTGCCCCTCGGTCACCGGCAGGTGCACGGTGAAGGGCAGGTTGACGATCATCTTCACGTCCGGGGCGAGATCGCGCAAAGACCCGTAGAGCAGCCGGTCCGCCCCCAGGTTCTCCACCCGGTCGACGCGGAACCAGACGTGCACCAGCGGATCCTGGGTGGCGTAGGCCGCCCGGGGGAGGATCTGCTCCGGACGGAACCCCACCAGGGCGCCGTGGCGCTCGAAGAAGTTCATCGGGGGCGAGCCGAGGAAGCCGGCCACGAAGGTGTCCGCCGGGTCGTTGTAGACCTCCTGCGGCGGCCCCAGCTGGCGCACCTTCCCCTTGCTCATCACCGCGATCCGGTGCCCCAGCCCCATCGCCTCCACCTGGTCGTGGGTGACGTAGATGGTGGTGGTCCCCATCCGCCTCTGGAACTGCTGCAGCTCGTCCCGGGCGCTGGTGCGCAGCTTGGCGTCCAGGTTGGAGAGCGGCTCGTCGAGGAGGAAGACGGAGGGCTCGCGCACCATGGCCCGGGCCAGGGCCACCCGCTGCCGCTCGCCGCCCGAGAGCTGCCGGGGCTTGCGGTGCAGGAGGCGCTCGATGCCGAACATGCCCGCCGCCTTCTGCACCCGCCCGGCGATCTGGTCCTTCGGGATCTTCGCCGCCTTGAGGGGGAAGGCGATGTTCTTCGCCACCGTCAGGTGCGGGTAGAGGGCGTAGCTCTGGAAGACCATGGCGATGCGCCGCTCGCGCGGCGGCAGCTCGTTCACCACCTGGCCGCCGATGATGATGTCGCCGCTGGTCTGCTTCTCCAGCCCGGCGATCATCCGCAAGAGCGTGGTCTTGCCGCAGCCGCTGGGGCCGAGGAGGACGAGGAACTCGCCCTCCGTGGTGGCCAGGTCCACTCCGTCGACCGCCGTGTGGTCGGTGAAGACCTTGCGGATCTGCCGCGTCTCGACGATGGCCATGGAGCGAAAAAGGCGCCGGAGCGGCCCTTGCGGGGCCTGGCTACAGCAGCTTCCGCTCCTTCCACTTCTGCCAGATCTTGCGGCACTTGGCGTCCGCTTCCTTCACCGCGTCCTCCGGCGACATGGCGCCGGTGGAGGCCTGGCCGAACATCGTGTTCAGCACCCAGGTGGAGTAGATCTCGTCGATGGCAGCATTGGCGTAGCCGGGGTACCCCACGTTGGTGGCCCAGGACTGGGCGTCGGCCAGCACGCTGTACTTGCCCGACGGCTTGCCCTTCTTGTCGTTGGCCAGCGTGTCCTTCAGGTCCGGCACCTGCTTGGGGAAGCAGGGGAAGTTGTAGTACTCGCTGGCCTCGTACGCCTGGTGGAAGTTGCCGATCAGGTCGACGAGGAACTTCTTCGCCCCGGGGATGTTCTCGGCGAACTTCCAGATGACGAAGTTCGACATCACGTGCTCGAGGCCGATGCGCCGCACCGGGCCCGCCGCCGCCTTGGCCAGGCCGATCTTGTCGCAGATCTCCATCCCCTTGTTCTCGCCCTCGCGGGTGACGGAGATGGCGTTCAGCACCACCGAGGCCTTGCCGGCGAGCATGGCCCGGTTGTTGGAGGAGGCGTCCCAGGAGAGGACCTCCGGGGTCATCGTCTCCTGGTAGAGGGCCTTGACGAACTTCACCGCCTCCACCGTGTGCTTGGAGTTGAGGACGATGTTGCCGTGCTGGTCCTGCTCCCCGCCGCCGAAGGCGTAGAGGACGGCGCGCATGGCCATGGCGGTGTCGATCTCCGCCGCCTGCCCGATGCCCACCGGCGTCCCGGTCTTGTCCTTGATCATCTTCCCGTACTTGCGGACGTTGTCCCAGGAGTCGACGTTGCCGCCCACCTCCTGGAAGAGGTCCAGCCGGTAGTTGACCGGGTCGGGCACGAACATGTCCGAGAACCCGAAGTACTTCTTGGTCTTCGGGTTGTAGGTGCTCTTGATCGCCAGGTCGATGGGCTTGCCGTACTTCTTCTCGCACTCCTGGTAGATCTCGCCGTGGTCGATCACGTCCTCTTCGTAGGCCGGCCGGGGCCAGAGGAACATGAAGAGATCGTGGCCCTTCTTCGCCGAGACCTCGGCCGCGGCGGTGGGGTTGATGGCGGGGATGCCGACGTTGTCGACGATCACCTCGGTGTCGTTCTTCTGTCCCCAGTCCTTGATGTAGGTGTTGTTGAACCACTTGTCGTAGTTGGGGACGAAGTGGTTCCACTGCAGGATGCGCAGCGTGTGCTTCGCTGCGCGGCTCTTGTCGGGCAGCGCGAGCGCGGCCGCGCCCACGCCTGCCGCCTGGATCAGTTTGCGCCGGGAGATGGTCATCGCCGTCCGCTCCTTCGTTGAGGGGGAAACAAGCGAAGCAACAGGAACGCGCTGCGGGGGCGGACAAAAGCACAGCGCGCGGGGGATGGCAACCCTGCGCTCTAGTTGGGGTGCAAAATGATGAGGGGGCCCGGAGAGGCCCGTAGGCCTTCCCGGACCCTCTCGCTCGAGAGCGAGAGCCGCCTTACCTGCTCTCCGGCGCCCGGCCCTGGGCTACCGGGCCGCGGAGCTGGTTGGCCATCCGCTCGTGCTGCTGGAGCTTGGGGAGCAGCGAGTCGATCAGGTTGCAGACGTCCTGGTCGCTGCAGTTCTGCCGCCAGGCCTCGACCATGCTGATCACGTGGTGGTGTCCCATGGCCATCTTGCTGGCGAAGGCCTTGTCGAACTGCTGGCCCTTCAGCGACTGCATGTGCTCCTTCGCCGACTCCATCTTCTCCTGCATCTGCGGGTTCCTGGCGGTGTCCGAGAGGGTGACGTTCTTCTTCTTCGCCAGGTCCTTCACCTTCTGGTCGGCGTCCTGGTGGTCGTGCAGGATCGTCTCCGCATAGCTCTTGATCCTGTCGGTCCCGTTCTGCTCGGCCATCTTCGCCATGGCGATCTCCTCCTGGTTCGCCATGTGCAGCTTCTGCAGCATCATCTGCGGAGTGGCGTTCTTCGCCATCGCCTCGTGGTCCATGCCCGCGCTGGCCATGTCGTTGCCGTGCCGCGCGTCCGGGTGGTGCGGGTTGTTCTGCTCCGCCTGATCGAGGGCCTGCTGGCTGGCCGGTCCCGTGGTCGCGGGACGGTTGCGATAGTCGGGGCTCTGCGGGTTCTGCACCTCGCCCTGCTGGATCTGCTGGTTGGAGGTGGAGGAAGGCACGTCCGCCGTCTGCTTGTCCTTCGCCTGGGTGGAATGAGGATTGTCGGGGTTGTCGGAGGCCTGCTGCTGCGCGGCCGCTCCCCCGGCCGCCAGGAAGGCGGCGAGCGCGATCGATCGGATCAGATTCGTCATGGTTCCTCCTCGGAAGGTCAGCCGGAAAGCTGGCGACGCAGCGCCCCGATCGCACCTCTTGGGCGCTCCTCGGCCCGCAGGGCGGCCGGGCGGGCGCGCTATGCTGGAGGCATGCGTTTCCTCCTCCCGCTCCTCGCCGTCCTCTGCGCCTGCGCCACCTTGAAGAACGACAAGACCATCTGCCCCGAGGACCGCGATCTGCGCTGCGCCACGCGTGTGATCTGCTCGATGGACCAGGCTCGCGGATGCCAGCGGTGCCGGTGCGAAGCGGCCGCCCCGCAGGGACCGGACGGAAAGCCCGGCTTGCCACCGCCGCCCGATCCGTCTAAGTAGCCCGCCGTGCCCGAGCCGGAGGTGATCCTCGAGACTCGCGGTCTCTCCAAGGAGTTCCGCGGTTTCGTGGCCGTGAAGCGCGTGGATCTGCGGGTGGTCCGCGGGACCATCCACGCGCTCATCGGCCCCAACGGAGCGGGCAAGACCACCTGCTTCAACCTCCTCACCCGCTTCCTCCCGGCCACGGGCGGCACCATCACCTACAAGGGCCGCGACATCACCCACGCCGCTCCCGCCGACGTGGCCCGGATGGGGCTGGTCCGCTCCTTCCAGATCAGCGCGGTCTTCCCCTACCTCTCGGCGCTGGAGAACGTGCGCATCGCCCTGCAGCGCCAGAGGGGCGGGTCCTTCGACTTCTGGCGGTCCGAGGCGGCGCTGAGCGGGTTCGACAAGAGGGCCCGCGAGCTGCTCGCCGCGGTGGGCCTCTCGGACTTCGTCCACACCCTGGCCGCCGAGCTCTCCTACGGGCGCAAGCGGGCCCTGGAGATCGCCACCACCCTCGCCCTGGACCCCGAGCTGATGCTGCTCGACGAGCCCACCGCCGGCATGGGGCACGAGGACGTGGAGCGGATCGCCGCCCTCATCCAGCGGGTGGCGAAGGACCGCACCGTCCTGATGGTGGAGCACAATCTGGGGGTGGTGGCCAGCCTCTCCCAGCGGATCACGGTGCTCGCCCGCGGCGAGGTGCTGGCCGAGGGCGACTACCAGACGGTGGCCAAGGACCCCGCGGTGGTGGCCGCGTACCTGGGGACCGAGCATGGCTGAGGCGCTGCTCTCGCTCAAAGGCCTGCAGGCCTGGTACGGGGAGTCGCACGTCCTGCACGGCGTGGACCTGGAAGTGCGCCAGGGCGAGCTGGTCACGCTGGTGGGGCGCAACGGGGCGGGCAAGACCACCACCCTGAAGTCGATCATGGGTCTCACCCCCCGGCGCGAAGGCTCGGTGAAGGTCTCCGGCACCGAGACCATCGCCCTGCCCCCCTACCGCATCGCCCGCCTGGGCATCGCCTTCTGCCCGGAGGAGCGCGGCATCTTCGCCACCCTCGACGTGGAGGAAAACCTCCTCCTCCCCCCGATGGTCCGGGAGGGCGGGCTGAGCACGGCGCAGGTCTTCGAGCTCTTCCCCAACCTGCGCGAGCGGCTGCGCAGCCAGGGGACCCGCCTCAGTGGCGGCGAGCAGCAGATGCTGGCCATCGGCCGCATCCTCCGCACCGGCGCCCGCCTCCTCCTCCTCGACGAGCCCACCGAGGGGCTGGCCCCGGTGATCGTGCAGCAGATCGGCAGCGTCATCCGCCGGCTGAAGGGGGAGGGGTTCACCATCCTCCTGGTGGAGCAGAACCTCCGCTTCGCCGGCACGGTGGCAGACCGGCACTACGTGATGGAGCGCGGGAGGATCGTGGACGAGATCCCCAACGCCGCGCTGCAGGGAAGCATGGAACGCGTCCGGCAATACCTCCAGGTGTGAACCTTCAAGGAGTCCCGACAATGAACGCACGCATCGCATTGCTCTTGGCGCTGGCGCTCCCCTTGGCGGCGCGCGCGGAGATCACCGGCAAGGTGATCCGCATCGGCGTCCTCAACGACCAGTCCGGCCTCTACGCGGACATCGCCGGGCAGGGATCGGTGGTGGCGGCGAAGATGGCGGTGGAGGACTTCGGCAAGATCCCCGACGCCACCGTGGAGGTGGTCTTCGGCGACCACCAGAACAAGCCCGACGTGGGCAGTAACCTCGCCCGCCAGTGGTACGACGTGGACGGCGTCGACATGATCATCGACGTCCCCACCTCCTCGGTGGCCCTGGCCATCAGCCAGCTCACCAAGGAGAAGAACAAGGTCTTCATCGGCTCCGGCCCCGGGACCAGCGACCTCACCGGCAAGTCCTGCTCGCCCAACACCGTGCACTGGACCTACGACACCTACGCCCTGGCCCACACCACCGGCCTGGCCGAGGTGCAGAGCGGCGGCAAGACCTGGTTCTTCCTCACCGCCGACTACGCCTTCGGCGCCGCACTGGAGCGGGACACGAGCGCGGTGGTGAAGGCGGCGGGCGGCGAGGTGCTGGGCTCGGTGAAGCACCCGCTCAACACCACCGACTTCTCCAGCTTCCTCCTCCAGGCCCAGGCCTCCAAGGCGCAGGTGATCGGCCTGGCCAACGCCGGCGGCGACACCATCAACGCCATCAAGGCGGCCGCCGAGTTCGGCATCGTCAAGGGCGGGCAGAAGCTGGCGGGCCTGCTGGTCTTCATCAGCGACATCCACGCGCTCGGGCTGCAGACCGCCCAGGGCCTCCTCCTCTCCGAGAGCTTCTACTGGGACAAGGACCAGAAGACCCGCGCCTGGTCGAAGCGCTTCGCCGACAAGAGCGGGGGGAAGATGCCCACCATGGTGCAGGCGGGCGTCTACGCCGGCGTGCTCCATTACCTGAAGGCGGTGAAGGCGCTGAAGAGCGACGCCGACGGCAAGGCGGTGGTGGAGGAGATGAAGAAGCTGCCTACCGACGACCCGCTCTTCGGAAAGGGCACCATCCGCGCCGACGGCCGCAAGATCCACCCCATGTACCTCTACGAGGTGAAGAAGCCGTCCGAGTCGAAGGGGCCCTGGGACTACTACAAGCTGATCAAGGAGGTCCCCGGCGACCAGGCCTTCCGCCCCCTGGACCAGGACAATTGTAGCCTGGTGAGCAAGAAGTGACCCGATGATCCTCGCGGTCCCCGTCCAGGCCCTGTTCGGGCAGCTCCTCATCGGGCTGATCAACGGCTCGTTCTACGCCCTGCTCTCGCTGGGCCTGGCGATCATCTTCGGCCTGCTCAACGTGGTGAACTTCGCCCACGGCGCCCTCTACATGCTGGGGGCGTTCGTGGCCTGGTTCCTGCTGGAGAAGGCAGGGATCGGATACTGGCCGGCGCTCTTGCTCGCGCCGCTTGCGGTGGGCCTCCTGGGAGCGGCGATCGAGAGGACTCTTTTGCGCAGGCTCACCGGCCTGGACCCGCTCTACGGGCTCCTCCTCACCTACGGGCTGGCGCTCATCCTCCAGGGCGTGTTCCTCAACTTCTTCGGCTCGAGCGGGCTGCCCTACGAGATGCCCACGCAGCTCCAGGGCGGGCAGGCGCTGCCCTTCATGTTCCTGCCCAACTACCGGATGTGGGTGATCGGCGTCTCGCTCATCATCTGCCTCGGCACCTGGGCGGTCACCGAGGGCACCCGCCTGGGCTCCAGGCTCCGCGCCGCCACCGAGAACGCGCCGCTGGTGAGCGCCTTCGGCATCAACGTGCCGCGGATGATCACCGTCACCTACGCCCTGGGCGTGGGCCTGGCCGCGCTGGCCGGGGTGCTGGCGGCGCCCATCTACCGGGTGGGCCCCCTGATGGGCGCCGACCTGATCATCGTGGTCTTCGCGGTGGTGGTGATCGGGGGGATGGGGTCGATCCTCGGCTCCATCATCACCGGGTTCGTCCTCGGCATCCTCGAGGGTTTGACCAAGGTCTTCTATCCCGAGGCCTCGAACACGGTGATCTTCGTGGTCATGGCCATCGTCCTGCTGGTGCGGCCCGCGGGCCTGTTCGGGAAGCAGGCATGAGCGAGGCGTCCGTCCAGCGCATCGAGACGGCCGCGGTCTCCCAGCGGGTGCCCATCGCGGTGCTGGTGGTGCTGGTGCTGGCCGCGCCCTGGGTGGTGTACCCGGTCTTCGCCATGAAGGCGCTCTGCTTCGCCCTCTTCGCCTGCGCCTTCAACCTCTTGCTCGGCTACGTGGGCCTGCTTTCTTTTGGTCACGCCCTCTTCTTCGGCGGCGCCAGCTACGCCAGCGCCCACGCCGCCCTGGTCTGGGGCTGGCCCCCCGAGCTGGCCGTGCTCTTCTCCATGGTGGTGGGGGCGGCGCTGGGCCTCTTGGTGGGGCTGATCGCCATCCGCCGGCAGGGGATCTACTTCGCCATGATCACCCTGGCCCTGGCGCAGATGTTCTACTTCTACTGCCTGCGCGCGGAGTTCACCGGCGGGGAGAACGGCATCCAGGCCGTGCCCCGCGGCCACCTGGAGAACCGCTACGCGATGTACTACTTCGTCGCGGGGGTCTTCCTCGCCGGCTTCCTGATCATCTACCGCATCATCCACTCCCCCTTCGGCCAGGTGCTCAAGGCCATCCGGGAGAACGAGCCGCGGGCCATCTCCCTCGGCTACAAGGCCGACCGCTACAAGGTGCTGGCCTTCGTCCTCTCCGCCTCCCTGGCCGCGCTGGCCGGGGGCACCAAGGCCATCGTCTTCCAGCTCGCCTCGCTCACCGACGTGCACTGGGGGATGAGCGGCGAGGTGATCCTCATGACCCTGATCGGCGGGATGGGCACCATCTTCGGCCCGGTGGCCGGGGCGGTGTTCTTCACCACCATCGAGAACTACCTCTCGCAGGCCGGGTCGTGGGTGCTGGTGGCGGAGGGCGCCATCTTCGTCGTCTCCGTGCTCGCCTTCCGCCGGGGGATGTTCGGGGAGCTGTCGCGGCTCCTGAAGAGGCCACTATGAAGCTATCCGGGAAGGTGGCGCTGGTCACCGGCGCGGCCAGCGGGCTGGGCCGGGCCATCGCCGAGAAGTTCCTCGCCGAGGGAGCGCGCGTGGCCATCGCCGACGTGCGCGGCGCGGAGGAGGCGGCGAAGGCGCTGGGGCCTTTGGCGCTGGGCGTGCAGATGGACGTCACCGACGAGAAGCAGGTGGACGAGGGGGTGGCGAAGGCGGCGGCGAAGCTGGGCGGCGTGGACGTGCTGGTCTCCAACGCCGGAGTGCAGATCATCTCCGCGCTGGTCGATCTGAAATTGTCGGACTGGCATCGGATGCTGGCCATCCATCTCGACGGCGCGTTCCTCACCACCCGGGCCTGCCTTCGTCGGATGCGCGAGCAGGGCCGGGGCGGCGCCATCATCTATATGGGTTCTGTCCACTCCAAGGAGGCCTCGCCGCTCAAGGCGCCTTACGTCACCGCCAAGCACGGGCTGATCGGGCTCTGCAAGTCGGTGGCGAAGGAGGGCGCGGCCTTCGGCGTGCGGGCCAACGTCATCTGCCCCGGGTTCGTGCGCACGCCGCTGGTGGAGAAGCAAATCCCCGAACAGGCGAAGGAATTGGGCATCACGGAACAGGAAGTGATCAAGAACGTGATGCTGAAGAACACGGTGGACGGCGAGTTCACCACGCTCGCAGACGTTGCCGAATTGGCACTGTTCTTCGCCGCCTTTCCGTCCAATGCTCTCACCGGCCAGTCGGTGATCGTCAGCCACGGCTGGCACATGGAGTAAGCGCGCGAGGCACATGGAAAGATCGGCCTGCAAGTCTCACTGCGTCACGCGCGCGCCGCCGGGGCGGACGGATTTGCAAGGTCGTGTTCATTTTTCGTAGAGTGCGCCGCAGTCGCAGCTTTCGTCACCTTTGCGCAGCACCTGCTTCTCGTTGCCGCAGCGAACCTGACGGAAAGGATCGCCGAATGAAGGCCACCCTGAAAGCTGTCCTTGCCACTTCTCTCTTGCTCGCGCCCGCCGCGTTCGCGACCAAAGTTCCCATCCCCATCGAAGGCGCGTCACTCAACGTGAGCGTGCAGGTACAGACCGAGGCCGCGATCACCGAGAACGGCGCTCCGAACGGCAGCGATCCCGCCTACGACATCTGGGTGCGCCGGACCCGCCTGCTCGTGAACGGCGACATGAGCCCCAACTTCACGTACCTCTTCCAGATCGACAACGCGAACTTCGGCAAGTTCGGAAACTTCTCCGGCCGCGCCATCATCCAGGACGCCTGGGTGGGCTGGGCGCCCCTGGGACAGACGGGCGGCAACGTGATCTACATCGACGCCGGCCTTCTCCTCATCCCCATCTCGCACCACCTGCTGGAGAGCACCACCAACTTCATCACCGCCGACGTGCACACCGACGAGTTCAAGTTCCCGGGCAACGGCTTCCCGGGCCTGCGGGAGACCGGCGTGCAGATCCGCGGCTGGTGGCTGGACAAGAAGATCGGCTTCCGCGGCGGCATCTACGAAGGGTACGCCCCCTTCGTGCAAACCGCCGGCGTCGCCGGGGCCAACGGCTGCACCGCCACCGGCGCGGGCTGCATCACCCCCAAGCGCTATCCGCAGTTCGCCGGCTTCCTCAACTTCGACATCATCGGCAGCGAGGAAGGCGGCTGGCTGTACGGCGCGTACAAGTGGGGCAAGGATCCCATCCTCAGCGTCGGCACCTCGATCGTCTACCAGTCGCAGGCCATCCGCAACACGGCGGTGGTCTCCACCGGCAACATCACCGACCAGAAGCTCTTCTCCGCCGACGTCTACCTGAACCTCCCCATGAGCGAGGCCTCCGAGCTGGTGGTCGAGGCGGTGGGCTACCTGAACCGCAACGGCAGCGGCAGCGGCAGCACCAGCAACGGCTTCTTCGCCGACGCCGGCTACCGCTTCGGCTTCGTGGCTCCGTACGTCTCGTACAGCTACGTCCAGACCGAGGACTGCAGCGGCCTCACCCTCACCACCGCGCAGACCACCTCCTGCAACGCCGCCGTCGACCTCGGCAACAGCCGCAACTTCAAGGCGGGCCTGAACTTCTTCTTCAACAAGAACCTGAACCACGTGAACCTGGAGTTCCAGGTGAACCACGGTGTCTCCAGCTTCGGCCCGCAGGCCATCACCGTGGCCAACGCCGGCTACGTTCCCGCGGGCATCACCAACAGCCTGCGGACGCCGTCGCAGAAGTCGTTCCTGGCGCACTGGAACTTCTTGTTCTAGGGACACTGACCCCGCCGCGAGCGAAGGCTCGCGGCGGAGACCAGGCGGCCCTCACTGCTTGTTGCCCCATCGGGCCACCGGGATCGATCTCCGCCCCAATCACCCCGCCTCCGGATCCGCTTCCTCCCGGATCCGATCTCTGCCCGGATCGATCGGCGCCGGTTGAATCGGGCAGAGATCGATCCGCGAGTCCGGCGGGGGGGGGCGCGGGCCAGCGCGCTGCGTCGTCCGTTCAGCGTGGGGAAGCCTTGGCGATTCGAGGGCGAGGCCGTGCCGCGCGACACCGGAATGGTCGCCCAGGGGCGCGTCGAAAATCGGGGCGCGCCTGGGTCAGCTCACCGCCCAGCGCGGCCCGGCCCTCTGCCACCCGACGGCGAGGAGCCAGGTGAGCGGCGGCGAGGTCAGCTCGCGCCCTTCGGGAAGCGCAGCGGAGGAGAATGGGTCGAGCGCCCGGTCGAGCCCGACGCCCAGGCGGCGGTCGTGGATCTCCCCGTTGCGCAGTACGTAGTCGCGGGCGATGGCCACCCCCCGCGGCGAGCGCAGCGCGCGGGCGAAGAAGCGGTCGTCGAAGACGTGCCCGCGCCGGCCGCTGGCGCGGTTGATGCGCTTGGCCAGGGAGACGCCCAGCCCCTGCATCCCGCGGGAAAGGCGGG
>Ga0335085_10013643_pt1 | contig 11897 bp, 10 predicted proteins | sample Lox_Sample_45_FD_206712 | JGI IMG/M metagenome (GOLD analysis project Ga0335085, IMG submission 206712) | Soil microbial communities from Loxahatchee National Wildlife Refuge, Florida, United States - Lox_Sample_4.5 | ecosystem: Environmental > Terrestrial > Soil > Wetlands | place: USA...
CGCGCAGGACGGGACAGAGGCCGACTACATCATCACGCTGACGCAATCGTCGCAGCTCTCCTCCGACGCCACGCTCTCCGCGCTCGCCGTCAGCGCCGGCACCATGGCGCCCGCGTTCGATCCGGCGCTCCATTGGTACATGTTGAGCGTTCCCAACGGCACCGCCTCGGTGACGGTGACGCCGGCGCAGCACGACGCCAGCGCGACGTCAATCACCGTCCGCCAGGACGGCGGCAACTGGGTGGGCAACGCCAGCGGCGCGGCCTCGGCGGCACTGACCGCTCCCGCGGTCGGCGGATCGTCGACCATCACCGTTCGCGTCACGGCCCAGGACGGCACCACCTCCGACTACGTACTCACGTACACGCAGGCCCCGCCGGTGGCGCCCGCGGCCTTCACCATCTACGCCGTCGGCGACTCGACCATGGCCGACTACAGCCCGACCATCTCGCCCCCGCAGGCGGGCTGGGGACAGATGTTCCGCAACTTCCTCCTCGGCACGCAGGCGGCATACGTCAACGCCGCGCGCAACGGCCGCAGCTCGAAGTCCTTCTACGACGAAGGATCCTGGGCCAACTCCGTCGCCAGCAAACTGAAGAGTGGCGACACCGTCTTCATCCAGTTCGCCCACAACGACGAGTCCGACAATGGCCTGGACGGGGCCGACGGCGTCGGCACCGCCCCGTTCGGCGGCTATCAGACGTACCTGCGCAAGTACGTGGACGAGGCGCGCGCTGCCGGCGCGACGCCGATCCTGATCACGCCCGTGGTCCGCCGCTACTTCGCCGGCTCCACCATCACGCCGAAGGGCGCGCATGACCTCACCGGCGTGGGCGATCCCAGCATCCCTGCCGGCCAGGACCTCAACTACGTCGAGGCCATGAAGCAGGTGGCGACGGAGAAGGGCGTGGCGCTGGTCGACCTCACCGCCAGCACGAAAACGCTGGTCGAGCAGTACGGCCCCACCGACTCGAAGGCGATCATCTACATCGCCGCCGACGACACGCACCTCCAGCCGCTCGGCGCGACGCTGTTCGCACAGCTCGCGGTGCAGGGGCTGATCGCGCAGGGCATCCTCACCAGCTACCTGAACCCCGCCGGCGACCTGATCGTCAGCCCGAGCTCGATCGACTTCGGCACGCTCTTCGACGGCAACACGCTCGACCAGACCATTTCCGTGACGGGGCTTTCCATCTCGCCGGACAGCGGCAACGTGACGGTGACGGCGCCCGCCGGCTACACGGTCGGGGCGACCTCCACGGGGACCTTCGCTGCCTCGCTGCAGATCCCGTATACCGGCGGCAGGCTGGCGCCCACCACCGTGTACGTCCGCTTCGCGCCCACGCTCGCGCAGGTCTACTCGGGCAACGTCACCATCGCGCCGCCGACCGGCAACAGCAAGAGCGTCGCGGTGACCGGCACGGGTCAGGCGCCGACGACGGGTGGCACCGAGTCGGCGGCGACGTATTCGCTCACCGCGGACGACAACTGCGCCGCGACCGGGCTCGCCACCTGCACCGAGGAGACGTACTCGAACCTGTACGTGAAGAACTTCGGGACCGTGAACGCCACCAACACCAGCGTCACCTGGATTCCCTCCGTGCCGGCCAACGATCACGTCGAGCGCGTCTCGATCGTCAACACCACCACGGCCGATCAGTGGCCCGGATCGGAGGTCGACATCGATCCGACCCGGTACGTGCAGTTCACCATGTCGCCCGCGCCCGGCAAGTCGTGGGCCGTCGACCAGATCAGCTTGTGGGCCGGCGCGGCAGGCGGCAGCAACCTCGGCTTCAAGATCTACTACAGCAAGGCGTCGGACTTCAGCGGCGCGACCCTGCTGGTCGACGCCTCGAGCAACGCCAAGGACACGATGATCTTCCAGACGCTGCCGCTGGCGCTGACCATCAACGCGGGCGAGACGCTGTACATCCGTGCCTTCCCCTGGCTGCGCGGCGCGGCGGCGACCGGCAAGTACATGTGCCTGCAGAGCCTGACCGTCCACGGCACGGCGCAGTAGAGCCGCGCTGCGGGGAGTCACTGATCTCCCGTCCACCGCTTGACACCCACGGCACCCGCCCTGGCGCTTGGCTTGACTTCGTATCGCGCCACGATACATCGTCGCGGGATCCTGAAAGGAGACCCCGATGAACCCATTTCGGAGCGGACGAATGACGCGGCGGGCCGTTCTCAAGGCGGGCAGCGGGTTGTTGGCTGCGACGGCGCTGCCGCGCCTTGGCCGGGCCGCGGAAAACCATCCCCCGGTCGGCAACTGGCCTGCCGGCGTGCAAGGCCCTTCCGTCTTCATCGGCATCACCCCGCCGCTCACGGGCACCTATGCCGCCCAGGGGCAGGACGAGCTCAACGGCTACAAGCTCGCCATCGAGCACATCAACACCGGACATCCCCTGATCAAGGCGTTCTCGCCCAGGACGAAGAAGGGCGTGCTGGGCAAGCAGGTCGTCTACGGCGTCGCGGATTCCACGGCCAAGCCCAACGTCGCGGTGCAGGCGCAGCAGCGCTTCATCAGCGAGAACAAGGCCATCCTCTTGACCGGCTCCACTTCGAGCGCCGTTGCCGTCGCGCTCAACCACCTCGCGCAGCGGGAAAAAGTGCTGTACGTCGCCGGCATCTCCGGCTCCAACGACACCACCGGCAAGGACTGCGTCCGTTACGGGTTCCGCCAGGACTTCTACGGCCAGACGGCCGCCGCCGCGCTCGGTCCCGTGCTGCTCAAGACGTTCGGCAAGAACCGCAAGTGCGCGTTCATGACGCCGGATTACACGTACGGCCACACCGTGACCAAGTCGATGAACGACTACCTGACCCAGAACGGCGGCTGGACGATGGTGACCAACCAGGTCTCGCCGCTCGGCGCGCCCGACTACAGCTCGTATTGCACGAACATCGCGAATTCGGACGCCGAGATCCTGCTCAACGTCAACTGGGGCCACGACGCCGTGCTCTCGACGAAGCAGGCGAAGCAGTTCGGCATCCTCGACAAGATGAAGCTGGCGATTCCCTATCAGACGCCGTTCCTCGCCAAGGAAGTCGGCGCCGAGATCACGCAAGGCGTCTACGCCGCCACCGATTTCTGGTGGACGCTGGAGGACAGGTTCCCGCTGGCGAAGACGTTCGTCGAGACCTTCCAGAAGAAGTACGGCTCCCGGCCGGAATGGGGAGCCGAGAACGCCTACATGGAGCTGGCCTTGTGGGCAGAGGCGGTCGAGAACGCCGGCACCTTCTATCCCCCGGACGTCATCAAGTCCTATGAGGCCGGCCGCAAGGTCAACTCGATCGTCGGCGAGGTGTATTGGCGTGGCGCCGATCACCAGCTCGTCCGGCCGGTCGTCATCGTCAAGGGCAAGGCGCCGAAGGAGATGAAGAACCCGGAGGACTTCTGGGAGGTGACCGAAGTCGTTCCCGGGCTTCCGCTCATGCAGAAGCCGGACGCCTTCGGCTGCAACCTCGGCGAGTACACCTGAGCGCCGGGCGCCGGCCGCGAGAGCGCGGCCGGCGCTTTCCAGCCCGCATGATCACCTGGTCGAACTTCTACTCCCAGCTCTTCAACGGACTGGCATCGGGCGCGCTGCTCGCGCTGATCGCCTCGGGCCTCACCATCATCTACGGCACGCTCGGCGTGCTCAACCTGGCGCATGGCGCGATGTTCATGCTCGGAGGCTACGCCGGCTACGCCGCGTTCCAGGCGACCGGATCCTTCGCCGTCGCCCTGGTGGCGGGCGCGCTCTCTCTCGTCGTCGTCGGCATCGTCATCGAGCTGGTGATCATCCGCCGCTTCTACCGCCGCCCCGCGGAAGATCAGCTCCTGGTCACCTTCGGCATCGGCATCGTCCTCATCGAGTTGGTGCGCTTCGGCTTCGGCAGCCTGTCGCTCACCGTGCCGCGCCCCGCCTTTGCCAGGGGCGTGACGCACATCGGTTTCATGATCTATCCGACCTACCGCCTGGTGGTGGTGGGCGTCGCGGCGGTGGCGCTCGCCGCGCTGTACGTCGTCCTCCACCGTACGCGCCTGGGGATGATCGTCCGCGCCGGGATCGAGGACTCGGCCATGGTCGACATGCTCGGCATCAACGTCGATCGCGTCTTCATGGTGGTGTTCGGCATCGGCGCGATGGCGGCCGGGTTCGCCGGGATCGTCGACGCTCCGGTGGTGTCGCTGACGCCCAACATGGGCGAATCGATCCTGGTGGAGACGTTCGTCGTCGTCGTCATCGGCGGCGTGGGTTCGTTCCCTGGCGCCATCCTCGGCGGGCTGATCGCCGGCGAGATCCTCAGCCTCACCTCCATGGTCGACCCGGCGTATTCGTACGTCATGCTCTTCGCGGTCATGACGCTGGTCTTGATGCTGCGGCCGCAGGGCCTGCTGGGAATCCCGAGCCGCGAATGAGCCCGGTCCGCTGGACATTCCGCCATCCGCTGCTCGTCGAAGCGCTGACGGCGCTGGGCCTCATCGCCGCGCCCTTCGTGCTGCCCCATCTCGACTTCGCGCCCGGGACCGTCAACCAGGTCCTGGTCTGGGGCCTGTTCGGAATCGGCTTCGACATCCTCTTCGGCTACACGGGCCTTCTCTCCTTCGGTCAATCGGCTTTCTTCGGCACCGGCGGCTTCATCGCCGCCTATCTGATGACCAGGGACGTGATCTCGGGCGTCGTGGCCGCGCTGGTCGTCGGCACGATCGGCGCGGCGCTCGCAGGGATCGTGGTCGGCGTGGTTGCGCTCAAGCGCACCGGCATCTACTTCGCCATGATCACCGTTGCGATCGCCGAGACGTTCTACTTCATCGAATTCTCGCCGCTCGCCGCGTATACCGGCGGCGAGAATGGCCTCCCCGGCGTGCCGACGCCGAAATTCACCTTCGGCCATTTCTCCTGGGAGGCCAGCAACGGCTGGTCGATGTACGTCTTTCTTGCGGCCTGCTATTTCGTCGGAATCATCATCGCGCTGCGCATCGTGCGCTCGCCGTTCGGCGCGGTCCTGAGCGCGATCCGCGACAACAAGCTCCGGGCGCGCGCGGTGGGCCACGCCATCGGCCGCTACAAGCTGGCAGCCTTCGTCATCGCTGCCGCGTATGCCGGCTTCGCGGGCGGCCTTCTGGGCGTGCTGCAGGGGTTCATGCCGCCGGAAGCCTTCACCTTCGAGACCTCCGGCCAGCTCGTGATCCAGACCGCGATCGGAGGCGTCGGCACGTTGTTCGGACCGCTGCTCGGCGCCGCGGTCTGGCTCTACCTGCGCGATTTCCTGCAGCAGACGCTCCATCTGGAGAGCGCCTGGATGCTGGTGCTGGGTGTCGTGTTCGTGCTCCTGGTCTGCTTCCTGCGGCGCGGCCTGATCGGCGGAATCCGGGACTTGAAGCGGCGTCTTCTCGGCGCGCGCCCCCCGGCCGCCGCGCCGGAGAAGGCCCCGGCCCCCGGCGCGCCATCGCCCGTGGTCAGCGTCGGCCCGGTGCGGCGCCACGAAACGTCGTTTTCCGGCCCCATTTTGGAGGCGCGAGGCCTGACGAAGTCGTTCGGCGGCCTGGTGGCGAACCGCAACATCGACTTCGCCGTCCAGCGCGGCGAGCTGCGCGCCATCATCGGCCCCAACGGCGCCGGCAAGAGCACGTTCTTCAAGATGCTCACCTGCGAGCTGCCGCCCTCCTCGGGACGGATCATCTTCGAGGGCCACGACATCACCGGAATGAAGGTCGACGCGGTCTGCCAGCGCGGCTTGACCAAGACTTATCAGGTGAACCAGCTCTTCTCCGGGATGACCGTGCGAGAGAATGTCGTCGTTGCAGCGCTCGCGGAGCGACGCGGCCGCTTTTCCCTCGATCTGCTGCGCCGGACGGAGCGCGTGTCCGGGCTTGCCACCCAGGTGGAAAGCACGCTGGCGCTGGTCGGCCTCGTGGCGCGCGCCGAGGTGCCGGTGTCCGAGCTCGCTTACGGCGAGAAGCGCCGGCTCGAGATTGGCCTGGCGCTGGCGACCTCGCCCTCGTTGCTGCTCCTCGACGAACCGCTCGCCGGCATGAGCCCGCAGGAGCGCGTCGAGACCGTGCAGCTGCTGAAGAAGATCCGCCGCGGCCGCACCCTGGTGGTGGTCGAGCACGACATGGATGCGGTCTTCGAGCTGGCGGAGCGCATCACCGTCCTGCACGAGGGTGAGCTCCTCGCCGAGGGCACGCCGAGCGAGATCCAGGGCAGCGGCCTGGTGCAGGAGGCCTATCTGGGCGGGGTGGCCGCGAAATGAGCGCGCTCCTCGAAGTCGACCGCATCAACAGCTATTACGGCGACAGCCACATCCTCTTCGACGTGTCGCTGCGTGTGGCGAAGAACGAAGTGGTGGCCCTGCTCGGCCGCAATGGCGCGGGCAAGAGCACCACCCTGAAGAGCCTGATCGGCCTGGTTCGCCCGCGCTCCGGCACCATCACGCTCGACGGCAAGCCCACCCAGGGGCTGCCGCCCCATGCCATCGCCGTCCTCGGTCTCCAGCTGGTGCCCGAGGAACGGCGCATCTTCGGCAGCCTGAACGTCGAGGAAAATCTGATATTGGCCGGGCTGACGGCGAGATCGCGACGCTGGCCGCTGGACCGCGTGTGGACGACGTTTCCCCGGCTCAAGGAGCGCCGGCGCAGCCGCGGCACCGACCTCTCGGGAGGCGAGCAGCAGATGCTGGCGATCGCCCGCGCCCTGGTGCGCGATCCCAAGATCATCCTGCTCGACGAGCCGTTCGAAGGGCTGGCGCCGATCATCGTGCGCGATTTGCTGGCCACCTGCCGGACCCTCGCACAAGGCGGGCAGACCATCCTGATCGTGGAGCAGAACATCTCGGCGGCGATGACCCTCGCCGACCGCGTCTACGTGCTCAGGACCGGCCACATCGTCGAAGAGCTGGCCGCGGAGACCCTGCGCGCCCAGCCGGGAATCCTGCACCGCCATCTGGGCGTATGAGAGGTCGCCGACCCCCGGCAACCAGGGCGCGGAGGTCATCATGTGGCTGATCACGCGGGGTGCGCTCGGCCAGGCCGCCCGCAAGATCCACCAGAGCTACTACCTGCCCATGACCACGGCGATGGCCGTGGCCCTGTTCGAGTGAGCCCGCCATGACGCCCTACGTCTTCGATCTCGAGCGAAGCTCCCGCGGGTTGCGGCTCAATCGCTTCCTCAACGCGTTCACCATCCCGGCCAGGCGCAAGCTGTTCATCGACGATCCGGAAGGCGCCATGCGCGAGGCCGGGCTCGACGAGCAGGAGAAGCGGATGCTGCGCGGCCTCGACTGGCGGGCGCTGGTGGACCATGGAGCGAGCTTCTTCTGCCTGGAGAAGCTCGCGCGGTTGAAGGGAGTGTCGAACCCGGAGATGATCGCGGCGTTTCGCGGCGTTTCGCGGCGAGACGCTGGAGCAGTTCCTCAAGACGCGACGGGTTCCAGGCGCGCGTTGACCGGGGAGGTCGCACATGCAGCGCGCCATCCCTGCCTGTTCATGCGCGGCGGCACCTCCCGGGGGCCGTTCTTCCGCGGCGCCGATCTGCCGGCGGAGATCGCGCCGCGAGATCGCGTGCTCCTCGCCGTCATGGGCTCGCCGGATGTGCGGCAGATCGACGGCCTCGGGGGCGCCCACCCCCTGACCAGCAAGGTCAACATCGTCAGCCGGAGCGCGAAGGCCGGCATCGACGAAGAGGTGCGCTCCCACTTCCGGCGAGGGCAGGCCCGGATCGGAACCCAAGCCTTCCTTGAGCGGGCCGGTGGTGTTGTGCCAGACGAAGGAGAAGTGGCTGCGGTCGCGGAGGATGAACTGGTAGAAGAGGCTGATCGCTCCGCCCCCGCCCACTCCCGTGCTGGTCAGGTTCAGCTGGCCGGGCACGGGCGTGGCGCCCGGGGTGAGCGAGGTCCGCGTCGGGTACACATCCGGCTCGCGCGGATCGGCCCGCTGCAGGGTTGACTCCTGAACGCCTCACGGCTCACGAACCCACGATCTGCCGCAGGAGCTCGCCGAGCTGCGGAGCGGAAGCTCAGCGGACTGATCGCCCGCGAAGGAATTTTCGCGCGCGTGACCACATTGGGCTACATGCGAAATCGCTCCGGCTCGCGTCGCAGCGCAAGCCGGGGCACTTCATCTGCGATTAACGAGCCGGATCTGTAATTCGAGCAACGGCGCTGTCGGAATTATCGATCGTCGCTCGGCACTCGATAGCTGAAGCTGTCGATCTCCCGGTTGACATCCGGGATTCGCAAGCGTATCGACAGCGCGTTCGCACGGGGGACTTCACCGCGCACTACCTGGAACGCGGAGGGGTCCACATGGCAGTCGCAAAGCCGGGGAAGTGCGATCCCCTCGTTTCCAGCGTCGCGCGATCCGCAAGCCCGCGCCCCGCATGCTACCGCTGGCTCGCTCCCGAAAAACCGGAAAGGAGGGTCAATCGCGTTTGCAGTGGATTTGGAATTCGAGCAAACGGACGACCGCACTTGACGAGCGTGGAGGGCAACATGTCCAAGTCCGTCCGACAAGTCATCATCCAGGCCGCAATCGCCTGGGCATTCTGCTGTTCCTACGTTGGTGCGGCGGTGGCGAACGCCGACGTTCCCGCGCCCTCGGCGACTGCAGGCAGCACTCCCAAGCCGGACGAGCGAGCGCGGACTACGATGCGCACCATCGCCACCGCGCCCGGCTCGCGCGCCCGGCTCGCCGACTTTTTCGAGCGCACCAAGGGGGCGACCCGCGTCATCTCCGCGTCGGAGGTGTGGGCGAGCCTCGATGCCGGGACCATGAAGTACCTGGTGGTCGACGTCCGTCCGGCAGAGGAATTCGCGAACGGTCACATCCCCGGCGCGGTCAACATGCCGATCACCGAGCTGTTCCGGCCGGTGAACCTCTTCCGCCTGAGCGAGAGCCGCAAGGCCATCGTGCTGGTCTGCGGCACGGGGCACATGGAATCGATGGCGTTCGGCGGCCTGGTCGCCCTGGGCTTCGAGCCCTACGCGCTGCGCTTCGGGATGATGGGCTGGGGCGCGGAGAGCCAGATCAAGGCGGCGTCCTCCACCCAGCGGGCGGAGGTCGTCCACGGCCTGGGAGCGCCGGTGGAGAAGTAGACCGGGCACTTCCACGACTTCAGTCAACCGATTGCGAACAGTCCCTGTTCGAGAGGAGCCCAGCATGCTCGGACCCCGATCAGCCCGCTTGACCTGCCTTGCCCTGTTCCTCGCCGCGCCGGTCATCCGCCCGGCCTCCGCCTACGAGGTGACCGCGGTCGCCGGAAGCGGAACCATCAGGGGCAAGGTCCTCTTCCACGGGCAGGTGCCGCGGAGGAAGGTGATCCCCACCAAGGACCGCGAGATCTGCGGCAAGATCCGCGAGGAGCCGGAGGTGGCCCTGGGCGCCGGCGGCGGCGTCCAGGACGCGGTGGTTCACCTCAAGGCGCTCGCGCGGGGAAAGGCGTGGGTGAAGCCGGACCACAGCCCTGAGCTGATCAACAAGGGCTGCGAGTTCGTGCCCCGCGTCCAGGCGCTGCCGGTGGGCACCAGCCTGGTGGCGCTCAACGAAGATCCGGTCCTGCACAACATCCACAGCTTCTCGGGCAAGAGCACCCTCTTCAACGTCGCCTTGCCCATCCAGGGCCAGCGCGCCGAGAAGCCGATGAAGAGCGAGGGCATGGTGCGCTTCGAGTGCGACGCGCACGGCTGGATGCGCGGCTGGGTCTACGTCGCCGGGAACCCCTACTACGCGGTCACCGCGCGCAACGGGGAGTTCAGCCTCCCCGAGGTGCCTCCGGGTTCGTACACCCTGGTGGCCTGGCAGGAGTACGCGGGCGAGACCGAGGTCCCGGTGACGGTCGAGGCGGGCAAGGTCGCGCAAGTCGACGTCGAGCTGAAGAAGAAGTGAGGAGATGACCATGGACGACAACCGGAAGGAACGTCTGGCGATGCGCGAGGAACTGAAGGGGAGTCCCGGCGGATCGGCGGGGATCGGCCGCCGCATCTTCCTGCACAAGTCGCTGCTCGCGGGAGCGGGCGGGGTGGCGGCGGCCGGCTGGTTTCCCTTCCTCGGCACCATCGAGGTGGCCCAGGCGGCGCAGCCCGCGTTCAGGTTCGCCTGGGTTTCGGACACCCACCTCTACCCGCGCGAGGTCAACCAGCGCTTCGTGGACAAGAGCATCCGCGCCTTCAAGGAGGTCCAGGAGATGAATCCGCCGGCGGACTTCCTCATCCTGGGCGGCGACCTGGGCCAGCTGGGCGATCCCGCCGAGCTCGAGCTCGGGCGTGAGCTGCTCAAGGAGGTGAAGATCAGGAAGGTCTTCATCCCCGGCGAGCACGACTGGTACCTGGACATGGGCAAGGCGTGGACGAGGATGTTCGGCGCGCCGTACTGGTCGTTCGACCACAAGGGCGTCCGCTTCGTCGGGCTCGACACCATCAGCCACGCCAGGGACTTCTGGACGGTGAAGAAGATGACGCCCCGGGAGCGGATGGCCCACATGGCCACGCTCGACGGGACGGTGGGCGGGGCCTGGGCGGCGGTCGGCGCCGAACAGCTGGCCTGGCTCGACCACACCCTCTCCGGGTGGCCGAAGGACAAGCCCATCGTGCTGTTCAGCCACAATCCCCTGTTCGAGTACTACGCGCCCTGGAACTTCTGGGTGCGCGACTGGCGTGAGGTGAACGAGATCCTCAAGCCGTACGACGACGTCACCAGCGTCCACGGGCACGTGCACCAGGTGCTCTACCACGAGATCGGGAAGCTGCGATCCATCGGCATGCTGGCGACTTCGTGGCCGTGGCCGTACGCGCCGGAAGGCGTGCCCAGGCTGACCCGGTGCATGGTCCGCGCCGATCCCGGCGATCCCTTCGACGGCGTGGGCTGGTCCGCGCTGCGGGCGGGCCCCGGCGCCAGGGTGGAGAACCAGTACATGATGTGGCGCAAGGACATCTTCGCCAGCGCGCCGGTGGATTCAGGGTGCGGAGACAACCACAACCAGATCCTGCATCCGCGGCTGGCGGACGTCGAGGGACTCGCTTCCCTCGGCGCCCGTTAGCGGCGAAAGGAGAACCGCCATGCGGACCAACCGGCGGCTGTGGGTCGCGGCAGGCGTCTTGCTTCCCTTGCTCCTCCTCCTCGCCTCGCGCGCGGCGGCCCACAAGGACAAGCATACCCCGGAGCAGCTCAAGGCCTTCCAGGAGGTGTTCCTCGAACAGGTGCGGATCGGCGACCTCCTCTTCCATGGGGACGCCGAGGTGCAGAAGCAGCTGGGAGTCCAGCTCTCCCGCACCGGGATGGCCTGTGCCATGTGCCATCCCTTCGCCTCGGACGTCCACCCGCACGAGTTCCCCAAGTTCCAGGAGCAGATCGGCAAGTTCGCGACGCTGCGGGACATGATCAACTGGTGCATCGAGAAGCCCAACGAGGGGGTGAGGCTCGATTCTGATTCCGACGCGATGAAGGCGCTGGAAGCCTACGTCTACTGGTCGAATCGCGGGTCCAGGCTCGAGCCTGGCACCCACTGAGGCGCCCCGATGACCCGGCCGCCGCGAATGACCAGGCGTGGGCTTCTCGAAGCCGTCGCAGCGGCCGCGGGGTCGCTCTGCATCCGGCCCGCCCGGTCCTCGCCGGCGGGCATACGCCTGCTCGCCGGCGATCCGGCCCGGCTCTCGCCGCTGGAGCGCGAGCACCTTCCCGTCCTCCACGCGCCGGAGTTCACCATCAACCGGGACAAGGTGCCCATCGCCATCGAGATGGCCCACCCGATGACGGCCGACCACTTCGTCACGGCGCTGGAGGTCGTCGATGCGCGGGACGCGGTCCCGGGCAAGGGCGTCTTCCATTTCACCCCGGCCAACGGGCGCGTCGATCTCGCCTTCCAGGCGAGGCTCGATCCCGGCGCCTCCGAGCTGACGGTGATCTGGAGGCA
>Ga0335085_10013644_pt1 | contig 11897 bp, 9 predicted proteins | sample Lox_Sample_45_FD_206712 | JGI IMG/M metagenome (GOLD analysis project Ga0335085, IMG submission 206712) | Soil microbial communities from Loxahatchee National Wildlife Refuge, Florida, United States - Lox_Sample_4.5 | ecosystem: Environmental > Terrestrial > Soil > Wetlands | place: USA: Florida...
CTCTCGCCCAGCCTTTTGAGCGCCTGCAACTCGCCGGCGTTGGTGGCGATCAGTCCGCTCTGGATGCCCAGGTCGCCCTTGGTGGTCTTGAGGTCGGCGATGGTCTTCTGCAACTCCGCCTGCGTGGCCGAAACCTGTGTCTTCACGCTGCCTACATCGGTGGAAACATCGGCGATCTTGGCGTTGGCCGCCTGCGCCGATTGCTGCACGTCGTTGATTTGCGAGGCGACCTTCTGAGCCGCGGCGGCTTGCTCGGCTTCGAGTTGCTTGCGGATCTGCTCAGCGTGGGCGGTGGCTTCTACTTTGGCCTGGTTGGCGCTGGAGGCGGCTTGGGTGCGCGCGGCTGCCAGTTCTTCCTTGAGCGTCTCGATATGACGCATCTGGGCGTTGCTGCTCACCGCGGAGCTGTCCCGCAGGTTGCTCACCTCGTTCATCATCTTTTCCTGTACCTTGGTCAAATCGGTCCGCATGTGGTCCAGTTGGACGTACAGGTAGATGTTGGCCGCCACTAGCGCAATGATGGCGCCGGCCACCAGTGCGGTCAGCAGCCCGGACTTCTGGGACGGCTCTTGATGAATGTAGGTAGGTGCACTCACGTAAACGTACTCCTTTGGGTTCTTTCAGTATAGATGGACCGAAGGGGGTTTGCGGTTACGTCAGATCGTAGGACTGGGCCGGTCCTGGGGTAACCACCGGAACACCGAACTGGGACTGGATCATCCCGGCCAGCACCGAGGCCTGTCCCGGCTCACCGTGCACCAGGAAAATCTTGCGCAGCTTGTGCGCCAGCGGACGAATCCATTCCAGGAGCTCACTTTGGTCAGCATGCCCGCTTAATTCGTCGAGGCTGGAGATTTCCGCCCGGACGCGCATGGGCTCGCCGAAGATGCGCACTTCCGGACACTTTTCCACCAGTTTGCGGCCGAGGGTGTCCTGGGCCTGAAAGCCGGTGATCAGGACCGTGTTGCGCGGATCTTCAATATTGTTTCGCAGGTGGTGCAGGATGCGCCCCTGCTCGCACATGCCGGAGGCGGAGATGACCACAAACGGGCCATGCAGGTCGTTGAGCTTTTTGGACTCGGCGGCCTCGCGGATGTACTGCAGGCGCCGGAAGCCGAAGGGGTCCTCGCCCTGATCCAGGTAGACGCGGGTTTCGTCGTCGAAGCACTCCGGGTGGGCGCGGTGTACCGCCGTCACGTTCAGCGCCAGAGGGCTGTCCACAAAGATCGGGATGTTGGGAATCTCCTTCTGGTTGGCGAGCTGGTGGAGCAGCAGCACCAGTTGCTGCGTACGGCCCACGGCAAATGCCGGTACGATGATGCGCCCACCCCGGCGTGCTGTGCGATTGACCACGCCGGCAAGCTTGTTGACCACGTGTGAGGCGCTCTTGTGCAGGCGTCCGCCGTAGGTGCTTTCCAGGATCAGGTAATCCGCCGGCGGCATGGCTTCGGGGTCGCGGATGATGGGCAGCCCCGGACGCCCCAGGTCGCCTGAAAACAATAACCGCAAAGGGGTGGATCGGGAGTGATCTGTGAGGAGGAGGAAAGATGAACCGAGAATGTGCCCGGCGTCGAAGCACTCGTAAGTCAAATGCTCCTCCAACTCCCGCGGGGCGTGGTAAGCCACCGAGGTAAACAAGGGCAGGGTCTGCTCGACATCCTGCAGGGTGTAGAGCGGCGTCACGACGCCGTTTTCGAGGCCCGCGGATTTGCGATGTTCCAGCCGTTTGTTCAGGAACTCGGCGTCCTTTTCCTGGATGTGCGCCGAGTCGCGCAGCATCCAGTTGCAGAGGTCCACGGTGGCCGGAGTGGTGTAGATCGGTCCGGAGAAGCCGGCCTTGACCAAAGTGGGCAGGTTCCCGCTGTGGTCCATGTGGGCATGCGACAGGACCACGGCGTCGATCGAGCGGCCGGGGAACGGCAGGTGCCGGTTTTTGGCATCGGCCTCTTTGCGCCGCCCCTGGTAGAGGCCGCAGTCGAGCAGGTAGCGGCGCGTGGCGGTTTCCACCAGGTGCATGGACCCGGTGACTGTTCCGGCCGCTCCCCAGAAGGTGAGTTTCATAACGAAACCGCCATCGTAGCGCACTTTTTAAGATGGGGTGTTTTGCGGCAGACCGCCAAGCTTGGCGGTTCTGGTTTTCCAACCTGCTGAAATCATGCGGTTTATTTTAGGTAGCCCGCCAAACTTGGCGGTCTGCCTTTGGGGAAAGCCCGGGAAAATTTTTTTATGCCGCTATTCAGGTCCAGCCAATTCCGGACGATAAGCTCCTTGAAAAGATTCTCCGCAGACATTCAGCGGAGGACGAACGGAACACTCCGGCAGGTCGCACGACGGCCGCGGAGAAGCCAGGTAGCAGGCCGGTTTTAGGAGATGTCTTGGTTCGAATGAGAGGAAATACCGAGTGACGACCATCGTTCTTTATTCCAGCCAGCCGATGCTCTCGGCGGGACTGCAAGTGACTCTGGCCGCGTCGGAGGGCTTTCGCCTCGCCGCCGCCTGTTCGGATCTGTCGCAACTGGGCGAGCAGATCCAGCGCAAGGCCGCCACGCTGGTGGTAATCGAGCTAACGCCGGAAGTGACGCTGCAGGCGCTCAAGGAGGTCCTGTCCGTCAGCCGGAACGTGCCGATCATTCTCTGGGTGGATCATGTCTCGACCGAATTTGCCTCTCAGGTGATCGCCGCCGGCGTGCGCGGAATTCTGCGTAAGACCATGAGCATTGAGGAGCACCTGGATTGCTTTCACAAGGTGGCGGGCGGCGAACTGGGCCTCGAGAAGGTACTCAGCGATCAACTGCTCAGCACCACGCGCGTGACTCTGACGCCCCGCGAGCGGCAGGTGATGGGGTTGGTGGCACAGGGGCTTCGGAACAAGGAAATCGCCTATACCATCGGGGTGACCGAAGGGACCATCAAGGTTTACCTGTCGCGGCTGTTCCAGAAGGTCGGCGCGAACGATCGTCTGGACTTGGCGCTGTTCGCCCTGCGCAACATGGCGGCGACGGGAACGGTCGAGCCGGCGCATCATCAAACACCGGACCACCCGCGTCCCAAGCCGCTGTTCATCACCGGGTTCGTCAGCCGTCCGATGGAACGGCGGGTGCAATAATCGCGACTGGGATAGCGAAGCGGTGCTTATTCGTAACGCAGCGCTTCGACCGGGTCCAACTGTGACGCCTTCATCGCCGGCCAGACGCCGAAGAACACGCCCACGGCCACCGATACGGTAAAGCCGGTGATGAGCGCCCAGGCGGGTACTTGGGAAGGCAGCGACGGAACCAGCGCGCCGACCAGCATCGTGATCAGCACGGCGATGACGATGCCAAGCACGCCTCCGGCGCCGGTGAGGGTCATAGCCTCGACCAGGAACTGGCCGATGATGTCGCGCCGGCGGGCGCCCAGTGCTTTGCGGACACCGATCTCGCGGGTGCGCTCGGTGACGCTGACCAGCATGATGTTCATCACCCCAATGCCGCCGACGAGCAGGCCCAGCGCCGAGACGGCGATCGCCACCAGGCCGATCAACCCGGTGATGTTGTCGAACTGCTGAATGATCTGATCGGGCGTGGAGATGGAGAAGTCATCCGCAGCATCGGTGGGCAGATGGCGCAGGCGGCGGAGGGCGCCCTCCACTTCGTAAAAAGCTTCCTGCCGCTTGCCCGTCTTCGCCTTGGCGATGATCATGACCCGATCGATCTGCGGATACCGGTTCTGGGCAGTGCGCAGCGGCATGACCACGGCATTATCCTGGCCGTTCTCGCCGAAGAAGCCGCCTTTGGCCTTGGCGTAAACGCCGATCACGGTATACTCGGCGCCGTCCATCATCAGGGTGCGGTTGACAGCCCGCCCATCCGGGAAGAGCGAATCGGCGACATTGGCGCCGATCATCACCACGTGCCCACCGCGCTGGTCCTCCTCTGGAGTGAAGAAGCGCCCCGCCGAAAAATCGCGCGGCGAGATCGAATCCATGTTGGGCGAAACGCCTTCCACGTTGATGGTGTCGGACTCATAGCCCGGCACGCGCGCGGTCAGCGGATTGCCGTTGATGGCCGCCGGCAGGAACAACTGTAAAGCCACATCGTCCACCGACGTGCACCAGCGGCGGACATACTCAGCCCATTCCGGTTTGATGGGCCGGCGTTTGCGTTCTTTGGGCGGTGGGTCCATGCTGGGGTCGCCCGAACTTTTGTAGATGAAGATGTTGTCGGGGCCGAGTTCCTGAAAGAAAACCACCACGCCCTGTCGCAGGCCGGTCAGCAGCGATGCCACTGTCACAACGGTGGTGATACCGATGACGATGCCGAGCACGGTCAGCAGCGAGCGGAAGCGATGCGACCAGACCGCCTGCATCGCCATCTGCATGTTTTCGGTGGCGCTGATATTCATCCGGTCACTCCGCGCGCAGGGCCACCACCGGGTCCAGGCGCGCGGCGCGCGCGGCCGGATACCAGCCGGAGACGATTCCCACGATGCTCGATACTCCGATGGAGAGCGCCACGTAGCCGAAGGTGATGTGCAGCGACAGATCAAAGACGCGGCTCAAGAGCAGGGTGGCCATTGACCCCAGGGCCACGCCGATCGCGCCGCCCAGAACCGCCAGCACCACCGCTTCGATGAGGATCTGCATCATCACATCGCCATGGCGGGCGCCCAGCGCCTTGCGGATGCCGATTTCGCGCGTCCGCTCGGTGACGCTCACCAGCATGATGTTCATGATCACGATGCCGCCCACCACCAGTGAAATGCAGGTGACCGGCACGACCACCGCGGCGATCATCCCCAGCACCTGGTCGATGAAGCCGCGGATGGCATCGGGCGTGAGGGTGTCGAAGTTGTCGTCCTGGCCGGGGCGTGCGTGGAACCGGGTGCGCAGGGCGACGCGAGTGACGTCGAGCGCCTCCTGCAGATTCAGCCCGCTGCCGGGACGCGGCCTGCCGAACAGCGCGAAGCCGTTGCCGGGGCCGTACATGCGGTCGAAGGCAGTGGCGGGGATGTAGACGTTCTTGTCCTGGTTCTGGCCGAACGCCGAGCCAAGCCGCTCCTCCAGACCCACCACGCGAAACTCCAGCCCTTCGATGCGGACAATACCATCGATGGGCGAGGATTCGCCGGCGAAAAGCGTGGTGCGGACGGCGTCCCCAATAACCGCCACGAGCGCGCGCGAATGGTCTTCCTGGGTAGTGAAGAAGCGGCCTTCGACAATGCCGATGTCGCGGATCTGGGCCATGTCGGCGGAGACACCGATGATGGTGGTGTCCTCGCAGATCTGGTTTTCGCGTTTCACGTCGGAGGTGTGGTTGCGGTACGGGCTGAAGAGCACCCGATCGCCGACTATGGATTCGAGGAAGTTGGCATCGTCGCGGCGGATCGGCTTATTGCGCTTGATCTTGTCGAAGTACTGGCGGCGGCTCAGGCGTCCCGTGGCGGCGATCTGCGCGACCAGGAAGGACTCGGAGCCGAAGGCTTTGGCGGTGCTTTGCTCGGCGTACACGCCCAGGCCGGATATGGCCGACCCCACCAGAATGACGCTGGCCACCCCGATGATCACGCCCAGCAGGGTGAGAAAGCTGCGCAGTTTGTGGGCGCGGATGGAGTCCATCGCCAGCGAGAAGGCATTTTGGAATTGATGCCGGGCGCGGAAACGCTCCGGCGAGGTTTGGGCCATGTCTATTCAGAATAACGTAAGATGGAGGGACGGCGTTCCAAATGCCTCTCCTCCGTCTGGCTTATGCCACTCAGTTCCTGCTGGCGATCATCGCGGTTTTCTTACTGTGGAGTGAGGTGGGCGGCCAATCGCACCTGGACCTCATGCCGTGGTATTTGAAACTGGGGCTGGGCGGCGGCGCGGCGCTCTCGGTGGTGAAGGCCACCGTCGCTTCGGTGGAAGGGAAGACGCCCTGGAATGTGCGCACGCTGCGCTGGCTGGGGATTCTGATCGTGCTGCTGGTGGGGTGCGGGATGAGCAGCTATTACGAACACCTCTACGGCGAGCAGGACGAGAGCGACGATGAGCCGGATCAGACGGTGAGCCAACTGTTGGCGCCGGCCGCTCCGGCGGGTCTCTTCCGCGGCATGGTTCTTCGGCCCGCCGAAACCCCGCGGTGCTCCGGCGGGCCGACCTCCGATGTCCGGTGCTAAGACGGATCGGCTGATTCTAAGACCCGCGAGCGAGAAAAATAACTACAGGACAGGAACCCGAGCTGCACGGCAGGGTCGCGGTCCGGCGGGTTGCCCGATACTCCGCCGAATCGGCTATGGCAGTAGCCGAGGCGAGGATGGCGCGGGGTGCGCGACCTGAAATGAGGCCCACTCGCGCTCGATATGTAAAGTCCGCCATTCAGCAGTGGATCTCGCGCCCAGATGATCGCCCGATGATAAACATTGATCGTCCTTTGTTAAACTAGTACGACCGATGAAGTTATCCATCCTGATGCCGGTCTATAACGAGCGGACCGTGGTGGAGCGCTGCATTTCACTGGTCCTGACCGCGCCGCTGCCGGAGAATATGGACCGCGAGTTGGTGATCGTGGATGACTGCTCGACTGACGGCACCTCGGAGATTCTGCGGCGCCTGGCCGACAGCTTCGGGCAGATCCGCTTGTTTCAGCACCTCCGTAACAGCGGTAAAGGCGCGGCCATCCGGACGGCCATCTCCAAAGCTACGGGCGACTTTGCGCTGATTCAGGACGCCGACCTGGAGTACGATCCGGCCGAGTATCCGCGCCTGCTGCGTCCGCTGCTGGACGGCCACGCCGACGCGGTGTTCGGCTCCCGTTACATGGCCGGCGAACAAACCCGCGTGCTGCCGTTCTGGCACTCGATGATCAACAAGGGTCTCACCCTGGTTTCCAATATGTTCTGCAACCTCAACCTGACGGACATGGAAACCTGTTACAAGGTGTTTCGCACCGACCTTCTGAAGAGTATCCCGATCCGCTCCGACCGCTTCGGCTTCGAGCCGGAGATCGCCATGAAGAGCGCGAAACGTAAGTTCCGCATCTACGAAGTGCCCATCAGTTACCACGGCCGCACTTACGAAGAGGGCAAAAAGATCGGCTGGCGCGACGGGTTGAAGGCACTGGCGGTAATTCTCCATTTCTGGCTGATTGACGACTTATACGCTGCTCCTTACGGCCGTGGAGTTCTGAATAACTTGACCGGCACGCCACAGTATCTCAGTTGGCTGGCGCGCAAAGTGCGGCCGCATGTGGGAGATACCGTGCTGGAAGTGAATGCCGGCATCGGTAATATCAGCGGACGCCTGCTGGCGCGGCGGCTGTTGTACGTAGCCGCCGAAAAGGATCCGCTCCACTTACACGCCTTGCGCAACCGCTTCTTGCGGACTCCGAACGTGGTGGTGCAGCGGCTGGAGGTGGAGAATCCGGGCGATTTCGCGGGCCTGGAGAACTGTTTCGACACAGTGCTGTGCCTGAACGTGCTGGAGTACCTGGAGGATCCGGCGCAGGTCGTGCGATCGCTCGCCAGTACGCTGAAGCCAAACGGCGTGCTGGTGGTGCTGGCGCCGCACGGCGAAGGCCTGTACGGCAGCCTGGACGAGGGCTTGGGGCACAAGCGCCGCTACAGCAAAGCGTCGTTGCGAAGCCTGCTGGAAAGCGAAGGCCTGGTGGTTGAGACGGCCGGCGACTTCAACAAGGCCGGTGCGCCGCCATGGTGGGCTTACAGCAAACTGATCGGCTCGCGTCACATCAACAAACCCGTATTGAAGATTTTCGATAAGACCGTGTGGATCTGGCGGCGCCTCGATCCGCTTATGCCGTGGCCCGGTCTTTCCCTGCTGTTGGCGGGGCGTAAGTACGGCGGCTCCGCGGTGGCAGATTCCGCCCCGGCCCACGAGGCCGTGCCGCAGCTTTCCTGGCCCGATGCCCACTGAGCCTGGCCCGCCGGCGGGCGCGTCGCGCATCCACAAGATGGTGGCAGCGTTCGCGTCGCAACGCGTGCTGGTGGTGGGCGACCTGATGCTCGATGAATACATTTGGGGCCGCGTCTCGCGCATTTCGCCCGAAGCGCCCGTCCCGGTGGTGCAGGTGACCGGCGAATCTTATTACCCCGGCGGTGCGGCCAACGTAGCGCGCAATCTGCGCGAATTGGGTGCGAGTGTGGCAGTCATGGGGACGGTAGGCAACGGCGCGCAAGGCGATCGCCTGCTGGCGCTCCTGGGCGACTGTGGCATCGATACATCGGCCGTGCTGCGCAACGACTCACCCACGACGGTGAAGAGCCGCATCATCGCACGTAACCAGCAGGTGGTGCGAGTGGATCGCGAATCCAAAGCGCCGCTTTGCGAGGCCGAATCCGTCGCCGCAGCGAGTCAACTCGATCGGCTGTTTCCGGAGGTGGATGCGGTGATCGTGGCTGACTATGGCAAAGGCTTCGTGACGCAAACGCTGGCCGACCACATCTGCGGGACGGCGCGGCGGCTGGGCAAAATTCTGACGGTCGATCCGCATCCGCACACGTCGATCGTGTGGCGCGGCGCCACGGCCATCAAGCCGAATCGTGCCGAGGCGTTTTTGGCCGCGGGCCTGCCGCCGGGTGATCCTGTGCTGCCGGTTCTGGAGGACCGCGCGCTGCTCGAAGCGGGACGCCGTCTGCGCCGCCTTTGGAACGCGGACAGCCTGCTGATCACCTTGGGCGAGCACGGCATGCTGCTGCTCGAAGGCGATGGCGCACCGCACCACACGCCCACCTGCGCCAAGGACATTTTCGATGTGTCGGGCGCGGGCGATACAGCCATTGCCGTGCTCACGCTGGCGCTGGCCGCGGGCGCGACTGCAGTCGAAGCGGCGGAACTGGCGAACCGCGCCAGCGGGATCGTCGTGGGCAAACTGGGCACGGCGACCGTGAGTGCGGCGGAACTGCTGGCGGGGGCCGCATGAAACGGGTGCTGTTCATCTTCGGCACGCGGCCGGAGGCGGTCAAATTGTGTCCGGTGGTTCGGTACATGCGGCGCCACGGCGGGTTGGACGTGCGGGTGTGCGTGACGGCGCAGCATCGCGGAATGCTGGACCAGGTGCTGGAGTGCTTCGACGTGCGGCCGGATTGCGATCTCGATTTGATGCGGCCGGGACAGACGCTGTCCGAAACCACCGCCCGCATTCTGTCGGCGCTGGATCCGGTGCTGCTGCGCGAAGCGCCGGCCATGGCGGTGGTGCAGGGCGATACGAGCACCACGATGGCTGGCGCAATGGCCGCGTTCTACCGGCACATCCCGGTGGCGCACGTAGAGGCGGGGCTGCGGACGGGCGACCTCGCCCAGCCGTTTCCCGAGGAGTTCAACCGCGTGGTGGCCACGCGCGTCACGGCGTTGCATTTCGCTCCCACCGATTGGGCGCGCCGCAATCTGCTGGCGGAGGGAGTGCCAGCCGAGCGCATCCTGGTGACCGGCAATTCCGGGATCGACGCCATTCTGGACGTGGCGGGCGCCCTCGAGGAGGGCAGGCTGGACGCACCTGAGTGGGCCTGGCTCGATGCGTCGCGCAAACTCATCGTCGTGACGGCGCACCGGCGCGAGAGTTTCGGCGACGGCATTCAGCGCATCTGCGACGCGCTGCTGGAACTGGCCGGCCGCGCGGATGTGCAGATCGTGTACCCGGTGCACCGAAACCCCAACGTGCTCGACCCGGTGACGGAAAGGCTGGAGAGTCATCCGCAGATCCACCTGACGGTGCCGATGGGATACGTATCGTTTGTGGACCTGATGCGCCGCGCCTACCTCATCGTGACCGATTCGGGCGGCATCCAGGAGGAAGCGCCGTCGCTGGGCAAGCCCGTGCTGGTGCTTCGGGAGCGCACCGAGCGTCCCGAGGCGGTGGAAGCCGGCACGGTCAAGTTGGTGGGCAGCGACCCACAAAAAATTGTGGGCGAAGCGGCGTGGCTACTGGATGATCCGGCCGAATATCAGCGCCGCTCGCACATCCACAATCCGTACGGCGACGGAAAAGCCAGCCGTCGAATCACCAGCGCGATTGCGGAGTATTTGGGGGCGTCTGGATAACGGCGCACACCGTGCTGTCACACGGCGGTTTTCAATCCCGTCATCTCCGCGATCTGCCCCAGGTTCTTCATCTGGTCCATTTCTTCGGGTGAGAACTGCATGCCGAAGGACTCTTCGAGGGCCAGCACCAGATTCAGATGGCGGACGGAGTCCCAGGTGTCCACCGTTTGCGGCGATGACTCGGCGCTGAGTGCTCCGTATTTTACTTCCAGAACGTCGGCGGCGATGGACCGCACTTTTTCGAAAACCGCTGCGTTCATAGGCATCCAACGCAATATCGTACCAATTGCGCGCGGCAGGCGCCGCGGCCGTGTGGAATGCACCGTACGAATTCCACAAGCGCTGTGGAAATGCGCAGGAAATATGCATTCGCAGATGCGCCAAGTGCCTGCCATTACGGAACGGTTAACGCACTGCACAACACCTGGGCAGCGATTGCGTGCCGCTCGACGGCGCTGTTACAATCCGTATCTACACCCATGACTTCGCCGCCGCACGCATGGCCAGGCGTTTTGCGCCTTGTAGTGGGCGCATGCGCAACCACCTTGTTGCTGCACGGGCAGAACCTGGCGGTAACACCCGCGTCGGCGGAGATGCGCATGGTTGCCGGGGGACCGTTGGCCATTCCGGTGCGGCTCATGGTATCGAGTAAAGACGGCGCCTCGACGGTGCAGTGGAAGGCAGTGGTGGGCGCGGATACACCGTGGCTGGTCTTGAGCGCCGCTTCGGGCGCCACACCCGCGACTGTGGTTTTGTCGCTGATACAGTGGCGTGCGGAAGGCCAAGCCGCAGGACACTACCCCGCCAAAGTGACCTTCTCGGTAGAGGGACAGCCGCCCGTATCTGTCAATATCACATGGACGGTGGTGCCGCGGATTGCCGATGCGGTTTACACCTATCTGGATGGGCCGCACGGCTGTACCAAGCCGGCAAGTTACCCGGATGCCGCGGTCTGCACGGTGCCGGAAGAAAAGCCGCCGGGATCGTTTCAGCCCCCTGCGGTGAATGCCTCCTATGTGGACGCTAATTTCGGCGCGACGGTGCGGGTCATGAGCCCCAAGAATTACGTCCATACTTACTCGAACAACAATCCGTTGAGCGCCCACAATCAGTATCTGATGGCTTTTTCGAACGGCGCTTTTTCGGTAATTGATGTCGCCACCGCCAAGTTCGTTTATCAAAAGGTGCCTGCGAGCCAGGATTTCTTCTGGGATAGTTACGAGGACGACATTTATTACTACCCGGTCGAGGCAAAGTTACTCAAACATACGCTCCATAATGGTAAAGATACCGTCCTGGTGGATTACGGCAAGACGCGCAAGTTGACCCTCCTGAAGCGCGGCGGCACAACGCAAAGTTCAAAGGACAACTGGATTTCCTTCTACGCCCCGAACGAAAAGCAGCTTTGCACACTGGACATCGCTTCGGTCAAAACTTACTGTGCCAGTTATGAGGGCATTTATCCGGGGATAGACTATGTTGTGGACGCCAAGGGCGTGGACCATGACACTGGCAAGCGGTACGTCATCGTGGTGCCGAACGCGGGTAACGCACTGGGCGCTTACTCGGTGAACTTCGCGCAGCAGCGGCTCGACCTGGAATATCGCGGACCCGAAGAGCCGGACAGCAACGGCAATCACGATGGCGTTTGCGATCCGGGCGAGAAGTGCATGAATGCGGTGCACAGCGATACGTTCGAGGACGCCGGCGGCACGCAGTACCTGGTCTTCAGCACGTTTACCGAAGTGCCGTGTGAGGTTTCGATTTCCACTTACCAGTTGAATCGCGGCGCGAAAGTGAACGTGCCCGTGGAACTGGGAGGCGGCCGGCGGCGCGTCCTGAGTCTGTGGCAGTGCCCTTTCCCCAACGCGAATCAGGGCACCGA
>Ga0335085_10013645_pt1 | contig 11897 bp, 11 predicted proteins | sample Lox_Sample_45_FD_206712 | JGI IMG/M metagenome (GOLD analysis project Ga0335085, IMG submission 206712) | Soil microbial communities from Loxahatchee National Wildlife Refuge, Florida, United States - Lox_Sample_4.5 | ecosystem: Environmental > Terrestrial > Soil > Wetlands | place: USA...
TGGGTGATTGAACATGACTTCGACATGGCCAGTGGCGTCCGGGCAACGAAGAGGCCCCGACCGGTTTTTGCGCGTGAGACGTCGAAGCTCCACATCGTCGGTAGCGACGCAGACTTCGAGCGGGGTCTCGATCGTCCGCCACCCGAGCGTCGATGACACCAAGGCCGGGGCTGGATGAGGCTTGGTAGCACCCGGCTTCGACACCGGCGGGGGTTGGGGCGAGACGGACCAGCGCTCGGCCGATTCCATATCCCGCAAATTGATGAACCAGCCATCCGAAACCGCCTTGAAATCCCCCTCCAGCGGGTCAAATCGACGCCTCGGCAGCTGGCGAACCCAATGCGGGTCGGGGTGATTACAGTAACGGAGCGACCGTTGGGAAGCACGCTGCCGAGCAGTGCCTCGCGGTCATCGAGGCCGGCTGGCGGTGAGCTGGTCAACGGACACCCCCTCATTGTCGTTGCATCGGCATCGTTTTTTCCACGCCCGTCGGGAGCACGCCCGCCGCCCCTTGAGGAAGCCCTGATCAAGTTACAGCGTCCGCGGCACAGGGGGATGCAGCGCGACAAACGGACAGGATAGCCGGTTTGCTAGCGACGCGCAGGGTGTCGTGCAGGAACGCACGACATGAGCATGGGTCGCTCCAAAAAATTGATTTTTTGAGTCACCGGGAAACCGCGTTCTTCGCGACGCCCGTTAACAAGTCCCGGTTGGACTTGCGCAAACCTTCGTTAAATAGTGCTCACCGCCCGGGGAATGGCCCCCTTCAGCCGGAAGCAAGGCTCGTACTGGGTGCCGGGCAGCTTCATGCGTCCCTGGGCGACGAATGCGGTCAAAAGTTCATCCAGGGGCTTCACAACGGCCGCTTCGCCTTGCAGCTCGAAGGGACCGCGGGCCTCGACCGCCTGGATCCCTTCCGCCTTCACGTTGCCCGCCACGATACCGGAAAAAGCCCGCCGCAGATTGGCCGCCAGCTGATGCGGGGCCTGGTCGCGGTGCAATTCCAGGTTCGCCATGTTTTCATGGGTGGGAGCGAACGGCACCTGAAAAGCCTGTTCGACCTTCAGCAACCAATTGAAATAAAAGGCATCGTGATGCTGCCTGCGGAACTGCCTGACCACCTGAACGCCTTCCCTCATCGCGCGCGCCACCTCAGCGGGATCGTCAACGATGATACGGTAATGCTGCCGGATGTGGCTGCCGATGGTCGCAGCGAGGAAAGCGTCGATCTGGCGAAAATAACCCGAAGACCCTTCCGGGCCGGTAAAGATCAAAGGAAATGGGAGGTACTTGTTGTCCGGATTCAGCAGAATTCCGAGCAAATACAGGATTTCTTCCGCGGTCCCGGCGCCGCCGGGGAACACGATGATCCCGTGCCCCAAACGCACGAAGGCTTCCAGGCGCTTTTCGATGTCCGGCAGAATCACCAGTTCGTTGACGATCGGATTGGGCGGTTCGGCAGCGATGATGCCCGGTTCCGAAACGCCGACATAACGGGCACTGTAAACGCGCTGCTTGGCATGACCGATGGTCGCCCCCTTCATCGGCCCTTTCATCGCGCCGGGACCGCAGCCGGTGCAAACGTCGAGGCCGCGCAGCCCCAACTCGTGTCCAACCTCCTTGGTGTATTCGTATTCTTCCCGGCTGATCGAATGACCGCCCCAGCAGACCACCAGGTTGGGATGCTCCTGAGGGATGAGGCAATTGGCGTTGCGCAGGATGTGAAATATGGCGCTGGTGACGTCCTCCGACCGACCCAGATCGAACGCCGGATTCGCCACGATCTCGCTGTTGGTGTATACGATGTCGCGCAACACCGAAAACAGGTGTTCCTTGATCCCTTTGATGATTTCACCGTCGACAAACGCTCCCGAGGGCGCGTTCAGGAGTTCCAGCTTGATGCCGCGTTCCTGCTGGAGCACCCGGATATCGAAACTGCTGAACTGTTCCAGCACCGCCCGGCTGTCGTCCACATGGCTACCGCAATTGAGCACCGCCAGCGAACAACGGCGGAAGATTTCATGCAAACCGCGTTTGCTGGTGTCGAGTAATTTGCCGACTTCCAGCTTGGACATGATTTCCAGGCTGCCCTCGGGTCGAATCTGTGCGTTGACTGTTTGCATCAGGCGTTCGCTTCTTGGTCAATGATGAAAGCCGTCCCTGAGGGAATGGGGACCGCGAAGGATATTCGTAAGACCGGCGGATGACGTTATCCGCCGAGCCCGGAGAACACGCTGAATCCGACAGGGTTTCCGGTTGATCACCCGATTCGAAGGGAAGAATGGCGGCGCAAGACTGCTCGGAAGCATGCGCGAGGGCGAATCAATTCGTCCCCGCATCCCCGCGACTCCAGGCCAGCGTATGCAACCGCATCAGGGTTTCCGGATCGGAGATCAGGGTGCGTTTGTCGAGGGTGGACAATTGCTCCGGCCCCTCTTCCACCAAACGGTAAACCAGGGCCTTCAGCTCATGGCGATGACGCTTCTTGATCGGGCGGTTGGGCAGAAGCGCCAGATGCAACGCACACACGCCCGGATCCAACACCCGGCCATGCTCGCCCGCAGAACGCGCTTCGGCTGCCTGATCGGCCATCCGGGCAAGGTTTTCATGGAGCAGCTGGACGACCCGCGGCGGATCGGACTCCGCCGGCGTCAGAAATAGACCCAACCTACGGGTGAGGAGGCCCAGTTTGGTGCTGCTGGAGAAGATCGAAACCGGAATGGCGAGCACCAGTCCCAGCAAAACCGGCGTGAACCACCAGAAAAAACTGGGGATGTAAACATAGCTGGCCGCGCCTGCAGCGATGCCGATGAGGGTTTGACTGCCGTGCGCCAGCGTGGCCTCCTGAAGGCTGAGGCGGTGATCGCCCCGATTCTGTGGCGGCCAACCGATGCTGCGGCGCAATAGAATCGCCACCACGAATTTGCTCTGATACAGCATGAGCACCGGAGCGGTCAGCACCGAAAACACGCTCTCGAAAAACACGCTGAGCATGACCCTGATATAACCGCCGTAGGCTCTCACCTGCCGGCGCCGGATGAACAGGAGCAGCAGGCCCAACAGCTTGGGCGCGAACAGCATGGCCAGGGTGACCAGCAGAACCGTAGTCATTTCCACGGCATAAGACTCCGGCCACACGGGGAAAATGTTGTCGCCGAAGAAATAAACCGGCACGGTCTGGCTCTGCACGTAAGCCTCGAACCCTGTAACGAGCAGGAACAGCAGCCACAACGGCGAGGACAGATAGGACATGATGCCCATCATCATGTGCAGGCGGCTGAGCCCGGAAAACCCACGGGCGAAGATCATGCGCACGTGTTGGAGATTGCCCTGACACCAGCGGCGGTCGCGCTTGGCATAGTCGATAAGCGTCGGCGGCAACTCCTCGAAGCTTTCCTTGATATCGTAGCCGAGCCAGACTTCCCAGCCCGCCTTGCGCAACAGTGCCGCCTCGACGAAATCGTGACTGAGGATCTCTCCCCCGAACGGCTCGCGGCCCGGCAGCTTGGGCAGACCGCAATGTTGGGTGAAGGGCTTCAAACGAATGATGGCATTGTGTCCCCAGTAATTGCTGTCCGACAACAGCCAGAACGAACTGCCGGCGGTGAAAACGTCGCTGTACAGACTGCTGCCGAATTGCAGAATCCGTGCGAACAGGGACTTGTGGTTGATCGGCAATGGCGGCGATTGGATCAGCGCCACCCGCGGGTGCGCTTCCATCAGGTCCACCATTTTCGTCAGTGCGGGGCCACCCATCAGACTGTCCGCGTCGAGCACAATCATATAGCGATAACGCCCGCCCCAGCGTTTGCAGAAGTCCTCGAGGTTGCCGCTCTTGCGGCTGATGTTCTTCTCTCGGTTGCGATAAAAAATCCTGCCGTGAGCGTTGAAATCGCAGCACATCCGATACCAGTTCAGCTCCTCTTCGATCCAGGTGTCCGGATCGCGGGTATCACTGAGAACGAACAGCTCGAACTCATCGGCCCTGCCCGTTTCCAGCAGCGATTGGTAAATCGCTCGTAATCCCGCGAATACACGCTGCGGATCTTCGTTGTAGATCGGCATGACCAGCGCGGTCCGCTTCTGGGATTTATCGGCTTCCTGCGCTTCGCGGCGAGGCGGTATCCGACCGATGGACTTGCGGTCTCCACCCAACAGCAGGATCCAGAACCCCAGGATGGCGGTCCAGAAAGAATTGCTCACCCACAGAATCAGCAGGGTGTACAGAACCAACAGCACGATCTCCTGCGGCGTGAGACCGTTCTGGAAAAAGGCGCTGGTGATCATCGCGAGGGCGGCGAAGGTGGTCACAATGACCAGAGTGTAAAACAGGATTCGTCTGAAAATGCGGGTGAAGGCCGGGATTGCTTGGGCGCTGGGCGGCATGGGTCTGCTCGGAACGAGTCGCTTATTTGTGCTGCTGGGGCAAGCGGGAAAACAGGAACGAGATCGGCTGATCCGGCATGGCCAGATTGGATTCCGGCGGCGTGGCAAGCGGTAATGCCGTGCGCAGCCTTGAGGCCGTTTCGGTCTGACCATCTTGGTGACGAAACAGATGATCGACCCGAACTTCGGCGGCACACCCCAGCAGGATGGCCGCGCGCGCGCCGGCGACGGGATGATGATCCTTGGCCCCGGCAAGATTCAGGGTGCGCGCCAGCGCATGATCGAACCGCCGCTGCGCTTCTTCCAGCGCTCGCCGGAGAAGTTCTTCTTGCGAACCGGGGGCGGCCCGACGCCGAGCGCGATTCAGGCATTCATCGGCCATCATTTCGATCAAGTCGGACTCTTTTAACCCCAAGCGGCCGAGATAAGCAAGCAAGCGCTCCTTGACCGCCGCAACGGATGGGCCATGCGGCGAAGAGGCGACGTCTGGGCTGGACGCCAGCTTTTCGGCGGCGGAATGGTGCATTATCGTCCGCTCCACTGGTACACCCAGGTTTCGGTGAGGATCTCGTCATTGGATTTCAGGAGCGCGCGCAATTCGACCGGATCCTTGTCCTTTTCGGGGGCCAACTCGAAACTCAGGCGCCAACCGCCGGTCTGGTCGTTCTTGTGCACCACCGCATTGCTGATGTTCCCCGAGGAGGAGCTGATATCGGCTTGCACATGCGCCTTCTCGCTGAAACGCTTCATCGCCTCGCCGTTGAAATCGACAACGAACTTGCGTCCCTGACCATCCAATACATCGGTACCGCTGGCGCCGATCCGGGTCGCCTCCACCTTGCCCAGGCCGGGTGCGGTGGTTTCGTCCAGGAGGAAATGCAGCCGATACTGGAAGGCGTAGTCCTTGCCTTCGCCGGTCGGCTGATCCGGCACCCAGAAGGCGACGATATTGTCATATTTCTCCGCATCGCTGGGAATTTCGATCAGATAAACCGAACCCGCCCCCCAATCGCCCAAGGCTTCGACCCAGACGCCAGGCCGTTCGTGGTAGTGGGCTTCCAGGTCCTGATAGTGATCGAACACGCGGTCGCGCTTCATCAAGCCGAATCCGGCCGGTTTGGTATCCTTGAAAACGCTGATGCGCAGATGCCTGGGATTGTTAAGAGGACGCCAGACCCATTCGCCATTGCTGCGCCCCATCAACAGGCCGTCCGAATCATGCACTTCGGGACGGAAATCGTCCATGAAGTGGTCGGTGTTTTCGCCGTGAAAGAACATGCTGGTAAGAGGCGCCAGGCCGAACCGCTCCACCGCCTTACGGAAAAAGACGTGGCTGGCGATATCCACGGTTAGCTCGAAACCGGGACGGATGACGAAACGATAGGCGCCGGTCACGCTGGGGCTGTCCAACACGGCGTAAACCGTCAGCGAACTGGCGTTCTTGCCCGGCTTCTCGACCCAGAACTCCCTGAAGATCGGAAATTCCTCCGCCTTGGCCAGTCCGGTATCGATCGCAAGTCCCCGCGCGGAAAGACCATAAAACTGCCCGAGCCCCACCGCCCGGAAATAACTCGCACCGAGGAATACCGCGATTTCATCGAAGACATCGTTTTTGCGCAGTGGATGATGAAAACGCAGGCCGGCAAAGCCCAGGTCGGCCGGCGGGGGAGACGGCAAGGTGTTCTTGCCGAAATCGAACAACTCTGGCGAATAAGCCAGCCGAGTCGCGACGCCCTGATCGACCACGTTGATGCTCACGCGATCCTTGAACATGAAGCCGCGATGGAACAGCTGGATTTGGTAAGGCAGGCCCTCGTCCCGCCACAGCGCCTTCTCGGGCTTGTAGCGGATGTCCCGGTACTGGTCGTAGTCAAGATTGCCCAGGAATTCGGGCATACCGCCATCGTCCCGCGCATATGGCTTGGTTGCGAGTTGCTTGGCCTTTTGCTCCACCTCCGCAAAGTCGAAAGGTTTAGCGGGTGCAGGCGGCGCTGGCGGAGGGACAGTCTTACCGACCTCGGCCCGGGCCATATCCACAAACAGCAAAGGGATTAACAACCAAAAGCACCGGCTTCGTTTGCTCACGGTAACATTGTTCTCCGATTCGGGTATTGTGAGGTCGTTGGCGGTTGGCGATTTCGCCGTTGTTCTGAAATCTGACGACCGGCTTTCCGCTAATTAGGTGCCGGAGCAATTGACCGACCCCTTGCCGCACAAAGTGCGCACAGGGTTTGTCGACCTGGTCGCCGGGCGTGCCCGTCGGCGGATTGAGCGAAATTCTTCGGGAATTGATGCGTTGCCATCCGGTTTCTTGCGTGCATAGTCATGCCGAAAGATTTTTGATATCAAGTTAACCTGGATCAAACATGGGATTGAAGTAGTATACATCGCTGTCGACGAATGCAGTATCTACAGCGGTATCTACAAAAAAGTCCGCCAGGGGGGATTCCCACTCAGACGGGACAAGTTCCGGCTCCGGACGACCACTCGGATACCGACATCAAGGGGGCGGCAACAAACCTATCTATGGAAGAAAATGCATGAAAAACCTGATCCTGATTCGACACGCAAAATCCAGCTGGGATGATGCGGCCTTGAGCGATCTGGAACGCCCGCTCAACAAACGGGGAAAGCGGGACGCACCCCTCATGGGGCGCCTGTTGAAACAAAAAGGGTTATTGCCCGATCTGATTCTGGCCAGCCCGGCAAAAAGGTCGCGCAAGACCGCGATCAAAATCGCTGGCGAGGTTAGTTACCCGAAAGACAAAATCGCAACCCGCAAGGCCATCTATCTGCAGGGCGTTCCGGGGCTGATCGAGCTGATCGGCGGGTTGGCGGACGATCATAACCGGGTGTTCCTCATCGGCCACAATCCCGATCTAACCGACTTGGCCAACCGTTTGACCGGATCGAATATCGCCAATATTCCAACCTGCGGCCTCGTGTCGATCGAGTTTTCGGTGGCTTCCTGGCGGGAAATCCACGAGGGCGGCGGCGTTCTGGCTCTGTTCGAGCGTCCGCCGAAACCCGCTCCGGCGACAGACTGAGGGACTTAGAATACCAGGCAAATCAACTCCTCCGTGCCCTTGCGTGCCACCGCGATTTTCCCTTCCCGCGCCAGCCAGCCGAGCGCCCGCTGGACATCGTTCTTGTCGAGGCCAACTCCTTCAGACAAGGTAGACGCGCTTGCTTGCCCGTTCTCGCGGAGATATTTCCACACCTTGCCGGCGGCCGTGCCAATCTCTTCGTTGATGTCTTCGTGCATGCGCCTTGCTCCTCATGTGATGCGTAGTCACTTAACGCCTGCAGTACCTAAGGGCGATGGGCTCGTTTTCGCTCGCCTTCGTCCGGCAGAACGATGTTCAGTTCGAGTACCTCTCGGTTGTCATCTTGCTCCATCGTGACCGAAATCGCATTCTGATCGACGTTCACATACTTGCGGATGACTTCCAGCAGTTCTTTTTGCAGCATGGGAAGATAGTCCGGCTTGTTGCGTTCCGCCCGCTCATGCGCCACCAGGATCTGCAAGCGCTCTTTGGCGATGGAGGCGGTCGCTGGCCGCGAGCTTCGAAAATAATCCAAGAGTCCCATGGCTTAACCTCTGAATAACCGACCGAACAGGCCCTTCTTTTCTTCGTCCAGAAAACGGTGGGGCACCTCCTCGCCCAGATAGCGACGAACCACATCGTAATAGGCCTGGCCGGCATCGCTCTTCTCGTCCAGGATCACCGGCGTACCGGAGTTGGAGGCGTTGAGCACCGCTTTCGATTCAGGGATCACTCCCAATAGGTGGAGGGACAGAATCTCCTGCACGTCATCCACGCTCAGCATTTCGCCGAGCTTGACCCGCTGCGGAGCGTAACGGGTCAACAGCAGATATTCCTTGATGGGCTCCTCGCCCATTTCGGCGCGTCGGGACTTGCTGGCGAGAATGCCCAACATGCGATCGGAGTCGCGCACAGAAGAGACTTCCGGATTGGTGACCACGACGGCGTCATCGGCGAAATACATGGCCAGCGTCGCGCCCCGTTCGATACCCGCGGGCGAATCGCAGACGATATAAGTGAAATTCTCGGATAATTCATTCAGCACCTTGCCCACGCCCTCGATGGAGAGAGACTCCTTGTCCCGGGTTTGCGAGGCCGGCAGGATGAAAAGATTCTCGCAACGTTTGTCACGGATCAACGCCTGATTCAGGGTGGCCTCGCCGTTAATGACATTGACGAAATCGTAAACCACGCGACGCTCGCAACCCATGATCAAATCCAGGTTGCGCAGACCCACGTCGAAGTCGATCACGGCGGTCCGATGGCCCTTGAGCGCCAATCCCATGGCAATGGCTGCGCTGGTGGTGGTCTTGCCGACGCCGCCTTTCCCCGATGTTACAACGATGATTCGTGCCACTGATGTCCTCCCATCTGTGTTGAGCGTCTTTATAAGTCTTCGATGACCAGTGAATTGTCGCGGAAATAAATCTGCACCGGCCTGCCGCGCACCGAATCGCCCAGATTCTCACTGATCTTGTAATGCCCGCCAATCGATACCAGCTCCGCCTGCAAATCCAGGCAGAAAATGCGGCTGTTCAGATTCCCCTGCACGCCCGCCAGGGCGCGTCCGCGCAGGCTGTTATAAACATGAATGTTACCGTCGGCCATGATCTCCGCGCCCGCGCTGACCGGGGACAACACGACCAAATCGCCGCCGGCAGCGTAAATGCGCTGGCCGGATCGGATCGGATGATCGATCAGCTTGGCAGCGGCCGGTTCGATCCGAACGGCGGGTCGGGCCACAGGCTTGGGTGGCGGCGCATGATGCGCGGGTTCGTGTTTGATGTCCGCCAGCACGGCCAGTGCCGCCACCTGCGCGGCATGGTGCTGGCTTTCCATGCCGCCACGCACGCCCACGGGAACGAGCCCGCACTCGTGTAAGAGATTAACCAGCCTGGGGAAGTCGAGTTCCGCATCCGGCACCGCCAGATCGTGCAAATCGATCACGACCGGAGCGTTGCGAAAAAAGTCCGGGGCCTGTTCGACCTTCTGATGCAACGATGACGCCACGGCCTCCAGGTCGTCACTCAGCAGCTTCAGGATCGGCAGATTGATCGAGCCACTCTTGATTTCAAACAACAGAGGGGGCTGCGCCTCTTGCTCGCGGGGTCCGACTGACATGGTGGGCTTAGTCGCTATGAAGGGCAGGTGTTTAAAAGATGGCCAGGATTGTAGCATCCTGGCCAGGGGAAGGTAAGTACAACGCGACAATTGGGCATTTCAAACAATCACTTAGCCCTCCCTGATGCTGCCAAGAGATTATTGGCGAGTTATGGTCCGCAAGCCTGCGGGGAACGTATCAGGCATTGCATTACCCATCCTTCTTCAAGTGCAGCATGGTGAACATATTCAAGGGCGGCAATTTGTGCCGTTTGATTTCCCGCAAAGAGGTGTGGGACAGGATCTCCTGAAGCGCCATGTCCGGACGCCATCCCAGCCTATTCGAAAGCGGCGCGAGCATGGATTCGAATCTGCGTCTAAAACCTCTTTCAGCGGCGAAGTGATTGACGATGATGACGTCCCCGCCGCGCTTGCACACGCGTTCGATTTCCCCAATGACTTTTTCCGGTTCGGGCACCACCGACATGACATACGCTGCAACCACCGCGTCGAAGGTTTCGTCGGGAAAATGCATTTTGCGCGCGTCCATGATGTCAAGAGCGGTGACATGGCCGAGCTTTTTTCCCGACACGCGCTTTCGCGCACGCGCCAGCATGTGCGGGGATATATCGATGCCATGGACTTGGTGTTCTTTCCGGTAATAGGAGAGACTGATTCCGGTACCGACACCCACCTCCAGAATCTTGCGGGGACGGTCGTTGGTTACGCCGGCCGCCATGGAACGGCCGCGAAAACTGAGCAACCACCCGAAGGTGTGATCATAAACCGGGGCATAGCGCTCGTAGGATTTCAAGATGGATTCGAGTTGCATGGATTCCTCTTCTCCCGCATAACGAAAGTTATCACGAGATGGCGTATCTTATGGTTGGATGTTGTCCCCGCCTTCGACGGCCATTATAACTTGGCGGCAGGGGCATGAGACAAGGCCGGCGCATGTCGTCGTGTGCGAATGCTTTCCACTATGGCACGATCATCGAACTGGCTTTATGATGGCAGGCTATCCTCCTCGTCTTGACCTCAACATCGAACGCTTTTCGCCCTATGAGCAAACTCTTTGAAATCAGACTGTCCACGGCGCCGGATGAAATCCTTGCAAAGGCCAGACAGACCGCACAATCCAGCGGCGTTCAACTGTCGGGCGATCACGAGGCCGGCCGATTCTTCGGCAATGGCATGGAAGGAACCTATCGGATCGATGGCGACACGCTCGCCATCCGGATATTGAAAAAGCCCTTTATCCTGCCTTGGACCCTGATCGAATCATCGATCAGAAATTATTTTGCCTGACCCAAAAGGCCGACCACGTCGGAAGCGGGAAATGGAGCGCCGCAGCCTTCGCCGCCGCACGCCCGTTACCTTTTCGTGCTTGAGCAACGCACTAAGCGATGCAGACGAAACCCGACCTTGGTGACAGAGGTGACTTGAACCGCCTTCGCATGATCATTCCCAATGCTGCCGGACGGGCACGGGCAAGTGAAGCCTCATCGTGCCGACTGGGATAATCGAAAACACGATGGGAAAAGCTGGGGATCAACGACACGGAATCGGCATTCAACAGATACTGAGCGGGATGCTGACGGAGTCTTAGGCGGTAGTCGTGTGGTCCGCGGGGTTCACCGTTTCCGGATTGCGGCCAAGGTATGTGGCCGCGCTCCGGGGTTTCTCAAGCCCTGCGATAAACTTCCGCTCCGGATTTTAGGAATTCCTCGGCCTTTTCCTCCATGCCTTTCTCCAAAGCCTCTTGCTCGCTGAGGTGACGCTCGCGGGCGTAGTCGCGCACGTCCTGGGTGATGCGCATGGAGCAGAAGTGGGGCCCGCACATGGAGCAGAAATGGGCCTGCTTGGCCCCCTCCTGTGGCAGGGTTTCGTCGTGAAATTCCAGGGCTTTTTCCGGATCCAAGCCGAGATTGAACTGATCCTGCCAGCGGAATTCGAAGCGGGCTTTCGAAAGGGCGTTGTCGCGGGCCTGCGCGCCCGGATGGCCCTTGGCCAGGTCGGCGGCGTGGGCGGCGATCTTGTAGGCGATGATGCCATCGCGCACATCCTGTTTGTTGGGCAGGCCTAAATGTTCCTTCGGGGTGACGTAGCAGAGCATGGCGGTGCCGTACCAGCCGATCATGGCGGCGCCGATCGCGCTGGTGATGTGGTCGTAACCGGGCGCGATGTCGGTAGTCAAAGGACCCAAGGTGTAGAAGGGCGCTTCATGGCAGGCTTCAAGTTGCTTGTCCATGTTGGCCTTGATCAGGTGCATGGGCACATGGCCGGGGCCCTCGATCATGGTTTGTACGTCGTGTTTCCAGGCGATTTTGGTCAATTCGCCCAGGGTTTCCAGCTCGGCGAACT